>Ga0184612_10000801_pt1 | contig 14811 bp, 11 predicted proteins | sample PLM3_60_coex_FD_133163 | JGI IMG/M metagenome (GOLD analysis project Ga0184612, IMG submission 133163) | Groundwater sediment microbial communities from an aquifer in East River, Colorado, USA - PLM3_60_coex | ecosystem: Environmental > Terrestrial > Soil > Riparian zone | place: USA: East... | reverse complement strand
TTCCCTGTCACCGTCACCGATGACGAGGGCACGGCCGTCGAACTACCGGTCGAGCCGCAGAAGATCGTGTCGTTGACCCCGGCGACCACCGAGATCCTCTTCGAGCTCGGCGCCGGCGACCGCATCGTCGCCAGCGATGACGGGAGCGACTATCCCGAGGCCGCCAAAGCCCTGCCGCACGTCGCGACGTTCGACAAAGTCGATATCGAGAAGGTGGTCGCCCTGGAACCCGATCTCGTCATCGCCGGTGGCCTGGGCTTCACGCCGGCCGACTCCATCACCAAGCTCCGCTCGCTGAAACTGCCGGTGGTCGTCATCTATGCGAAATCCGTCGACGGCGTCTCCGCCGACATCGAGCTGCTCGGGACCGCGACCGGCACGGCGGATGCCGCGGCCACCCTCACCACGAAGATGCGCACCGACATCGATGCCGTGTCCGCGGCCGTCTCGGCGGGCGGCTCAAAGCCCCGCGTCTACTACGAGATCGGCTACGACGACACCACCGGCGCGATCTATGCGCCCGCGGACGACTCGTTCGTGGCCGAGATGGTGACACTGGCCGGCGCCGACGCGATCACGACCGGCGACCCCGCGAGCTACCAGATCCCGCTCGAGACGCTCATCCAGCGCGACCCGCAGATTATCGTGCTCGGCACGAACCCCTTCTACAACCCCACCCCGGCATCGGTGCTGCAGCGGACAGGCTGGAGTGCGATGACGGCGGTCAAGAACAAGGACGTGCGTCCCGTCAACGACATCGAGATCACCCGTCCTGGTCCGAGGCTGCCGACCGGTCTGCGCAGCCTCGCCGCGGCCATCTGGCCGGACGTCACGCTGCCGCCTGCGCCATAGCGGTGACTGCGACGACCGTGACCCGTGACATCGCGGCCGGCGTCGGAGCCCGCCTCCGGCACCGGCCGCTGGCGATCGGGCTCGCGGGCGTTGCCGCGCTGGTCGTGCTCCTGGTCCTCGGCGTGGGTTTCGGGTCCGTTCGGATCGGGCCGCTCGAGATCCTCGGCGTGATCCTCCAGCGGGCATTCGGGATCGACATCGGCGTCACCTGGTCGCCCGCCACCGAGGCGATCGTGTGGGACCTGCGGTTGCCGCGGGTCCTGACCGCGATGATCATCGGCTGCGGTCTGGCGGTCGCCGGTGCGACGTTCCAGGGGCTGCTGCGCAACCCCCTCGCCGACCCATATGTCCTCGGCACCGCGTCCGGTGCCGCACTCGGCGCCGCGATCGCGGTCCTGCTGCCGATCCAGCTGCTGTTCGTCGAGTTCGGGCTACTCCACGGACTCGCCTTCCTCGGCGCGCTCGTGTCCGCCTGGGTGGTGTTCCGACTGGGCGGCACCAGCGGAGGCGGCGGACTGACGCGGCTGCTGTTGACGGGCTACGCCGTCGGCTCGGTGCTCGCGGCCCTGCTGACGATGGCGATGTACGTCTCCGGCGTCGAGTTGCGCCAGATCTTCTCGTTCCTCCTGGGCGGCCTCGGGGGCGCGTCGTGGACGCGGCTCCTGGTTGCGACGCCGTTGATCGTCGGGGCGTGCCTGCTGATCATGGCCCGGAGCCGGGTCCTCGACGGCTTGCTGCTCGGTGACGCCGCCGCGGGTCATCTCGGGTTCGATGTCCGGCGCGAGCGCGGGATCCTGCTTGGCCTGGCATCGATGGCGACCGCGGCGGCGGTCGCGATCAGCGGGCTGATCGGGTTCGTCGGGCTCGTGGTGCCACACGTCGTCCGCCTCGCGGTGGGACCGCAGGGTCGCCGGGTAGTGCCGCTCGCGGCGATCCTCGGTGCGGGGCTGCTGAGTGCCGCAGACCTCGTCGCGCGGCTCCTGGGCGACGTGCCGGTCGGCGTCGTCACGTCGCTGCTCGGCGCTCCGTTCTTCCTGTTCCTCCTCCGTCGCAGCCGGTCGGGCTACGAGCTGTGACGGAGGTGCCGCCGATCCTCTCGGCCTCCGCCGTGACGATCGGATACGGCGCGCGAACGATCGTCGATGACGGCGACCTGGTCATCCGTGCCGGCGAGCGGCTCGCAGTCGTCGGTCCCAATGGCGCTGGCAAGTCGACGCTCCTGCGCGCGCTGACCGGCGTCCTCGTGCCCCGGTCCGGCGTTGTCCACCTGTGCGGTGACCCGATTGGGTCGGTCCATCGCCGGGCCGTCGCGCGTACGATCGCCGTCGTCCCCGAGCTTGCCGACCTGCCGTTCGCGATGCCGGTCGAGGACGTCGTCGCGCTCGGCCGGCTGCCGCACGAGCCGCCGCTCAACGGGCTGCGCCCGGTCGATATCGCCGCCGTCGACGCCGCGATCGATCGCGTCGGGATCGGGTCACTGCGCCGCCGGGACGTCCGCGAGCTGTCGATGGGCGAGCGCCAGCTGGTCTTCATCGCCGTGGCGCTCGCCCAGGCCGCACCGATCCTGGTGCTCGACGAACCGACCGCGCACCTCGACATCCGCCACCAGGTCGAGGTCATGGAGCTGCTCGTCGAGCTGAACCAGCGCGACGGCACGACCGTGCTCGCGGTCCTCCATGACCTGGCCTTCGCCGCCCACTTCTTCCCGAGGGTCGTGGTGCTCGACCACGGGCGCATCGTCGCCGATGGGTCGCCGTTCGAGGTCCTCGACGCAGGCCGCATCCGGGCCGTGTTCGGCGTGGATCCGGCGCTCGTCCGCCTGCCGGTCGGGGCCGCCTGACGGTGGTGCGACTTCGCGACGAGTTGCAGGCCGCAGTCGGGTTCCTTACGAGGATCCCGATCGGCCGCGGAGTGGCAGATCGTCCTGGGGCCGCGGCCTTCGGGCTGGTGGGCACGGTCGTGGCGGTGATCGCTGCCGTGCCGTTCCTGGCACTCGCCGGGTTGGCACAGGAACCCGTCCTCGCGGCGGTCGCGGCGGTCGCGGTCATGGTCGTCCTCAGCGGGGCGATGCACCTCGACGGCCTCGCCGACACGGCCGACGCGCTGCTCGCAAGCGACGTCGCGTCCGCAGAACGAGCCCGCAAGGATCCTGCGGTCGGGCCGGGCGGGCTGGCCGCCGTCGTGCTCGCGCTCGCGGCCGAGGTCGGGGCACTCGCGAGCATCGGTTCCGCGGATGTCGCGCTCGGCGCCTGGACGATGGTGGCCGCGGGTGGATTCTCGCGGGCCGTCCCGGTGATCCTGGTCCGCTCCGGCCGCATCGAGGCACATCAAGGGGGTCTCGGATCGTGGTTCGTTCGCAACGTGACCTCGGGCGACGCGACGATCGCGGGTATCACGGCGGGTGGTCTGGTTGCCGCTTTGGCGCTCGCCACGAACCCGTTGAACGCCCGCGCCGCGCTGTTGGGTGGCGCGATCGGATTCGCCACCGGGTGGTTCCTGGCCGCGCGGCGCGGTGGAGTCGACGGCGATTCGCTCGGTGCCGCGGTCGAGCTGACGTTCGTTGCGATCCTGGTCGCCGTCGCGATCGTGGCGCCCTGAGACGTGGCGACTCCATTGATCCTGGCGCTCGGCGGTACCCGGAGCGGCAAGAGTCGATTCGGACTCGCCACGACGCGACGTCTCGCCGGCGACGGTCGCGCCTGGTTCCTGGGCACAGCCTGGCACGGCGATCCGGAGCTCGACGATCGGATCCGCCGCCATCGATCGGAGCGTCCGGCCGATTGGCCGACGATCGATGTCGGTCTCGACCTTGCGGCGGCCATTGACGCCACGGCACCGTCCGAGCCCGTGCTCATCGATGGCCTGACGCTCTGGCTGAGCGCGCTGCTCGGGGACGACGTGCCCGAGATCGACGGCCTCCTCGACGGCCCCGTGGCCGCCGCGCTCACCGCGATCGACGCACGGCCCGGCCCAGTCGTCGTCGTCAGCGACGAGGTCGGGCTGGGCACGGTTCCGATGCATCCGAACGCCCGGGCGTACCGTGACCTCGTGGGCATCGCACATCAGCGTCTCGCGTCGCAGGCAGACGCGGTCTACCTCTTCGTCGCCGGACTGCCGATCACGTTGAAGGACGCGACGCGGCCGTGAGGGGGCATGAGCAAGCGATTCGTCGAGCGATCGAGGAAGTCGAGGCCGTCGGGCCGCTGGAAGCCGCAGCGATGGCCGCGACCGGCGACATCCTCGACTCGCTCACCAAACCGCCGGGCAGCCTGGGCCGGCTCGAATCGCTCGCCATCTGGCTGGCCGGCGTCACCGGCGAGGCCCGGCCCACCGTTCAACGACGCGCGATCGTCGTCGCGGCGGCCGATCACGGCGTCACCCGCCAGGGCGTATCTGCCTACCCGCCAGAGGTGACGGCGCAGATGGTCGCCAACTTCCTCGACGGCGGTGCGGCGATCAACGTGCTTGCCTCGGGCGTCGGCGCGTCGGTGACCGTGCTCGACGTCGGCGTTGCCGGTGTGATCCCGCGGCGATCCTCGACCGCCCGCGGTGGCGGTCGACTCGTTGATTTGCGGATCCGTCCCGGCACCGACGACTTCACGCTCGGGCCGGCGATGACGCTCGCCGAGGCCATTGAAGCCGTTGCTGCAGGTCTCGCCCTCGTCGACGACCTGCGAAGCGACGGCACCGACCTGATCGGCGTCGGCGAGATGGGGATCGGCAACACCACGGCGGCGAGTGCGCTGACTGCGGCGATGACCGGGTCAGCCGCGGCATCCGTGACGGGCTTCGGAACGGGCATCGACGACGGGACGCGAGCCCGCAAGATCGCCGTCATCGAGGCGGCCCTGGACCGGCATCGTCCCGACCCCGCGGATCCGCTCGGGGTCCTCGCCGCGGTGGGCGGGTTGGAGATCGGCGCCCTGGTCGGGGTGATCCTCGGCGCGGTCGGCGCCAGGATCCCGGTCGTCCTGGATGGCTTCATCACCGGCGCGGCGGCGCTGGTCGCCGCGAGCCTCGCCCATGGAGTCACTCCGCGGCTGCTGGCCGCTCACCGAAGCCTGGAACCGGGCCACCGCATCGTCCTCGAGCGCCTGGGGCTGGAACCGCTCCTGGATCTGCAGATGCGCCTCGGGGAAGGGACAGGAGCCGCCCTGGCCATCGGCCTGATCGATGCGGCGGTGGCGATCCGGGACGGCATGGCCACTTTCGCCTCGGCGGCCGTATCCGGGCGCAGCGGCTCGCCGGTCGCCTGATCGTGGTCGAGATCATTCTGGTCCGTCATGCGTCCACGGGGTGGTCCGGCCGGCGCTATTGCGGCCGGAGCGACCCTCCACTCAACACCGCGGGTCGCTTCGAGGCGGCGGCACTGGCCGATCGACTGGCGCCGTCGCTCGCTCCTGACACACGATTCATCGCGAGCCCGTCGCGCCGAGCGGTTGCCACCGCCGAGGCCATCGCGGCCGCCGCGGGCGGTCGACGGGTCGAGCACGACGAGCGCTGGCGGGAGATCGACTTCGGTCGTGCCGAGGGACGGACCTTCGAGGAACTCCGAGCGATCGCGCCGTCCACCGCCGCGGCGCTCCTTGCCGGCGCGATGGACATCGACTGGCCGGATGGCGAGACGTCCAGCTCTCTGGCGGCGCGCATCGCCTCGGCCTGGACCGAGCTCGCCAGTATTGGCAGCCCGGTCGTCGTGGTGACGCACGCAGGCCCGATCCTCCACGCGCTCGCGCTGGCCAACGAGCGCCCGATGCGCGCCTCCGACCTGCCCGGCCCGGCCACGGCCGCCCGACTGACACTCCACCTCCGGCGGGCTCCTGGCTCGCCCGTGCTACCCTCCCGGGCGTGACGCGACCCCGATCGAGGGCGCCGGGATCCACATACCCGACGTATCGCCGGTCCCGCCTGCCGCTCATCGTTCTCCTGGGCTTAGTCGTATCCGCGTGCATCGGTGGAGGGACGCCGGCGGCCCAGAGCGAGGCTCCTGCGTCAAGCGCTCCGGCGTCTGCGACCCCGCCGTCCGCGACACCAACCGAGTCCGGCGCCCCGACTGCGGCGCCGACGGCGACCCCGGCTCCGACCGAGACCCCGGCCGGCGAGCCGACGGCGAGCGCCTCCTTTGCGACCGGCTCGATCGACGGGTGTACCGGGAACGAAGACAACCGGGCGTTCCTGGCGAAGGCGGCTGCGGCATTCGATTGGCCGATCTACTGCGCCGCGCTCCCGGCCCGGTGGTTCCTGGCTGGCGGTTCCTATTCGGGCGGGAAGCTCGATATCTCGTACAAGGGCCCGAACAACGCGGTGCTCGAGCTCCACGAGGGGGCGTTCTGCGCCGCTGCCGACGGGTGCGTACCTGCCGGGGCGGATGCCGGGACTGCCGCGTTCGGCGACCAGACGGCGACGCTCGTGCATCTGGACGACGGTCGCGTCGCCGCAATCGTGGACCGCGGCGAACGCCTGAGCTGGCTCGCGATCGGCGACGGGCTCTCGGACGATGCGTTCCAGTCGATCACGGCGGCGTTGATCCGCCTCGACTGATCAGGCGGCGGGACCGCCCAGGGCTGCCTCCGCGAGGACCGCGACTGCGTTCGCCGTCGCCTCCATGTCACCATCGTCCCGAGCCATCGCGGCCGTCGGCCCGAACGCGATGACCGGCGCACCGCTCGTTGCGATCGTGCGCACGGTCCGGACCGCATCGTCGAGCGACAGTCCGTCTGGCTCCGGCATGGCGACCGCCCAGCGACCCGCGGCATCCAGTGCATCCAGGTCGAACGCGATGTACCAGGCATCGATCCTTTGGGCAACAGCCGCCGCCCAGGCGGTCACCGCTGCCTGACCGGCGGCATCGCCGAGCATCCCGGACCCGAACTGGGCGACGCCGCTTGCCGCCAGCATCCGCGATTCGGTCTCGTCGAGGACCTGGCCGCCGAACAGCCCGGCATCGACCTCGCGCACCGAAGGCGCCTCGGACGCCGCCACCAGGTCGGGGTCGCCGCGGCCGCAGGCCATGGCGAACGGCATACCCCAGACATTGCCCGACGGCGTCGTGTCCGGCGTGTTGAAGTCGCCGTGCGCATCGAACCAGGCCAGCCCGAGACGGATCCCGGGTCGGGCACGGCGGATCCCCGCCATCGCTCCTGGATGCGTCGTGCAGTCGCCACCGATCGCCAGGAGCCGACCCTCGCCGTCCGCCTGTGCGAGACCAGTCTGGACGTGGGTCGCGAGCCTGCCGAGATAGCCGACGATCAGGTCGCGGTTCTTGGCCCGCGGGTCCGCGTCCGCCACCCAACCCGGATCATTCGCGGGATCACCGTGGTCGAGCCAGGTCGTGCCGATCAACCCAGGGCGTGCGGCCAGCAGTTTCCACAGTCCGGCCTGGCGCAGCTCTGCCGGGCCGCGGTCCATCCCGGCGAAATGGCCACCGAGTGCGGTCGGTGAACCGACGATCACGACCGTCGCATCGCTCACCGCAACAGGATACCGGCCGCGTCGCGCCGCCCGGTCGGCGATGATGGCGGGGCATGCGAATCGCCGAATTCGCCCTCGAGCGCTACTTCGCGCGGTGGGAGTTCGCCGTCGAGCACCTCCTCTGTGCATCGGACGTCCAGGCGATGTCGATGGCGGATCTGCTCGACCTCGCCGACGATGAGACCCGCTCGATGTGGGACGGCCTGACGCTGGGCTACACCGAGTCGACCGGCCACCCACTGCTCCGGCGCGAGATCGCGGCCCTATACGACGGCCTCGACGCCGACGACGTCCTCGTCTTCGCGGGCGCGGAGGAGGCGATCTTCTGCCTCGCCAACGTTATCCTCGGGCCTGGTGATCACGCGATCGTGACGTGGCCCGGCTACCAGAGCCTGTACGAAGTGGCTCGGGCGACCGGCGCCGAGGTGACGCTCCATGAGCTGCGCGAGGAGTCCGGCTGGGCGATCGACCGCGACCTGCTGCGGCGCGAGATCACCCCGAGCACCAGGTTGATCGTCATCAATGCGCCGCACAACCCGACGGGCATGCTGCCCGATCGAGCGACGTTCGCTGACGTCCTCGCGATCGCCGACGAAGCCGGCGTGCACCTGCTGGTCGACGAGGTGTATCGATTCCTCGAGCTCGACGAAGGCGACCGACTGCCAAACGGCGGCGACGCGTCGGAGCACGGGATCTCGCTCGGCGTCATGTCGAAGTCGTTCGCCATGCCCGGGCTGCGGATCGGCTGGCTCGCGACCCGCGACCGCGATGTGCTGACCCGCTGCGCAGCATTCAAGGACTACACGACGATCTGTTCCGCGGCGCCATCGGAGGTCCTTGCGCTCATCGGCCTGCGTGCCCGCGACACCGTCCTTGCGCGATCCCGCGAGATCGTTGCCGCGAACCTCGACCGCCTCGACGCGTTCTTCGACGATTGGGCGGACCGTTTCAGCTGGGTCCGGCCGCGGGGCGGGTCGGTCGGCTTTCCGCGGCTCACGGTGCCAGGCGTGTCGATTGACGCCTGGGCAGCCGAGCTTGTCGCATCCGAGGGCGTCCTCCTCCTTCCCGCGTCCCAGTTCGGGTATGGCGGCAATCACTTCCGGCTCGGGTTCGGACGGACGGACCTCCCAGTCGCCCTGGAGCGACTGGAACGTCACGCCGTTCGGACGTTGCGCTGATGGAGGATCAGCGGATCCGGAGCGCGGCCTCCTTCGTCAGCGCCGCCCGGTCCGGGGCGATCCGCGACTCGACGATGGCCGGCTCCCAGACATATCGCCCGGGTGTGATCACCCGCGCGTAGTAGCGGAGTCGGACAGTCCGCTGCTTCTTCGTCGGCTCCGCGCAGAACATGACGCGCTGGCCGACCACCGAGAAGGGGCTCGTCACACCAGCCGACGCGACGCGTTCCTCATCCGCGTACTGCCAGCTCGTGATCGGGCCCATCGGGATGAGCCCGGACGGGACCAATTCGGTGACCAGGTGGCATCCCGCCGGCGCCTTCGCTCCGAACCGGACGGTCAGATCGATCCGGACGAGATCGGCGGTCCGGACGACCGCGGCGGGCGTCCGCGAGCGCCGGATCGTGATATCCGGGTCGTTCTTGAACGAGGACGCAGCGACCGGCTCTCGCCACGACGTCGCCATCCCGATCGATCCACGGATCGTCTCGATCCGGAGGGTCTGGCGCTGCGTCGGGGTCAGGGTCAGCTGGAAGGTCTCGCCGGTTTCGAGGTCGACCTCGGTGCGCTTGCCGTCGATGACGTAGGCGAAGCTCGCCGGCTCGACCGGCAGTCGATCGATCAGCCGGTCGACGTAGGCGACGGCGAACAGTTCGTGCGGCGCCTCGGTGCTCGGGTTCGCCTCGATATAGGCCCACAAGGCGGGTGCGCGCGCATCACCCGTCGCCGCCGCAAGGACGGCCATGTGCGCCGTGGCGGCCGTGATGTCGGCGGCCGAATCGCCGGCGCGCAGCCGAGCGATTCCGGCCGTTTCCTCGCCGTGGCTCTCCCAGAGCGAGGCGCTGATCGCGCGTGCCGTTGAACTGTCGCCGATGGCGGCCGCGCCCAGGCCTGTCATGAGTCGTTCACGGATCGTCAGCTCGCGATCGGCGGCTGCGGCCCGGATCTCGGGCAGCACGGGGGCGCCGAGCCCGGCCAGGCCGGCGATCGAGTAGACCCGTCGCTCACGTGTCGACTTCGGGTTCGCCAGGACCGAGTCCAGGTACTCCCTGAGCCGAGCGGCATCGAATCGCTCCGGGGCAACGATGGCGACCAGTGCCGTCAACTCGAGGTCGCTGCTGGCGTAGGGCACGGGGGCGATGCCTCCGTCCGGGGTCTGATAGGGGCGGCCGTCGAAGTCACTCTCCGGGCGGATACCTTCTGGGGCGCCGTACCGACGGGCCAGCAACGACGACGCCATCGCCGCTGCGAGCGCCCGCTCGAGGCGCCCACCAGCACCGCCGCTGACCTCGAGCAGCAATTGGAGATGACGACCGGCGCTCGCGTCCGAGATGACGAGCGTCGTGAGGCCGGCACCGCCGGCGATCGGCGCATTGCCGAAGCTTTCGACGTAGGCGGTCTTCGTCCGCTCGAGCCGCGAGTCGACCACGTTGAAGGAACGCGTGACCTTGTCGAGCATGGCTGACGCTCCGGTGCCCGTCGTGGCGCTGATCGTCACGGTGTGGACGCCGGTCGTGAGCCGTGGCAGCGGGACGGTGAAGGTTGCGAATGCCTTCGCCCGTACTGTCGTCGATGCCAGGCCGAGGCTGCCGGAGGCCACGGTGATCCGCACGTCGGATCCGGCCCCCAGTCCCGAACCGTAGGTGCGCACCTGGATCGAGGGTCGGTCGCCGGCCAGGTACTCGGGGGCGATGGACGCATCGACGAAGAACGGCAGGCCCACCGGGATGTCGATGGAGTCGCCGCCGGCACCCAGTTCCGGCGTGATCGCCGCGGCGCTGACACGCCACGAGGTGAGATCGTCGGACAGGCGGAACGTCGTTTGGCCGCGACCGTCCACCCCCGTCTGGATGACGTCGAAGAGCAGGGCATCCCGGAAGTCGAATCGACCGCCCCCATCGTCCCCGCCGCCCGTGTCGCCACCTTCCCCGCTCAGCGACCGCTGAACGCGGTGCGAGGCCAGCCTGACGCGGATGCCGCTTGAAACCGCGGCGTACAGCTCGCCCAGGGGATCGACCTCCGCAGCCGCACCGATCGCGAACAGCTTCGCGTCGACGGCTTGCACGACGACCGCGGCCGCGACGGGCTTCCCCTGTCGATCGCGGGTCCGGACACCGAGCGTGACCTCCTCGCCCGGCGCGTAGCGTGCGCGCGACGTCGTCAGCCCGACGTCGATCTCCCGATCATCGCTTCGGAAGCCGGCGAAGTACTCGTCCGCAAGGACGTACCGCGAGCCCGTGAAATGGACCCCGCTGATCACGACGTTGGGCATCGCCCAGTCTCGGAATCTCGTCTGTAGGCGCGGGGAGCCCTGGACGGTCGCGTCGCGGAGCCCGCGCTGGGCGAAGAGGAAGAGGTACCGACCGGTCGAGACCGGTCGCGATTCGCGGAACGTCAGGTCGATGGCATCGCCGATGGCGTAACCGGGATTGTCGACGACCGGCCTGGTTCGCTCGAGGGTAGCGTAGTCGCCGGTGTCGGTCGAAGCCTGTCCGCCGTTCGCCCAAGCGGACGTCCGCGCCGTGTGGCCGTCGGGGTCTCCGACGCTCACCTTTACGAAATAGTCATGCTTTCGTCCGGAATCTCGGATGGACGATGAGAACGACCCGTCCGCCGCCGTGCGGACCTTGATCGTCCGCAGCGCGATGGTGTAGTTGCGGTACTCGTAGGTCGGGACGACCTTCTTCTCGATCCAGTCGTATTCCGTCCCGACCTTGACCCGTCGAGCGATGTGTTCTTCATATGCGACGCTGACTGTCGCTCCTGCCACTGGCTTCCCGCGCGGATCCAGTTCCCACGGCGACGCTCCCGTCGCCATCCCCGCCTCGAGCCTGTCGCGATCGACGAGGTGGACGTTCCCGCTGACTCGCACCCGCCCGGCTCGGACTGTCGCCTCGGCGTCGATCGTCCGGCTGCTCGGGAACACGATGAACTCCCGCGTCGCCCCCACGATGTCGCCCTCCTCGGCCCGCGCGGGCGTGACCTGTAGGGACTGGTAGTCGAAGCCGGACCCGTCCGAATGGCGGTCGACGCGCGCGGTCGTCCGATAGATCGCGGTGCCGGTACCGTCCGTCCTGACGTTCCGTTCGAGGGATCCCCCGATCCGCAGCGGGACCCCGGGGACCGGCGACCCCTCATAGAAGGTCGCCCGGGCCGTGATCCTGATCCGGTCGCCCTGGATGTACACGCGCCGCCCGGTCTCGACCGCGAGTCGATAGGCAGGCTTGAGGATGCGATCGACCTGCACGCGCGTCGAGCTGATCACCCTCGTGCCGACACGCAGCACGAGGTCGTACGAACCCTCGGCCAGATCGCGCAGCGGCAGCGACCCCTTGAATACGCCCGTCGGACCGGGCCGCGATCGAACTGTCGCGATCGACGGCGGTAGTGCATCGGTTTCTGACGTCACCAGCTGGACGTCGACGTTCGCCGGGACCGCACCGCTGGCTCGATCGCGGATGGCGCCCCAGACGTTGATCGTGTCGGTCCGTCGGTAGACGAGCCGGTCCGTGTGGTACACGAGCCAGTAGCCCTCGTCGCGATCGGAGGCCCCATATCCCTGGCCGTAGCCGTCGTCCCGGGCGGCGGGCAAGAAGGTCGATCGCCCGTCGGCCGCGGTGACGATGACGATCGGATCTGGGGCGGCAGTCGCGTCGCCTCCGATCGGGTCTGCGCTGAGGCGCGTCGGGGTGGCAGTCATCAGGACGCCGGTTTCGTCGGTCCGTCCGAGCTCGCCGCCGTCGACCGTGACGCGTGCCCCGGCGAGCGGACGGCCGCTGGCCAGGTCGTTCGCCCAGATGAGGGTACGAGTGTCAGAGACCGTCAGATACCCGGCGACATCGGTGACCTGCAGGATCACCTGGGTCGGCCGCTTCGGCGACGGCCGTTGCACGAGGTACCAGCCCGGGGTGAGCGTGTCGGGCAGTCGGAACCACAACGAATCACCACCTCGCCGCAGGCGGGCATTGAACGCCATCACCCGGCGGAGGCCGGTGGTCGGTACGGCGTCGTCCGTTGACCATCGAGCCCAGCGGGCGGATCCGCGCAGCTGACGGTAGGCGTCGATCGCCGCTCCGACAGCAGGGAAGCGATAGACCTCGATCCGGGCCGTCGTCGGATCGGAGCGTTCTTCGCTGAACGCCCAGATCGGCAGGTCCGGCCGGCCGGCTGTGGCCACCTCCAGCAGGTCCTCAGGAAACGCGAACGTGGATTCTCTAATGCCTGCCTTGGCCGCAGTCTCGAAGCGGAAGCGGAAGTCCTCCGCGAGGGTCTCGTCAGTGCCCTGCACCTTCACGCCGCGCCTGACGGTGACGGTGTAGACCGTGGCGGTCTTCAGGCCTGCCGGGATGAAGACGAGCGTGCGGCCGCGCTGTTCGAATCGCCCCTTCGTCGCGGGTCGGATCACGACGTTCGATGCCGGGTCGACGACGCCGTCCTGGTCGAACGTGATCTCGATGCCCGTATCGAGCGGAACGTCGGTCTCCGTGTCCTGCGGGACCGTGGAAACGATCTGCACGGACTGCTTGGCCTGGAATGCCCAGCTGTCGACCGGACGGCCGTCGTTGCCCTTGAGCGTGAAGCGGTACAGGGCGCCGGGCTGTAACGGCTCGACCGGTCGGAGGCGAACGGACGTTCCGTCTGGCGCGGGCTCGACGGCGAGTTCCACGTCCGGTTCGACGGAAAGCCGCGACGCCAGCTCCGTCGCCGGCGTGCCATCGAGGCTGGCTAGCCGGAAATCGGTATCGGGTGCGACCACGCCCCCGGCCGTCGAGCCGGCCGTGAGATCGGCAAGCGCGGCATAGGCGAGCATCGGCGGTCGGTCGGTCGGGGACGGGCCAGGCGATGCACTCGTGTCGGTGGCTTCGCCGGACGCACGTGGCGACGAGCTGATGGCGGCCCGATCTGGTGGGTTCGTCGGAGCTTGCCATGGGAGCGTCGTGGCCAGGACGGCGACCGCGACCCCGACCGAAATGATGGTGATGGCCGGCCAGCGGAAGCGGCGCGGCAGCGCCCACTGGATCGGCCGTGCGGCACGATCGCTCTCATCTGGCAGATCGACGATCTGCTCGGTGTCGTCGGATGTTCCTTCGTCGCGGGAGCGGTTCATTGCGCCTGACCTCACGGTCAGGACGCTGCCTTCGATCGGGTTGTCACCGATGCGTGGAAGCGCCCTGCTTCACGCTGAGAACGCCTCGCGGGTGCCGATGTTGCGCCTGGACGCCGAGTTGTCGGCTGGATGACAGTCGCTGTGCGGCTGGAGCCCCCTGCGACGAGGGGTCGGAGTATGCACCCCGGGCGTCTGGGCGGAGCCATGCAACCTGTGCGCACCACCCTGCACGACCCCGACACCGGTACCTTCGAGCCCCCTGACGTAGGCCGGTGCGTCGGGACACCGTTGCGCGGCTGCATAGTCCTGCCCGAGGGGTCCTACGGCGGGTACGGGTTTCTCCCTTAGTTTTCGGCCCTTCACCACCTAGCGTTCGAGGTCCATCGGGGGATGGGCGCCGCGTCACACGACGCGGCGCCCTTGGATCGAAAGGACGACCGGGTGCTACGAATGAGGGGATCGCAGCGAACCGACCGACTCGTCGCCGCTTGGGCGGTCGTGTTGCTGTCGATCCTCCTGGCACCCGACGCGGTGGTCCGCCCGGCAGTCGTCCTCGCGGCGACGGAGACGACCGTCGATGTGTCGCCCGAGCATGGCGGCGGACCGACCGGCGGCACGGTCGTTCTCACCGCCCGGGTGTACGACGAGAATGGTGACCCCTTCGCCGGCGCCCACGTGCGATTCTTCTTCGACTCGGGCAGCCCGAACGACATCGCCAGTCCGGGAAACAGCCCGGATCTCGACTGCACGACCGGGTCGAACGGGACATGCACGGTCTCGTACGTGGCCGCGAACCCCGGGACGGACATCGTCTGTGCGCTGATCGGCGGGCCGTCATCCCAGTGCGACCCAGAGGACGTGGACGACCCGGAGCAGGACGATCGCATCGACTCGGTCGAGCACGTCAATCCGTGGTCGCCGTCGCCCACACCGACGCCGACTCCTGCGCCGACCCCGACGCCCACGCCAGATCCGACGCCGGACCCAACGCCAGATCCGACCCCCACTCCAACACCCGATCCAACGCCAACGCCTACGCCGACTCCGACACCCGATCCGACGCCAACTCCGACACCCACACCCAGCCCGACACCGACGCCCAGCCCGACGCCATCACCGACGCCAAGCGGGACACCATCACCGACGCCGAGCCCCACACCGTCGCCGGTGCCCAGCCCGAGCCCGACGCCGGGCGCCACACCG
>Ga0184612_10000800_pt1 | contig 14815 bp, 14 predicted proteins | sample PLM3_60_coex_FD_133163 | JGI IMG/M metagenome (GOLD analysis project Ga0184612, IMG submission 133163) | Groundwater sediment microbial communities from an aquifer in East River, Colorado, USA - PLM3_60_coex | ecosystem: Environmental > Terrestrial > Soil > Riparian zone | place: USA: East... | reverse complement strand
CCTTGTTTCCCTGCGAGAAGTCGAAGACGAACTGCGGCACTCGTCGGCCCTCCGTGCACATCCGGTTGGCCGGAGCCTAGCCGCTCCCGCCTCGGCAGAACGTCGCCGGGGCGGGCGCCAGTTCGATCACGTCACGCACGGGTGGTGCGACATCACGAGCCTGCCACGCCGTCTGTCGAGGTCTACCGTGCCCGGATCGGCCCTCCCTCGATTCGGGCGCGCGCGACCTCGAGCGGCACGCGCGGCGGCACGTACTCGTGCCACCAAGCGGCACCCACAGCGGCGATCGTCGAGACGTAGTCGATCTCCGCTTGCAGGTCGTCGCCGCGCTCGCGGCCTCCGACAGCGACGACGAAGGAGTCATCACCGCGCCGGACGGCCGCGGACTCGCGCAACATCTGGATGTAGCTGGCCGTGAGGTCCTCCCAGTCGGGCGGCGGAACGCGGTAGAGACAGGCGCCGTCCCAGCGCAGCGCACGCTCCCTGGGCCCCTTGTTGGCGAGACAGCCGCCAACCCATATGGGAATGCGCGGACGTTGCAGCGGCCTGGGCCGCAAGATCACACCGGTCACGTCTATGTGCGTGCCGTGGTATGACACCGGCTCGCCGGACCACAACCCAGTGACGACCTGGAGGGCCTCGTCGAGCATGGCTGCCCGGCTGCGGGCACTGGTCAGCTCACCGACGCTGCGGAAATCGTCGCTGTTCGGATCGCCGGAACCGACGCCGAGCACCATCCGGCCACCGGACAGATGGTCAAGCGTCATGGCCTCGGCGGCCACCTTCCACGCCCTCCTCCTCGGCAACGGTGTGACCAGCGTTCCAAGGGCAACCCACTCGGTCGCGACAGCAATTGCCGCCAACGTCACCCACGGGTCGTATGTGTCCCGGCCACCCGGAAAGAAGACGTAGTCCTCGAGGAACACGCCGTCCCATCCCGATCGCTCGGCCAGCGCCGCGAGCTCCGACATGGTCCTGGGATCGCCCCAGGCACCGGCGGACGAGATGTCGAGCCCGTACCGCATATCCCACCTCCCGCACCTCCGGAAGGTACGCGGCCACGCCGACAACGCCCGTTCTGCGCGGCCGCCAAGGGCCGGTCAGCCGCCGGAGATGCCGAGCTCGGCAGCGGCCAGATCGCCGGTCGTCCCGTCGGGATCGTCCAGCCAGCCCAGGGGAAGTGCGACCCGGCGCGGGCTGCCCTGGCGGCCCCTCGGTGCTCCGATCTCGGTCAGGGGGAACTGTTGATCGGGGTCGAGGCCGGCCAGCAGCGCGTCGAGCCCGGCCATCGACGACACCTTGCCGAGCGCGGCCCGTACCTCCTGACCAACGGCGAAACCCTTGAGGTACCAGGCCATGTGCTTGCGCATGTCACGCAGCCCGCGGTCCTCGCCCATGAGCTCCGCGAGCAGCTCGGCATGGCGGCGGATCATCGATGCCACCTCGCCCAGCGTCGGCAGGGCGGGGGTCGGCGTACCGGCGAAGGCCGCCGCCAGGTCGCGGAAGAGCCACGGCCGCCCGAGGCAACCGCGCCCGACGACGGCTCCGTCGGCTCCGGTCCGCGACATCATGCGCGTTGCGTCGGCGGCCTCCCAGATGTCGCCGTTGCCCAGCACGGGAATGGCGACAAGGTCCTTGAGCCGGGCGATCGAGCCCCAGTCGGCAGCGCCCGAGTAGTGCTGAGCCGCCGTGCGGCCGTGCAAGGCGATCGCGGCGCAGCCCGCGTCCTGCGCGATCACGCCCGCGTCGAGGTACGTGAGGTTCTCGTCGTCGATGCCCTTCCGGGTCTTCATGGTGACCGGGATGCCGTACGGTTCGGCGGCGCCGACCGCGGCCCGCAGGATCCGGTCGAGCAGGGCCCGCTTGAAAGGCAGCGCGGCCCCGCCGCCCTTGCGTGTCACCTTCGGCACCGGGCAGCCGAAGTTGAGATCGACATGACCGACACCGTGCTCGCCGGCCAGAATGCGCACCGCCTCGCCCACGTAGTGAGGGTCGACGCCGTAAAGCTGCACCGACCGGACGTCCTCTGCGGCGTCGAATACAAGCATCGACAGCGTCTTGGCGTCCTGTTCGACGACGCCGCGCGACGTGATCATCTCGCAGACGTAGAGCCCGGCGCCCTGCTCGGCGCAGAGCCGGCGGAACGCTGCGTTGGTGATGCCCGCCATCGGGGCCAGCACCACCGGCGGGGTCACCTCGAGCGGGCCGAGGCGAAGCGTCCCTGCCCTGCGGCTCACGGCGCCTGCCATGGTGCGCTCGGTCGTCAGTGTCATCGCGCTGCCATTGTCCCCCAGTGAGCGCAACCACTGCGCGACGACGCCGTGCCTTACGTCTATCCTCCGCCGTACTGAGCGGGCACGGCTGAACCCGTACCTCTTTGCACGGCTAGGACGATGACAGTGATGACCCGAATGGTGGGAGAGGGTCCGACTGACCATCGGCGACGGTTTCGACGGCGTTCTCCACGCGGCGCGCTCCGGCGCGCCGTGGGCTTTTGAGCGCCTCTACGCCGACCTCGCCCCGGTCGTTGGCGGCTATCTTCGCCTGCAGGGGGCGGCCGAGCCCGATGACGTCACCAGTGAGGTGTTCCTCGGTGTCTTCACCGCGCTGCCGCGATTCAAGGGCTCTGAGCACAAGTTCCGGTCCTGGGTGTTCACGATCGCTCACCGGAGGCTGATCGACGAGCGCCGACGGGCGGCCCGGCGCCCGTCGTCCCCGACGGCTGACGCCGACGGGTTCGACCAGCCGGGCGGCGACGTCGAAGAGGAGGCACTCGACGCCCTGGGGAGCCAGCGCGTGTACAAGCTGTGCGCCGGCCTGTCGCCGGACCAGCGAGAGGTGCTCATTCTGCGGGTGGTGGGTGATCTCACCGTCGAACAAGTCGCGGCGATCGTGGGCAAATCCGTCGGCGCCGTCAAAGCTCTTCAGCGAAGAGCGCTTCATGCTCTTCGAAGGAGAATCGAGCGGGAGGGCGTACCCCTGTGAACACCTGGGGCGATGACGTGGGTGAGATGTCCACACGACGCCCACTTGACGATGCCTCGGTCGAGGCTGTGCTTCGCGGTGCTCAGGTGCCGCCGGAGCTCGAGCCGCTCGCCGGCGTTGTCCAGTCGTTCCGGTCGGCCGCACAGGGACCAGTCCGGCCCACCACCGAGCTGGCGGAGCGGATGGCAGCGGGCGTCTTTCCCATCGACAGGGTGCAACGACGCACGAAGATTGGACAGACGTTGTCGAAGCTGGCTGCCATGAGCCTGCGAGCCAAGGTCGCGACCGGTTTCGCCGCCGCGCTGACCGGTTTGACCGCCGCCACTGCAGCAGGTGCCCTGCCCGATGCGGCGCAGGAGCGCGTCGAGACGGCGATCGAGTCCGTGACACCGATCGACTTCCCGGATCGGGCCGAGTTCGGCCAGGAGGTCGCCGAGGACGCACAGGATGGCGGCGTCGACGGCCAGGAGATCAGCGAATGGGCTCGCGAGCAGGGCCAGCAACCCGAGGACCCAGGCCGTCAAGGCAAGGCAGACGAGCACCGGCCGGCCGGCGTCCCGGACGGTGCACCGACCGCGCCGCCGATGCCCGATCAGGTGCCACAGGACTTGCCCGCCCCAGACGACCACAGCGCCGCGGACTCCCCCGGACTGCCTCAGGATCTTCCAGACGATGCCAAGGCAACCCCACCCGCTCCCCCGATTCCGCGATAACCAACCGAAGACGGCCCCTGCTCGCGCGCCCACCCGTCGCCAGCAGGGTTGCCACAACCCGAGGGCCCCGGCTCCCTACCGGGGCCCTCGGCATGCCTGGCGCTCGCAGGGGTGCCGTGGACGCGCCTACCGCGCGATCCGGGCGATGAGCCCGCCGACGGCGAGGTAGACCAGCAGCGCGATCCCCCAGTTGATCAGGACGTCGCGCTCCTCGGTGGACTGCGGGAACATGCCCTGGAACGGCGTCGTGAAGAAGTCGCCGATGTCGAGAATCACGCCGACGATCATGTTGCTGGCGTTGGCGTCGACCAGCACGAGGATGATCGCCAGGGCGATCAAGGCGGCGATGACCCCGGTGATGACGAGCACCACCGTGGCGGCGGAGAAGCGGGTCACGGTGCGGACCATGGCTGCGGTCGTCCTCTCACGGAAGCCAGCTCCGATGCGTGGCTGCTGATCCACTTCTTGCCCACCTACGCCCAGGTCCGAAACTCCGGTCCGTGCCTGCCGTCAGAACCGGGCGTGGCCCGCTGGCAGGACGGCCTGCCATCGACGATGCAGCTCATCGAGTGCCGCCGGTTCGATCTCGCCGTGCACGTTCAGCCGCGACAGGCCGCCGTCGGGGTAGACGTCGAGTCTGATGTGGGTCACCGTCGGACCAGGTTCGACGAGCAGGTGGTGGCGGGTGTCCGGCTGGGTCCTGGTCGGTGGCACGACCTCGACCCAGCCGGCCGGGTCGTCGATCGAAACGTCCCGCGAGTCCGCCGCGCAGACCCGGATCCACCCCGGCGCATTGCCCACGAAGTACGACGTGTCGACGACGACGGCGCGCACGCGACCCGGTGCGGCGAGCCGCAACGTCACGTGGTCGTGGCCGTCGTCGCGCCGGCGGGCGTTCTCCCAGCCTTCGGCCATGCTCCGGGCCCGGCCAGGGAGGATGAGGTTGACCGGCGACGAGTAGAACATGTCCGAGCAGTCGACGACCGTGCCGCCGTTCTCCAGCGCGGCAAGGTCGACCGTTCCGGTCAGGAAGCGCGGATCCGGCACGACCTCCCCATGGACCCGGAACCGGGCGACGCCGCCGTCGGGGTAGATCGACAGCCGCACGTGCGTCCAACGCCGGTCCGACTCGACGGAGTAACGATTGGCCGCGTCGCCCGCCACAGCAGACCTGTCCACGATCGTCTCCCACGACGACGCCTGCAGCTCGGCCGGCGACGGGTAGCCCTCCACCGACGTCGCCTCCACCGATACCTGCGGCGGATAGTTCCCACGGAAGAAGGTGGTGTCGACGACCACGCCGCGGACGATCCCGGGGGCGCCCAGCCGCACGACGGCCGCATCGTGGCCCGGCTCGCGCCGCCGCCGCGTCTCCCACCCGTCGTAGACCTTGCCCTTGTTCCCGAACGCCGTGGAGGAAACTGCGGGCTCGGGCCGGATCAGGTTCTCACGGTCCGCGAAGAGCTCGTCGGTGGCATAGACCACACTGGCGCCGAGGACGCGCGACGCCAGGTCGGGCAGCGCAGCGAAGTCGCCGGTCATGCCACCGCCCGGGTGACCAGACGCCCGCGTGCGTCGTCGCCGTCGACCGGCACGCCGCGTAGCCAGGTGCTCCGCACGACACCCGTCAACGATCGTCCCGCGTAGGGCGTCACGGCGTGGCGGTGATACAGGGTCGAGGGCTCGACGACGAACTGCGTGTCGGGCGAGAAGAGGACGAGGTCGGCGTCGTAGCCGACCGCGACGCGTCCTTTGCGGTGCAAGCCGGCCATGGCGGCTGGTCCCTCAGCCATCCAGCGCACGACCTCGGCGAGGGTGCGGCCGCGCCGCCGTGCCTCCGTCCACACGGCCGGCAAGCCGAGCTGCAGCGACGAGATGCCTCCCCAGGCGCGATCGAAGTCGCCGACCTTGAGGTCCGGCGGGCACGGAGAATGGTCGGTCACGATCATGTCGATGGCCCCCTCGGCGAGACCGGCCCAGAGCAGGTCGCGGTTGCTTGCCTCGCGGATCGGAGGGCAGCACTTGAACTGCGTTGCTCCGTCCGGGATCTCCTCGGCGGTGAAGCACAGGTAATGCGGACAGGTTTCCCCGGTCACGGACACGCCATCGTCGCGTGCACGGCGGATCGTCGTCATCGCATCAGCACTCGACAGGTGCACCACATGGGCCTTCGCACCGGTCCGGCGGGCCGCCTCGACGACCTGCGCGATCGCCAGGTTCTCGGCGTCGCGGGGCCGGGAGCGTAGGAAGTCACCGTAGCCACGGCCACCCGCCGCCGGCGCCCGGTCGATCACCCCCGCATCCTCTGCGTGGACGAGCATTGGCACGCCGAGGCCTCCTGCGACCCGCAGCTGCTCCTCGAATTCGCGGTAGCCGAGTGGCGGGAACTCCTCGACCCCCGAGGGTGAGAGGAAGCACTTGAAGCCGAAGACGCCGGCCTCTTGGAGCGCGGGCAGCGAGTCGCGGTTGCCCGGCACTGCTCCGCCCCAGAACCCGACGTCGACGAAGCACTGACCTGCGGCGGCGTTGCGTTTTGTCGCGAGGGCGCCGACGTCCACCGTCGGCGGGATGGCGTTCAGCGGCATTTCCAGGATCGTCGTCACGCCGCCTGCCGCGGCCGCGCGGGTGGCTGTGGCGAAGCCCTCCCAGTCGGTCCGGCCGGGCTCGTTGACATGGACATGGGTGTCGACCAGTCCGGGTAGCAAGACCACGTCATCCCCGAGCGCGACGACCTGGTTGGCCTCGAGGCCGGCCGACAGCGACTCGACGGCCGCGATCCGGCCGCCCCTGACACCGACGCACCGCGCCTCCTCGCCCGCGGGCGTGACCACCCGCGGAGCCCGCAACAGGAGGTCGAGCACGGCCAATGCCGACTCACCTTCTACCGTGATCATCGCGGACCCGGCGTGCGGCGCGGTCCAGCGCTTCCCGGTCCAGACCTGTTGCCGCGCTCACCTCGACTTCGTCGAGGGCACCGCAGTCGAGCCCGCGGAGCAGGAAGCCGGCCAGCGCCTGTGCTGTCGCAGGCTCGTCGAGCGTCCCGCTCTCGGCACCTGAGACGTACGCCTGCAACCGGTCCGCCGTGGCGGTTAGGCCTTGACGGAAGAAGGCGTACGTGGCGACGTAGCGGCTCGGCAGCTGATGGGGATGCAGATCCCAGCCCTGGTAGAAGGCTCGCTCCAGCGAGCGCCGGATCAACCGCGCATGTTCCCGCCATGCCGCCCGGACGGCCGACCCGTCGCCGACGGGCAACACGTTGGTCGACCCGTCCGACAACCGCACGCCGGTGCCCGCCGCTACGACCTGCATGACGGACTTCGCGAAGTCGGCGGCGGGGTGCGCCAGGTTCTGCAGGCTCGCCGCGACGCCGATCGCGGCGCCGTAGTCGTAGGTGCCGAAGTGCAGGCCGGAGCACCTGCCCTGCGCTGCGGCCACGATCTGCGCAACCGCGACGTCGCCGTCCGACGAGATCACCGACTGGGGTGTCTCGATCTGGACCTCGAGCCGCAGCCGTCCGTCAGACAGGCCGTGCCCTTGCTCCAGCCGCGTCAGGACCTCGACGAACCCCGTCACGTGCTCGACGGCGACGACTTTCGGCAACGTGACGACGAACCCGTCCGGGACCGGCGCCCGCTCCAACAGCTCGGCGAGGAAGAGGTCCAGCGTCCGCAGCCCTCGTCGGCGAGTCGCCCGCTCCATGCCCTTGCACCGGACTCCCACGAACGGCGGCGCGGTGCCGTCTGCCAGCGACGCGGCCAGCGCCTCCGCTGCCGCTACTGCGTGTGCGTCCTCCCGCTCGTCGCCCAACTCTCCGTAGCCGTCCTCGAAGTCGATGCGCAGGTCCTCGACCGGCTCCCGGTCGAGCTTTCGGACCACACGCTCGTAGAGCTCCGGCGCGACCTCGAAGCCCAGCGTCTGCGCCAGACCGGCCGGACCGCCGCCGTGCTCTGCGAGTACCCACTGGGCCCGAGCGCCCCACTCGGCCACGACACCCGCGCCGTAGCGCGAGGCCGGCACGTACACCGTGTGCACCGGCTGCCGGGTCCCGGGGTCGCCTGGGTACCGCCTTTCCACCCGCTCGTCGGCCGCCGTGAGCCTGTCGTCGAGCGCACGGAGGAACGCCTCACCGAGCACCGCGCCGCCAGGCCCTGCCATCGCCACGGTCTCCGGATCCGTGCCGATCGCTCAGTCGATCGACTCGTACGCCGGCAAGGTCAGGAAGTCGACGAAGTCGTCGTCCAGAGCGACTCGTTCGAACAGCTCCCGGGCCCGGGCGTATCGACTCGCGGCGAACGCCTCGTCGCCGAGCTCGGCGCGAATCGCAGCCACCACCTCGTCGGTCACGCGGCGTACGCGTTCGGGCGTGACGGTCTGGCCGTCGTCGAGCACCACGTCGTTGTGCACCCACTGCCAGATCTGCGAGCGAGAAATCTCGGCGGTGGCGGCGTCCTCCATCAGGTTGTGGATGCCGACGGCCCCGTTGCCGCCCAGCCACGCCTCGAGATAGCGCAGGCCGACGTCGATGTTCGTACGCAGGCCTCCGGCCGTCGGCGCACCTGGAACAGAGCCGACGTCGAGGAGTTGCTCGGCGCTCGCCCGTACGTCATCGCGGCGGCGCTCGAGCTGGTTGGGGCGGTCTCCGAGCATCTTGTCGAAGATCTCCGTACAGACCGGGACCAGGTCCGGGTGCGCCACCCACGAACCATCGAACCCGTCGCCCGACTCTCGCTCCTTGTCCTCGCGCACCTTCGCCAGGGCGCGCTCGTTGATCTGCGGGTCACGTCGGCTCGGGATGAACGCCGCCATCCCACCGATCGCGAAGGCGCCGCGCCGATGGCAGGTGGCGACGAGCAGGTCGGTGTACGCGCGCATCATCGGGGCCGTCATCGTGACGTCGGCCCGGTCCGGCAGGACGAACGCCCGCCCTGCGTCGCGGAAGTTCTTGATGATGCTGAACAGGTAGTCCCAGCGACCGGCGTTGAGCCCGGAGACGTGGTCGCGCAACTCGTAGAGGATCTCGTCCATCTCGAAGGCGGCGGGAATGGTCTCGATGAGGACCGTGGCGCGGATCGTCCCCTGCGGTATACCCAGCTGCTCCTGCGCGAACGTGAACGCGTCGTTCCAGAGCCGGGCCTCGAGGTGGCTTTCCATCTTGGGCAGGTAGAGGTACGGCCCGCTCCCGCGGCGCAGCAGCTCGGCCGCGTTGTGGAAGACGTAGAGACCGAAGTCCACGAAGGCACCCGCCGTCGGTCTTCCATCGACGATGACATGCCGCTCGTTCAGGTGCCAGCCCCGCGGTCGCACGACGATCGTCGCCAGACGGACGTCGTCACGTAAGGCGTACAGCCGGCCGTCCGGCGAGCTGAACGTGATCGTGCCGCGCACGGCGTCGAACAGGTTCACCTGGCCGCTGACGACGTTGGACCAGTGCGGCGTGTTCGCGTCCTCCAGGTCGGCCAGCCATACGCGCGCCCCGGAGTTCAACGCGTTGATCGCCATCTTGCGCTCTGTCGGCCCGGTGATCTCGGTGCGCCGGTCGGTGAGGTCACTCGGCGCCGTGGCCACCGTCCAGTCCGCATCCCGGACGTGCTTGGTCTCGGGTAGGAAGTCGAGCCGGCCGGTGCGAGCGGTGGCGTCCCTGCGCTGAGCTCGCAGCCCCAACAGCTCGTCGCGCCGCGGGCCGAACCTGCGCTGGATCTCCCCGACGAACGCAAGGGCTCCCGGGGTCAAGATCTCGTCGTCGCGCTCGACGGCGTAACCGTGCACTCGGACATCGGTCACGAACGTCACTCCTTCGAGACGGCTGTCCTCGGAGCCTAGGCCCGTGGTCAGCAACCGGGCAGGCGCTCCGTCAAGTAGCTCTCGACCTGGTCGAGACCGATCCGTTCCTGTCCCATCGAGTCCCGCTCGCGGACGGTGACCGCGTCGTCGGCGAGCGTGTCGAAGTCGACCGTGACGCAGAACGGCGTGCCGACCTCGTCCTGCCGCCGGTAGCGCCGCCCGATCGCGCCGGCGTCGTCGAACTCGACGTTCCACCGCGCCCGAAGCTGTGCGGCGAGGTCGCGCGCCTTCGGCGAGAGGTCGGCGTTACGCGACAGGGGCAGCACCGCCGCCTTGACCGGTGCGAGACGCGGGTCGAAGCGCAACACCGTGCGGGTGTCGACTCCGCCCTTGGCGTTCGGCGCCTCGTCGATGTCGTACGCGTCGAGCATGAAGGCGAGCACCGATCGGGTCAGGCCGGCCGACGGCTCGATGACGTACGGCGTCCAGCGCTCGCCCTTCTCCTGGTCGAAGTAGGTGAGGTCGGTGCCGGAGTGCTTCGTGTGCGTCGAGAGGTCGAAGTCGGTGCGGTTGGCGATGCCCTCGAGCTCGGAGAACTCGGTGCCGCCGAAGCGGAAGCGGTATTCGATGTCGACCGTGCGCTTGGAGTAGTGCGACAGCTTGTCCTGCGGGTGCTCGAAATACCGCAGGTTGTCCGCTGAGATACCGAGGTCGACGTACCACTGCCAGCGCTCTGTGAGCCAGTACTCGTGCCAATCCTCGTCCGTACCCGGCTCGACGAAGAACTCCAGCTCCATCATCTCGAACTCGCGGGTGCGGAAGATGAAGTTGCCTGGCGTGATCTCGTTACGGAACGCCTTCCCCACCTGGGCGATGCCGAACGGGGGCCTACGCCGCGACGAGTTCATGACCGACAGGAAGTCGATGAAGATGCCCTGCGCGGTCTCGGGCCGCAGGTAGTGCAGCCCCTCGTCGGACTCGACCGGGCCGAGGAACGTCTTGAGCAGGCCGTTGAACATCTTCGGCTCGGTGAACGAGCCCTTGGCGCCGCAGTTGGGGCAGTTGACGTCGGCCAGCCCGTTCTCCGGGAGGTGTCCGTGCCTGACCTCGTACGCCTCCTCGAGGTGGTCGGCCCGGAACCGGCGATGGCACGACTGGCACTCGGTGAGCGGATCGACGAACGCGTCGACGTGGCCCGAGGCCACCCATACCTCGCGCGGCAGCACGACCGCCGAGTCGAGCCCGACGATGTCGTCACGCATCTGCACCATGGACCGCCACCACTGACGGCGGATGTTCTCCTTGAGCTCGACTCCCAGCGGGCCGTAGTCCCAGGCGGAGCGGGTGCCGCCGTAGATCTCCCCGGTCGGGTAGACGAAGCCTCGGCGCTTGGCGAGAGAGATGAGCGAGTCGATGGTCTTGTCGGCGGCCACTGGGGCGGTCACTCCATCCGGCTGGCGGTCGGCGAGGTTGGTCGGACGAACCAGGATACCGGCTGCCCCCGCAGGTGCTCGCCGGAGATCGCCACCGAGCCTCGGGAGTCGCACCAACCACGGCGGCACTCTCTCCGCGGAGCGGCTGTCTCGCATCGTGAGATGGAATGGGAGCGTTCTCACCAGGGTATTGCCAGTGCCGACACCCGCTGTGATCCTCGCCGGTAGGGAGTGCGCATCGACCGAGAGCGCAGGAGGCGCGCAATGACCACACGGATGTCTCGGCGGAGCGGTCTCGCGCTGGCCGCACTCGCAGCGGCGGTCGGTGCGAGCGTGCTCGCCTCCCCGGCAGCTTCCCGCTGCCGACCGCACGCATTTCTACGTCCCCAAGCCCGACCACGGCGCGATCGCACAGGTCGCGGCGTTGACGTCGCGAGGCGCTCGGGAAGACGCGGTCCTGATCCAGGCGATGGTCGACACGCCCCAGGCCGTCTGGTTCGAGGGGGGCACACCGAAGCAGGTCCAACAGGACGTCCGCAATACCGTCGATCGCGCGAAGGCACAGAAGTCGGTACCGGTCCTCGTCGCGTACAACATCCCGTACCGCGACTGCTCGCAGTTCTCGGCCGGCGGCGCACCCGGCACGGACGAGTACCTGGCCTGGATCGAGGGCTTCGCCGCAGGCATCGGCAACGCCGAGGTCATGGTGATCCTCGAACCCGACGGGCTCGGCATCATCCCGTGGTACACGACCATCAACGGCGAGCTCGAGTGGTGCCAGCCTTCCGGAGGCGACGCCTCGCTCGCCGCTGCCCGCTTCACCGAGCTCAACACCGCCGTCGACAGGATCAAGGAGCAGCCCAACGCCGCGGTCTACCTCGACGGCACACACAGCGGCTGGCTCGGCGTCGGCGACCTGTCGGACCGGCTGATCAAGGCTGGCGTCGAACGGGCCGACGGCTTCTTCGTCAACGTGTCGAACTACCAGGAGCAGCGGAAGCTGGAGAAGTACGGCACCTGGACCTCGCAGTGCCTCTACCTGGCCGAACAGCGCGACTGGTGGAACGTCGCCTGGTGCGGAAGCCAGTACTTCCCCGCGAACCCGGCAGATTTCGACACCTGGGTGCTCACCGACCAGCAGTACGTGCAGCAGTACGCCGACGCCGGGCTCGCGATGCCGCCGCCGTCGGAGATGAGGCACTTCGTCGTCGACACCAGCCGAAACGGCCTGGGGCCGTGGACGCCACCGGCAGACCACCCGCCCGGCGACCCACAGGACTGGTGCAACCCGCCCGACCGCGGCCTGGGGCTGCGCCCGGCGACGGCGACGTCCAGCCCGCTGATAGACGCCTACCTCTGGGTCAAGATCCCTGGCGAGTCGGATGGCGAGTGCACGCGCTGGGCGCCTGGCGGCGGCATCGATCCGGTCCGCGGCCACGCCGATCCACCCGCCGGCGTGTGGTTCCCCGAGCAGGCACTCGAACTGGCCCGACTGGCCCAGCCGCCGTTGGATTGACGGCGCCGGCCTCGGCCTGCTCACTCCAGCGCCTCGACGGCGGTTCGCGCCCGACGACCTCGAGGGCGGCGCGGACGTTCGCGCACGGCCAGGGCGGCCACCACGGTCGTCACCGGCACGGCGGCCACGATGCCGAGACCGCCGACCAACGCCCGGACCACCTCCTGCGCCACGAGCTCGTTCGTGACCGTGTCGAGCACGCCCTGACCCGACACCGCGAAGAGCAGCAGCAGCGGCAAGGACGCGCCCGCGTAGGCGAGCACCAGCGTGTTCACGGCGGCCGAGACGTGCTCGCGGCCGATCCGGAGCCCTGCTCGGAACAGCGATCGGCGCGACGCGTCCTGGTCGGCCGCGGCCAGTTCCCACACCGCCGCCGTCTGGGTGACCGTCACGTCGTCGAGCACCCCGAGCGCCCCGATGACGATGCCCGCGAGCAACAGTCCGCGAATGTCGAGACTTTCCGCCACGGCTCCCAGGTACGGTGACGACTCGTCGACCAGACCGGTGAACTGGCCCGCCTGGGTGAAGACCAGCCCCAGGACACCGGTGAGAACCAGGCTGACCAGTGTGCCGAGCAGGGCCACCGACGTCCGGAGCGAGAAGCCGTGGGCGAGGTAGAGCGTGGTGGTCATGATCGCCGACGCTCCGACGATTGCGACGGCCAGCGGTGGTCGCCCGTCCAGCAACGCGGGCAGCACAAACGTGACGAGCACGACGATGGAGATCCCGAGGCCGGCCAGCGCCGCGAGTCCTCGCCAGCGTGAGAGGGCGAGCACGGCGAGCCCGAAGGTGACGGCAAGCACGAGCAGAGGCACGTCGCGTTGGAAATCGAGCAGCTCGTACCGGCTCTCGAGTGGCGCGTCCGCAACAGCGCCGAGTACGACCTTGTCACCGGCTTCGAAGTCCGGTGCGCCCGACCCGAAGGGCACCGGGACGGTCACCAGCAAGCCCTGGTCCGCGCCCGAGTCGACCTGTATCTCCGCCTCCAGGCACTCGTCGCCAGTGCCTTCGGCCTGCTGAGCGCACTCCCGGATCTCGAGGATCGTCGCATTGGACCGCTGCGCGCCCTCGACCTTTGGCAGATCACCACGTGGCCACAGCAACACGAGGCCGGCGGCGGTCGCGATGATCAGCGGCACCAATACTGCGACCACGGCCCGGCGCACCGCCGGGACAGACGGCAGGCCGGCCTCGCCCGTGTGCCGGTGACCGTCGGTCATCGTCAGTCGAGATCGGTGGGGACGACAGGAGCGGCCGCCTCACCGATACCGACCTCGGCTGCGTCGGCCGCTACTGCCGACCCGTGGCCGTCGACACCGGTCAGCAGCTCGAATGCGGTCGGCTCGTCGAGGGCCCGCGAGAGGAGCGGCCCTGCCGTCACCGTGACCTCGTAGGCCGACAGGGCTCGTCGGTAGGAGCCGACGCCGGCCCACTCGCTGGTGAGGATCCAGAGGGTCGGGTCGTCCGTCGCACGACCGACATGGCCACCGCGCCACCCGGGGCGCTCCGCCAGCGCCGCCAGCGCCGCTCGGGCCTGCTCGAGAAACGACGAGGCTTCGCCCGGATCGACGCGATATCGGGTGACGGCCAGCATTGCGCTCCTTGCCGGTGCGGGACGATGGTGGCGTTCCACCGTACGACCAGCGACCGCCCGAGGAGCACCGTGTCCAGCAACCGGCCCCGTCCCCGTCGCACGGCCAACCGCCGCCCCGCTGCGCCGGGGGCCCGGTCGCGGGCACCTCGGCCGGGCGGAAGCCGACGACCGGCCGCCGCACCGCCGACGGCGCCCCAAGGGTTCCGCGGCGCGCTCGAACGGGCCAGCCGGCCGGTCTTGATCAGACTGACCAGGGCACCGAAGTGGCTGGTCGCGATCGTTCCGGCCGTCATGCTGCTCGGAGGGTTGCTCGCGCCGTCGCCATGGGGTCCTCTGCTGCTCGGCCTGGTTGCGCTGTTCCTCGTGTGGCTGCTGACCCTCGCGTGGCCGCGCCTGGGACCAGGGGCGCGGGTGGTGCGGTTCGCCGTGCTCGTCCTTCTCGTCGCAGTCGTCGTCGGGAGGGCCGCTGGCGTCCTCTGACGCCGCTCTGCAAATGATCACGTTAAGTGGGCGTCTTAGGCCGTTACCAGGCGCCGAGACCTGGTAACGGACCCACAGGCCCACTTAGAGCGCCCGGCAATAGGGGGTCACTTGAGGCGCTTGGTTGTCGGCCGGGTGGGCCAGCGGTAGAGCCTTCGGGCGCGTTGGATGAGTCGACGGACGATGACGAACGCGGCGGCGAGGTAGAGGTAGAAGTCGACGATCCGCCCGTTGCGGTCGGTGCAGCGGCGGAGCTTGCCGTAGCCGTTCATCCAGGAGTTGGTGCGCTCGACCACCCAGCGGCGGCCGACCT
>Ga0184612_10000798_pt1 | contig 14824 bp, 14 predicted proteins | sample PLM3_60_coex_FD_133163 | JGI IMG/M metagenome (GOLD analysis project Ga0184612, IMG submission 133163) | Groundwater sediment microbial communities from an aquifer in East River, Colorado, USA - PLM3_60_coex | ecosystem: Environmental > Terrestrial > Soil > Riparian zone | place: USA: East... | reverse complement strand
GGAAGCTTCCTTCGACGCCGGCCCGTGGGACCTGGTGGAGATCCCTCCGTCCCCGGAGCTCCCCGACTACCATCGGATCAAGTAACTCCGGTTTAGCTCACATGCTGGAAGCCAGCTCGGTGCGGAGCCTGTCCGCGGTCAGGGCCTCCTTCCGCGCGCGGAGGTCGAGGTACAGCAGCACGGTCACGAGTGCGGTGAACGGCGCCGTGATGATCTGCGCGATGGCCGTGAAGATCCACCGGACGAACCAGTTGTCCCCGCCGATCGCGGTGAGGATCCCCTGCACGACCCCCGTGATGATCGCCGCAACCAGGATGACGACGAGAGCGTGCCAGAAGTGGCCCCGCACCAGGTTCCACGAACGGCTCATGGCCTCGGTGCCCCGCCGGTTCTCGACGATGAGCGCCGGCTCGCTCACTGAGAGGAACACGAGGAAGATGATCCCCGGGATGATGAGCAGGATGAACCCCACCCCGACGACGATCCCGACGAGGATCGCGAGCAGGAGCACGCTTCCGAAGCGCCTGAGTCCCCAGCGGTAGCTCGCCTCGACGTCGACGGGATCGCCGATGGTCGCCTGGGCCGCGCCGCGGAGCATCGCTGCCTGGAGGATCGCCCAGGTGATCACGCCGATCGCCGCCGCGATGAGCAGCGCCGCGACCGTGACGCCGAAGCTGCGGGAATACTCGATCGTCGCCGGCTGGCCGAGGATTTCGATCCTGTGCGCCTTCGGCTCGCCCAACAGGCGGACCGCCGCGGCGCTGATAAACGAGAGTGGCACGACGATGACGGCCACGATCAGTACCAGCTTCGCTGCGTTCTCCTTGTAGATCCGGAACGCCTCCGACAGGATCTCGCCGAGGGTCCGTGGCCGCATGCCTCCCGGTCCGGGAGGGGTCCCCGGCGGTGGAGGTGGGGGCGGCGGGGTCGGCCCGCCAGGAACGTCGCTCATACAGCCTCCCTGGTCTCGATCAGCCTCGTTCGGTCACGGTCAAGCCTAGTCGCCCTGGCGGAGCCGGTCGCGCCGTCCCGTCAAGGAGGGGTTCCCTCCCTCCGATAGTCCCAGCAGGGACCATGGCAGAGGACGCTTCCCCGCTGTCGGACAGCATCCGTCGCGAGGCCCGGGTGGTGGGCCTGCGCGACTTCAGCACGCCCTCCCTGGAGGCCGTGGAGCACCGCCGGATGCAGCTCTGGATCCTCACCACCGTCCTGCTGGTGTCGGTCAGCGCCGGGATCGCCCTGCTCTCGGTGTGGCCCGGCGCCCCGCGTACCTTCCTGCCGGCGGCAGCCCTGCGGTGGGGGGTCGTCGTGCTCTCGATCGCCTTCTGCACCTACGCCATCGAGAAGGAGTTGCACCTTCGCAAGCTGGCCCGCCTCCTGACCGACGAGCGGGTCCTCACGGTCGCGCTGTCGAGCCGCCTGCACGAGGTCTCGCTCCTCCTCGATGCGGGCAAGGCCATGAACTCCATCCTCGAGTTGGACGCCGTCCTCGAGGTGATCTTGCGAAGCGCCACCGACCTGCTGGCCGGCAAGAGCGGATCGATCATGATGGTCGAGGGGGAAGACCTCGTGGCCGCGAGCGTCATGGGCAACGAGGCTGCACGGGACAGGAGACTGCGGATCGGCAAGGGCATCGCCGGCCGGGTGGCGGAGACCCTGGAGCCCCTGCTGATCAACGGACAGCCCGACCCCTCCGAGTTCCCGGAGCTGCCCCTCCGCGACGATCCGGTCGAGAGCGCCATGTGCATCCCGCTGGTGAACCGGGACGGCCTTCTCGGCGTGCTGAGCGTGAACGCCGAGCCCCATCGCCTGTTCACCGAATACGACCTTCGGGCCCTCAGCCTGTTCGCCGAACAGGCCGCGGGGGCCATCGCCAACGCTCGGCTGTTCGAATCGGAGCGGGCCCATGTGGTCGAGCTGATGGAGCTGGACCGGTTGAAGACCGAGCTCGTGGACATCGTGACCCACGAGCTCCGGACCCCGCTGACCGCGGTCCTGGCGGCCGCCGAGGGGGTGCAGCGCCCCGAGCTCCGCGAGAACCACGCCGAGCTTCTGCAGATCATCGATCGGAACGCGCACTACCTGGCGTCGATGATCGAGGATCTGATCATCTCGACCCGGCTGGAGCGAGGCCGGACCGCCACCTCGCTCGGTCCCGTGGACGTGTCCGAGGTTGTGCGCCTCGTGGCCTCCGACTTCGAGGTCAGCGAGCGGCCGGTGCTTGTTCAGGCGCCGCTGTCCGCCCCGATCCTGGCCAACGCCGACTCGGTACGCAGGATCCTGGAGAACCTCGTGGACAACGCGCACAAGTACGGCAGGGCACCGGTCCGCCTGGAGGTCGAGCCCGGTGTCGGCGGCGTCACGATCTGGGTCGTGGATTCAGGACCGGGCATCGCTCCGGACAAGCGGCAGCGGATCTTCGAGCGGTTCTCCCGCCTCGGTCCGCACCGGGGCCAGCCCGGGCTGGGGCTGGGCCTGCCCATCGTCCGGGGCCTCGCCGAGTCATTCGGAGGTTCCGTGACGGTGGAGGACGCTCCGACCGGGGGCTGCGCGTTCAAGGTCGTCCTCCCGGCCTGTCCGCCGAGCGAGGGGGTCGTCCAGCGGGAGACGGCGACCGCAAGCTGAGGCTGGCGGGACATCCGTATCCTTGGGGGCCATGGCCCCCGGCACGACGAGCGACCGGTTCCTCCGCGCCTGCCGGCGCCAGCCCGTGGACCGCACCCCGGTGTGGTTCATGCGCCAGGCCGGCCGCTACCTCCCCGAGTACCGCGAGCTTCGCGGCGATCGCGACGTCCTGGAAGCCGTGCGATCGCCGGATATCGCCGTCGAGCTCACGCTCCAGCCACTCCGACGCATGGAGCTCGACGCCGCCATCCTGTTCTCCGACATCATGGTTCCCCTGGCCGCCGTCGGGATTGACGTGCGACTCGAGCCCGGCACCGGGCCGGTCGTGGAGCAGCCCATCAGGACGGCGCGCGACGTCGAACGGCTTCGGCCGCTCGAGCCCGAGGTCGACGTCCCCCACGTGGTCGAGGCGATCAGGCTGCTCCGAAAGGAGCTGAAGGTCCCGCTGATTGGCTTCGCCGGAGGGCCGTTTACGCTGGCGAGCTATCTGGTGGAAGGCGGGCCGTCGCGGGATCACGCCCGCACGAAGGCGCTGATGCACGACGATCCTCCGCTGTGGGCCCGCCTGGCGGGGCGCCTGGCGGACCTCGCGCTCGCGCATCTGCGCGCGCAGGTCGAGGCGGGGGTCCAGGCGGTGCAGGTGTTCGACAGCTGGGTGGGCGCGCTCGATCCCGACGACTACGAGCGGTTCGTGCTCCCGGCGGCGAGCCGCCTCTTCGCCGGCCTGAGTGACCTCGAGGCTCCCTCGATCCATTTCGGCGTTGGGACCGGGGAGCTGTTGGCGTTGATGGGCCAGGCCGGAGGCGACGTGATGGGGGTCGACTGGCGCGTGCCGCTCGACGCGGCGTGGGATCGGATCGGACACGACCGTGCGATCCAGGGCAACCTGGACCCCGCGGCGTGCCTGGCCTCGTGGGAGGCGCTGCAGCCCAAGGCCCTCGGGGTGCTGCGCCGGGCGGCCGGGCGCGACGGCCACGTGTTCAACCTCGGCCACGGGGTGCTGCCCCAGACGCCGGTCGAGAACCTCGAGCGCCTGGTCGACCTGGTGCACCGGGCGACGGAACGGGGGACCACGTGACGAAGCCCGTGGGCGTCCTGGTCATGGCGTACGGAACCGCGAGCGGGCCCGCGGACGTCGAGCGGTATTACACGGACATCCGGGGAGGTCGGGCGCCTTCGCCAGAGCACCTCGCCGCCCTGCGTGAACGGTACGTCGCGATCAGCAACCGGTTCCCGCTCATGGACATCACGAGGCAGCAGGCCGCCGGACTGGAACGAGAGCTGAACGCCGGCGGCGATGGCTCGTTCAGAACGTACATCGGCATGAAGCACTCGCCGCCGCTCATCGCCGACGCGGTCGAGCGGATGCGGACCGATGGGATCGAGCGCGCCATCGGCATCGTCATGGCGCCGCACTGGTCGGGGATGTCGGTCGAGACGTACGTCGAACGTGTCGAGCGGGCCGTGGGATCAATTGGCGGTGGCCCGCGCTTCACGTTCGTCCTTGGCTACCACGACCATCCGCTGTTCGTTGACCTGTTGGTGAGCCGCGTTCGCGATGCGCTCGGCGCCCTGTCCGAGGCGAACCGAGAGAAGGCGGCGGTCGTGTTCTCGGCGCACTCGCTCCCCGTCCGCACGGCGGATGACGGGTCGCTTCGATGCAGGGACTGCGCGTGCGACCCCTCTTGCCGGTACCGGGACGGGCTCCAGGAGACGGCCCATCTGGTCGCGGGGCGTCTGGGGTTGCCCTCGTTCGCGATCGGGTGGCAGAGCGCGGGCCGCACACCCGACCCGTGGTGGGGCCCCCCGATCGAGGACGTGATCCGGGAACTGGCCGGAAGCGGCCACCCAGCGGTCGTCGTGTGCTCGGCCGGGTTCACCGCGGATCACCTGGAGATCCTGTACGACCTGGACATCGAGGCGAAGCGGGTGGCCGAGGAGGCCGGGATCGAGTTCGCCAGGACCGAGATGCCGAACGCGGATCCCGCGTTCGTACGGGCGCTCTCCGCGATCGTTCGGGAGCACCTGGGGGCGGTGGCCTCGCCCTGAGCGAACGCGTCGTCGTCGTGGGCGGGGGCGTGGCTGGCCTCGCGACGGCGTACCGATTGGTCGCCTCGCCGGAGGGTCCCGAGGTCTCGGTCCTGGAGGCCGGCCCCGAGCCGGGCGGCAAGGTGGCTTCGGTCGAGGTGGGCGGCCTCCGGCTCGATGGCGGGCCGGACTCGCTGATCGCCCGGAAGCCGTGGGCGGTCCAGCTCGTGCGGGAGCTCGGCCTGGCGCGCGAGCTCGTCGCGCCTGCCACCGGCATCACGTTCGTCTGGACTGATGGCGGGCTCCGTCGCTTCCCCAGCGGGCCGTTCGGCATCCCCACCGACCTTCGGGAGCTGTGGAGTTGGGACGGGATGTCTCGGCGAGGAAGGATCGACGCGCTGGGCGACCTGGTGAGGAAGCCCAGGAAGGAGCGGGGCGACGAATCCCTGGGGGCGTTGCTTCGTCGCCGGATGGGCGACGAAGCAACGGACTCGCTGGTTGCTCCGCTGCTGGGTGGCCTGTTCGCCGGGGACGTCGACCGGCTGAGCTCGCTGGCCACGTTCCCGGAGCTTGCCGAGTGGGAGCGCCGGCACGGCAGCCTGATCCGCGGCGCCCGGGACGCGGCCCGGGCGGCCGCGGCCGCGGACGCCACGCCGCCACCGATGTTCCTGCGGCCGCGCGGTGGGATGCGCCGACTCATCGGTGCCGTCGCTTCGGCCCTGGGCGATCGCGTTCGGTGTGACGCGCGCGTGGACGGGGTGGAACGCGAGGGGCCGGGCTACGTGGTTCACGCCGGGGACCTAGAGCTCTCCGCGGATTCGGTGGTGCTGGCGACGCCGGCCTTCGTCTCGGGGGACCTGATCGAGCACCTCGCGCCCGAGGCTGGGGAAGGGCTTCGAGGTATCCCTCACGTCTCCACGGGCGTGGTCCTGCTCGTCTACCCCGATGGGACGGGCGAGCCCTTGCCCGATAGCTCGGGATTCGTCGTCCCGAGGGGGAAGCTGGCCATGACAGCCTGCACCCTGGTTTCCCGGAAATGGCCGGACCCCGCGTTCGGGGACCGGGCCGTGGTTCGGTGCTTCGTCGGCGGTTCGGGGGCGGAGGACCTCCTGGACCAACCCGACGACGCCATCGCGGAAGGTGTCGCCCGGCAGCTGGCCGCCATCCTTCGGCTCCCGGCCGAGCCGGAGGCCTGGCGCCTGGTCCGGTGGCCCCGGTCGATGCCGCAGTACGAGGTGGGGCACCTGGATCGCGTGGCCGCCATCGAGCGGGCCCTGCCGCCCGGGACGTTCCTGGTCGGGCAGGCGTACCGTGGGCCGGGGATCGCGGACTGCGTCCGCGGAGCGAACGAGGTCGCGGAGGCGGTCCGATCGCACCTGGCCCGCAAGCTCCAACCGATCGAAGGGGAGCACGTGAGATGACCGAAGCGCTGTATGCCCTCTACGCGGTGTTCAAGGCGCAGGCCGGGGTTCGGGATCTCGACCCGGACGACGCCGCCCAGGAGATCGAGAACCTGTTCAAGGAGTGGGACGGCCGGATCACGGTCCGGGGCGTCTACTCGACGGTGGGGTTCCGCGCAGACTCGGACCTGATGCTGTGGCTGATCGGGGCGAGTCCGGACGAACTCCAAGACGCCCTGGTGCAGTTCCGCCGCACCGCCGCTGGCCGGCAGCTGGAGCCCGCCTGGATGTTCATGGGCGTGGTGAAGCCGGCCGAGTTCACCTCGGACCACTTGCCGGCCTTCGCTCGAGGGGAGCCGCCGAAGCGGTTCCTGAACGTCTACCCGTTCGTCCGGACCTCGGAGTGGTATCTCCTGCCCTCCGATGAGCGCGCGGCCCTGCTGCGCGAGCACGGGGAGCGGGGCCGCCAGTTCCCCGACGTCCTGGCCAACACCACCAGCGCCTTCGGCATCAACGACTGGGAGTGGATCCTGGCGTTCGAGGCCGACGACCTGGAGCGAATCGTGGAGTGCATCCGGGCGCTCCGGGAGTCGCCGGCCCGCCGCTACACGAAGGAGGAAGTCCCCTTCGTCACGGGCATCCGAAAAGGCGTCCGAGAGGCCCTCACCGACCTCGCGTAGCGCATAATTGGAGCGTCCCCGTTCGAAGGGAAGGCCGTGCACGCGAAGGACAAGGGCCGCGAGAAGAGCCAGAAGCGGCAGCCGCAGAAGAACATCAAGGAGAAGCGGGCCGCCAAGCGGGCCAAGAAACAGGGCGGGCAGACCGTCCACATCACCACCACATCGCAGTAGCGCCCCGTGTTCGAGGAGTTGCTCGAAGGGTAGGACGGTGAGGAGGTCGCCGTCCGCTTCGACCGTGACCTCGCGACGTGGATGTTCGTCTGCGTGCACTCCACCCGGCTCGGCCCGGCCTCCGGCGGGACCCGGCTGAAGGCGTTCGCCCAGCCGGGCGAGGGGCTCCGGGACCCTCCGGCTCGCCGCCGCGATGACCTTCAAGAACGCCGTGGCCGGGCTCCCGCTCGGCGGGGGGAAGGCCGTCCTGGCGGTGCCGGACATCCTCCAGGGGGATCAGCGCCGTGCGCTATTCGAGCGGTACGGAGACCTCGTTCGCTCGCTGGGTGGGACGTACATGACGGCCTGCGACATGAACACGACCGAACGCGACATGGACGTCGTCGGGGAACGGTGCCCGTACGTGTTCGGCCGGAGCGTCGCGTGCGGGGGTTCGGGCAGTTCGGGGCCGGCCACGGCGACCGGTGTGTTCTACGGGATCCGGGCGAGCGTCGCGCACGCGTTCGGCTCACCCGACCTGGACGGCCGAACCGTGCTGATCCAGGGGGTCGGCGCGGTGGGGCGGAGCCTGGCCGAGCAGCTGGCGCAGGCGGGAGCGCGATTGAAGCTGACCGACGTGAACCAGGCCCGAGCCACGGAGGCGGCGGAGGCCCTTGGCGCGGAGGTCGTGGGCCCCGAGGACGCGGTGGGGTCTGTGTGCGACGTGTTCTCGCCGAACGCGACCGGCGGGGTCCTGTCCCCGGAGACGATCCCCGAGCTTCGGTGCCGCATCGTGGCCGGGGCGGCCAACAACCAGCTGGGCCATCCGGAGGATGCGGAGCTGTTCGGGCCGCTCGGCATCCTGTATGCGCCGGACTACGTGATCAACGCCGGGGGCATCATCCATCTCGCCTCGCTCGAGTTGCTCGGCGAGGACGAGGCCAAACGCGACGAGCGCCCTGCTCGGAATGGGAGACACGCTCACGGAGGTGTTCGAGGCGGCCGACGCGGCGGGCATCTCCACAGGCGAGGCCGCGGAGCGGATCGTCGAGCGGCGGCTGGCGGCTGCGGCTTGACGGAACCGGCCGAGACTCGGAGCATCGGAGCCATGAGAGACCTCGCGTCCATGGAATGCGTGCCGTGCCGGGGCGGCGTGCCGCCGCTCACCCAGGAGGAGGCCCGGGCGTACCTGGCCGACCTGGGAGGGGACTGGCAGGTCGTGGACGACCACCACCTGGAGAAGGAGTACCGGTTCAAGGACTTCCGCCAGGCGCTGGACTTCACGAACGCGGTGGGCGAGCTGGCGGAGAAGGTGGGACACCACCCCGACATCTCCCTGGCCTGGGGAAAGGTCAAGCTCACGATCTGGACCCACAAGATCGACGGGCTGAACGAGGCCGACTTCGTGTTCGCCGCGAAAGCCGACCGCGCGCTTCAGGAAGCGCAGGCTGCGCCGGGCTGAACGCTCAGCCCGTGAAGGACGATGCCGACTCGAGGGTCCGCTCGATCTCCTCGGGGCCGTGGGTCGTCGACAGGGTCCACATCTCGTAGCCGGAGGGCGGCAGGTACACGCCCCGGTCCAGGATGTGGTGGAAGAACCTGGCGAACCGCTCGTGGTCGGCGGCCCTCGCGTCCGCGAAGTTCCGTACCGGGCCGTCGGAGAAGAACACGCTGAACATCGTCTCCACCCGGTTGGCCGTGGCCGGGATCCCGCGTCGCCCGAACGCCTCCTCCAGGCCGGCGGCGAGCTCGCCAGCGACCTTCGCCAGCTGCGGATAGGGATTGCGTTCCCGGGCCAGGTCCAGCGCCGCGAGGCCCGCCGCCACCGCCACCGGGTTCCCGCTGAGCGTCCCGGCCTGGTACACGGGCCCCACCGGGGCCAGTCGTTCCATCACGTCGCGGCGACCACCGAACGCGGCGCACGGGAACCCGCCGCCCATGACCTTGCCCAGAACCGTGAGGTCCGGGGTGACCGAGAAGAAGCCCTGTGCTCCCCGGTAGGCCAGGCGGAATCCCGTGATGACCTCGTCGAAGATCAAGAGCGATCCATCCTCGGTGCAGAGCTCCCGGAGCCCCTCCAGGAATCCGGGCTCGGGCGGCACGACGCCCATGTTGGCGGCGACGGGCTCCACGATCACGGCGGCGACCTGGCCGCCGCGGTCGGCGAACGCCGCCCGCGCCCCGACGAGGTCGTTGTACGGCACGGTGAGGGTGTCCCTGGCCGCGCCCTCCGTCACGCCGGGGGACCCGGGCAGCCCGAGCGTCGCGACACCGGACCCGGCCCCCTTCGTCAGGAGCGCGTCCGAATGCCCGTGGTAGGACCCCTCGAACTTCAGGATCGCGTCGCGACCGGTGAACCCCCGGGCCAGGCGGATCGCGCTCATCGCGGCCTCGGTCCCGCTCGAGACCAGCCGGACCATCTCGACCGAGGTAAGCGCGTCCACGATCCGCTCGGCCAGCCGGACCTCGCCCTCGGTCGGCATTCCGAACGAGGTCCCTCGACGGGTCGCTGAGGTGGCCGCTTCGACGATCTCGGGACAGGCGTGCCCGAACAGGTTCGCTCCCCACGACTGGACCCAGTCGATGTAGCGGATGCCATCGACGTCAGTGACGTACGCACCGCTCCCGCTCGCGACGAACGGCGGCGTCCCGCCCACGGCGCCGAACGACCGAACCGGTGAATCGACGCCACCTGGGATGACGCGCCGGGCGCCCTCGAACAGCTCCTCGGACCGGGTCACCCGTCGATTCTAGGGACGGCGTCAGGCGCCGGGGGCGGGAACCAGCCCGAGCTCTCGCAGGACCCCGACCGGGAGCACGTGGCAGTAGGGCTCGTGCCCGGTCCGCTCGTAGTACCGCTGGTGGTATGCCTCGGCCGGATAGAACGTCGCGAAGTCCACGATCTCGGTGGCGACGGGGCGGTCGAAGCGCTCCTGGGTCCGGGCCTTGGACGCCTCGGCCGCGGCCCGCTGCTCGGGCGTGTGCGCCAGGATGATGCTTCGGTACTGGTAGCCGATGTCCGGACCTTGCCGGTTGGCCTGCGTGGGGTCGTGCATGGCCCAGAACACCTCGAGCAGCTGCTCGTAGCTCACCTGATCCGGATCGAACGTGACCTGGACGACCTCGGCGTGGCCGGTGGTGTCCGTGCAGACCTGCTCGTAGCTCGGGTTCTCCACGGACCCGCCGCTGTAGCCGGAGACGACCTCGGTCACGCCGGGGACCTGCAGGAACACCCACTCCACGCCCCAGAAGCACCCTGCGCCGAACGTCGCAGTCTCGAATGCCATGGAACCTCCTTGCCTCGTCATCCCCATTGTCTCCGCAGGAGGTGCGAACGTTTCATCGGGCCGGCCGGGCGGGTCACCCTTCAGCGAGCCAGTCCGCCGCCTCCTTGGCGTGGTAGGTCAGGATCAAGTCGGCACCGGCCCGGCGGATCGACGTGAGGACCTCGAGGGCCGCGCGTCGCCCGTCGAGCCAGCCGTTCTGCGCCGCGGCCTTCACCATGGCGTACTCCCCGCTCACGTTGTAGGCGGCGAGCGGGAACCGGGTCTCCTCCTTGGCCCTTCGGATCACGTCGAGATAGGGGAGCGCCGGCTTCACCATGACGATGTCGGCGCCCTCCTCGATGTCCTGGCGGATCTCGCGGATGGCCTCATCGGCGTTCGGCGGATCCATCTGGTAGCCCGTGCGGTCGCCGAACCGCGGCGCGCACTCGGCCGCCTCCCGGAACGGCCCGTAGAAGCTGGAGGCGAACTTCGCCGCGTAGGCCAGGATGCCGGTCTTCCCATGGCCGCCCTCGTCGAGTGCGCCGCGGATCGCCGCGACCTGGCCGTCCATCATCCCCGACGGACCCACCAGGTCGGCGCCCGCGTCGGCCTGGGCCACCGCGATCCGCCGGTACAGCTCGACGGTCCGGTCGTTGTCGACGTTCCCGTCGTCGTCAAGGACACCGCAGTGGCCGTGGTCGGTGTACTCGTCCAGGCAGAGGTCGGCGACGACCACGTGGTCGTCGCCGAGCTCCTCGCGGAGGACGCGGAGGCCCCGCTGCCCTATGCCGTCGGGGTTCCACGCCTCGGAGCCCTGGGGATCCTTCCGGGCGGGGATGCCGAACAGCATGAACGCGACGACGCCCCTTGCCGCGATCTCGTTCGCCTCCTTGCGCAGCGACTCCAGGGTGTGCTGGGACTGCCCCGGCATCGACGCGATGGGGGCCGGTTCGGCGATGCCCTCCTTCACGAACAGGGGAGCGATCAGGTGGCGGGGCGCGAGATCGGTCTCGCGGATCAACGAGCGGAGCGCGGGGGTCCTTCGCATCCGTCGAGGCCTGCTCTGCGGGAACGGCATGGAGTGATGGTAGCGCGAGCCCCCGAGGTCAGGCACCGGCCAGCGCGCGCTCCAGGGCCGCGATCAGCCCCTCCATCGTATGGGGCTCGGCCACGGCGGCCACCTCCAAGCCGTGGGCCCGGGCCTCGCGTGCGGTGACCGGGCCGATGCACACCACCTTCGGATCCCCCCGGACATCCGTAGCCGCATTGGCGAATCCGCGCACCGACGAGGCGCTGGTGAACGTGATCGCATCGATGGTCCCTCGCGCCAGGGCCTCGCGAGCTCCGATTGGCAACCACTCGGGCATCTTCGTTCGGTAGGCGTCGACTCGAAGGGGCGTCCAGCCCTTGGCGGCAAGGGCTTCCTCGAAACCTTCGGGCGCCACGTCCGCTCGTGCGCACAGCACCCGCCCGTGCCCCCGGGGGAAGGCGTGAGCCAGCGCGGCCGTCGTGAACGTCTTCGGGACCAGGTCAGGGTCGCGCCCGGCCCACCGGCGGAACGCCGCAGCGGTGCCCTCGCCGACCGCCGCCACGCGCGCACGAACGTCCCCCGATTCCAGCCGCGACGCGAGGACGTCGACGGTGACCCGACTGGTCAGCGTGATCCAGGCGAACGCGCCGGCCGCGAGGTCCTGCACTGCCTTGGTCAGCTCGGCCGAACGGACCGGGACGACCTCGATGGTCGGCGCGACCATGGCGGTGGCTCCCCGCCGTTCGAGCTCGCCCACCAGCGACGCCGATTGGTCGCGCGGCCGGGTAACCAAGACGACCTTGCCGGCAAGGGGGTCGCGGGGCGTCACGGCCGGATGCCGGCGAGGATCTCGCCTGCGCCTCTGGCCAGCAGTCCCGCCGCCGCGGCCTCGGCGGCACCGGCGGGCGTCGCCGCCTCGGCCTCGACCCGGACCATCCGCGTCCCGTCGGGGCTCGCGACCAGTGCCACCAGACGAACGGCATCCGGCGTGGCGGTCGCGAGCGCGCCCAGCGGGAGTGCGCACCCGCCGCCGAGGCGCGCCATCAGCGAGCGCTCCGCCTCGAACGCCATCCGGCTGTCCGGATCGTCGAGCGAGGCGAGCGCCTGCCTGGTGGCGTCATCGTCCGCTCGGGCCTGCACCGCGAGGCATCCCTGACCGGGGGCCGGCACGATGGGGAGGACTTCCGAAAACGGCGGCGTCACCCCCAGGCGAGCGATGCCCGCGGCGGCCAGAACCAGGCCGTCCACTTCCCCATCCTCGAGCTTGCGCAGCCTCCGATCGACGTTCCCCCGCATCTCGACGATCCGAAGGCTCGGCCGCAGGGCCAGGAGCTGCGCCCTGCGTCGGACGCTGGACGTCCCCACGGTCGCCTCGGCGCGGAGCGAAGGGTCCCGCGTGACCAGCAAGTCGGAGGGGTCGAGCCTGGGGGGCACGGCCGCGACCACGACCCCCTCGTCGTCCGCGGCCGGCAGGTCCTTCGCCGAGTGCACCGCCACGTCGACCTCGCCGGCCTTCAGCGCGCGCACGATCTCCGCCACGAAGAGACCCTTCACGCCGGCCGGAGATGCCGCGACCGGCGCTCCCCGGTCGCCGCTCGTGACCATGGGGACGAGCTCCGACTCGACGCCCGCCGCGGCGAGCCTGTCGGCGACCTCGCCCGCCTGCGCCATGGCCAGGCGGGAACGGCGCGTTCCGATCCGAAGCTTCACTCGGGGCGTTGCTCGATGCCGAACAGCTCCGCCAGGACCCTCGCGTACGTCGCGTCGTTGCCCGGACCCGAAAGCTCCTTCAGCCGGACGATGGGGTCATGGAGGAGCTTCGAGAGGATGCCGCGGGCCAGGGCCTCGACGGCCTCTCGCTCGTCCGGCGTGAGCTCGGAGAGCTCGGACCGGAACCGGCCGAGCTCCGAGGCCAGCACGGCGTCCCCTCGCACCCGGAGCGCCCGGATGAGCGGCGCCAGCCGTTCCGAGCGCTTGCGGACGACGAACCGACGGACCTCCTCGTCCACGATGCCCCGCGCCCTGGCGACCTCCTCGGAGAGCTGCGCGCCACCCTCGGCCACCGATGCTCGCAACCCGTCGATGTCGACAAGGCGGACGCCCTCGATGCCCGAGACGGAGGGCTCGACGTCGCGCGGCACCGCCAGGTCCAGGATGAACATCGGCTTGGCCCGATCGGCCATCGCGTCCCGCACGGTCGTTCCGTGGATCAACAGGCCGGTGGAGCCGGTGGCGGAGACCACGACGTCGGCGTCGCGGAGGGCCTCCATCATGCCGGACAGATCTCCGTGCTCGGCGTGGGTCCGCTCGGCGATCAGCCGGGCCCGCTCAGGGCTGCGGTTCAGCACGCGGACCGACGCCAGGCCTCGCTGTCGGAGCTGCTTCACCGCGAGGGCCGCCATCTGTCCCGCCCCGACCACGACGGCTCGCTTGCCGGCCAACCCCCCAAGGTCCTCTTCCGCGAGGCCCGCCCCGGCGCGAACGAACGCATCGGGCGCGGCGCCCAGCCCGGTCTCGGCTCGAACTCGCCGGCCGGCTCGGGCCGCCGCGTGGAACAGCGCGGTGACCCCCGGTCCAGTCGCTCCCTCGGCCGCGGCCCGCCGATGTGCCTGTCGGACCTGCGACAGGATCTGGGGCTCCCCCAGGACCATCGAGTCCAACCCGGCGGCGACGGCGAACAGGTGCTGGCACGCGTCGGCCTCGAGATGTGAGTACAGGGGCTCGGTGAGCTCGACGGGATCCACGCCGTGCGGCTCGCACAGCAGGCGCTTGAGAGCCAGGAATCCGGCGTGATACGCGGGGACGCTGCCGTACACCTCCACCCGGTTGCAGGTGGACAGGATCACGGCCTCTTCGACGGCCTCGTCGTCGATCGCTCGCCGATAGGCCTTCGGGAACTCCTCGTCGGCGAAGGCCAGGCGCTCGAGCAGCTCGACCGAGGCGCGACGGTGGGAGATGCCGATGGCCAGGATGGGCATGTGCTCGCGATTCTACGCATGCGCCCCGCACAAGGGCGAGGTCGGTTCGATTCAGCCGAACCGAAGCGGATCGAACGGGGTCGGCTCGAGCGGCGGCTCGCGCCCCTGCACCATCGCCGCGACCAGCATGGCCGTGCCGCCCCCCAGGATCACGCCCTCGGAGCCGTGCCCGGTGGCGGCGAACAGCCCGGGCCGGAGCCATCCGATGAACGGCCGCTCGTCTGGTGACATCGGCCGGATCCCGGACCACGTCCCGAGCACCGGAGCGTCTGCCAGCGCCGGGAGGAGCCGGATCGCGCATCCGGCCACGGCCCTCGCGACGTGGAGGTCCTCTGTGTTCCAGGCCAGCGCGGACTCGCGCGACGTGCCCGCCACGATCGTCCCGTCGGGCGAGGGTTGGATGACCGCGCCGATATCGTCACGGTGGACGCCGTCCGAGAACTCGCGCGCGGTGACGGGCTCGACCTCGCGGCGCCACAGCGTCCGGGCCGAGCCCTCGATCCAATGAGTGAGCAACGGTCGTGGCGGCGCCAGCTGGATCAACCAGCCGCGTGCCCCGCTCACCGGGATGTGGATGCCGAGGGGCCGAAGCAGGCTCGTCGACCACGGCCCCGCCGCCAGGACCACCGTCGCGCTCTCGATCACCCCATCGTCGGTGACGACGCCG
>Ga0184612_10000797_pt1 | contig 14828 bp, 11 predicted proteins | sample PLM3_60_coex_FD_133163 | JGI IMG/M metagenome (GOLD analysis project Ga0184612, IMG submission 133163) | Groundwater sediment microbial communities from an aquifer in East River, Colorado, USA - PLM3_60_coex | ecosystem: Environmental > Terrestrial > Soil > Riparian zone | place: USA: East... | reverse complement strand
TCGAGCCGATCGGCAACGTCCCCCCGGCGGAGTTCGAGGCCGCCTACTACAGAGAGGAGGAGGATGCGGGTTACGCTGCAGGACTCAAAGAACCGAGCCTCCGGTAAACCCGGGGCGGTTCACCGGAACGATCTGTCAGCTATGTCTCCGGAACGCACAAAGCATCAACCGAAGCCACCGTCAAGGATCAGCCGGATCCGGTGTCAAGGATCAGCCGGAACGGTGTCAAACCTCAGGTGACGCCGGAACGTCGAGCATCACCCGAAACACGACATTTTGTGGAGTCTCAGTACCCGTGTCTCGGAACGGCTCCGGTACCTATGCGACATCCTGAGTGATCCTCCTGGGCCTGCCGTTGGGGTTGGAGAGTGCTCCGAACTCCTTGCTCTTGTCGTGCCGGGCTCGGTGGGTGCGCAGGAGCGTCCCGTCCTGGGTGATCTGAACCGTATCGGCCACCAAGCGCACCCCGACCACGTGGCCGATGTAGCGGTTGCCCACCCGGTAGGAGGTTCCGGCGAAGCTGACCGATCCTGAAGGGTCGACCCTTGCGCAGGACCTCGTCGCCGGTCGTGGGTCGCGCGGGTGTGGATGCCTTGGCTCGGCGGTCCATCCGGTCGTCATCTTCTGCCAGATGCCGCCGGGCGTGTGTGGCGACGAGGACTCCGTGGTGGGTGACATGGAGCAGCCCGTCCACCGACTCGACCTGAACGGTCTGACCGGCCAGGTGGCGCCCGACGTGGTAGCGGTGCTTGAGGATGCTGATGCGCCCGGCGTGGTCCACTCGGCGGCCGACGGTGTGCCTGGGCGGTTGGGTGACCTCTTCGGTCGCGGCATCCGGATCGACGACCTCGGCGGGCGACACTCCCTCCACGAGCTCGAAACGCCTGATCGGAGGGACATCGCCGATCGCCTGGTGCTCACGCTCGAGGTTGTAGTGGGTGACCCAGTGGTCCAGCTCGTCCTGCGCCTGGGCGATGGAGGCGAAGCGACGCCCGTCGAAGAGTTCGGTGCGCATCGTCTTGTGCAGCCGCTCGATCTTGCCGGTGGTCGTGGGCGAGTAGGGAGCGGTGAGGAGGTGGCGGATCCCGTTGTGGAGGCAGATCCGGTCGAACGCCACGGTGGCGGGCTTGCGGGCGAGTCTGCCGGTGAAGACCTTGCCGTTGTCCGTGAGGATCTGCTCGGGCACCCCGTGGCGGGACAGGGCCTCGAGGAGCGCATCGCACACGGGCCTCGCGGTCGCCCGAGCAACGAGTTTGGCGATCACGCAGAACCTCGAGTGGTCGTCGATCCCGGTGATCACCTTGCACTCCGTGCCCTCTTCGAGCATCGCCCCGCCCATCACGTCCATCTGCCACAGCTCCATGGGTCGGGACCGCTCCCAGCGCTTGTAGTCCTGGGGCCGGCGCCGCCGGGGTTTCTGGTCGATCAGGTGCTGGCGGACCAAGCAGCGGTAGATCGAGGAACGGGAGGGCGGCTGCTCGAGCTCCCTGCGCAGCTTGCTGAGGATCGTGCGCGGACCCCAGCCTGGATGGGCCCTGCGGAGCCCGATGATCCTAGCCTCGACCTCCGGAGCGATCTGGTGCGGACACCGCTCGGGCCTGCAGCTGCGGTCGGCGAGAGCGCCGAGGCCCTCGTTCGCGTAGCGGACGAGCCAGCGGTGGACCGTGCGACGATCGACGCCGTAGCGCGTGGCGACGTCGATCACCTTGGCACCGTCAAGCGCCTCTCTCACCGCGAGGTAGCGCTGCTCAACCACCGAAAGCTCCGTGAGCATCCCGAGATCCCCCTTGGCTCTGTTGGGCCCAAGTGAAGATCAAGACCGGGCAGGAGGTGGAACGGGTGAGACACGGGTGCCGGAGCCACCGTCGCCCAGGAACCGGAGCCGGGCCGCGACGTGGGACACGGGTACCGGAGCCGATGTGGGACAGACGTGCCGGACCTTCACACGAAACACGACATTTTGTCGGTGGGCCGGGCAGGATTCGAACCTGCGACACGAGGGTTAAAAGCCCCCTGCTCTGACCGCTGAGCTACCGGCCCCGCCGGAAGTCTACGGTGGGAACACGGCCCGCTTCCTGGTCGTCCAAGGGCCGACCAGGAAGGAGGCCCTTCGATGAAGGCCAAGGCGTCATGGGGCGCGGCCGGGCTGCTGCTCGGGCTCGTCGCCGCCCTCACTCTCCCCTCGCTCGCCCAGACCTCGTCCCCCTCGCCCGGGACCGACGGCCCCGGCCGGACGGTCACCGTGACCGGCTCGGCCACGATCCGCTCGGCCCCCGACGAGGCGGTCGTCACTCTCGGGGTCCAGACCCAGGCCCCGACGGCACAGGGAGCGCTGCAGCAGAACGCTTCCCGGATGAACGACGTCGTGAAGGCGCTCCTCGGCGATGGAGTAAAGCCAGGAGATCTCGCGACGGCATGGGTGAACCTGTACCCGAACTACGCCAGCGACGGCACGGCGATCGTGTCGTACTCGGCGCAGAACCAGGTCAACGTCACCGTCCGTGACCTTTCCAAGGTCGGTTCCATCATCGACGATGCGGTGGGCGCGGGCGCCAATCTCTCGAGCGGCATCCAGTTCCAGCTCTCCGACCAGAACCAGGGCGTGGAGCGGGCGCTGGCGGAGGCCGTCGCGAACGCGCGGGCCAAGGGCGAGGCGCTGGCGTCGGCCGGCGACGCTTCGCTCGGCTCCGTCGTCACCATTACTGAGGGTTCGGCGCCGCAATACCCGCCGATCCCGTTCGCCGCCGACGCCGGCAGGGCGGAAGCCTCGACCCCGATCTCACCGCCCACGCTGGAAACCCAGGTGACGGTGACCGTGGTCTGGTCGCTCGTCTAGCGCGGAGGGCGCCGGTACCGGTTCGTGATGGGCATCCGCCGGTCCCGGCCGAAGGCCTTCGGCGTGATCTTCACGCCGGGGGGCGCCTGCCGGCGCTTGTACTCGGCCCCGTCGATCCAGCTCACCACCCGCTCGACGAGGGCGCGGTCGAACCCGGCGGCCACGATGTCCTCGGGGGAACGATCCTCCTCCACGTAGGCCTCGATGATCGGGTCCAGCTCCTCGTACGGCGGCAGCGTGTCGGTGTCCTTCTGGTTCGGCCGGAGCTCCGCTGAGGGCGGCTTGTCGATGACCCGCTGGGGGATGGGCGGTGTCCCGCCCTGCGCGTTCCGCCACCGGACCAGCTCGTAGACGAGTGTCTTCGGCACGTCCTTGATGGGGGCGAACCCGCCGGCCATATCGCCGTACAGCGTCGAGTACCCTACGGCGTACTCGCTCTTGTTCCCCGTGGCCAGCACCATCGCGCCGAACTTGTTCGACATCGCCATCAACAGGTTGCCGCGGATGCGGGCCTGGAGGTTCTCCTCGGCGACGCCCTCGGTCGTGTCGCGGAACGGGTCCTCCAGCGCGGCGAGATAGGACTTGAAGATCTCGTCGATCCGGATCTCGTCGATCCGGATCCCCAATCGCCGCGCCACCTCCAGCGCGTCCTCCACGCTCTCCGCCGAGGAGTAGGGCGACGGCATCGTCAGCGCCCGTACGGCGTTCGGGCCGAGCGCGTCCGAGGCGATGGTGGCCGTGAGCGCCGAGTCGATCCCTCCCGACAGGCCCAACAACACCTCGCGGAAGCCGTTCTTTCGGACGTAGTCGCCCATCCCGAGGACGAGCGCCCGGTACACCTCCTCCACCCCCTTGGGCCACCGGCGAGGCTCTCCCTGCGCCCCCGACGACCAGGTGCCATCCGGGAGTTGCTGGAGGTCCACCACGAGGAGGTCCTCCTCGAACATGGTCGCCCGGTGTGACACCTCGCCTTGCGGGGAAACCACCATGCTGCCGCCGTCGAAGACCAGCTCGTCCTGTCCGCCGACGGCGTTCACGTACACGATCCAAGCGCCGGTCTGGCGAGCCCGGTCCCGGCAGATGTCGAGGCGCTCGGCGATCTTGTGCCGGTGGTAGGGCGAGCCGTTGATGTTCAACACCACCGGGAGGCGTTGCCGCGCGTATTCGTCGAACGGCGGTCCCGGCGCCCATGCGTCCTCGCACACGGAGATGCCGAGGTCCGCGGAGGCCACGCGGACGCTGCATCCCGCCATGCCCGGCACGAAGTACCGCTTCTCGTCGAAGACCCCGTAGTTCGGCAGCTTCACCTTGTGGTACCGGGCCACGACCCTCCCGCCCTGGAGGAGGCACGCCGCGTTGTGAAGCCCGGCATGGCTTCGGTCCACGAATCCTGTCAGCACGGCGCAGCCACTGGCAGTCCGCCGGGCCAGCTCCTCCAACGACTCCAGGTTGTCGTCGACCAACGTGCGCCGAAGCACCAGGTCCTCGGGCGGATAGCCGGTGACGGCGAGCTCGGGGAAGCAGATCAGGTCCGCCCCCGCCTCGGTGGCCCGGGCTGCCCAGGCCGACATGGTGCCGACGTTCCCCTCGAGATCGCCGACCGTCGTGTTGATCTGTCCGAGCGCGATGCGAACCACGGAGAAAGCGTAGCCGGGAGAACGAGGTGGTGGACGCCTACTCGATGCCGCCGATGTCCAGGTTGTAGGCCTCCCAGACCAGGTCGGCACCCTGCTGGCGATGCTTCACGATCTTTCCGAGGAGCCGCTGGGCGTCGTCCCGAGCCTCCTCCAGGGGCCAGCCTTCGCCGATCGGGTTGGCATGCAGCCGCTCGACGAGCTCGGCGGTCCCGTCGCGGAGGTTGGGATGCTCCCCCCGCAGCCGATCGACCTGCGACGACAGCCTAGGCGCGCGGTGGAGGATCTCGTCGTAGAGGCCGTCGGGTCGCTCGGTCACCTCGATGTGCTCGTCGATCGAGTCGCGGAGTATCGTCAGGCGCTTGATGACGTCGCCCGTCCACGTCTTCAGGCGTCCCGCAGCGGGGCTGGAGATGGCCCGCTCCACGTCGACCAGCGCGTGATGGAGATCCGCGCGCCGACGGGCCGCCTCCTGGAAGGCTCTGGTGAGCTCCTCGTGGTCGGCCATCTTCGACCTCCCTCCGGCGTCACTATAAGGCGCGTGCAACGATGAGCGTTATCCAGGCGGTTGTTCGAGCGAAGGCGTCTGCGAGTGCACCAGAAGTTCTCGCGCCCGTTCTGCCGCGACCAGATTACCCTTCTCGTCGAACAGCCCGATCGCTTCCTTGATGGCCACGGCTGCGTCGTCTTCCCTGCCCGCGAGCCGCAGGACCTCAGCGAGGTCCATCAGGGCGTAACCTTGTGAGACTGGCTCTTCGGAGCCTTGCATGAGCTGCACAGCTTCCCGAACCAGGCGGTCGGCATCTTCTAACATGCCGGTTCGCGCGAGGATCTTTCCCAACACCCCGCGCCAGAGGAGTTGCGACGAGAGGTCGTCGGGCGCAGCGATCCCCTTGCTGATCTGGACGAAGCTCTCTGCTTCCTCGAACCGATCCTGTTGGTACAGGGCCTCGGCCAGGAATCCGGCCGTGGTCGAGATGTAGTTCCGCTCGCGCATCGCCTCCAGGGCATCGTAGTCGCGACGCAGCTCCGATTCGGCTCCGATGGGGTCCCCGGCGAGCAGCTCCACTGGGGCGGAATGAATCGAGGTCAGCGCGGCGTGGAATTTCCACCCGAGCTCCTCGAGGCCGGCTCGGCTCCGCCGGTAGAGTTCCCGGGCCTCCTCGAAGTTCCTCCGCATGGCTTCGAGTTCAGCGAGAACCGCGAGTGTTATGGCCTCTGCCTTGCGATCGCGACTGGCGCGTTCCAAAAGCGCCCGGCATCGTTCGATAGCCTCCGGCACCGGCATCGGCCCGTACAGCGCGCACATCGCCAGGTCGGTGAGGAGCCGGGTCTCCATGAGGTCGTCTCCCGCTTGCCGGGCATGCTCGATCATGCGCTGAGCAGCCTGTTCGGCCGCCGACCACCGCAGAGCCGTCCCGTAGACCAGGAACGCGAGCCGCCAGGCGCGAGCGAGGTCCTCGTGATAGCCGAGCTCCTGGAGGACCGGCACCGCCTGCTTCACCTCCTCGATCAGCTCCTCCTCGGAGCCCTCCCCTTCGATCAGGAAATGGAGCTGCAACTGAACGAGTCGAGCAGTGGTCTGGAGTCCACGGTCCTCAAGAAGGGCCGCCCCCTCCTTGGCCGACGTCAGCACCGCGTCGGCCATCTCGAACTCCCCCTGCTCCAAGAACGCCTCCCCGGCCATCACGAGCAACCTGGGCCGGCCGGGGTCCATCTCTGGCAGCAGGGAGGCAGCGCGCTGGAGGAGGTTCGCGGCTGCCGGCATGTCTCCACGGGCCCGAGCCCGGCGCCCCGCCGAGGACAGATGGCGTGCTCCCTGGATCCCAACCTCTCGCCCATGGTCGTCGATGGGACCGAGCTGCGCGAGGATCAAGAACGCTTGCTCCAGATGGTAGCCGAGGATCTCCTCGTACTCGAGGACACGCTCCGGGGCCACTCGCTCAGCCCAGGACACGAACTTCTCGTGAAGCTCGGCCCGAGTCCGTTTGAGCAGCCCGTGATAGGCGGCGTCCTTGATCAAGCCGTGAAGGAATGCATAGCTTTCCTGCCCGGCGAACTCGGCCTCGTGGGGACGGATGAACTCCTTTCGGACAAGGGTCGTCAGGCTTTGTCCCACCCGATCCCTGATCTGGTGGGGGGCGAGGTCCTCCACCGCGCCGCGAAAGAAGACTTGGCCGATCACGGCACCGCGCTCGATCACCGCTCGCTCGCTGGGGGACAGACGGTCGAGCCTCGCGGTGAGCAACGCGTTGATGGTGGGCGGAAGGACGAGGGCGCCGAGATCCGAGACGAGGATCCACTGATCGTTGGGGTCTTGCTGAAGGATCCCGTCGTCGACCAGCATCGACAGCATCTGCTCGACGAACAGGGGGTTGCCTTCGGCGGTCTCGATGATCCGCGTCCGCGCCGACTCGTTGAATGTCGTTGTCCCGAGGAGATTGTTCATGACCATCGAGCTTTCCTCGGCGGTGAGCGGCTCGAGCGTGATCGAGCTCGCGTTGTCCTTTTCCGTCAACCACTCGGGATGTTCCTCCCGGAGCTCCGCGCGGGAAGAGCAGACGATGACGATGGGTGCATCCCTCGCCGAGTCCACCACGTACTGGATGAGATCGAGGAAGGTGTGCTCGGCCCAGTGGATGTCGTCAACCAACGCGATGAGCGGCGTCTGGGTGGCGAGGATCTCCAGGTATCGCCGGGCGGACCAGAACGTCTCCTCCTGAGGGAAGGTGGAAGCGGAGAGTCCGATCGTGGCCGCCACCCGTTCGGCCACGTCGGCATTCTGCGATCCGAGCAAAGCGGCCAGCTTCCCCTTGGCGACCTCGAGGGAGTCGTCGTTCTGGATGTCCGCGGCTTCCCGAACCATCTCCCCCAGAGGAAAGAACGTGATGCCCTGGCCATAGGACAGACATCGCCCCCTCACGGACGTCGCCCGGGTCGCGGCTCTGTCGATGAACTCCCCGAGCAAGCGAGACTTGCCCACGCCGGCCGGACCGAGGACGGTTACCAACTGAGGTCTACGCTGTTCGATCGCCTGGTCGAGGGCACGCAGGAGCAATTGGAGCTGGTCCGCGCGGCCGACCATCGGAGCGTCCAGTCGGCGGGCCACGCCTTCGCCCTCCTTGACCGAAACGAGGCGATAGGCGGCAACCGTCTCGGCCTTGCCCTTGAGGGCGAGAGATTCGATGGGCTCGGCCTCGACGGCGTCTCTCACGAGCCGATAGGTGGGCTCGCCGATCAGGATCTCCAGGGAGGGCGCCGCCTGCTCCAGACGGGCCGCGGTGTTCACCGCGTCGCCGGTGACCAGGCGCTGTCCCGTGGTGACGTCACCGGCGACCACCTCCCCGGTGTTCACGCCGGTCCGGTTCTCCAGTCGGACCCCCCACCGAGCCTCGAGCGTGTCGTTCAGCTCCCCAAGGGCCTGCTTCATGTCGTACGCGGCCCGGACCGCTCGCAGGGCGTCGTCCTCGTGGAGGGTGGGGAGGCCGAACACCGCCATCACCGCGTCGCCGATGAACTTTTCCACCGTGCCGCCGTGGCGCTCGAGGACGTTCTTCATCGCGGAGAAGTAGGCGGCGAGGACCTCGCGGAGTGCCTCGGTGTCGAGCTTCTCGCCGAGGTCGGTCGAGCCTTTCAGGTCGCAGAAGACGATGCTGACGGTCTTCCGGACCTCCTGCGGCGGGGCCTCGGGCGCGAGACTCGTTCCGCAGATCCCGCAGATCCGGAAGCGGTCCGGATTCTCCTCTCCGCAGTTCGGACAGATCTGCATGCGATGAGTCTAGGGTCTGGAGTTCCGGGCCTCCAGGGGGAACCCGGGCGGAGGAGGCTCTGACACGGTGCGCCCGGGCCGAGGCCCGGGCGCACTTGCTTCCCTCGCTGTTCGCGCTAATGGACCTTCGGGTCCCCGGCCCGAAGCAGGACGGTGATGACCACGTTGCCCGCCTTGTCCTTGCTCTTGGACAGGATGCATGGGGCATCCGCCGCAGTCGGCATGGGCGGACAGTTGGGAAGCAGCCCGAGGGTCGTCAGCGTCCCGTTCATGTCGGTAAACGGCGTCTCGGACTGGTGAGCAGACCTGGTAGAAGGTAACGCCGTTGTTCGGCGCGGCCTTCACCACGTCTTGTCGATCGTGATGGTGACCACCTTCGTCTCCGTCGACGTCGAGTCAACGGTGACCGTTCCGGGAGCATGGTTGAACGAATCGCCGCAGCCGATCGTATCTGTGTTGAGCGACAGGAGGTATGTCCCGGAAGCTGACGTATTCACCGCGGCGGTCATCGACTTGAGCTTCGAGACCGAGGAGGGATCTCCCTGGTTGCAGTTCTTGTCCCAGACGGTGAAGGAGTCCGAGAAGCCCGACTCTGCGGCCGAGCTATCGGCCCGCAGGGTGAACGTGCCCGAGTGGCTGAATTTGAGGTTGCCGAACGTCGCAACCCCGTTGACTGCCGTCGCCAAGTCTCCCGACAGGGTCACCGTTTCGGTGGACGGCACACTCGATGTTTCGATGAAGAGGGTTACCGTTCCTGAGAAGGAGCTCACTAGCTGACCTGCATCATCCTCCGCCTCCACCTCCACCTTGGCGCCTGCTGGGTCGAGTCGGTGGCCGTGATGACGGTATCGGTCAGCCCTCATGGGGCTGGGTGTTGAAAGCCAGATGGCAGATGAAGTTGCCCTTGCCGCACTGGGCTGCGTCGGCGAGCTGAGCACCAGCAACAACGAACAGGGATACGAACAGGAACAGTGCCGTCAAGAGTTAGAACCAGGAGGCAGATCTCTGCCGCCGGGTTCGATGAGCCTTTCTAACCATGAACGACCTCCCATCAGAAACGCCCTAGGTGGCCCCGAGAGGCAACCGTTAGGCTGTGGTTTTCCCCAAGCGGAGAGCAGGGGGCCCCGGATGGGGGATAGTCAATGCGTTATCTGCATCGGTTGACGTAACTCGACCGTCCGACGCCTCTCGCGTCGATGGCAACCGAACACACGTTCGAGGGACTGCCCCGTGCCTACACTTTGGCCGATACCCGGGCTTACAAGATGGGGAGGTACCGCTCCAGCTCGTAGGGCGTCACCTGGGACCGGTAGTCGTCCCACTCCTCGCGCTTGTTCCGCAGTAGGAACTCGAGGACATGCTCGCCCAGGCCCTCACGGAGCACCTTCGACTCCTCGGCCAGCCCGATGGCCTCGTACAGGTCCTCCGGCAGGGACCTGATCCCCGCGGCCCTCCGCTCCTCGTCGGTCATCACGTAGATGTTGTTGGAGGCCTCCGGCGGCAGCTCGTACTCGCCCTCGATCCCGGCCAGGCCCGCCGAGAGCATCGCGGCGAACGCCAGGTACGGGTTGCACGCGGGGTCGGGCGAGCGGTACTCGATCCGGGTGGACTCCTCCTTCCCCGGCTTGTACATCGGCACGCGGACCAGGGCCGAGCGGTTCCGGCGGGCCCAGCACACGTAGACCGGGGCCTCGTAGCCCGGGACCAGGCGCTTGTAGGAGTTCACCCACTGGTTGGTGGCGAGCGTGATCTCCGGCGCGTGCTCCAGGATGCCCGCGATGTACTGCTTGGCCACCGTGGACAGGTGGTACTCGTCGGTGGCATCGAAGAACGCGTTGCGATCGCCCTCGAACAGCGACTGATGCGTGTGCATCCCGCTGCCGTTCACGCCCTTGACCGGCTTCGGCATGAACGTCGCGTAGATCCCGAACTCCTGCGCGACCTCCTTCACGGTGAGCCGGTACGTCATCACGTTGTCGGCCATGGTCAGCGCATCGGCGTACCGCAGGTCGATCTCGTGCTGCGACGGCGCCACCTCGTGGTGCACGTAATGCACGGGGATGCCCATGGCCTCGAGGTACGCGACGGTTCGCTTGCGCCAGTCGGTTGCGACGTCGAGCGGGGTCTCGTCGAAGTAGCTTCCCTGGTCCAGGAACTTGGGGTCGTCGACGCTCTTGAAGTAGAAGTACTCGAGCTCGGGCCCCACGTAGAACGTGAAGCCGAGGTCGGCCGCCCGCTTGAGCTGCCGCTTCAGGACGTACCGAGGGTCGCCCTCGAACGGCGTCCCGTCCGGGCCGAGCACGTCGCAGAACATCCGGGCCACCTGGGCCTCGGTCTTCCACGGGATGAGCTGGAACGTCGAGGGATCGGGGACGGCAACCATGTCGGATTCCTCGATGCGGGAGAATCCGTCGATCGACGAGCCGTCGAAGCCCATCCCTTCGGAGAACGCCGCCTCCAGCTCCTGCGAGGTGATGGTGAAGGCCTTCAGGAACCCAAGGACGTCGGTGAACCACAGCCGGACGAACCGGATGCCGCGCTCCTCGATCGTGCGCAGGACATATTCAGCTTCGGCCGTCAGCCCCATGATCCGAGGCTACCTCCTGAGTCGCTCGTCCCTGTTACGGCGCCGTTAACTCTGGCCTGGTGTGCGCCGGCCGGGAGTACGCTGGGCAGCATGGACGCCGAGGGGGAGCCTCGGATGCGCGCGATCGCGGTGGCGGGGTGGATCGTGATCATCGGGCTGGTGCTCGCGTGGCAGGGCCTGGCCCTCGCGTACTCGCCGCAGTGGCCGACCATGTCGGACATCTTCCGGACCTTCATGCGGCCGTGGTTTGGACGGGTCGTGCTGTTCGGTCTGTGGCTGTGGCTGGGCTGGCACCTGTTCATCCGGGGCTGGCGATTCTTCCTCCGGGGCTGAGCCCGTGATCATTCGAAGGGTGGTCATCCCCCTCGTAGCGGCGTACGCCCTGTTCGTGTTCATGGCGCTGTCCACGCTGCGGAGGCCTGGCACGGAGCGAGCCGAAGTCGAGCCGGCAGCGGGGTGGTCCGAGTCGCTTCGATATCTGGCCATGACCATCGGCGGCGGATACCTGTTCTTCCTGTTCGTCGTCCTCGTGTTCCATGTGCTGATCGCCGGGCAGCGGGGGGCGCTGGCCAGCGCCGCGGCCGGTGGCGGGTTCCTCGCGTTCGGGGTGGCGGCACCAGCTTTCCTGCTCTCGTTGTGGTGGTCCTCGCACCGATGAGCGAGGGACGCTCGTGCTGACCCCGGAGGTGATGGGCCGGACGCTGGCCGAGGCCCCCGACCCCGAGCTCGCACGCGTGGCCATCTCCCGAGTGGGGGAAGACCTTGCCGCACGCCGGGTGCTGGCCAGGGAGGACGTCCTTCCCGTTGCCGCCCGCCTGCTCGGGTTCTCCACCGCCGCCACCGACTTCCTGGTGGCTCATCCCGAGGAGACGAGGCTGTTCGAGGACGTGCGGACCCGGAGCCCCCAGGAGCTCGACGGCGAGCTGGCCGGCGACGTCGCGCGGCTGGGGCTCGCCGACGGCCTTCGCGTGTTCCGGCGCCGGGCCATGGTGCGCGTCGCCGCGCGTGACCTGGCCGGCGCGCCGGTGGATGAGGTGGTCGCGGAGATCAGCGCCATCGCCGAGGCCTGCATCACGCACGCGTGCCGGAGCGTGGCCCAGCAAGGACTCGCCGTGATCGGGCTGGGCAAGCTCGGAGGGGCCGAGCTCAACTACGCCTCCGACGTCGACGTGCTCTTCGTGACCGAAGGCGGAGGAGCGGAGGGACACGACCGGACGGAGCGAGCGGCCGCGGAGATCATCCGCCTCCTTTCCGAGCCGACCGCCGAGGGCATCGCGCTCCGGGTCGATCCCACACTCCGGCCGGGGGGCCGAGGCGGCGCGCTGGCTCGCTCCCTCGCGGCGATGGGCGAGTACTACGCGTCGCAGGCCCTGACGTGGGAACGCCAGGCGCTGATTAAGGCCCGGCCGGTGGCGGGCGATCTCGGCGTGGGCCGGGCCTTCGTTGAGCTGGTCGCCCCCTTCGTCTATCGCGAGGAGCTCCCTCCGCACGCCATAGACGAGGTCCGGCGGGTGAAGGTCCGTCTGGAGGAGTACGTCCGAGCCCGGGGCAAGGCCGGCGTGGAGGTCAAGCGGGGGTGGGGCGGGATCCGCGACGTCGAGTTCGCGGTGCAGCTCCTCCAGATCGTGCATGGCCACCGCGACGAACGCCTGCGCGAGCCGAACACGCTCCGCGCGCTGTCCGTCCTGTCCGAGGAGGGCTACGTCGCCGAGGACGACGCGGAGGCCCTGGCGGGCGCGTACCGGTTCCTCCGAAGGCTGGAGCACCGCCTCCAGATGGTCCGCGACCTCCAGACCCACGAGCTCCCCTCCGACCGGGCCTCGCTCGTTCGCCTCGCTCGCTCGCTCGGCATGGACGGCCCGGACGAGCTGAAGGCCGAGTACGAGCGGCAGACGACGCTCGTCCGGGGGTTGCACGAGCGACTGTTCTACCGGCCGCTGCTCGAGGCTTTCACCGGGCCGAAGGTCCCGCGGCCGGGTATCGATCGGGAGGCCACCGAGGAGCTGCTCGCGGGGCTGGGGTTCCGCCAGCCGGGTTCCGCGTACGCGGTGCTCGATCGGCTGGTGGACCCGTCCACGCGCTTGGGGAAGGTGTTGGCCCACGTGTTCCCGGTCATGGCGCCGGCTTTGGCCTTGGCCTCCAATCCGGACGCCGCGCTCGTTCGGCTGGAGCGGGTGGCCGCCGCCATGACTGCGACCGGCGAGCGAGGGCTCCCAGACGCGCTCGCCTCCGACCCTGGCGTGGCGAAGGGATTGGCCCACGCGGTGTCCGCGAGCTCCTTCGCCACGGACCTCCTGGCCGCCCGGCCCGAGCGCGTCCTGTCGCTGGCCGACGGAGCCGGACCGCTCGATGCGCAGGCGGCGCTCGTCGCGGTGGTCGGCCGGTACGGGGCTCGCGAGCTCGAACCGCGGGAGACCGGACGGGAGCTGACGACGGTGGCGGACCGCGTCGTTCGAGAGGCCCTGGAGGCGGCCGGGCCGGACCTTCCCATCGCCGTGATCGGCCTGGGGAAGCTGGGGGCCGAGGAGCTGAACTTCGCCTCGGACCTGGATCTCGTCTTCGTCTACGAGGGGGAGGGACCGGAGGACCTTCGCCGGGCGGGGGAGATCTCCGAGCGGGTGCTCCAGGGGATCCGCGATGCCGGGTGGGAGCCCGACGCGGACCTCCGGCCCGAAGGCCGCGCGGGGCCGCTGGCGCGGTCGTTCGCCGCGTACCTCGAATACCTGGAACGGTACGCCGAGACCTGGGAGTTCCAGTCACTCCTTCGGGCGCGGTTCGTGGCCGGCGACGAGGTGCTCGGAGGGCGGTTCTGCTCGTTCGCCGATGACCTCGCGTATCCGGAGTACCTCTCCCTCGACCGGGCGGCGCAGATCCTTCGGATGCGCGAGCGGATCGAGAAGGAGCGGGTGAAGCCGGCCGACGCGGCGCGGTTCCACTTCAAGCTGGGGTACGGGTCCCTGGCCGACGTGCAGTTCGCCGTGGAGCTTTCGCTGATGCGTCATGGGGGCCGGCATCCGGAGGTCAGAACTCGCCGGACGCTCGATGCCATCGAGAAGCTCGCCGCGGCCCGGCTGATGGAGGACAGCGTGGCCCGAGAGCTCGGCGAGGCCTTCGTGTTCCTGTCGGACGTGAAGAACGCGCTCGAGGTGGACCGGCGGGTACACGCCGAGGCCGTCCCCGCGTCCGTGGAGGACCAGACGGCGCTGGCCCGGCGACTGGGATACGAGGAGTATCCGCGCCAGAGCTTCCTGGACGACTACCGCCGGATCACCAGGCGGGCCCGCCACGCCATGGAGCGGGTCTTCTCCGAAGGCTTCGAGGCCGAGGACTGAGGGGGCCGGAGAAACCTTGGATGCTTCTCAAGGCACGTCTTATGGCATCGTCAGTTGATCCTTCATCGCTGCCTTGGTGAGTCGTTTCTGAGCCCAAGCATCGGCTACGCACCGAGGGCAGCCTGGGCCAGGGACGAGACCGTGTCCGCGCTGGCATGTACGTGGATAACGGCTCAGAACGTCTACGGCTTGTGCGCGTTTGATCTCACCGAGTTTGAACCACAGGCCGCTGCTACCGCCTGAACATGCTCGCGACGGGACACACGGAAAACCCACTGCGCCTTGCGCGACCAACTGTCCTGATGTTGAAAGTTGTAAGGACCGTAGATCTTGCCGATGCCTCCAACTGCGAGGCGAAATCGCTCCAGAGATTGTCTGTTCGTCTGTGCAATGACGGCACAACCCCATGCCGCCTTCTTCGTCCAACTGAAGCAGCCCTCCCCATCGAAGAAGCCTGCGGCCCAAGCAAGCTCCTCGCGGTCGGGGCTGAAAGCCATAGTCGAAAGCTAGCATCAGGCACCGACACTTCATGACAAGCTCGAGAGCCTGAACCGCCCCGGATTCCTTGGAGGCTCCAATCCTTGAGGGGAGGATGGAGCCATGACGAGACAGTGGAGGTACCCGAAGGAGCTGCGAGAGCGGGCAGTCAGGATGGTGTTCGAACACCAGG
>Ga0184612_10000796_pt1 | contig 14870 bp, 12 predicted proteins | sample PLM3_60_coex_FD_133163 | JGI IMG/M metagenome (GOLD analysis project Ga0184612, IMG submission 133163) | Groundwater sediment microbial communities from an aquifer in East River, Colorado, USA - PLM3_60_coex | ecosystem: Environmental > Terrestrial > Soil > Riparian zone | place: USA: East... | reverse complement strand
TGATCATCCGCTATAATTGTACCATAGCCTGTGGCCCCGGACCAATAGACCGTTCCATCGTTGCTGACTTGTAATGAGTAAACGGCTCCATTGCCCGCGATAAGATTCCAGTTTCTCCCATCGAATTCCTGAACTCCACTTCTGGTAGCGAAGTACATAACACCGTTCTGAGTGTGCGCAATATCAAAGCAAACATTGCCAAAACTCTGTTCGGTCGGCGAGAAGTGGGAAAGAAAATAGTCGCCCGTCTGGCCGAAAGAATTAAAAAAATTGAGCAGTAAAAAAAATAAAAAACTATACCGCATTAGGTTTGGCTCATATCAAATTTAAAAAATGCAGTGACGCAAACCTAACTTATTCGACTCCAATTAACGGCGGTTTTCCGCGTTGAATCGATCTGAATCTTGATGACTTTGTTCTCCGCACTGGCCAACTCTGGATCGTCCTGCAGGATTTGGGTTGCAACTCCCCGTGCGTGCTGAAGCAATTGTCCGTCCCTGCCAAGGTCAGCGATCAGCAAATCCAATACGCCGCTTTGCTGAGTACCTAATAAATCGCCTGGTCCCCGGAGTGATAAGTCCGTCTCGGCAATTTCAAATCCATTGTTTGTACTCACCATGGTTTTTAACCGGACTTTAGAATCCGCACCCAGCTTGTAATCTGTCATAAGGATGCAGTAAGATTGTTCTGCACCTCTTCCAACACGGCCGCGCAGCTGGTGCAATTGCGATAGTCCAAAGCGCTCGGCATTTTCGATTACCATGACAGAGGCGTTAGGTACATCAACTCCAACTTCAATCACAGTAGTAGCAACCATTATCTTAGTTTCGCCCCTTGCAAAACGATTCATCTCGTACTCCTTGGCATCCGGTTTCATTTTTCCGTGTAAGATGCTTATGGCAAATTCAGGGAAGGCCCGGCTAATACTTTCGTATCCATCCATCAGGTGTTTAAGATCCAGTTTCTCCGACTCCTCAATCAATGGGTAGACGATGTAAACCTGGCGACCGCTTAATATCTGATCTTTGAGAAACTGATTTACCTGTAATCGATGGGCGTCAAATTTATGAATCGTTTTGATGGCCTTTCGTCCTGCAGGTAGCTGGTCAATAACCGAAATATCCAGATCGCCATACAATGTCATGGCCAAGGTTCGCGGGATAGGCGTTGCGGTCATCACTAATACGTGAGGGTAAAAATCCTCGTTCTTTTGCCAAAGCTTCGAACGCTGTGCTACTCCGAAGCGATGTTGTTCATCCACAATTGAAAGTCCAAGATTTTGAAATTTCACTTCTTCCTCGAGTAGCGCATGAGTTCCGATCAGTATTTTAAGAGCTCCGGAGCGCAACATTTCATGAATTATTTTGCGGTCCGACTTCTTCGTGGACCCCGTTAACAAAGCGATCGTGATATGCATTTTATCAGCATATCGCGTTAGGTTTTTAAAGTGTTGTTGCGCGAGAATTTCGGTAGGGGCCATGAGAGCGCATTGCGAAGTGTTACTGATCACAATAAGCATACAGATGTAGGCAACGATTGTTTTACCGCTTCCTACATCTCCCTGCAGCAACCTGTTCATTTGCTTGCCTGACTTTAGGTCAGAGTAAATTTCCTTGATAACCTTTTTTTGAGCGCCGGTTAGTTCGAAGGGTAAGTGCTCGTTGTAGAATTGGGTTAGCAACGAAACATTCTGAAACACCTGACCCTTTGCTTTTTCCTGACGAATCAGTTTCATTTTCAACAATCTGAGCTGGATATAAAAAAGCTCTTCAAACTTCAGCCGATGTTGTGCTTTTGCCAGTAGTTCATAGTTGGCTGGAAAGTGGATATTCATGACAGACTCTTTTTTCGATAAAAGATTTTCGTCTGCCAGAATTTTGTGAGGGAGTGTCTCTCTGATTTTGCCGTCAGCCTGAATCAGCAGGGTTTGTATAATTTTAGATATTGCTCTATTGTCCAGATGCTTTGCCCGCAGTTTTTCGGTGAGAGGGTAAACCGGCTGCAAGAATCCACCCTTTTCCTTTGCTTCAGTCAATACGTCAATCTCCGGGTGAGCGATATTAAATTTCCTTCCAAATAGGCTTGGTTTACCAAACACAACATACTCAATACCCGCCCCAGCTTTAATTTTTTCATTAATCCAATTGATCCCCTGAAACCACACCAATTCAATGTCGCCGGATCCATCAGAGAAATGTGCTACTAATCGCTTTTTGAAGCCTGTGCCTATCAGCTCTTTGCGCTTTATAAAACCTTTCAGCTGTACGTACTGAAGGTCTTCGTTCAAATCGATGACTTTATAAAATTTAGTCCGGTCTTCGTAACGAAATGGGTAGTGCTGAATTAGATCCGCAAACGTGAAAATCTTCAATTCTTTATTCAACACCATAGCCCTTTGCGGGCCAATACCCTTCAGATATTCGATTGGTGTATCAAAAAAGCCAGTCATTTAATTATTTGATCGTTAAACAAAAATCAAAATATAAAAAGTAGAACAATGAAGCCTTTTATTTTTCGTGGTTAAATTTGTAAACGAATTAAACCATTGGTTACATTATCTGTTAAAGCGCTATTAATGATGTGCAAAGTATGAAGGTTAATTCTACCATATACAAAGGGATCGAGTACGTACAGCTTAGCGCGTTGCCCCCGGAACAGAAAGACAAGCTCCTTCAGACAATTAATCACGACCTTTTTATCAAGATTTTGGTACACGGCAAATTGGTCGTCAACTGTCTCCTCTTCAAGGATTATGAGGTCTGGTTTGAAAATGTATACAAGGCTCAATTCAAACAGGATGGAGAGTTGACCAGGAAACAAAATTCGCCGGGTGTCCCCGCAGCAACAGTAAAAAAGGCATAACGCTTTTAGTCCCATATCCCCTTGTCGGGAACAACCTCCAGTACGTTTCCCTCCGGATCATTAAAGTAGAAGGATTCCTGGCCGCTACTCCAAACAACCTCGTCAATGATTTCTATTCCGTTAGCCTTTATTTCCTGCTTAGCGCCCTCATAATCTGACTTAGCAACTTCAAACGCGAAATGTTGTTTTCCTCCTCCGAAATGAGCTGGTGGAGTCTTCTTGCTTTTGGAGTCCTCCGGATTGAAAAGCAGTAGGACCGAACTCCCCGCATTGAAAAATAAATGTTTGCCGGCGACGTAGCTAATCAATTCAAGGCCCAAAACTTCCTGATAAAATTTTTTAGCCCGCTCAAGATCCTGAACGTAGAGACATGTCTCCTTTATCTTGATGATCTTCATGGACAAAGGTCGTTTTTCAACGTCGTGTATTCCCGCCAGATATCATCCACAATGTCTTTGGCGGATTCTATTTTCCGGATCGCCGCGGATACCTGTCCTATCTCAAGCTCGCCTTCGTCCAGATTTCCTTCAAAAATTCCCTGCTTTGCCTTGCCTCTACCCAGTATCTCCGTTAACTCTTCCCTCGAGGCCCCTCGTAATTCTGCATCGTTTACTTTTTTATATAATGAATTCTTCACCATTCGCACGGGCGTAAGTTGCTTCAAGGTCACTATCGTGTCGCCCTCGTTAAGCTCCGTTATTCTCTGCTTGAATTTAGGATTGGCTGATGATTCCACGCTCGCAGCAAACCGACTTCCCACTTGGGAGCCTTCGGCCCCTAATATTTCTGCGGCAAGCATTGCCCTGCCCGATGCAATTCCTCCTGCTGCTATAAGCGGAACTGATACAGCCTCTCTTACCATTGGCACAAGTACAAGCGTGGTGGTTTCCTCTCGCCCATTATGACCGCCAGCTTCAAAGCCCTCTGCCACGACGGCATCCACGCCACACTCCTCAGCCTTCCTGGCAAACTTCACACTGGAAACGACGTGGACAACCGTGATTCCCCGATCCTTTAAATGGGCTGTCCAGAGACTTGGATTTCCGGCTGATGTAAAAACAATTTTTACACTTTCGTCGACGATAATTTTTATTAAACTTTCGATGTCAGGGTATAACAAGGGTACATTCACACCAAAGGGTCGTTGGGTCGCCTCCTTACATTTTCTTACGTGTTCCTCCAACGTTTCAGGGTACATAGACCCGGCTCCTATCAGTCCCAAACCGCCCGCGTTGCTCACGGCCGACGCGAGTCGCCATCCACTGCACCAGACCATCCCGGCCTGAATTATTGGTAAGTCGATGTTGAAAAGTTCTGTAATCCGGTTTGGCCTGATTTTCATGCGGTCTTAAAATAGTCATTCAGGCGAATTTTTTTTTCTAGCATTCTGAATATCTGAAAATTAGGTCCCCAATAAGTGTTGCACCATCTGACTTTTCCCGACTTGCAAGTTGTCCACAAAGAATTGATTGAAAAATTTCACTGTAACTCGCTGATGATATGCACTTTAACAAGAAATATTTCGGTAATGTGGACAACTGCACTTTTTTGTGGAAATCTTTTTAGTTTTTTTTAGGGGTATCTAAGTGTCTGAATTCTAATGTTTTTCTCTAATATCCGGCTCCAAATTTGATTTCTTGCCATTAAGGTTTTGCAGGGCGAACGCCAGCAGATTCGAATTCGTTTTTTACATAAGATCATTTCCTCGCACATGTATAAATGCATTTTCATTCTTTTAATCTTCCTCAACGGGAACATTTTAGCACAGAAGACCACAATAATAAAATTCGATGAGCTCCGTTCTCTGATCGAGGGCGGAGATTCAAAGATTCAGGTGATTAATTTCTGGGCCACCTGGTGTGGACCTTGCGTCAAGGAGTTGCCTTTGTTTGAAGCGCTCAATGCCAAGAATGATCCGCAGATAAAAGTTACCCTCATCAATCTTGACTATGCCGATCAGATTGAAAAGGTGGATGCATTTATCCAACGGAAAAAACTAAAGTCGGAGGTGCTTCTGCTGGATGAAATAGACTACAATTCCTGGATAGATAGCGTGGATAAAAGTTGGGCTGGAGCTATCCCTGCCACCTTATTTATAAATCAAAAAACCGGTAAAAGAAAATTTATGGACAAAGAGTTGAGTGAAAGCGATCTTCAGGAAGTGATTCTAAGTTTGAAAAAGTAACGTATTACCATTAAACTCTGTTTATGAAAAAAATAAAATCGACCCTCTTCATCCTGTGTTTGGGATTTCTCTTTGCGCTCGAAACTCCGCCTTATAATATTGGTGATCCAGTCGCGGACTTTAAGTTGAAAAATGTGGATGGGAAAATGGTATCGCTGTCCGACTACAGGGATCAAAAGGGAGCCATTGTTATTTTTGACTGCAATACATGTCCGTATTCGAAGGCGTATAATGACAGGATAATTGACCTCCATCAAAAGTATGCATCTAAGGGTTTTCCTGTGATCACCATCAATGCGAACAATCCTGAAATTTCTCCTGGTGATTCTTATAAGGAGATGGTCTCTCAGGCAAAACGAAAAGACTACTCATTTCCATACCTGGTAGATGAGACACAGCAAGTAGCCCGTTCATTCGGAGCTTCGAATACTCCTCACGTTTTTATTCTCAAGAAAGAGGCGAAGGATTTTAAAGTGGCATACATCGGTACCATCGATAACAATTCCAGAGATGCGTCTTCGGCCACAAAAAAATATGTGGAGGATGCTGTCGACGCGCTTCTGGAAAACAAGGCCATTCCCACTACGCGAACCAAAGCAATTGGTTGCGGTATCAAATGGAAAGATTAGCTGGGAGGGTCCCTGCTTTGTATTTGACGAAAAAATATATCCTGATTCCGGGTAAATACTAATTAACGATGGCACGGAGGTTGCGTTAGATATATAAATACGCTGCCATGAAAACCTTCATCTTGTTGCTTTTGCTGGGCTCCGGCAATAGTCTGTTCGCGTACGACTCAGGAATTGCAGTTCAGACGGAAAAAGGAACTCCTATGCAGGTTTTTGTAAATGGCAAACTTTATAATAAGCAGCCCGGAAAATTTGTTCGCGTAAGAAGCACTCCTGGCCTTTTTCACGTCGAGGTAAAGGTTCTCAATCCTTATAACAAGCAATGGTATATAGTGAGAAAGGATATTCACGTTGACAAGGGTTTTGAATTCCAGTATAAGGTTGTTTTTATCAACAGACTAAAACCTGTCTTAAAAGAAATCAGAAAGTACCCGGTATATTCAAGGTACTTCCTTGACCCTGGTCTCTACAACAAGTATCCCGTGACTTAGTCTTCCTTAGATTTTTCTGGATCGGCTGATTAGCACAACCACAAGCGCAATAGCAAGAATAGTAAAGATCGGCCAGTGAGAAAATGGTGTGAATGGGTGCCAATCGAATATCCATCCGAAAAGACCGCCGATAATTCCAAAGATGGCCCCAAATACTCCGGCGAATATTCCGATGACTGCTCCAAAGACCCCGGCTATTATTCCAAAAATTCCTCCTGCTATCCCAATCCAAATGGGGAATGTGAAAATTAACAGCAGGGCCAGGAGAACTGTGGTAGTGGAGTTGGAGCTTTTGGACTGCATATGTTTGTCGGCGTTTTAAAGCATACACCAAAAACTATGCAATTAATGCCAAACGCTCTTTGCGTTATTCTAATGGACTTCAGAGCCTTCAACCTACTCACCACTGTTGAAAAATGAACATCCCGTTTTACAAATCTGAACATCAATTCTAAAATGGATATTCACCTTTTTCGATTACATGGTTGGCAATTTTGCGTCTTCCTTCCTTGAGATTATGGGCGTCAATCTTGGTAAATCGTTTCAAGCCCATAAGAAGCAATCTTAGGTCATCACCCTCTGCGAAAGAGGTGATCGCCTCCCGACCGCACGAGGCTACTCTTTCAGCAGCGTAGTGGAGGTAGTTTATGGCTATCTCCTTTTGAACTTCGCAAGCCTTTTCTCCCCGCTGACCAATCAGCTTTTCTACGCGAAGCAGGGTTGATTCTGCAATGTAAACTTCGATCAGCATGTCGGACATACTCATCAGCACTTCTTGCTCTTCCGAGAGTTTCATCATGAACTTCTGAACCGCCGACCCGGCTACCATCAGCCCGGCTTTTTTAAGATTAGATAAAACTTTCTTTTCCTTGGCAAAAATTCCGTCACCCTCGCTCGCATTAAAGTCCGGTATCGCTAAAAGGTCTTTTTGCACCGCCATCGCCGGATTCATCAGGTCTATGCTTCCCTTCATGGCGCGCTTCATCAGCATGTCAATGGTCAGCATCCGGTTGATCTCATTCGTCCCTTCAAAAATCCTGTTAATACGGGCGTCCCGATACGCGCGGTCCATTGGTCCTTCAGCAGAAAATCCCATGCCCCCATAAATCTGAACTCCCTCATCTACCACGAAGTCCAACACTTCAGATCCGTGCACTTTCAGAATAGCACACTCAATTGCAAATTCTTCCAGCGACTTGAGCTTCGCCTTCGGTGCATCTGTCCCCGCAGCGACAAGGGCATTGTAAGCGTCGTCGATATTCTGACCTGCCCGATAACACGCGGATTCGGAGGCAAAGACCTTCGTTGTCATCTCCGCGATTTTATGTTTAATGGCTCCGAAGTTTGAAATTGATGTACCGAACTGTTTTCTTTCTTTCGCATAATTGGTTGCTATCGAGATGGTTTTTTTCGATCCACCGATTGCAGCCACACCAAGTTTAATCCGTCCCACGTTCAAAATATTGACGGCGATTTTGAATCCATTTTCACGTTCTGAAAGGAGATTTTCCTTTGGTACTTTGCAGTCGTTAAAAAATATCTGACGCGTCGAAGATCCTTTGATTCCCATCTTGTGCTCTTCTTCGTTCATGGTGATCCCACCAAATGCTTTTTCAACGATGAATGCGCTGAGATTTTTATCGTTATCTATTTTTGCAAAGACGATATAGATGTCTGCGAACCCTCCATTGGTGATCCACATCTTCTGGCCATTAATTACATAATGTTTTCCATCGGCACTCAATACAGCTTTGGTCTTGCCTGAGTTCGCGTCTGATCCTGAGTCCGGCTCAGTAAGACAGTACGCCGCCTTGTATTCACCCGATGCAAGTTTGGGTAGGTATTTTTTCTTTTGCCCTTCATCGCCATAGTATACTATTGGCAAGGTTCCGATGCCTGTGTGTGCAGACAAAGCAACGGCAACGGAATGGCCAGCGCCGATTACTTCAGCTACCAGCATGGTTGTATTGAAGTCCATACCAAATCCTCCGTATTCCACTGGCACCGAGGTGCCCAATAAGCCAAGTTCTCCAGCTTTGTCCAACAGTGAAGGCATCAGCTTCGGATCCTTCATCGAATCAATTTCATCCAGCCGGTTGAATATCTCCTTCTGGAGAAAATCTTTGCATTGTTGTTGGATCATCTTCTGCTCCTCAGTGAATTCTTCCGGAATGAAGATTTCATTTGCCTCTGTTTCGCGGATAAGGAATTCTCCGCCTTTGATTGCTGCTTTTGTTTCAGTGGTGGTAGCCATACGAACTTATTTTGTTTTCAATTTAACGCTTCAATGTTTTTATGCGATCATCTCATAGATTCCGGCAACGCCCTGCCCTCCACCGACGCATGCCGTTACCAGCCCATACTTCTTCTTTCTTCTACGCAACTCGTTGAAAAGTGTCAGCGAAAGTCTGGCTCCCGAACTTCCCAGAGGGTGGCCCAAAGCGATTGCTCCACCGTTAACGTTGATTTTGGACACATCCATTTTGAGTTCGCGAATGACCGCCAGGGACTGCGCGGCAAACGCCTCATTCAATTCGATCAGATCGATATCCTGTAATTTTAAGCCTGCGCGTTCAAGAGCTTTAGGAACTGCAGCAACCGGTCCTATTCCCATTATTCTCGGGTCGACACCCGCCACCGCATAGCTCATCATCCTTGCGATGGGTTTTACTCCCAATTGTTTCACCATTCTTTCAGACATCACAACGGCAAAGGCTGCACCGTCATTTGTGGGTGACGAGTTGCCAGCGGTGACCGAACCACCCATTGCGAACACCGGCTTTAATTTTGCCAGTGCTTCCATCGATGTTTCTGGCCGGGGGCCTTCGTCCGTTTGGACTACGCTTTCTTTCGATTTTCTTTTTCCATTCTCATCGACGTATACTTCCAGCGTCGTGATCGGATGAATCTCTTCTTTAAACTTGCCTTCCTTCTGCGCCTGAATTGCTTTCATGTGTGATTCATAGGCAAATTTGTCCTGGTCTTCGCGGGAGATCTTGTATTGCCTGGATATCTCTTCGGCTGTAAGACCCATACTCGTATAGTATGTCGGATGTTCTTTTGCAATTGTGTAGTTCAGGGCGGTTTTCCATCCCATTACCGGCACCAGAGACATCGACTCTGCGCCACCTGCTATTATGCAGTCCGCCATTCCCGCCTGAATTTTTGCCGATGCGATATGAATCGCCTCAACCCCCGATCCGCAATAGCGGTTGATCACCATTCCTGCGTTGTCAATGCCCAGTGCAGTGAGGGCGATCATCCTTCCCATTTGCATGCCTTGTTCAGCCTCCTGAACTGCATTGCCAACGATGAGGTCGTCGACCATTTTATTCTCCAGGCCTGGCACCGATTTTACCAATGCTTTGATCAATTCCGTTGCAAAATCATCCGGTCGCGTAAAACGAAATCCACCTTTTTTTGCCCGCGTGTTGGCTGTCCTTTTTGCCTGTACGATGTAAGCATCCATAAATAAAATAGGTTAATTCCTTAATGGTTTTCCTCCTGTAAGGATCGATTGAATCCTTTCTAATGTTTTCTTTTCCCCGGTTAGGGAAACAAATGCTTCGCGCTCGAGATCGAGAAGATATTGCTCACTAACCTCCTGAGGCGAAGTAAGATCTCCTCCGCACATTATATTCGCGATCTTCAATGCAATCTTTTGATCATGATCAGAGATAAAGTTACCCATCCTCATCCCGTGAATGCCCGCCATGAACAACGCCTGGCCTGAGCGCCCCTGAACCTTAATATTTTTAGCCTGAGTCGGCATTGTATACCCGGCATCATACAACTCAATTACAGCCGACCGGCCGTCAATAATCTGACGATCCTTGTTTATTGAGATTCGATCTTTCGATCTGAGCACTCCCATTTCACGAGCTTCTTCTGCGGATAGTGCAACTCTTGCCGTAGCTATGTTCATGAATGCATTTTGTAGTGCATTTAATTCAACATCGCCCTCTTCGAGCGAGTCGCTGACTCTTTTGGTAAATTCTTTGGTACCACCACCTCCGGGTATGAGTCCAACGCCCACCTCTACGAGGCCGATATAAGTTTCGGCAGCAGCTTGTGCAATGTCGGCGTGCATGGTCATTTCACAACCTCCTCCTAACGTTCTGCCCTGTGGACAAACGACCACCGGCACTGATGAATACCGAATTCGCATCACTGAATTCTGGAACTGACGAACCATAAAATCGATCTCATCGTATTCCTGTTCTATTGCGAACATGAAAACGAGACCAAGGTTTGCACCCAATGAAAAATCGGCGCCTTGATGGCCAATGACTAATCCTCTGTAATTCTTTTCAGCCAGATCTATGGCTTTATTCATTCCTTCGATGACAGCGCTTCCCAGCGTGTAACTCTTACTGTGCCACGCAAAATTTAGTACGCCCTCGCCGATATCAGTAACTTTTGATTCCGCATTTTTCCAGACTATTTTATCGCTGAGATTTTCCAGGATTATAAATTCCTCTTTACCTGGGATAACCTTGTAGGTTTTTGAAGGGATGTCATAATACTTTCTTACACCCGATTCAACTTTGTAAAACGATTTGTTGCCTCCTGCAACCATTTCATACACCCATGCATTGGGCTTGAATCCCGCTGCTTCCATCTCCCCCAACGTCTTTTCGACACCCACCGCGTCCCAGGTCTGAAAGGGTCCGAGCTCCCAGGCAAATCCGGCACAAACTGCATCATCAACTTTATAAAGTTCATCTGCGATTTCAGGTATCCTGTTCGAGGCGTATTGAAACAACCCGTAAAACGAATCGCGGTAAAATTCACCTGCCTTGTCCTTACCAGCAAGCAATACTTTGAATCGCTCATTCAGATTGTCAATCGTTTTTGTTGTTTCGAGCGTTGCGAATTTGGTTTTTGCTTTTGGTTTGTACTCAAGGGTTTTTAAGTCGAGCGTCAAAATCTCCGTTTCGCCTTTTGAATTTTTAGTCTTCTTATAGAAGCCCTGGCCCGTCTTGTCGCCGAGCCATTTGTTCTGTTCCAACTTGAGCACAACGTCGGGTAACTTGAAATATTGACGACCCTCATCTTTTGGCAGGCCTTGATGTAAATTACCCGAGACCTTTATCAACGTATCCAATCCGACCACGTCAGATGTACGGAACGTTGCCGACTTAGGTCGCCCAATGACGGGTCCCGTTAATTTGTCAACCTCATCAACGTTGAGGTCAAGCTTGTTCATAGAATCCACCACCTTCATAATGGCAAAAACACCAACGCGGTTCGCGATGAATGCGGGCGTATCTTTGCATAAGACCGTAGTCTTACCCAGGAAGAGGTCGCCGTAGTGCATTAGAAACTTTACGATTTCCCCATCGGTATGCGGCGTTGGGATGATTTCAAGAAGTTTCAGGTAACGAGGTGGATTGAAAAAATGGGTGCCGCAAAAATGTTTTTTGAAATCGTCACTGCGTCCGTCAGCCATCAGGTGAATAGGTATCCCTGATGTATTTGACGTAATCAATGTTCCTGGCTTCCTGTATTTTTCGACTTCTTCATAGACTTTCTTTTTGATCTCCAGATTTTCAACAACGACTTCGATCGTCCAATCGTAGTCCTTGATCTTAGCCATATCATCTGCAAAGTTGCCCAGGCTTACTCGTGTGATGAACTTCTTGCTGTAAATCGGACCGGGACTTGATTTGATAGAGCGATCGAATGAACTTTGAACAATCCTGTTCTTGACAATTCTGCTTTCCAACGTCAGGCCCTTAGCCTTCTCTTCGTCGGTAAGTTCTTTGGGAGCTATGTCTAACAACAAAACCTCGCAGCCGATGTTTGCGAAATGGCAGGCAATCGCGGAGCCCATAACTCCAGAACCTAGAACAGCAACTTTTCGAATTGAACGCTTCATGTTATCTATTTAGCTTTATTAATCCTGACTGACAGGATGAATTTATCCTTCCTATTGATTTTGAAATAAATACCGTTTCAAACTTTTTCCGCCTCTTCTATGCCGTGCGCTGCGAGCTGATTGATTTCATTCATTACTTCGAAAAAAATTTTGAGTTTACTTTCCGGCACAATTTCCCTCACCTTGTTATTGAAATAAAGAACGGTTTCCCGGGAGATTTCCTTTTTCTTCTTTCCTAGATCCGTTAGAAAAATCCGTACAGATCGTTTGTCAAATTGATCTGGCTCTCTGTAAATCAATTTCTTTTCTTCCATGGTCTTAAGCATTCGCGTAAGGCTTCTTGCTTCAAGGCCCATCAAGGGCGCGATCTTGGTTGCAGGGGCTCCATCATCGGAATGGATGTTGAGGAGAACAAACCCAATGGAAGTAGTTATGTCATGTTTGCCTGCCTGCTGATTATACATTCGGGAAATAGCGTGCCATGCTGATTTAATGTTGTGATCGACCGTTTCTTCCCTTCGCATACGATTTCGATAAGGCAACGAAGGTAATAAAATTTGTTATGCATGCATACTATCGAAGAATTTTTTTCTTGCCGAAACGCCATTAAAACGGACCTATAGACGAAATAAGGACGCGCCCTTTAGCTTACCTCTCATCCCAAAAGCAACTTGTTTTTAACCTCCGTATCGCGAAATTGCCAGCGATGAGAATTTTCGGCCTACTACTGTTTCTTTCTGCTATTTGTTTTTCGCTAAAGGCACAGAAAATTAACGAATCATATCAGCTCCAAATCCAACGAGCATCTTCAGTACTAAAAATTGACGGTATCATGGACGAGGTCGCCTGGCAGGAGGCGGACGTCGCTACCGATTTCTTTATGGTTCTTCCCATGGATACCAGCAAGGCGAGAGTAAGGACGGACGTGAGGATGACGTATGACGAGCAAAACCTTTACCTGATCGCGACGTGTTATCATTATCTGCCGGGAAGATATTTCGTGGAGTCGCTTCGACGAGACTTTGTGTTTGGGAAGAACGACAATTTTCTTCTCTTCATGGACCCTTTCGATGATCAGACAAATGGATTTTCTTTCGGAGCCAACGCAGCAGGAGCGCAGTGGGATGGAATGATGTATGAAGGGGGTAAGGTGGACCTTAGCTGGGATAACAAATGGACTTCGGTGGTTAAAAAGGATGATGACAAGTGGGTCTTCGAAGCAGCTATCCCATTCAAAACCATCCGTTATAAAAAAGGGATTACGAAGTGGGGAATCAATTTCAGCAGGCTGGATTTAAAGTCAACTGAAAAATCCAGCTGGGCACCCGTTCCCCGACAGTTCCCAACGGCATCGCTAGCCTACAGCGGTATTTTGGTGTGGGATCAACCTCCTCCCCAGGTCGGTTCAAATGTTTCAATAATTCCCTATGCATTGGGAGGTGTTGGTAAAGATTATGAAAAAGAAACGGCCACGACCCATAGAATGGAAGTTGGCGTTGACGCCAAAATTGCAGTGAGTTCTTCTCTGAATCTGGACCTCACTATCAATCCGGATTTTTCGCAGGTTGAGGTGGATCGCCAAGTTACTAACCTGGACCGATTCGAACTGTTCTTCCCCGAGCGTCGGCAATTTTTTCTGGAAAATGGAGACCTCTTCGCCAATTTCGGTTACGCCACAATCCGGCCCTTTTTCTCCAGAAGAATTGGATTGGGGACGCCCATTCAATTCGGTGCCCGATTCAGCGGAAAGCTGGATAAGAATTGGAGGATAGGGATAATGGATATGCAAACTGACGAGGTGGAAGAGGATCTATTGCCTCGTCAAAATTTTGCCGTTGTTGCTTTGCAACGCAGGGTGTTTGCCCGATCTAATGTGGGGGTGATCTTCATCAACAAACAATCTCTGAATTATCAGCCGAGTGAAGATCCCGAGGCCCCTGTTTATTCACAATACAATCGAAATATTGGCCTTGAGTACAACCTTGCATCATCAAACAACTTATGGACCGGAAAAGCGCTGGTGCTCAAATCATTTAGTCCGGATAAGTCTGGAAAGGATTTTACGCATGCCGCAAACCTGCAGTACTCAGACCGGAAACTAACCGTTGGCTGGCAGCATGAGTATGTCGGCGAAAATTACTATGCCGAGGTGGGATACGTGCCGCGAACAAAATTTATCAAACTGAATCCTCAGGGGGGTTATCTCTTTTTTCCCAAGAAAACAAAGATCCTCAGTCATGGGCCTAAATTAAGCGGCATCTTCTACTTCGATGATGCATTTAAGTCGACTGACAATACCAGCGTATTTTCATATGGGGTTACGTTCAGAACCCAGAGCGTGCTAACGGGATGGGTAGCTCATGACTATGTAAAACTTCTTAAGCCTTTTGATCCGACAAACTCGGGCAAGGATTCGCTGGAGGTGGGCTCAGAACACCTTTGGAACTCTTTTGGCGTCGACTTCACCTCAAAGCCTCAAAGTCTATTCACCTACCTTTTCTCAACGCGATACGGTGGGTACTACGCCGAAGGAACACGATTAAACTTGGCGGGCGAAGTTGGCTATCGGCTTCAGCCTTATTTGAGCCTCGCAGTAGCCTGTAATTACAACGACATTCGACTTCCCGATCCATGGGGAAAGAATACCTTTTGGCTCATCGGTCCACGGTTGGATGTTACCATGACCAACAAACTATTCTTTACCGCCTTCGCCCAGTATAATGAGCAACAGAATAACGTCAACCTCAACACCCGCTTCCAGTGGCGCTACAGGCCCGCCTCTGACATTTTTATCGTTTATACCGATAATTATGTGCCTGAGA
>Ga0184612_10000795_pt1 | contig 14878 bp, 13 predicted proteins | sample PLM3_60_coex_FD_133163 | JGI IMG/M metagenome (GOLD analysis project Ga0184612, IMG submission 133163) | Groundwater sediment microbial communities from an aquifer in East River, Colorado, USA - PLM3_60_coex | ecosystem: Environmental > Terrestrial > Soil > Riparian zone | place: USA: East... | reverse complement strand
TCGCCGTATTCGCCCATACCCCTGAGGGCAACGGTGGTGTGGTGGCCGGGCCGGCATTCGCCGAACTGATGGAGTACACGCTGAGTCACTTTCGGGTGGCGCCCTCTGGTACAAATCCCCCAAAGTTCCGCGTTTACCCGTGATCGCCGGCCTGTCACGCCACGCGCACTGTCCTCTCGCCGGATACGGGTAGGGTCAGGGGCCGTGTCCGGCTATCCGCGTCCCAGCCGTGTCGCCGCGGTCCCGCTCCGGGCTCTCGCGGCGATCGCGGGTGCGCGGATCGTCGCTGGTAGTGCCACCGGCGCGGCGGACACCGCTGCGGTTACCGGGATCACCCACGACAGCGCCGCGGTCCGCCCGGGCGATGTCTACGCGGCACTGCCCGGCGCGCGGCGCCATGGCGCGGAGTTCGCCGCGGACGCGGTCGCGACCGGCGCGGCAGGCGTCCTGACCGACGAGGCGGGCGTGGCGCTGGTGCTGGACGCCGCGCTGCCGGTGCCCCTTCTTGTCGTTGACGACGCACGGGCTGTGTTGGGGGACGTGGCCTCCGCTGTGTACGGGGAACCGACCGCCCGCCTGCCGGTCATCGGGATTACCGGCACCGCCGGCAAGACGTCAACGGCGTACCTGATCGAGTCGGGCCTTCGAGCGGCTGGCCACACGACCTGCATGATCGGGACCGTGGAGACCCGCATCGCCGGCATGGTGATCGACAGTGTGCGCACCACGCCCGAGGCGACCGACCTGCACGCTCTGTTCGCGATCGCGCTCGAGGGCGGGTCTACCGCAGCGGTCATGGAGGTGTCGAGCCACGCGCTGGCCTATGGTCGCGTCGGCGGTGTGCGGTTCGAGGTCGGCGCATGGACCAACTTCGGCTTGGATCACCTTGATTTTCATACCGATGTGGACGATTACTTTGCCGCGAAGGCGCGACTGTTCGACGGGCGCTGCCGAGCGGAGGTGCTGAACCTGGACGATCCGGCGGTGCGCCGCCTGGTGCGCCCTGGCCGGTTGACCTTCTCCGCGGCGGGCGATCCGGCCGCAACCTGGTCGGCAAGGGACGTCGCGGCGAAGGGGTTCGCTCAGGGTTTCACCGCGCTTGGGCCGGACGGGGTGACGGTCCAGTCGGAGGTTGCCCTGCCCGGTCTGCACAATGTCGCCAATGCGTTGCTGGCGATCGCATGCCTCGTCGAGGTGGGCGTGGACCCGGCAACGGCCGCCGCCGGGGTCGCCGCGTGTCGGGGCGTGCCCGGCAGGTTGGAGCTCGTGGACGCGCCCGGCCCGGTACTCGGGGTCGTCGACTACGCCCACAAGCCCGACGCGATCGTGGCGGCGCTGGCCGCGTTGCGAGATCTGATCAACGGGCGCGGACGGGGTCGGCTCATCTGCGTCATCGGCGCGGGCGGCGATCGCGACCGGGGCAAACGCCCGTTTATGGGGGAGGCCGCCGCGCGTGGCGCCGACGTCGTCGTGGTGACGGACGACAACCCGCGCACCGAGGACCCGGCGCAGATCCGAGCCGAGGTACTCCGCGGCGCGGTCGACGCGGGCGCGAGGCCGTTCGACGTGGCTGGCCGTCATGAGGCCATCGCCGACGCGGTAAGCCTCGCCGAGCCCGGCGACGTGATCGCGCTGCTCGGCAAGGGCCACGAGCGTGGACAGGAAGTGGCCGGCATCACCTCGGCCTTCGACGACCGGGTCGAATTGGCAGCGGCCCTGGCCGAGCGTTTCGCGGGAGTTCGCACATGATCGCGATGACGTTGGCGGAGATCGCGGCCGCCGTCGGTGGCACGGTGGTGGGCGGCGACCCGGCGAGCGTGGTGAGCGGCACGGTCGAGTTCGACTCGCGCAAACTCGCCCCCGGTGGACTGTTTGTGGCGTTCGTGGGTGAGAAGGTCGACGGACACGAATTCGTCCCGGCGGCGGTCGGGGCCGGGGCCGTGGCGGTCATGGCCACTCGCGCCGTCGCCGCACCCACCGTGGTCGTCGCCGACTGCCTCACCGCTATCGGCACGCTCGCCCGTGTGGTCGCGGACCGCCTGCCGGAGTTGACGATCATCGGAATAACCGGATCGTCCGGCAAGACGTCGACGAAGGACCTCGTGGCCCAGTTACTCAGCCGCCTCGGACCCACCGTGGCGCCGGTGGGCTCCTTCAACAACGAACTCGGGTTGCCGCACACCGTCCTGCGCGCCGATCACCGTACCCGTTTCCTTGTGCTCGAAATGGGCGCCCGCGGCCCCGGCCACCTGCGCTATCTGTGCCGGATCGCGCCGCCACGCGTCGGCGTGGTGGTCAACGTCGGCGTCGCACACATCGGCGAGTTTGGCTCGGTCGACGCGATCGCGGCGGCCAAGGCCGAACTCATCGAGGCGCTGCCGGCCGACGGCGTGGCCGTGCTCAACGCAGACGACGAGCAGGTACGGGCGATGGCGGCACTCACCTCCGCCGAGGTGATCACCGTCGGCGAGTGGCCCGAGGCGACCCTGCAGGCCGTTGACGTGACCCTCGATGAGCGAGGGCGCGCGTCGTACACGCTCCGATCGCCCGATGGGGAGTGCCCCGTTCGGCTCGCGGTCAGCGGACGTCATCAGGTCGGCAACTCGCTCCTGGCCGCAGGCATCGCCCTGGCGCAGGGCATGCCCCTGGCCGATCTCGGCCCGGCGCTAGGCGATCTTCGTCTCGTCTCGACCCGAAGGATGGATGTCTATGACCGGGCCGATGGTGTCACGGTGATCGACGACTCGTATAACGCCAATCCGGCGTCAACGAAGGCGGCGCTTCACGCTCTCGCCGCGATCGGTCGCGGTCGGCGGCGGGTCGCGGTGCTCGGCTACCTCGCCGAGCTCGGCCGCCAGGAGCGGGCCGGGCACGAACAGGTCGGTCGGATCGCCGCGGAGTTGGGAATTGACCGCGTGATCGTGGTCGGGGCGGCCGCCGGGCCGATCCATGACGGCGCGGTGGCGGTTGCTGAATGGGGAGGAGCATCGGTGCAGGTTACCGATCAGGAGGCGGCGGTGACGTTGCTGCGGCGTGAGCTGAGCCCCGGAGACGTCGTTCTGGTGAAGGGCTCCCGCTACCGCACGTGGGCCATCGCCGATGCTCTGCGCGAGGACAATGAATTGGCGGTGGCACCGTGAGGGCGGTGATCGTCGCCGCGGCCGTCGCCTTCCTTATCTCGATCTTCGGCACGCCGCTGGCCATCAGGGCGTTCACCCGGCTCAAGGCCGGCCAGCCCATCCGCTCAGAGGGGCCGCAAACTCACCTGGTCAAGAAAGGCACGCCGACGATGGGCGGCGTGGTCGTCATTCTGGCCACGGTCCTCGCATATGTCGCGGGCCACTTCGTCCTGGCCACGCTCCCGCCCGATCAGCTCGGCGCCCCGACCGGCGTCACCACCACCGGGGTGGTGCTGCTCGGCCTGCTCGTCTGCCTCGGCCTGCTGGGCTTCATCGACGACTTCCTCAAGGTACACAAGCGCAACAGCATCGGGTTGAGCATGCGCAAGAAGCTGCTGGGCCAGATGATCATCGGTGCGGCGTTCGGGGTCGTGGCGCTGTGGATTCCGAGCGCACCCCCGGAGAAGGAGACCGTGGCCGCTGAGACGGTCTCCTTCGTCAAGGATCTGCAGTGGCTGGACATCACCAAGATTGGTGCGCTGCTGCTGTTTATCTTCGTCGTGATGGCCATGTCGAACGCCGTCAACCTCACCGACGGGCTGGACGGTCTGGCCACCGGCACGTCGGTGATGGTGATCGGCTCGTACAGCCTGGTCGCCTTCTGGCAGTACCGCCACTGGGACGTGGACCCCAGCTACAGGGGCCTCTACACCTACGAGGTCCGCGACCCGCTGGAGATCGCGATCATCGCCGCCGCCGTCGCCGCGGCCTGCTTCGGCTTCCTGTGGTGGAACGCCTCGCCGGCGCGCATCTTCATGGGCGACACGGGGTCGCTGGCCCTCGGCGGGCTCATCGCCGGCCTGGCCTTCTCCACCCGCACCGTCCTGCTGCTGCCGCTGCTCGGCATCCTCTTCACCATCATCACGGTCACCTGGGTCATCCAGATCGGCTCGTACCAGCTCTGGCAGCGACGCGTGTTCCGGATGGTGCCGCTGCAGCACCACTTCGAGCTCGCCGGCTGGAGTGAGGTCAATATCGTCATCCGGTTCTGGATCATCGCCGGACTCGGCGTGGCGGCCGCGCTCGGTCTGTTCTATGCAGACTTCCTGCGGGTCATGGAGTTCGAGTGACCGCTGAGTTCACATGAATGCTGGGGCGGATGGGTACGACGGCCGCCGGGTTCTGGTGGCCGGCATCGGCATCGCTGGCGCCGCATGCGCCGAGGTGCTGCTCGGGCTCGGCGCGCGGGTGACGGTGCTCGATCGGGTCGACGGTCAGGCGGCCGCGCGCCTTCGTACGGCGGGGGCGGTGGTGGTTCTGGGCGACGAACCTCCGGTCGGGCTGCTGGCCGTGACCGACGACGTCGTGGTGTCACCCGGCTTCGCGCCCCACACGCCCGTTGTACAGGCCGCGGTCGCGGCGGGGTTGCCGGTGTACTCGGAGCCCGAGCTGGCCTGGCGTCTGCGCGGTCCGGGCTCGCCAGCTTGGCTCGCGGTGACCGGGACTAACGGCAAGACCACCACCACGACGATGCTCGCGGCCATTCTGCGGGCGGCGGGTCTGCGCACGGCCGCGCTGGGTAACATCGGCGAGCCGCTGGTATTCGCCGCACTCGACCAGGCCCGGTTCGACGTCCTCGCGGTGGAGTTGTCCAGCTTCCAGCTGCACTGGTCGTCCACCCTCGCCCCCGAGGCGGGGGCCCTGCTCAACCTCGCCGACGATCACCTCGAATGGCACCGGACATTCGAGGCGTACGCCGAGGCGAAGCGCGCGGTGTGGCGCGCCGCCACGGCCGGCGGCGCCGGCGTCGCCGTCGGAAACCTCGACGACGCGCGGGTGGCTGCCGCCCTGGCCCGCGTCGACGGCCGAACGGTCGGTGTGACGCTGCGCGAACCCAAGCCTGGCCAGTTGGGCGTGGTCGACGGCCATCTAATTGATCGCGGTTTCTCCGGCGAGCCAGCGGAACTGGCCGCGGCGGAGGGCATCCGACCCGTCGGTACGCACAATGTCAGCAACGCCCTGCACGCGGCGGCGCTGGCCCGGGCATACGGAGTCGCGCCATCCGCGGTGGCGTCCGGACTCTCCGGATACAGACCCGAAGGGCACCGCAACGCGTTTGTCGCGATGGTCGGCGGCGTCGCGTATATCGACGACAGCAAGGCCACGAACCCGCACGCCGCGCAGGCGTCGCTGACCGCGTACCCACGCGTCGTCTGGGTGGCTGGCGGGCAGCTCAAGGGCGTAGACATCACCGACCTAGTCGCCTCTGTCGCGGATCGGCTGGTCGGCGCGGTGCTGCTCGGCGTCGACCGGGCCGAGGTCGCGGCCGCCCTCGCGCGACACGCCCCGCACGTCCCCGTGGTGGCGGTGGGAAGGACGGATGATGGCGCCATGGCCGAGGTGGTAGGCGCCGCGGCGGCGCTGGCGCGCCCCGGTGACACGGTGCTGCTCGCCCCGGCCGCGGCCTCAAAGGACATGTTCGCGAGCTACGCGCACCGCGGCGAGGCCTTCGCCGACGCCGTGCGGACGATCGCGGAGGACCGGGGGCGAGGATGAGCGGCGCGCCGCCGGCCGACCCGCAGGCGCAGGAGGTCCGCGGCGGCGCCCGCGAGTTGACCGAGGCGACCCTGTCCCTGCTGCGCGGACTGCTCGGGCGGCCGCTCGCCTCGTACTATCTGCTCGTCTCGAGCGCCGGGCTGCTGCTCATCATCGGCCTCGCCATGGTCTTCTCGGCGACCAGCGTCGAGGCGTTCGTGACGAACGGCAACGCCTTCACCTCGATCGAGAAGCAAGCCGTCTCGGCCGGCGTCGGTCTGCTCGCGTTCTGGCTCTGTCAACGCCTGCCGGTGCGCACCTACCGCGTACTGGCCAAGCCCGGCCTGATCCTGGCCTTCGTGCTGATCTTCGCGTTGGACGTGTTGGCTCTGCTGGCCCAGGCGAAGGTGTTGAAGGACCCGACATTCGGGCCGGTCCGCGCCGATGAGCTGTGGCTCTATCTGGGTCCGCTGCAGGTGCAGCCGTCGGAGCTCGCCAAGATCGCACTCGCGTTGTGGGTGGCTGATGTTCTGCTCCGCAAAGGCCAGCAGGCCGGCGCATGGCGGGAGCTGTCGCGTCCGCTCTTTCCGGTCGCCGGCGTGCTCTTCATCCTGGTCGGATACAACGACCTCGGTACGATGATCTGCCTTGTCGTGCTCTTCGTCAGCATGCTCTGGGCGGCCGGTGTCCGGTTGCGGATCTTCGCCGGCATGCTCGGGGTCGCGCTGGCCGGCATCGTGGGGCTGATCTATCTGCCGGGCAACGGCTACCGCCAGGCCCGCATCGGCGGGTTCACCGACCCGGAGCTCCACCAGCTCGGCGACGCCTACCAGGCGCGGGAGGGACTGTTCGCCATCGCCAACGGCGGCTGGTTCGGCGTTGGCCTGGGCGAGGGGCGCCTCAAGTGGGGCTGGCTGCCCAACGGACACAACGACTTCATCTTCGCGGTGATCGCTGAAGAGTTGGGCGTTGTCGGCTGCCTGGTCGTCCTCGGCCTGTTCGGTGTGCTCGCCTACACGGGCCTGCGGATCGCGCGCCGCTGTACCAACCCGTTCCGCCGTCTGGTCGCCGCCGGTCTGACGGCCCTCATCGCGGGCCAGGCGACGATCAACCTGGCTGGTGTGGTCGGCCTGATGCCGGTGACCGGCCTGCCGCTTCCGTTGATCTCCGATGGCGGCAGCGCGCTCGTGGTGACGCTCGCAATGATCGGGATTCTCGCCTCGTTCGCCCGGGCCGAGCCCGCGGCAGCTCGCGCCCTGCATGCCCGGCCACCTGGCCGGCTGGCCCGGCTACTCTGGGCTCCGCTGCCGCCCCTGCCGGTCGCCGTCGTAGACCGGCGGGTTCGTGCGGGAAGGGCGGCATCGGGTACGGAGAGGGGTGGGGACGATGGCTGAGCTGAGGTCGGTCGTGCTGGCCGGCGGCGGCACCGGCGGACACATCTACCCACTGCTCGCCTTCGCGGACTGCCTTCGACGCCATCAGAGCGACCTGCGGATCACCTGCGTCGGTAGCGCGAAGGGTCTCGAGAGCGAGCTGATTCCAGCAGCCGGTTACGACCTGCGCCAGGTGCCTGCCTATCAGTTGCCCCGCTCGGTCAGCCTCGAGCTGGCGAAGACGCCGACCCGGATGCTGCGATCGATGAAGGCCGGCCGCGAGGTGCTCGATGACGCCGACGCGGACGTCGTGGTCGGCTTTGGCGGCTACGTCGCAGTGCCCGCATATCTGGCGGCGTGGCGGCGCCACACGCCCATCGTGATCCATGAGCTGAACGTGCCGCCGGGTGTCGCTAACCGGCTCGGCATGCGCTTCACCAAGCATGTGGCGGTGGGCTTCCCGTTCCAACCGACCGTGTCTCCGTTGCTGCGGGACGCCCGTGTGGTCGGGGTGCCTCTGCGCCCGGCGATCACGACGTTGGACCGTTCGGCCAGCCGGGTCGGGGCGCGCGAGCATTTTGGGCTCGACCCGCACCGGCCGACGCTATTCGTCTTCGGCGCCTCGCAGGGCGCGCGTTCGATCAACCTGTCCATGGCGGGAGCCGCCAAGGCCCTCACCACGGCCGGCATCCAGGTGCTACACGTCATCGGCCTGCGCAACGAGCCGGTCGAGATTCCGCCCGACCTGCCGGCTCCGTACGTCACCGTGCCCTACATCGCCGACATGGAACTCGGCTACGCGGCCGCCGACCTCGTGTTGAGCCGGGGCGGTGGGATGACGCTGGCCGAGGTGACGACGGTGGGCCTGCCCGCAATCTACGTTCCGCTACCGTACGGTAACGGGGAGCAGCGGCGAAACGCGCTCCCCGTCGTCCAGGCCGGCGGCGGGTTGCTCGTTGACGACGCTGATCTGACGCCAGAGTGGATCGAGAGGATGGTGATCCCGTTGGCGAATGACTCTCCTCGATTGTTGGAGATGGGCGCGACGGCGGCCCGGTTTGGCCGCGCCGATGGTGACGAGGCGTTGCGGGCATTCGTGCTGGACGCGATGGCAGGTCGGACATGACGGCGCCGGGTCAGCTCTCCGCGGAGGACCTCGGCCGGGTCCATCTGATCGGGGTGGGCGGGGTGGGGATGAGCGGCCTCGCTCGCCTACTGCTCACCCGCGGAATCCCGGTCACGGGCAGCGAACTCAAGGATTGGCCGGCGTTGGCGGGCCTGCGCGCCCTGGGCGGCACCATCCACATGCGACACGAGCCGTCCAATCTGGACGGCGTCGACACGGTGGTGTATTCGACCGCGATCCCCGCCGACCATTTGGAGTTGGTCGAGGCGCGAGCCCGGGGGTTGCGGGTCCTGCACCGATCGGAGGCGTTGGCCGCCGCGATGGTGGGGCGCCGCGGCATCGCCGTCGCGGGCACCCATGGCAAGACCACCACGACGTCCATGGTCACGTCGATCCTGCAGCACTGTGGGCTCGACCCGTCGTTCGTGATCGGCGGCGAAATCTCCGAGGTCGGCTCCAACGCGCATCATGGCACCGGCGAGCATTTCGTCGCGGAGGCGGACGAGAGCGATCGATCGTTCCTGCACTACCGGCCATACATAGCGATTGTCACCAATATCGACGCCGATCACCTTAACACGTATGGCGACGTGGCCGGGCTGACCGACGCGTTCGCCGAGTTCTGCTCGCTGGTGGAACCCGATGGCTTCGTCGTGATGTGCGCGGACGACCCCGGCGCGCGGCGACTCGCCTCGCGCGTGGCCGCAACCGGGGTACGGGTGCAGACGTACGGCGAGGCGGAGGACGCCACGCTGCGGTTGAGCGAGATCAGGTCGACCGCATCGTCGGTGCGGTACTTTGCCGCACTGGAAGGTGCGTCCCTCGGCGAGATCAGTCTGCCGGTGCCGGGCCGTCACCTCGGGCTGAACAGCGCCGCGGCACTGCTGATGTCGCTGCGGCTTGGTCTGCCGCTGGCGCAGGTGGTGGACGCGCTCGCGGCGTTCCCCGGGGTGCGCCGGCGGTTCGAGTTGAAGGGGGTGGCGGACGGCGTCAGGGTGTACGACGAATATGCGTACCACCCGACCGCTATGACCGCCGCGCTGCGGACCCTGCGAGACGTGGCCGGTGACGGCCGGCTCCTGGTGGTGTTCCAGCCATACCGCGTGTACCGCACCCGCGACCTGCGCGCGGAGATTGCTGCCGCGCTCGCCCTTGCCGATGAAGCGATCATCATGGAGGTCTTCGGTCCGGGCGAGGCGCGGGCGCCGGGGGATGGCGGTATCGCACTCACCGCCGCCGTGCCATTGCCCCCCGAGCGCAAGTCCTTCATAGCCTCATGGGAGGACGTAGCCGGCGAGGTTCGCCGCCGCGCCAGCGACGGTGACGTGGTGGTGACCATGGGCGCCCCGCCGATCTCACTGATGGGCGACGAGTTGCTGGCGGCTCTCGACGAACGGGCCCGATCTCATGGCCAGCGGGAGGCGGCAGCCCCCGCTGGCGGGTAGCCGGTGGCGCTCACGCCGCCGGCTCCGGCATCGATGGGGCGAGGCCGCACCGAGCGCCGGTGGCGTCTCGTGCGCGCCCGTCGAGAAGCGGTGCCGGCCTCGGTGCGCCGGATGCATCAACGGATCCGGCGGCCACGGCTGCGCTCCGGAAAGCTTTGGCTGGTCGGTGCGCTCGCGCTCGTCGTACTGGCCGCCTCGTCGTGGGTGGTGTGGTTCACCTCGGTCCTCGGGGTCCGCCACATCGAGGTGGCCGGGTCGCAGATCGTCGGCGCGGATCAGATCCGGGCCGTGGCCGCCGTCGTCGACGGCACGCCGCTTGCCCGGGTCGACACCGATGCGGTCGGCCGGCGGATCCTCTCCCTGCCGTCGGTGGCTGACGTGGCCGTGAGCCGATCATGGCCCAACACCTTGACCATCGAGGTCACCGAGCGGGTGCCGCTCGCCGTGGTCGCGGTCGGCCGGCGTTTCGTGGTTATCGATGCCGACGGCGTCGTGTTCAACACGGTCACGGCCCGACCCGCCGGTGTGATTGTGCTGCGGGTCGCCTCACCCGGCCCGGACGATCCGGCGACGCGAGCGGCGCTTGCGGTCCTGGCGGCCCTGACGCCGACGCTGCGAGGACAGGTCACGGCCCTGGTGGCGGAGTCCTCGACCCGAATCCGGCTCGAGCTCACCGGCGGTCGGATCGTCCTCTGGGGCAGCACCGAACAGAGCGAGACCAAGGCGAAGGTGGCCACATCGCTGCTGCCGCGACCGGGCCGGACCATCGACGTCAGCGCCCCCGAGGTCGCCACCGTCAGCGGCTGACGGACTATACCGGCGACACGCCGCCGGGTTGCTTGGATCAAACCGTTGGGGCGCATACGGTCCGAAACGGGCTCGTTAGTTGACACAACTATGAGTCTCTAGTAAAGGTTTAGGGTTTGTCCCGCCTGACCGTTCACCCGAACCCCCGGCATTACCCGTCGGCCCCCGGTGCAGCGGCCACCGCAAGCCTTGAAGGGGAGCATTGATGACACCTCCGCACAACTACCTGGCGGTCATCAAGGTGGTCGGCATCGGTGGCGGCGGCGTGAACGCCGTGAACCGAATGATCGAGGTGGGGCTAAAGGGCGTCGAGTTCATCGCCATCAACACCGACGCCCAGGCGCTGCTGATGAGCGATGCCGATGTCAAGCTCGACGTCGGCCGCGAACTCACCCGCGGGCTCGGCGCGGGCGCCAACCCCGATGTTGGCCGCAACGCCGCCGAGGATCACCGCGATGAGATCGAGGAGGTCCTGCGCGGGGCCGACATGTGTTTTGTCACCTGCGGTGAGGGCGGTGGCACCGGCACCGGTGGGGCGCCGGTGGTGGCGGGCATCGCCCGCAAGATCGGCGCGTTGACGATCGGTGTGGTAACCCGGCCCTTCTCCTTCGAGGGCAAGCGGCGCCAGGTGCAGGCGGAGACCGGCATCGAGGAGCTGCGCCAGCAGTGCGACACGCTTATCGTGATCCCCAACGATCGATTGCTCGCGCTCGGCGACCGCAGTATCAGCATGATGGACGCGTTCCGCCAAGCCGATCAGGTGCTGCTCTCCGGTGTGCAGGGCATCACCGATCTGATCACGACGCCAGGCCTGATCAACCTCGACTTCGCCGATGTGAAGAGCGTGATGAGCGGCGCCGGCAGCGCGCTCATGGGGATCGGCGCCGCCCGCGGCGACAATCGGGCCGTCGAGGCGGCCGAGCGGGCGATCTCCAGCCCACTGCTGGAGCAGAGCATGGATGGCGCCCGTGGTGTGCTGCTGTCCATCGCCGGCGGCTCCGACCTCGGTCTGTTCGAGATCAACGACGCCGCCCAGCTCGTGACCGACGCGGCGCACTCCGATGCCAACATCATCTTCGGGGCGGTTATCGACGACGCCCTCGGCGACGAGGTCCGGGTGACCGTGATCGCCGCGGGCTTCGACGGCGGTGTCCCGGCGTACCGTCCGGCCGACGCCCAGCGCCGGTCGGTCTTTTCGAGTACCGCCGAGGTGCCGGTCGTGGCGCGCCAGGCCCCGGTCCAGCCGCCGCGGCGGGTCTTGTTCGACGACGTCGACGTTCCCGACTTCCTGAAGAACGGCGCCTGACCGCGCGGACATGCGTGGATCTCCGGTCCACTACGGTCGGTCGGGTGGGGGCCCTCGAGGATACCGCCGGGAAGTCCCGCCGGACGGAGTTGGCGGGCAATCTGCGGGCGGTCCGGGCCCGGCTCGCCGCCGCATGTGCCGAGGCCGGTCGCGACGCCGACGAGGTCACCCTCGTGGCGGTCACCAAGACCCGTCCCGCGGTGGACGTCGTCCATCTGGCCGCGCTCGGCGTGCCAGACATTGGGGAGAATCGCGACCAGGAGGCCGCCCCAAAGGCCGCCGAGGTCGCCGCCACCGGAACGCAGGTGCGCTGGCACTTCGTCGGCAAACTCCAGCGCAACAAATGCGGGTCGGTGGTGCGCTACGCCGACATGGTCCACTCGGTGGACAGCGTCCGCCTCGCCGCCACGCTGGCCGAGGCGGTGCACCGTCACCGGGAACGACCGATCGATGTGCTCGTCCAGGTAAGCATCGACGGTGATCCGGCCCGGGGTGGCGCGGTGACCGTGGTCAACCAAGGGCACGAGCCAACCGAGGAGAACATTGCACTCGACCGGGTGCTGGCGCGCGTAGCCGCGGCCGACGGGCTCACACTGCAAGGACTCATGGCGGTGGCTCCGTTGGGCTGGGAACCGGCCCGTGCGTACGAAACCCTGGCCGAGATCGTTGCCGGCGTACGCCGTGATTACCCCTCCTGCACGGTCCTCTCGGCCGGCATGAGTGATGACTTTGAGGCAGCAATTGGTTACGGCGCGACACATGTTCGCGTGGGAAGTGCATTGCTAGGGAACCGTCCGACCCTCATGTAACCTGGTCACGACGCCCGGAATGACACGGCTGTCATTTGGCCGAACGCCTTCGCGGGCGCGCGGTTGTCGGCACGCGGGGGGCGTGCGGAGAGCATACGGAGGGGCGCGGCGATGAGTGCACTGCGAAAGGCGGGCGTCTGGCTTGGACTGGTCGAAGAAGAGGACGAGAGCCTTGACGGCGGCCCCTTCGATGACGAGTTCGGCGACGACGATGACGACCTCGCCGATCAACGCGGCAACATAGCGTCGGCCGTTCGCCCGCGTTCGCTCACCCGGCCCGTGCCTCGCTCGGGAGAACGGGACGACCGTGCGCCCGACCGTGACTCGCCGGCCAACGACCGGGATATGCCGGGTATGGACCGCAGGCTGCGCAGCGGCGACGTCGACCCGCGGGCGAACGACCGTGGGGGGGATCACATCCGGACCGAGCGCGCCAGCGTGCGCCAGCTCGCCAGGCCGTCGTCGGCCACCTCTGTCGGCTACCCCAAACGCGACTACCCGACGCACGACAACCTGGCCCTCGCCCCCCAGACCCAGCTGCGTGAGCGGGCCGTCGTCAGTGACGACCAGGCCCGGCGATACCAGATCACGACCCTGCACCCGAGCACGTACAACGAGGCTCGCGCGATCGGTGAGCATTTCCGCGACGGCCACCCAGTGATCATGAATCTGACCGAGATGGACGAGCCCGACGCAAAGCGATTGGTCGATTTCGCGGCCGGGCTGGCGTTTGGGTTGCGCGGTAGCATGGAGCGCGTCACCAACCGGGTGTTCCTGCTCTCGCCGCTCAACATCCAGGTGAGTGCGGAGGACAAGGCGCGGATCGCTGAGGGCGGGTTCTTCGATCAGGCCTGACGTGGCAGAGTCTGGCGAAGACGGCGGTGTGTTTGCTGAACGTGGCAGAGGTGGAGGACGCGTTACGTGTCGATCGTGTTGCAGATCGTGTACCTGATGCTCTTCGTGTTCCTTTACTTACTCTTCGCTAGGTTCATTATGGGCATGGTCATGAGCTTCGGCCGACGTTGGCGGCCCGGTAGAAGGGCCGCCGCGGCATTGGAGGTGGTGTGGAGCGTCACCGATCCGCCCCTGAAGGCGTTGAGGCGAGTGATCCCCCCGTTGCGTCTTGGTACGGTGAGCTTTGATCTGGCATCACTTGTGCTTCTCGTTATTGTGTTCGTGCTGATGTCGTTCGTACTTCCACCCCTGATTGAGATGACCGCCTGATCGCGCTTTCCGCGGCCGTTACTGACCCGAGGAGTCTCGATGCCGCTGACCCCGGCCGACGTCCACAACGTCGCGTTTAAGAAGCCCCCCATCGGCAAGCGGGGGTACGACGAGGAGGAGGTCGACGCCTTCCTCGACGAGGTCGAGCGCGAACTCGCCCGCCTGATTGAAGAGAACAACGAGCTCCGGGCACAGTCCGAGCGTGGCCGGGCGGGCGGACCGCCGCCCAGCGCCGGCGACATGCGGCACACCGGAGAACTCGCCGATCTCAAGACGCAACTGGACCGGATGCAGCGGGAGAAGGCCGCCGCCGAACAGGCGGCCCGCCAGATGCAGGTCGAGATGGAGCAGATGCGCACCTCGGGGCCGGTGAGCGCCGGCGACGGGGAGCAGCAGGCGCTGCGGGTACTCATGATGGCTCAGCGCACGGCTGACGAGCACGTCTCCGACGCCCGGCGTGAGGCGGACAAGCTGCTGACGGATGCACGGACGAAGTCCGAGGAGCTTACCCGCGACGCGCGCACGAAGGCCGACTCGCTGGAACGCGACGCACGCCAGCGCCACCAGGAGGTCATGGGCAGCCTCGACTCCAAGCGCACGGCACTGCAGAAGCACATCGAGGAGCTCAAGCAGTTCGAGCGTGAGTACCGCACTCGGCTCAAGGCTTACCTGGAAAGCCAGCTTCGCGATCTCGAGGGCCGCGGGCAGGGCCTGGAGACCGAACTCACCCGGGGCGCGTCGGCCAACGGCGAGGTCAAGGGCGCGCCGAGCGGGAATCTGGCAGCGGCCGGTGCCGGCACTGGTTCGTCAGGTTCCGGTAGCGGTGCGGCACGGTCGACGTCCACGGACGGGGCGGCCCGGTAGGCCATCGATAGGGCGGAGCCGGCGAGGAGGGTGTGGCCGTGGTCACCGGAAGCATCCTCCTGGTGATCGTCGCCGCGAGCCTGCTCGTGGTCGGACTGTTCCGCGGTTCGGACCCCTATTTCTACGGGTCGATCGTCGCTAGTGTGCTCGCCGCGCTCGCCCTCGTCGTGGGCGTGCGCCAGTTGCCCGCCGCGCGGATGCGCGACGACGACTTTGACGTGGGTCGCGGGGATACCGAACTCATGGTCCCGCCGAGGGGACGAGTCTCGC
>Ga0184612_10000793_pt1 | contig 14909 bp, 12 predicted proteins | sample PLM3_60_coex_FD_133163 | JGI IMG/M metagenome (GOLD analysis project Ga0184612, IMG submission 133163) | Groundwater sediment microbial communities from an aquifer in East River, Colorado, USA - PLM3_60_coex | ecosystem: Environmental > Terrestrial > Soil > Riparian zone | place: USA: East... | reverse complement strand
TGCATACGGCGTGGAAGATCGTGCGCGACTGCGAGTGCGCCGAGGAGCAGCGGCTTTCTTGTCACCGATGCCTGCTGCCGTTCACTCCGTACGGCGACATCCCGTCAGCGTCCCGCGCCTCCGCAGAGCGACATCTACGCACGATCCTCTCTTCAGGTGACACAGACATCGAGCCGGCCGAATCAATGGCGTGGGCGTGCACGGAGGAGGCGCCGGCCCTCTTCGATCCGGAGAGTGTGCTGGAGCAAATGTTCCGGGCCGTCCTGTCGGATCGCCTCCAGGCGGTCGGGGCGACGGTGACCGACACGCCGGGGCCGAAGGGCAACCGTTCGGTCATCCGTATAAGCGGCAGTCACCGCCGCTGGACCCTCGAGCCACAGGAGAACGTGCTCGACTCCAAGCCCGACTTCGTGCTGCGTTGCGACCAGACGGGAATCCCCGCGGTGGCTCTCTTCACTGACGGCTGGCAGTACCACGCCTCGCCGGCGCACAACCGGATCGCCGACGACGCGGCCAAGCGCCGCAACGTGCGCGACGCCGGGTGGATAGTGCTTGCGGTTACGTGGGAAGACCTGGAGCTGGCCCAGCAAGGCAAGTCCACTGATTCTGGTTGGCTCGATTCCACCAAGGTCGGCGACATCGTGGCCTTCTCGCGCGGTGAGCTGGCGCCAGCGGCGGTCGAGCTCCTCGGGAAGGGTCCGATCGACTATCTCGTGCAGTGGATCCAGCAACCGGACCCGGAGTCGATGGCGAACCTCGCCAAGTGGACGCCGTACTTCCTGGCCGGGAAGTCGACCCCAGTCAAGTCAACGACTAAGCAGCCGCTGACCGAGTTGGCTGTGGACCTTCTCGAGGGTCGTCGTGAATCGTCCGGCCCGGCGCTCGGATGGCTATGGGAGCAGGACAGCCTGGCCGTCGTCGTACGTCAGCTCAATGACGTTGCGACAGAGGTTGCACTCGTCCTCGACGATCGGCCTGACCGAGTAGGCAAGGCTCATGAGCAGGCGTGGCGGGAGTGGTTGCGGCTGAGCAACCTGCTCAACCTGCGGGCGCTTCCAATAACAATCACCGCGGTCAGCCGCGTCGGCGAAGACATCCTCGAACCTTCGGCCGGGCCGGTCGAGCCTTTGGCCGCGCAGGTGCTTAGCCCGGAGTGGCGCGGACTCTTGGAGAGCGCGATCAGCGAAGCGGAGCGTGCTCTGCTCTCTGTGCTTGCTGGGCGTGGTGTCGACTTGCCCGAGCAGGGGTTCGAGTCGGCCGCCGGGATCCCGATCGACCTCAGCTGGCCTGACCGGCGCATCGCTGTCGACATCGACCTCGACGCCAAAGATCGAGCGGACCTCGAGGGAGAGCAGTGGGTCGTGGTGCCTCCCGACGTCGACGCCATCATCGCCGCGCTCGGAACGTCAGAGGGGGTTGGGTAGTGCCACAGATCGTGATGAGCCCGCACCGGGATGCGCCGAAGCTCGAGCCTGCGCTGCGGAAGTCGGCGTACGCGTTCCTGGAGAAGATCTCCGAAGACGACTCCATACCTGGGCTGCACATCGAGCCGATCACGAACGCGGTCGACAGCCGAGTGCGCACGGGTCGGGTCGACAGTTTCTACCGAGCGGTGCTGTTCAAAGTGCAGGGGCAGGGTGCAAACGCGCACTACGTGTACCTCGGCGTGTGGCCGCACGACGACGCGATCGAGGTTGCAAAGAAGACCCGCCTCTCGGTCAACCCCGTCAATGGCATCGCCGAGCTGATCACGGCCGAGTCGGAGCCAGGCGCGCCTGAGCCGATCCCTGTTGCTCCGGCTGTCTCTGCCGTTGCTGCGGTTCCGCCGAGGACATCAATCCTGGTCGAACGCGGCTTCGATACGCAGGCACTGGTCGATGAGCTCGGCATCGACCCGGCGATCGCGGAGCAAGCCCTGGTGGCCACCACTCCGGACGACCTGATCGCGATCGCCGAACGGGCCATCGAATGGCAGGGACTTGCGCTGCTTGGTCTCGCCCAGGGCGATGGTCTCGGCGACGTCAAGGAAGCGCTCGGCATCGGTGAGGTTGCCGCCATTGAGCCCGAGGCCGGCGAGGACGAGCGACTGTTCCGGGCACTGCAGCACCCGGCGGCCCGACTGCAGTTTGCGTTCATCGAGGATGACGCCGAGCTGCGTCGGGCCATCGAGGAGAATGACTTCGACGCCTGGCGGGTGTTCCTGCACCCAGAGCAGCGCAAGTATGCGAGCGCGTGGTACGGGGGTCCATTCCGCTTGTCAGGCGGAGCCGGGACCGGCAAGACCGTCGTGCTGCTGCATCGAACGCGACACCTCGTGCGGCGCAACGAGGCGGCGCGGATCATGCTGACGACGTATACCCGTACGCTCGCCGACGCTCTGCGCACCGATCTGCGTCGGCTCGATCCATCCGTTTCCACAGCTGCGGCGTTGGGTGAGTCAGGGGTCTACGTCACGGGCATCGACGCGGCGGTCTCCGCGGTTCTGAAGGTCGCTGGCGACAGTGCGGCCGAGTCGGTGGCCCAGGCCCTCGGCCCTCGCAGTATGACGACCTACCGTCGTACTCCCTCGGAGGCCTGGCAGGAGGCAATCGACGCCGCAGGCGGGGAACTGGCTGACGACCTGCGCAGCACGGCGTTCTTCGTCGCGGAGTACGCGATGATTGTGCTGCCGCAGCGAATCACCACTGTCGAGGAATACCTGCGCGCGCGGCGTCAGGGACGTGGCGTTGCCCTGGACCGGTCACGGCGTCGGGCGGCGTGGTCGGTGATCGATGCGTACCGCACTCGCGCCAGCATCAGCGGCAGCATCGACTTCACCGAGGCCGCAGCTGTCGCCGCGGCGTGGTTGGAGACCAATGGATCGCGCGTCGACCATGTGCTCGTCGATGAAGGGCAGGACCTAAGCCCGAGTCACTGGCAGTTCCTCCGTGCCCTCGCCGCGCCTGGCGAGAACGACCTCTTCATTGCTGAGGACTCGCATCAGCGGATCTATGGACAGCGGGTCGTCCTCGGCCGGTATGGGATCCAGATAGTCGGGCGGTCGCGGCGACTGACGCTCAATTACCGCACGACGTTCGAGAACCTGCGGCTTGCGGTGGGTGTGCTTTCCGCGGTGGAGTACGTCGACTTGGAGGAGCAACCGGAGTCGTCCGCGAGGTATCGGTCGGCGCGGTCCGGTCCGGAGCCGCGGTTGATCGAGGCCGCGTCGCTGGCCGAGGAGCTGGACGCTACCGCGGACCTCGTTAAGGGCTGGGTCGGCGAGGTAGACAGGCCGGAGACGCTCGGCATCCTGGTGCGCGATGCGCAGTTGGCCAGCCAGGTGGCGCGGGGCATGGAGGAGCGCGGCGTCGGCGTGCGGCTGGTCGACGGTCCCCGTATGCCTGCAGGGCAGCCGGTCGTGATGACTATGCATCGGGCGAAGGGCATGGAGTTTGCGCGGGTACTGCTGTTCGACGTGAACAACGCGCACATGCCGGCGCGGTACCTGGTCAAAAACGCGACCGATGCCGAACGCGAGGAGATCCTGTTGCGCGAGCGGTCCTTGTTATACGTGGCCGCAACCCGGGCTCGCGACGAGCTTGTCATAACCTGGAGCGGTGGGAGGAGCGAACTGCTGCCCGATATGGGTGTGCCGGTGGACGCATTGTCAGCTCCCATTGGGCCCGCTCCACACTCCCATGTCACCTGAGCAGTTCACGAACGCCGGACACCAGCTGCATCACGTCGCATAGCAACTCGAGCGCGCAGACGAGCCAGTCGTGCTCGGTGTTCCTCGAGTTCGTGGCGCCCAGATCCGCGAATCCGACTTGCTGGCATGATCCTACGACAATTCGTAGATAGCATTCTGATTCTGTCTACTGCTCGCAACTCCCTTCGCCACTTCGACGAACCAGGACAGTGCCATGGCTAAGCGCTGGCGGGAGACAGGGTCCGCAACGACATCGAGGTCAACGCCTGGCCGTCGATTGAGCGTGTCGGGCTCGAGATCAATCCCGTCGATCTCGTTGAGCGAACGTCTCAGCTCATTGCGAAGGGCCTCGTTGTCGAAGGGCGGCCGCTCGGCAAGGTGCTGGAACACGACTTCGATCCGGCCCGTGCTGGGGTAGATCGCAAATGGCCAGATGCTGTTACCCAACCGACCGCCAGATTCGGTCATCAGGAAGCACGACGTCTCGGCCGCCCTGCCGTACGTAAAGTGACCGCCCAGCTGTGTCCAGGCATCGAGGATGGCGAGCGTCCCGTGCACGATTTCGGGCGGCTGCTGGCCCAACTGTGCCATGAAATGGTCACGCCGCTCTAAGTCCTCGCCTCCGTCAGGATCGGGCAACGCGTCCGGTAGCTCGTCGATGTCAAGGCCTATTAGAACAGCGAGTTGCTCGGTGGCGAGACGCTGAAGCTCGCTCGCCCGACCTGCATCGTTGATCTCGACACCCTCGGCGCGTAGGACGTCGGTCGGGTTATCAGTGCGGTCAGGGTCTGGCCAACTGAAGCCTGGCGAGAGACGCCCGTCGGCGTGCAGCACGCGGTGCGCGTTCACGCCGGGGTGGCTCGCGATTCGTTGTCCGACCGGGACAGGGTGGCTGCCAATGAGAGCGGCGAGGTCACCGTACGTCGTCCATCGCCCGGCAGGGATCTCGGCGATGGCGCGCTCCATGGTGGCCCAGGCGACATCGGTTAGCTCCGCGCCAACGACAGCCATCGGACCCGGCCAGAGGGAGATGATCCGCTCCGCCATCGCTCGACTACGCGCCACAATCTCGGCTCTCCCCCAGCGCTCGTGCTCTGCGATCTCGTGGTTCATGAGCAAGCCACTGGCGCTTAGCTGTCCCCGCTTGACCTCAAAGGCGCTGTTACTCAGAGTCGAGTTGTAACCAGTCAGAGTGAGGTTGCCGATTGTGTGGACGAGTGACTCATAGACCTGTTCGAGGTCTTCCCCTGGCTGCAGGCTCTCGGCGAGGACTGACCGCCACGCTGGGGTGGGCGTCTGCGGCAAGACGTGCTCAATGGTCAAGGCAGAGAAGTCCACAGGCTCCTTGCTGCCGTAGGAGTCTTCCAGCCACTGGAGGACCAGCGCCCGTTGGCGCGCCCTGCCATTGAGATAGAAGGGGACGCTGTCGACAGCGGTGCGGACGTCGCCGTCGCTCGCGTAGTACTTCCGACCGGTCGAAAGGTAGCGGAGCACCGCCTCGTCGACGGGGAGCTCTCGCTGCATGCTCGTCACAGCGTCCAGCAGGATGCGGTTCAGGTTGGTCGTCGCTCGTCCGATGAGGAGGCGGCGGACGAAGAAGCCCTCGATGTGGAGCATCGCATTAGCGATCTGTTCGCTCGTAGCCGTTCCCTGATCACGTCGATCAAGTAGGTGAAGCAACAATGGGTAGACCGTCGTTGTCTTCCACGCATTCAGCCGTTGAAGGCGATCTCTGACTAGCGGGTCTTGCTCGAGCGACGGGGCGAGGATCATCGCGAGGAGGCGGCCCAACCGCGCGAAACGCTCCACTTCGGCTACAACCTCATCCTCCGTTGTCAGGAGGTCCATGCGAGCCTGTTGCTCGGCGTAGGTGTTGGACTGCTGCACACGACTGTTGTCCTGGACAAGGTCGAGCCAGAAGAGCAGCTCCAGCCCGTCGTTGTCTAGGGACTCCTGCAGCGGCAGCCAAAGCGACCGGTAGACACTGTCGCCTCGGGTGCGAAGCCGCATGAAGATGTAATTGCGCAGCAGATCACCTTGCGTGAGACGCAGGCCTGTGTTGTTGAGAGATTCGAAGATCCGATGTGCGTTGTCACCGGGCTGCGCGGTTACGCAGACCAACGCAAGCCCGCTGATGATTGCCTCCTCGAGAAGTTCGATGTCGTGCGGATCGTCGGGGTCGTCCACGACCGCCAGCTGCGACCGGAAGTAGCGGTAGGCCGAGCCGATGCGGTCGACGCCGCCAGCATGTGGCGTGGAATCGATGACGGCCTGATACGAGGCACGATCCGCCTGCGTAGGAACCAACTTGAAACGCTGGATCGCCGGTTTCCATTTGTTCACCAGGTACTGCTCGTTGATCCGATCGCGATGCTCCGCGTCCTCGGTTTCCGCGCGGTGGTCACGAATTGCGCATAACAAGACCGACAGCGTCGTGAGCCGCTGCTGTCCGTCGACGACAAGGAACTCCTGTACCCCGGCAGGGCCGTTTGCAGGACTCGGCGCGAGGACTAGCGACCCGATAAAGTGCGTCGGCGAGGCACCCTCAGTGCGGGCCGCGGCGATGCGGTCGATGTCGTCCCAGAGCCTGGTCAGCTGCGCGTCGCGCCATGCATAGGGACGCTGGTAGAGCGGGACCTGGTACTGCTTGGACCCTTCGAGTAACTCCTGAAGGGTCGTCTCGCGTGCCGAGACCATCGGTATCTCCGTTCGTTCGCGGCTGGGGTTGGTGCCCCGACCCTCATTGACCCTCGCGGGTGCCCCACGCGGTGGTCAAGGCGGTCCGGGACTCTCGCGGTCGCCCACGTGCCATCACGACGCCTTATCGACATGACCGACCGGCGCATCTCGGTCGCTCGGCGTCAGACACATCCCCCCTCATCGTCGTCGCTCTGGTCTCGACGTGAGAGTCTTACCAGAGCGAGACCGTGGACAGAGCTCGCTGGCTGCGTTCGCGTCACTCCATGGATTCGCACCTACCTATTGGTTGCGTCCCTGGGTTACGCCAAACGCGGCGAACCGCCAGGTGCCGCCGCGGGCCGTTCGAACTCGGAGAAGTCCAGCTGCCACACCTGATTCGCACCCGTCGGCAGGTCAGGAACGTCGCTCGCCGCGGCAGCGGCCAGCTGACGGCGTTCGCGCTGGCAGACCGTAGCCTCGGTGACCAGGCTGCGGCGGCGCAGCACAGTGAGCACGGTCGAGGCCGACACCCGCACGCCGTCGTGGCGGGGCCATCGCCCACACCTTCCGACGCCCCCACGCGGTGTGCGTCTCGGCATGCTTGACCACCAGCGGCTGCCGCCGACTGTCGTCTTAACCATTGAGCCCCGGGCATGCTCCCTCTCTCTGGGAGTTCCAGGTAGTACCTGATGCGCTAGCCCCAGACGCGAGCTCGTGCCGGGTGGTGTGTTGACGCGCATTGGGGAACGGGGTCGACGTCCAGGCGGCCGAGGTGCGGGTCCACGTGGTGAACGAGCGTGCGTTAGCCGCGTACCTTCATCAGACGGACAATCTCCTCTGGCACCCGGAAGCCGTCGACCCAGCCCAACCCACGCGACATCGTGTCGTAGACCGGCTGCAGCACATCGCTCGCGTCTGACGGCACGGTGCCGTCATCGCGGAACCGTTGCGCGAGACGGTTGACAGGACGACTGAATCCCCTGAGCTGTCGGTCAGGGTCGTACTCGCCGATGCGGTACACCTCCTCCCTGCTGACGAAGCCGCCCAATTCAATGGCCCTACGGATCGTCGCTTCTTGGACAGGCGCTATGGGGAGCAGGTGTGCGAGAAACAGCAGGAGACTCTGGGCGGTCCAGCCGCTTCCCGACTCGGCGCCGGAATCACTGCCTAGCGCCGCTCGATCCGCACGCTCGACCTCCTGCACAGATGAGTCTTCGACGGCTACCGAGAGCGCTACCCGTGCGTGTGTCAGGAGGGTCTCCGGCCGCATCATGTAAAGGCGCGTACCCACACGAGTCCGCATTTCTTCGACTAACTCGACCCGAGGTCCCCTCGGAAAGCTCGCCTCGTAGCGCCACCAATCTCGCTTCACGTCACCGGTGACGAAGGCGATGTCAATCTGGCGGACGGCAGCCTCGCGCAGGCACTGTTCCCACACCAGGTAGTCTCCTTCAGCGCCTTCGCCGTCTCCGCGGCCAGCCTTATTCTGGTCCGCGTATCCTGGTGGCTCGCCAGCCGCAACCCTTCGTTGGCCCTCCTTGACGGCTTCTGCATAGTCGGCGGGCGGCATCGGAGCACCGACCTTGCCAGCGAGCAGCAACTCTAAGCTCTGCAAGACAGGATCGTGTGCGGTGTTCCTCGCCTTCGCCATCTCGTCGTCCTGAACGAGACTCTCGAGAGCATTGCGGGCGGCGTGGAAGGCTACCGAGAACTGTTCCGCAAGAGCATCAGACATGTCCGGTGAAAGTGCCGCTCTATTGACCCACTGTCGGAGCACCTCACGCACCGCATCATGCTGTTTGTCAAGCTCACGAACGCTGTTGTTGACATCAGACTTCGGGCTCGTCGCGGCCCGCTCCCGATTACGCCAGAACTCCTCCAGCACCCTGTGTGGAATCCAGAGCCTGGATCCGAGCGCATGTAGAACCTCAAGCAGCGAAGATCGGGTTTGCTCGTTGAAGCGGTAGAGGTTCAGGAGAACGTTGGTGTCCACTACGACCAATGCCGTCTGCAGCACGCGCTGGAAGTCGGCATCCGACAGACTGCGATAAGTCTCGAAGCCTTCATAGAGTCCTCCAGCGGGTTGCTCCGTTGAGGCGCCTTCATCAAGGTTCACGAGACGATGCTAGGGCAACCTGAACGATCAACGCTGTCGGTATCGAGTGCATGGACCTCGACCAAGCGATCGAAGTGCATTCGACGCACCTGGTTCCGAGGTTCGGCACTGTCGACGTGAGGCCTTATAGACGGACCACCGGAGAGGTCGAAGCGGCTGTCGCCAAGGGCGCTACCCGCTGATAGCGACGCTCGACGAGGATGCCTTCGCTTCGACGGCTGAGGAGTACTTCGGGTTCGGACTGAGCTGCCTGCTGGACGGGCTCGAAGCTCTCGTCGACAGGCGCCGGCGCCAGGTCGGTGCAGCACAAGATCGCTGACCCGCCATGAGGCCATGATGATTTCGCCCATGGTGCTGATCGCGTTGAGCGCCTCGACGGCTTCGCCGTACTCCGCCACGTTGTCAGTCGCCGTGGCCGTCGAGGGCGACCGACGGTATTGATTGCCGGGCTCGATGGCCAAGGTCGACGTCGCTCGAGCGACGACCCCGTCACGTCCGGTGGTCAGCTTCGGTCCGGCCGCGACCGCTTGTTGCCGAATGGGTCGAGCATGCTCAGGCAGGTCGAGCCCGCCGCGTGGTCCCGCTGCCGACTACGGTGGAGCAGCGGTGAGCGAGCAGGAGGCGAATTGCTAGCGACGCTGATCCATGGACCGCGCGACATCCGCGTGGAGGACGTGCCTGACCCCGAGATCCGGCGCCCGACCGACGTTCTGGTCCGCGTCGTCGCGTCATGTGTCTGCGGCTCGGATTTGTGGCCGTACCGCGGCATCACACCGATGAAAAAGCCGACGCGGATTGGGCACGAGTTCGTCGGCACAGTCGAGGAGGTCGGCTCCGACGTCCGCTCCGTCCGCCGCGGGGACTTCGTCATCGCGCCGTTCGCGATCAGCGACGGGACGTGCGTGCACTGCCGCAACGGTGTGTACACCTCGTGTGAGCATGGCGCCTGGTGGGGCGGCAAGGATGAATACGGTCTTCCAGTCGACGGAGCCCAAGGCGAGTGGGTTCGGGTACCCATGGCCGACGGCACCCTGGTAGCCACTCTGGAGACACCGGACAACGGGCTCGTGCCCAGCCTGCTCGCGCTCTCCGACGTGATGGGAACCGGCCACCACGCAGCCGTCTCGGCTGAGGTCAGGGCCGGCAGCACCGTAGTCGTGGTTGGCGACGGCGCGGTCGGCCTGTGCGCGGTGCTGGCCGCTGCTCGCCTCGGGGCCGAGCGCATCGTCGCAATGTCACGCCATGCCGACCGGCAGGCGATCGCCCGTGAATTCGGCGCCACCGACGTCGTGGCCGAGCGCGGCCAGGCCGGCATCGCCGCGGTTCACGACCTGCTCTCCGGTATGGGTGCCGACGCGGTGCTCGAGTGCGTGGGCACCAAGGCTTCGATGGAACAGGCGATTGGCACGGCCCGCCCCGGCGGACGGGTGGGCTTCGTCGGCGTGCCGAACGGCGGGCCGGAACTGCCCCTGCAGAAAATGTTCGACGACAACATTTCCGTCGGAGGCGGCGTCGCCCCCGTCCGGGCATATCTCGACGAGCTCCTGTCCGACGTCATCGCCGGGACGATTCGCCCAGGGCGCGTCTTCGACCTCGAGCTTCCCTTGAAGCGGGCGGCCGATGCCTACCGCGCGATGGACGAACGCCGCTCCATCAAAACCCTGCTACGCCCCGACCTCACCCTCTAGCACCGACCGACGGCTGACGGTCGTCGTGCGGATTGTCGGTGGTTTGCGAACCCTGTACGAAACGCGCAACGTTTGCTTGGCACACCGGATGAACGGCCACAGGAGGCACCGCCATGCCGAGCAACATCAGCATCCGCCGCCAGACGACTGGCGCCACCGCCACGAAGCGAGCGTTACCGGCACGATGGCCGTCGGCGCCCGCATCCTCGGGCCGTCGGCGATGGGACCTCTCGCGATCGCGGTCGCCGCGGTCGGTGCGATCGCCATCGGCCGGCTCGCGATCGCAGAAGCGGTGATCCGCAAACTGCGGGCCGAGGAGATCGAGATCGGCTCGCTGAAGGTACGCGAGCTCGAGGTGGCGGGCCAGCGCTGGCCCGGCTCCACCATGCCGCAAATGCCGGCGGCCGATCAGCCGTCGTAGTTGTGGGACTACCCCGGCGGGGACGAGGATCAGCCGTATGTCCCTCATCGCTGGCGACGAGTCGGAGGTTCGCGAACGGCAGCAACCAGCCCGCAACTGGTGGTGCCGCAAGCGTCGGGTGAACCATGGCAAGGCTGGATTCGTGTAAGGCCATGAGAGGTGGCCTACCCACGCGACGCGCCAGTTCCGGGCTAGTTCGCGACGGGATGGGCCGTCGAAGATGTCATGGCTGGAGGAGTAATGCCGAAGGTTCGCCTCGTGGTTGGCACCGTCGTTGCAGCAGTTGCCTTCGTCCTAATCCCGGTCGCTCCTGCGGCGGCCCACGTGCACGGCGTCACGCCACTACGGTGCACACCCGCGCCAGCAAACGCCGGAGCGAACCAGACCGACGAGACGCCGGCCTCCGCCGCCAGCGGTGGCCCGATCGCCGGTGTCATCCCGATCACCATGGGTGGCAACGTGGAGTTGTTCGGCGGCGGCTTCGGCGCCGCGGTCTGCACGCCCTGATATCCCGTGGCGTAGGCCGGAGGCGAACGCTTCGTCCGCCTCGTTGCCGGCCGAGGTAAACACGCATGTTCGTCCAGGCCGGCCTGGTCGGTCGAGCAGGCACCTGATCGATGCCCTCCCCTTGACCCTGCTCGGGGCCCGACCCGGTCCCGTCACGACCCAAGCCGATCATGACCGCTCGCGCCGTCGGCTGTCTCGTCCGGCCGGAAGCGCATCCGAACAGGGCAGCGAGCCAGCGCCGACAAGCCCGATCAGCTGCCGCGCGGTTCGCGGCGACGCATGCTCCAGAGTCATCCTGGTGGCTGCCGCAACCTTGACCCCGAGTGCCGTGCACTGGGTCGCCACGATTGGATGCCTGCAGCATGGACACGATCCTTACGCGCTTCGAGTCGCCCGACGAGGTCAGAGAATTCGACAGGGGCCGATTGGAGCTGGTAACCATCGCCGGCCAGACCCTCGGCCGAGCGACATATCAACCCGGCTGGAAGTGGTCTGTGCACGTGGGGCCTCGCGTCGGCGCCCGTAGGTGCACAGTCGAGCACCTCGGAATCGTGCTCGCCGGCCATGCGACGGCTGCCTTCGACGACGGCCGAGTCGTTGACCTCACGCCAGGAACGATCTTTTACATCCCCCCGGAGGAACACGACAGCTGGGTCGTCGGCGACGTGCCATACGTATCGCTGCATCTGCTGGGCGCCGCAGGGTATGCGCGGTAGCAGCAAGATCGCCCCGGTGGAACACGATCGGGGGTGATAAGCCTTACGGGGGTTCGCACCACTCACCGGTGAGCGAGAACGCGTCGAGCGCCTTCTCATACGGCTCGATGTCGAGGCCCTGCTGCGCTAGCCAGGAATCGGAGCCGTACGTGCCGGCGTAGCGCTCGCCGCTATCACAGATCAGCGTCACGACGGAGCCCTCTTCACCGGTTGCGCGCATCTCCGCAGCCAGCCGCACGGCGCTCCAAACATTGGTGCCGGTCGAGCCACCCACGTCACGGCCCGTGATTCGGCTCACCCATCGCATCGTGGCGATGCTGGCGGCGTCGGGTACCTTGATCATCCGGTCGATGACGGAGGGTATGAACGAAGGCTCGACCCGTGGTCGCCCGATGCCCTCGATGCGGGAACCCACGCCGGTTGCAGTCCAGTCCTCATGGGTCCAGGCAGGGTAGAAGGCGGACCCTTCCGGATCCACAACCGCCACCCTGGTGTTGTGCCGCTTGTAGCGGACGTAACGGCCGATCGTCGCGCTGGTCCCACCGGTCCCGGCGCCGACTACGATCCAGGCGGGTACCGGGTACCTCTCCTCTCGCAATTGCTCGAAGATCGACTCGGCGATGTTGTTGTTACCGCGCCAGTCGGTAGCGCGCTCCGCGTACGTGAACTGGTCTATGTAGTGGCCACCACGTTCTCCAGCCAAGCGACCCGCCTCGTCGTAGATGGCCGCGGGTTCGTCGACCAGGTGACAGTGGCCGCCGTAGAACTCAATGAGCGCCACCTTCTCGGGGCTCGTCGAGCGCGGCATCACGGCAATGAACGGCACACCGATGAGACGGGCGAAGTAGGCCTCGGAGATCGCGGTCGAGCCCGAGGACGCCTCGATGACCGGCGTGCCTTCGTGGATCCAGCCACTGGTGAGGGCGTAGAGAAAGAGGGAGCGGGCCAGGCGGTGCTTGAGCGAGCCGGTGGGATGCACCGACTCGTCCTTGAGGTAGAAGTCGACGTGCCACGCGGGCGGCATGGGGAAGACGTGGAGGTGGGTGTCCGCGCTCCGGGCGGCATCGGCCTCCACCCGGCGCACTGCCTCGTCGACCCAGATTCGGTCTCCGGGTCGCGACCGGTCCACCTCTTCGCATCGCATTGCCCGAGGCTAACCGCCATGCCACGTTCTGCCGCGCCGCGCCTGGATGCGTCCAGGACGGGATTCAGCCGCCAGTCACCCTCCGCGATCACCAATAAGAGATCGAGATCCGACTCCTCGGGTGCATCCCCCTTGGCTTGGAACCGAAGAGGATGATGCTGTTCACGAGTTCGCCGAAGCGGCCGCGCAACTCCGGCGCAGTCCGTTAGAGTGTCGCCTCACGACAGTCGGAATGCCGAGGGGACGTCTGATCGTCGGGGGGGAACCGTCTCGTGAACACTCCCTCGGGGGGCCTAGAAGGAGTGCCATGCTCACACCTCGTCGTGGTATTCGAATCGCGGTATCCGTCGGGTCGATTGCGCTGGTCGTAGCCGGCACGACGTCGCAAGCGTCGGCGCAGCCGCCGTGGGACGTGGTGGCCTCGGGCCTGGACAGCCCGCGACATCTCACGTTCTCGGCAACCGGCGAGCTGTACGTCGTGGAGGCCGGCCGAGGGGGTTCGTTGAGCTGTGCCGTTCACCCGCTCGGGGAGTTCTGCCTCGGCTTTTCCGGAGCTGTAACGAAGGTCCGAGACGACGGTCCCGATGACCGAGTCCTGACCGGCCTGCCATCGATCTTCGGTGAAGAGAGTGGGGAGGCGCTTGGCCCCTCGGACATTGCTTTCACTGGCGGCCAGAAGTTCGTGCTCAGCATCGGGCTCGGAGGCAGCGAGGAGTTCCGCGCCGCCTTCGGTCCCGACGGCGCCCAGCTGGGTACGTTGGTCACCGGCAAGCTCAAGCACGGCGGGTACTCGCTGTTCGCCGACGTTCTGGCCAACGAGGCAGCGGCCAATCCTGACGGCACCGACATCGACAGCCAGCCCACCGGCCTGGTCCGGCAGGGCGAGGGTTACATCCTCGCCGACGCCGGGGGCAATGCCGTCGTGCGGGCGTCGCAAACGGGCACGTTCACCACGATTGCGGTGCTGCCCCCCGGTAGCGCGTTGGCTCCTCCGTTCCTCGGGCTGCCGCCAGGCACCCAGATCCCCACCGATGCCGTGCCGACCTCAGTGGTCCAGGGGCCCGACGGGGCGTACTACATCAGCCAGCTGACCGGCTTCCCGTTCGAGAAGGGTGACGCGAACATCTGGCGGGTCGTTCCGGGCCAGGCACCCACGGTGTACGCCTCCGGGCTGACCAACCTCACCGATCTGGCATTCGCGCCGGATGGATCGCTGTACGCCGTCGAGATCTCCACGAACGGCCTGCTGGGCGGGCCGATCGGCTCGCTGGTGAAGGTCACACCTGGCGCGAGCGTGCACGAGACCGTCGTCGGTGATCTGTTCGCGCCGTACGGCGTCGCATTCGGAAATGGGGCAGCGTACGTCACTACCTGCGCCGTGTGTACCGGCGGTGGTGAGGTCATTCGGATCCCGCTCGATTAACCCTCCACGCAGGGACGGTTTGGATCACGGGCAACCTCTGTTGGGCATGACGCACGGACCTATACCGGCTCTTCGGATCTGAGCGTGGTTGAGGTGCTCGGCGTGGCGGTCCGGTGATGGGGGGAGTCGAGGTGTTCAGGATCGGGAGCGACCAACGGCCCGATGAACTCAAGACCTCGACATGGATCACCCTGTTGCTCGTTCCGCGTGGTCCGGTCGGCACCGCTGTCGCGACACGCTGTACGGGGTCCGCGGCTGCAGGTCCTCCCGGTTGCCCTTGCTCGCTCCGCGCACTGTCCCGCGCGGCCGGCGCGATCGGTGATACCGAGGAGGAGGCGCGCTGCGCGCAGTTCCTGCGCGAGTCTTCGGCGGAAGCAGCGCAGAACCTGGGCTTCTAGCCAACAGGTCAGTGGGCGAACCTCACCTCGATGACTGCGTGCAGTTCCCCCCGTTGCACCGCCTCGTTGCCGAGCCGCACGATCAGCGTGTACCCGACCCCATCGAACGTGCAGTAGGACGATCCCGCT
>Ga0184612_10000792_pt1 | contig 14910 bp, 13 predicted proteins | sample PLM3_60_coex_FD_133163 | JGI IMG/M metagenome (GOLD analysis project Ga0184612, IMG submission 133163) | Groundwater sediment microbial communities from an aquifer in East River, Colorado, USA - PLM3_60_coex | ecosystem: Environmental > Terrestrial > Soil > Riparian zone | place: USA: East... | reverse complement strand
GGCGCCGACTATCGCCGGGCGATCATCGTCATCACGCTGTTCGGCGGCTTGGCCAGCACCGCCTTCGTGCCGCTGACCCATTTCCTCGTCGTCTGGCTCGGTTGGCGCGAGGCGCTCGTGGCGTTGGCCGCGATCCAATTGCCGTTCTGCGTCGGCATTCCCTATCTCCTGCTCCGGGGTCGGGAAGATCCTCGCGGCGGTCCCAGGCCTGACGGCGATCCGGTGGTTGCAACATCGATCCGGCCCGCGCTCGCTCACCCCGTGTTCTGGCTGCTGGCCGTCTGCTTCGTCAGCTACACCTTCATGTTCACGTCGCTGATCTTCAATCTTGTGCCGATGCTGAATGAGAACGGCTACACGTCGGCCGAAGCCGTGGCCGCCTATGCCTGCATCGGGCCGTTCCAGCTCGCCGGCCGCATGGCGGTCCTGGCCCTGGAACGTTTCATCACCGTGACCGTCGCCGGCATGATCGGCACGCTGTTTCCGCTGCTGGCGATCATCGTGATCATGACGCTCGAGGCCCACTCGCCGCTGGTGTTCCTGTTCGCGATCGCCTTCGGCGCCGGCATGGGCATCAAGACCATCGTGCAGGCGACGGCGGCACCCGAATTCCTCGGGCGCACGGCCTACGGCGCCTTGCAGGGTGCGCTGATGCTGCCGGTATATGTCGCCCAGGCGGCGACGCCGTTCATTGCCGCAAGCATTTGGCAGGCCGATGGCGGCTACGGTCTGTTGCAGACGATTTTGCTGTTGGCGGGTTGCCTGTCGGCCGTGGCTTTCGCGGTTGCCGCGCGGCTGCGGCCGCGTCATGTCACGACGCTGGCCGTCGGGGCATGAAAACTATGCCGCTTCGTTCAGCCATCCCTCGGCGGCCGCGCGCCCGAGTTCGTGCAACCGGGTGATGGTGGCGGGGCGGGGAAACATCGGATGGCAGGTGCCGTCGGCGGCGATGGCGCCGCTGCCGTCGATGCGATGAAGGCGCAACGCCTTCAGCCGGCGGCGGGTGAAGCCGCCGATGGCGAGGCCCTCGCGCGCGACGCGCTGGCCCATCTCCAGCAAATCCAGTTCGCGCGACAGCGCGGCGTTGAACATGATCTGATTGACGCGGCGCACGATGCCCTGGGCCGTCACCGGCGAATGTTCCACCGCCGCGGGCGTCAGCTGCACCAGCAGGATGTCGCGGGCGTTGCATTGCTCCACCAGCGGCAGGATCGGCGGATTGGCGACCAGTCCGCCATCCCAATGGGGCTCGCCGTCGATCTCCACCGCCGGCTGCAGCATCGGCAGGCAGGCGGAGGCGGACACCACATCCGCATCCAGCTCGGCATTGCCGAAGAAGCGGGCGCGGCCCTCGCGCACATTGGTGGCGGCGAGAACCAGGCGCGGCGCCGTCGCTTGGCGCAGCTTGGCGAAATCCACCAGTTCCAGCAGGATCTGCCGCAGCGGATTGAGCCCGAACGGATTGAACTGATAGGGCGAGACCAGACGCGTCGTCACGTCGACGAAGAGATGGGTCAGGGCATGATCCGCCGCCCATTGCAGCTGGTCGCCATGGGGGTGGAAGGTGGCCGCCGAGCCCATGCCGGGGCTCTCGCCGATGCGCTGCCACAGGCGATGCAGGGCCGCGCGCGCACCAATGGCGCCGCCGTCCGCCCAGCCGCTGGCGAAGACCACGGCATTGACGGCACCGGCTGAGGTGCCGCTGAGAGCCTCCACGTCGAAGCGCTCGGCTTCCAGCAGGCGATCCAGCACGCCCCAGGTGAAGGCGCCGTAGGCGCCGCCGCCCTGCAGGGCCAGGGCGAGCGGCAACAGCTTCTTGCGGCGCTTGCCTGGCGCGGCGCCGCTCTTTAGCCGGAAGCGAGGTGTATAGTCGTCCATCCACGCCCTCCTGGAGTTCTGACCGCGGAGCCTATGGGGATCCTATTAAGAAAGTTTGTGCGATGCGGTATATTTTGGGTGCATTGCAAAAAAATGCAATCAGTATATTAAAAAATACTAGTAAATATAAGTAGTTGCATAAATATCAGGCAGTTTTGCGATGCACCATAAGGCATTTGGCCTGCGAATCGGCATGACGTGTGCCGCTCCGGCCGCCCGGCAACCTGGCTGATTCGCGGGAAGGGCTCCCGGCCTAATCCCGGGCGCCGCCCTTTTTCGGCATCTGGCGCATCCAGGGATCGGTCCAGCCGGCCGGCAGGGCGGCCAGCAGCCAGACGAGTGCTGCCATCGGCCGAGGAAAAGCGATGCGGGATTTATTCCGTTCCAGGCCGAGCTTGATGATCGCGGCGGCGCGGCCGGTCTCCATCAGGAATGGCATATGGAATTTGTTCACGGCCGTCATCCGGCTGACGACGAATCCCGGGCAGACGACGCTGACCTCGACGCCGCGAGTCGCCAATTCGTTGCGCATGCCTTCGCCCCACACGCGCACCGCCGCCTTCGAGGCGCAATAGGCGGCCGAACCGGCGAAACCGCGAAAGGCCGCAAGCGAACTCATGATCGCGATCTGGCCCCGGCCCCGCACGATCATCGGCTCGATCAGCGGCTGCGTGCTGTTGAGCACACCGGTGAGATTGACGTCGAAGGTGCGGCGCGCCAGCTCCGGATCCTCGCGCCCCTCGGGCGTGCCGGAAGCGATGCCGGCATTGGCGATCAGCAGATCGATCGGCGCCGCGCCGTCGATCTGCGCCAGCCAGGCGGCCATGGCGCTGCGGTCGCCGGCGTCGACCCGGGCGGCAGTTACGCGGGCGCCGGCCGCGCGGCAGCGCTCGGCGACGGCAGTGAGCCGCACTTCATCGCGGCCGGTGAGGGCGAGATCGATGCCCGGCGCGGCGTAAGCCAGAGCCAGAGATTCGCCGATGCCGCTGCTGGCGCCGGTGATGACGATGGATCGCGGATTGCGCATGAACGGAACCTTATGCAGGGGCGGGTCGGCTTGTTGCTGGCGGGAGCGAAGTATATAAAGCGTACCGGTTCGTCCGATCCACAATATCTCGTGAGTTGGGCTTACCCTCAGGGGCCTTCCACTATGGAGACAGAGCATTGGCTATCGCCAGCATGACGGGATTCGCGCGGGCCGAGGGAGGCGACGGCAATCTGCGCTGGACCTGGGAGGTCAAGAGCGTCAACGGCCGCAATCTGGATATCCGCGTACGCGTGCCCGCCGGGTTCGAAGCGCTCGAGCCGACGGCGCGCGCCGCCGTGCCCGAACAGTTGAAGCGCGGCAATGTCGCCGCCGGGCTGGTGCTGACCCGCGGCCAGCAGCCGGGGCGGGCGCGCATCAACAGGGAATTGCTGGATCAGGTGATCGTCCTGGCGGAGGAAGTGCGCCAGCGCCTGAAGACGGAGCCACCGCGTCCCGACGGACTGTTGGCCGTGCGCGGAGTCGTCGAACCGGCGGAGGAAGAGGATCTCCCGGAGGAGCAGCGGGAGGACCGCATCGCGAAGATCGCCGCCGATTTCGCCAAGGCGCTGACGGCACTGGCGCAGATGCGCCGTGAGGAAGGCGCGCGCCTGGCCACCATCGTCGGCCAGCAGTTGAACGACATCGAGCGCTATTGCGCGGCGGCGGCCGCCTCGGCGGCGGCTCAGCCGGCGGCATTGCAGGTGCGTCTGAAGCAGCAGGTGGAGTTGCTGCTGGGCACCGTGCCGGGGCTGCCGGAAGAACGGCTGGCGCAGGAGCTGGCGCTGCTGATCACCAAGGCCGACGTGCGCGAGGAACTGGACCGGCTCGGCGTCCATATCGCGGCGGCGCGCAAGCTGCTGAAGGAAGGCGGCGCCGTCGGCCGCAAGTTCGATTTCCTCTGCCAAGAGTTCAACCGCGAAGCCAACACGCTGTGTTCGAAGTCGGCGGATTCGGAACTGACCGCCATCGGCCTCGATCTCAAAGCCGCCATCGATCAGCTGCGCGAGCAGGTGCAGAACATCGAATGACCCCGGAGATCAAGCGCCGCGGCCTGATGCTGGTGCTGTCGTCACCGTCGGGTGCCGGCAAGACCACCATCTCTCGCGCGTTGCTGGAGCGCGACCGCAATCTCAGCCTGTCGATTTCCGCGACGACGCGGCCGATGCGTTCGGCGGAGCGGGAGGGCGTCCACTATCATTTCGTCGATCAGGCCCGCTTCGACCGCATGGTGGCCGAGGACGCGCTGCTGGAACATGCGAAGGTGTTCGGCCATTCCTACGGCACGCCGCGCGCGCCGGTGGAGAAAGCCCTGGCCGAGGGCCGCGATGTCCTGTTCGACATCGATTGGCAGGGCACGCAGCAGCTGGCGGAAAAAGCGCGCAAGGATCTGGTCGCGGTCTTCGTCTTGCCGCCCTCCACAGCCGAATTGGAACGGCGCTTGCAGACGCGGGCGCAGGACAGCGCCGCCGAAGTGTCGAAGCGCATGGCCAAGGCGGTGGACGAGGTCAGCCACTGGGCGGAGTATGACTACATCATCCTGAACACCGACTTCGAAACCAGCGTCCACCGCGTGCAGGCGATCCTGGAGGCGGAGCGCCTGCGCCGCGAGCGCCAGATCGGCCTGCATGATTTCGTCGCGTCCCTGCGGGAGCGCTAATTAAAGCATGAATTCTGCTACGGAGTGCCCTTGCAGCAGATCTCAATGAAAATCCCCTCTCCCCACCGGGGAGAGGGGCAGGGGTGAGGGGTTCCGCGCAAGCGCGCCAAGACTTGCGGCGTTGCCGGAACTATGAATGCGCGCAAGTTAGTTTCTCTCTGCCGAACGCTTTGATCCCGGCGTCAACATATCGGCGCGCTTCCCCGCGCTTGTAGACCCCTCACCCCCTGCCCCCTCTCCCCCAAGGGGAGAGGGGGGCTTAATCCGAATAATCCTCAAAGACGCGTCGCACTATGCTGGGTCACCATCGCCGCCCGCCATCGCCTCCCATTGCCGCGCCAGCGCGCAGAACTGGCCGACGTCCAATTCCTCGGCGCGCGCCGTTTCGGCGATGCCCGCGGCCGCCAGCAGGTCGGTTGCGGCGGGGGTCAGGGTGCGCAGGCTTTGCCGCAGCATCTTGCGGCGCTGGCCGAAGGCGGCGGCGGTGACCCGCTCCAGCACTGCCTTGTTCGCCGGGTGGGACGGATTCGGTCGCGGCGTGAGTTGCAATACGGTCGAGGTCACCTTGGGCGGCGGCGTGAAGGCGCGCGGCGGAATATCGAATAGTCGCCGCCCTTCGCAAAGCCACTGCACGAGAACGGTGAGGCGCCCATAGTCCTTGCTGCGCGGCGCCGCCAGCAGCCGTTCCGCGACTTCTTTTTGGAACATCAGGGTCAGGCTGGTTATGGCCGATATCTCCGCCAGCCAGCGCAGTAGCAGCGCCGTGGAGATATTGTAGGGCAGGTTGGCGACGATGCGCAGCGGCGGCGGGCCGAGCGCGGCAATCTCGATCGCCAGCGCGTCGGCCATCGCGATGTTCAGGCGGCCAGGAAAGGCCGCGGCGATTTCCTCCAGCGCCGGGCGGCAGCGCTCATCCCGCTCCACCGCCACGACATGCCGGGCGCCGGTCTCCAACAGCGCGCGCGTCAGGCCGCCGGGGCCGGGGCCGATCTCGATCACCGTGCCCTGGTCAAGATCGCCGGCGGCGCGGGCGATGCGCCGCGTCAAATTGAGGTCGAGAAGGAAATGCTGGCCGAGGCTGCGCCGGGCCGCGAGGCCATGGCGGGCGATAACGTCGCGCAGCGGCGGAAGCAGGTCGGCGCCCGCGGCCGGGTCGCCGGCCGATGTCACCCCCGGATATCCACGAACGAGGTGCGCCGGAGATCGCGCAGGAAACCCCGCGCCATCAGGTCGAGCCGTTCGCGCAGCAGCTGTTCCCGCAGCTCCGCGTCGCTGGGTCCGCCTTCGCTGATGTTCCGCGCGCAGACGACATACACGGCGATGCCGTCGGCGATCCGAACCGGTTCGCTGGCCTGACCGATCAGCTGGCTGATGGCGATCGACTGGATGTTAGCCGGCAGCGTGGCGATGTCGATGCCCGTAAGGTCGCCGGTCTCGGCATCGACGCTGGCGCCGGCCTCGACGGCCTGATCGCAGCTCGCGATGTTCTGGCGCAGCGACCGCGCGGAGTCGGTGGCGTCGGCAACCTGGCTGGACGTCGCGCCTTCCTCGAGCGCCAGCAATATCTGCTTCATGTCTACGGTGCCCGATGCGCCGCCGCCGCTGTTTTCACGCCGGTCCCGCAACGCCAGAATGTGATAGCCGCCTTCGCTGCGGACCGGGCCGACGACCTTGCCCGGTGGCAGATCCCGAATGGCGTTGAATAGTTCCGGCGCCAGATCGGTGCCCTGCAGCCAGCCGAGATCGCCGCCGCGCGCCGCCGTCGCCGATTGGGAGAATTGCCGGGCGACCGCGGCGAAATCGGCGCCCTTCTTCAGTTCGTCCAGGAGGCGCCGCGCCGCCTCTTCCGCCGAACTGCTCTCCCCTGCGTTATCCGCGGCGAGGAAAATTTCCGACACCAGATATTCAGGCGCGCCCTGGCTCTCGATGATGCGGTTGCGCGCCGCCGCGATATCTTCCTGGGAGATCACGATATCGGACTGAAAACGCCGGCGCACCACCGCACCCCAGGCGATTTCCGTGCGGATCTGATCCTTCAGCGATTCCACGGGAATGCCGTTCTGCGCCAGCATCTGCTCGAACTGATCGCGGCCCATCTTGTTTTCCGACGCCAGTAGATCCAGGCGGTCGTCGACGGCGCGGTCCTGGATATTGATGCCCTGCCGGGCCGCCTCCTGCTTGCGGATCTGCTCGTCGATCAGCGCGCGCAGCACCTGGGGCGCCAGCCGCTGCTGCACCTCCGGCGTGTTCTCCAGGTTGGAGGCGACGATGGCGATGCGCAGTCGCGTGGCCACATCAAGCGCCGTGATGGCGCTTTCATTGACGACGGCGATAATGCGCAGGTCGTCCTGCGCTCGCGCTTGCGGGGAGAACAGAACGGTGACCGCGAGGGCCAGTAAGCAGAAGTGGCGCAGGCTCATGATCCGGTGATTTCGTGCTGTGTTCGACAAGGCCATTATATGCGGAAATGCGGCCTTTCACAAATGCCGCGGTTCGCCGCACCGTCAGGGGCGGGCGGCGGACGTCGCCGGGGTCACGGCTTGGTCCCGACGCTGCCGAGGTTCTTGAAGGCGATCGAAAACAGTACCTTGATCCCCGGATCGGTTTCCCCGTCTTCGTAATCATTGCGGAACACCGAGGTCCGGATGTCGAAGCATTCGTCCTCATAGGCGATGCCGCCGCCATAGGACAGCATGCGTCCATCTTCCAGGTCGCGGCGGCCGGCGACATAGGCAGACCAATATTCGTCGAACTTCATGTTCAGCCGCGCGGCGATCTCCTCGCGGTCGCCGAAGGTGCTGCCGGGATCCGCTTCGGCCGACAGGAAGGCATAGGACACATCGACATTGAGCCAGTCCGGCCCGGCCTTCAGCAGCAGCTCGTCCCGCTGCGCCTGCAGGGAATCGCCGTCGAAGCGGAAGCGGTAGAGCAGGTCCAGATAGTCGGCCGGATTGACATAGATGGCGCCGACGATGTCCGACATGCGGGTATCCAGGCCGGAGCCGGCATCGAAATTGCTGCGCTCGTTGAAGCTGTAGCTTTGACCGAGGAAGGCGCTGGCATAGCCGCCCCCGTCTCCATAGAAGCTCCAGCGCAGGCCGTAATTCACGCGCTGGCCGCTGTCGACTCGGTCGAGGCCGGCGAAGCGGTTGAGATCGAACAGGTTGGTCTCATCGAACTCGATATCGAGGCTGTCCTCGTTCGGGATGGTCCCGGGATTGCCGCCGTTCGGGCCGGCGACGATCTGGGCGATCGGCTCGACCACTTCGTGCCAGCCCTCATGCTGGCGGACGAACGGATAGCGCCATTCCAGCGAGGCCTGGGGGAACAGGCGTCCTTCGACGCCGTTCTCGGTCGGTCCCGTCGGATTGGGATCGTTGGAACCCGGATCGAGACCGTTGAAGGAATAGATATCGCCCTGCACCATCGCCGACAGGCGATAGACGTCGCCCCATGGCGAGGTGTAGGGCAGCACCCAGCCGCCTTTCAGCGAAAGCCGCCGGTCCTCGCGGCCCTCGATGCGCGACAGCACCAGCCCGTCGGCGTCGAGCGTGAAATAGCTGCCGAACGCGATTGGCTGGCTGACATAGTTGTAGTCCAGCAGCGGCAGGATGATCGGCGCCTCGTCATTTTGGTCGATGTCGCGGGTGCCTTGGAAAGCGAAAGCCTGCATCGAGCCATAGTTGCGGCCGTGGAACATCTCGCCGAACACATGGCTGGTCAGGGTCCGCTCGTCGGAGAAATCGAAAAACCGCTCATAGGTCTTGTCGGTGGCGCGTTCGATGTCGAAGCCCCAGCGCCAATTCTTGTCGAGATCGAAGCGGCCGGTGGCGTCGATATGGCCGCGGAACTCGCCCTCGCTCAGATTCGCCTCATTGTCGTCCTCGTCGGAGACAGTGCCGCTGGCTTCGATCTGGAACTGGCCGTCCTGCACCCGCTGGCGGTATTCCGTGAGAAGCACGGGATATTCTCCGGTCGAAAAGATGGGCGTGACCGTCACGTCCTTGTCGTCCGACAGTACCCAGAAATAGGGCAGGCGCATCGCGCCGCCGAGCTTGTTGGCATATTGAAACGACGGCGCCAGCAATCCGCTGGCCCGTTTCACCGACGGATCGGGGTGGCTGAAGTAAGGGGTATAGAGCACGGGCACACCGAACATCTCCAGCCAGGCGTCATGATATTCGATCCGCTTGGTTTCCCTGTCGTGCGTCACGCGAACGGCCTTGATCTGCCAGAGCGGCGCGCGCATCGGATCGTCCTTGCACAGGTCGCAGGGCGAATAGACGGCGCGGTTGAGTTCCGTTTTCTTGCCGTCCTCGCTGCGCGTTCCCGACGCGGCCGCCAGCCGCGAGCGGTCGCTGAGCAGCATGCGGATGGTCTCCACCGTCGCCGCCTTGAGATCGGAGGTCAGCTCGACATAGTCGGCGAAGATCGTGTCGCCGTCCGGCCCGGTCAGGCTGACATTGCCGGTCGCCGTGACCTTGTCGGCGCGCTGATTGTAGGAGACGGCGTCGGCATGAACGACATTGTCGCCCTGGGAGATTTCCACATTGCCGCGCGCCGTGACGATGCCCAGCTCTTCATCGTAGGTGAGCTCGTCGGCCAGCAGCAGAACCGGCGCGTTCTCCGTGGGCTGTTCGATGCGGCCCGGCTTTTCGTTCTGCGCCGTTTTCTCGGCCTGGGCCGGCGAGACAGCGAGGACAGCGCCGATGAGGGCGAGGGCAAAAGCGCACCGCCGCAAGATCACCGAGCCACCCCCATTTTCTTGTGTTATTGCCCTACTGCCCAGATATAGAGCAGGATTCATCGATCAAGGCCAGCCTTGACGGTTCGCATTAGACTGTTACCGGTATGATTCCCGGCTGCGGATTTCTCGGCGCGGCCGATCCCAAGGAGATCGTTTCCCCATGAATGTTGCATTCGCGAAACTGGAAGTCCCTGCATCCGGAGCAGTCGTGGCCGGCGTGTTCGCCAACAACAAGCTGGCGCCGAGCGCGGCGAAGCTGGACCGGCAGACCCGCGGCGCGGTTTCGCGCGCCATCGCCGACAGCCGCTTCAAGGGCCGCGCCGAGGATTCCCTGATGATCAACGCGCCCGCCGGCACCAAGGCCAGCCGCATCATGCTGGTCGGCCTGGGCAAGGAGGGCGAGATGAGTGCGCTGCGCGCGCAATCCCTCGGCGGCCGCGTCTATGCGGCGCTGGGAAGTTCCGGCGATGCCGCGGCCTCCGTCCTGGTGGATGACGAGTTCGGCGGCAAGGTCGCGGCCGCGGAGATCGCCGCCAACATCGCCTTCGGCGCGCGGCTGCGCAGCTATCGCTTCGACAAATACCGCACTACCGAAAAGCCGGAAAAGAAGCCTTCGCTGAAGCGCCTCACCGTCCTGGTGCGGGACGTCGCGGGCGCGCGCGAGGCCCATGAGCCGCTGGCGAGCCTGAGCGACGCGGTGTTCGTGGTGCGCGACCTCGTCTCCGAACCGGCGAACATCATCTATCCCGAAACCCTGGCCGCCGAAGCAAAGAAGCTGAGCACCCTTGGCGTGAAGGTGGAAGTGCTGGGCGAGAAGCGCATGGCCGAGCTCGGCATGAACGCGCTGCTCGGCGTGGGCCAAGGCAGCGCGCGGGAATCCCAGCTCGTGGTCATGCAATGGCACGGTGCGCGCGACCGCAAGGCTCAGCCGATCGCCTTCATCGGCAAGGGCGTCACCTTCGACACCGGCGGCATCTCCATCAAGCCCGCCGCCGGCATGGAAGAGATGAAGTGGGATATGGGCGGCTCCGGCACGGTGATCGGCTTGATGAATGCGCTCGCTGCGCGCAAGGCGAAGGTCAACGCCGTCGGCGTCGTCGGGCTGGTGGAGAACATGCCGTCGGGCACGGCGCAGCGGCCCGGCGACATCGTGAAATCCATGTCCGGCCAGACCATCGAGGTCATCAACACCGATGCCGAAGGGCGCCTGGTGCTGGCCGATGCGCTGTGGTACTGCCGCGACCGCTTCAAGCCGCAATTTATGGTGGATCTGGCCACGCTCACGGGCGCGATCATGGTGGCGCTCGGGCGCGAGCATGCCGGCCTGTTCTCCAACAATGACACGTTGGCGGAGAAACTGACCGCGGCGGGCAAGGCGACGGACGAACTCCTGTGGCGCCTGCCGCTGGGCGAGGCCTATGACAAGATCATCAACTCCGACGCCGCCGATATGAAGAATGTCGGCGACCGCTATGGCGGCAGCATTACCGCGGCGCAATTCTTGCAGCGTTTCGTGAAGGACACGCCCTGGGCCCATCTGGATATCGCGGGCATGGCCTGGTCGGACAAGGACCGGGCCACCGTGCCCAAGGGTGCTTCGGCGTTCGGCGTGCGCCTGCTCGACCGGCTGGTGCGGGACCACTACGAAGACAAAGCCGGCAAGTGACATAACGGCGTACGGTTTCAATGAAGGTTGCATTCGTAAAGCCTGGAACGGCGGCGCCAGGCGCGGTCGCGGTCGGCATCTACCACGGCCTGCAGCAAACGGCGGCGGCGCGGCAATTCGATCGCCAGACCGGCGGCGCGCTATCGCGCGCAATCGCCGCCAGCCGATTCCGCGGCGCGGTCGGCGAAATCCTGGCGATCGTCGCGCCGCATGGCGCCCAGGTCCGCAGCATCCTGCTGGTCGGGCTCGGCAAGATGGCCGAGTTCGACGGGCTGGCGGCTGAGCGCGCGGCCGGCGCTCTGGCCGCCCATGTCCTTGCATCGGGCGAAACCGATCTCGCCATCGTTGTCGATGCGCCCAAGGGCTCGACGCTGGATGGGCCGCGGCTCGCGGCGCATCTGGCCAATGGCGTTCGCCTGCGTGCCTATAGGTTCGATAAATACCGCACGACGGAAAAGCCGGACGGGAAACCGCGTCTGGCGCGCCTGGCCATTCATGCCGTCGATCCCGCGGGGGCGCGGCGTTCCCATGCGCCGCTCGCCAGCACGACCGACTCGGCGCTCCTGGTCCGCGATCTTGTCAGCGAACCGGGGAACGTCATTTTTCCCGCCAGCTTCGCCGCCGAGGCAAAGGCTCTGACATCGCTTGGCCTCAAGGTCGAAATCCTCGGCCGCGGCCGCCTGAAGGAGCTTCGCCTCAACGCCATGCTCGGCGTCGCCCAGGGCAGCGGCCACGAGCCGCAGCTTGTGGTGCTGCAATGGCGCGGCGCCGGCAAGAGCGGCGGCGCGCCGGTGGCCTTCGTCGGCAAGGGCGTGACTTTCGATGCCGGCGGCATCTCCATCAAGCCGGCGGCAGGCATGGAGGAGATGATATGGGACATGGCCGGCGCCGGTGCCGTGTTCGGCGTCATGCGCGCCCTGGCGGCGCGGCGGGCGAAGGTGAACGCCGTCGGCGTCTGCGCCATGGTGGAGAACATGCCCGGCGACAACGCGCAGCGTCCGGGCGACGTGGTGCGCAGCATGTCGGGCCAGACCATCGAGGTGATCGATACCGATGCCGAAGGCCGGCTCGTCCTGAGCGACGCGCTCTATTTCGCCCATGCGCGCTTCAAGCCCCGCGCCATCGTCGATCTGGCGACCCTGACAGGATCGGTGATGGTGGCGCTCGGTTTTGAGTATGCCGGCCTGTTTGCCAACAACGACAAGCTGGCGGATCAGCTTCTTGCCGCTGGCCTGTCCTCGGGCGAGAAGCTCTGGCGCCTGCCGCTGACCGATCATTACGAGGATCTGATCAAGTCGGATATCGCCGACTGGAGGAACGACGGTGGCCGCTGGTGCGATGCGATCAATGCCGCGACGCTGCTGAAGCAGTTCGTCGGCGACACGCCCTGGGCCCACCTGGACATCGCCGGCATGGCCTGGACAAAGCAGGACCATCCGACGATTCCCAAGGGCGCCACCGCATTCGGCGTGCGGCTGTTGGACCGGCTGGTGGCGGATTGCTTCGAGGGGAAGTAGAGTAGAATCGTGACCCCAAGAATTGTCATCCCCGCGAAGGAGGGTTTCTGACACTTGGTCGAACGACACCCATGACAGAGATCCGCTTCTATCACCTGCAGAAGAGCACGCTGGAGGCGGCGCTGCCGCCGATGCTCGAGAAGACTCTGGAGCGCGGCCAGCGCGCCGTCGTTATGGCTGGATCGCCGGAGCGGGTCGAGGCGCTGACCTCTTATCTCTGGACCTACAACGACCGCGGTTTCCTGCCCCATGGCAGCGCCCGCGACGGCTTCGCCGAGCGGCAGCCGGTCTGGCTGACCGAGAAGGACGAAAATCCGAACGCCGCCCAGGTCCTCTTCTTGACCGACGGCGCGGCCTCGGCCCATGTGGCGGATTTCGCGCTCTGCGTCGAGCTGCTGGACGGCAATGACGAGCGGGCGGTGGCGACCGGTCGCGAGCGCTGGCGCGCCTATAAGGAGGGCGGCCACAAACTCACCTATTGGCAGCAGAACGCCGCCGGCCGCTGGGAACAGAAGGCCGAGGCTTAAGCCGCCCGCCTTAGATTTAGCTTCAGCCCCACCACCTGATAGACCGTCAGGCCGGTGATCTGCACGATGTCATTGAGCCGCAGGTTGGTCTCGGTCAGCAGCACCCGCGCATGGACCCAGGGATCGAGGCGACGGGGATTGGGGCGAAAGCGTTTCGCCGGCATGCGGCGGCGGGCGAGCTCCCTTGCATCGAGGCCGCGCGACCGCGCCGCCGCCAGCGCCGCCTCGCGGCGCATCTTGGCGGCCATGATCTGCCAATCCAGAAGATGGACAAAACGGGCGGCCTCCGCCTGGGTGGCGCTGGTCTGGGAGGCGAATCCCGTCTGCTGCCGGCGCGGCAGGGCGGACTCGCCGCAGGCTTCCTGCAAGGTCATATCGTGGCGCTCGGCCATGCGCTTGGCCGCCGCCAGGGCGTTTTCCCGCTCGCCGGCAAAAGGGCTCTCCGCCGCAAGCTTCAACAGCCCGTGGAAGCGCTTCCTTTCCGCTTCGGTAAATGACGTAGCGATCCCGGCCTCCCTCAGGCGCGACGGGTCAATGATAATTCGCTATTATCTGGCGAAGAAGTTTAATGATCGTTCAATGCATCCGCCAGCTACGAAAACGTGTTATATTGGTGTACAATGGCTCCATGCTGATTCTCGAATTCATGGGGGCGCTTGCGGACCATGGAATGAGAGCGCGAAAATGGCGGAAATAAAGGAAGCCAAATTTCAGATCGGCCAAGTCGTCAAGCATCGCTTGTTTCCGTTTCGCGGTGTGATTTTCGACGTCGATCCCGAGTTTGCGAATACGGAAGAATGGTATGAGTCGATTCCCGCGGAGGTGCGTCCGCGGAAGGACCAGCCATTTTATCATCTGCTGGCCGAGAACGCGGAGACCACTTATATCGCCTATGTCTCCGAACAGAATCTCCTGGTGGACAACAGCGGCAAGCCGGTGGGCCATCCCTCCATCGGCGAACTGTTCTGCCGCCAGGAAGGCACCCGCTACGTGCTGCGGCCGCGCACGGCGAATTGACCTGCTCAGGCGGATGGACGAATCCCCTCTCCCCCAAGGGGAGAGGGGGAATTTTCCTTTTCTTCAACGTCCAAGTGCCAGTAGCAATGCCCCTTCGGCACATAGCGCGCGCCCAAGGATTTGTAGAACGCGATGGCGCGCTCGTTACCGGGACTGACGGTCCAGCGGGCATAGGTGCCGCGCTCAAGAACCAATTTCTCAATGAATGACATCAAACGCCGCGCGATGCCGCGGCTGCGATAGGTCTCGCGCACGAAAAGGTCGTCCACCAGGACGAACTGGCGCGCGCCCCAGATGGTGTATGGCATTGTGTAGGTTACAAAGCCGGCCGGCTCGTCGTCGTCGAGAGCGATGTAGCCGCTGAACAGCGGCGCATCGCCAAAGCCGTCGCGGCGGACCGACTCCTCCGACGCACCGATCAGATGTTCCTGATTCTCGAACCGCGCCAGCTCGCGCATCATCGCCAGCAGGGCGGGGGCGTCGTTCGGTTCCAGTGTGCGGAAGACGATTTCATTTGTCAGTTGCATGCTCTGTCGTCCCGGCAGTCTGTTCATCGTTAGCGCGATGATAAGGATTCGTGCATCATCCGTTCCGCTCGCCGGTGGCTCTTGCGGAACCTGGTTAAGCGCGCCACTTCTACGAATGGGTGCCCGGAAGTCAATCGGGTATGCCTTCCAGCAGGTTTACATCATGTAGCTGACGCTACATATCGTTCATGACTGTTGGCGGGGACATCGATCCCGCCGGCAGCGACTCTGCCCGCCACTCGGCAACGCGTGACCTGCTGCATCTCGCAGCGGCGCCCGCGCCGCCCCGCTGAACGGACGGCCGCTTCGCCGGTCGACCCCATCACGCACAGCCCTCCGAACGAAAT
>Ga0184612_10000791_pt1 | contig 14914 bp, 13 predicted proteins | sample PLM3_60_coex_FD_133163 | JGI IMG/M metagenome (GOLD analysis project Ga0184612, IMG submission 133163) | Groundwater sediment microbial communities from an aquifer in East River, Colorado, USA - PLM3_60_coex | ecosystem: Environmental > Terrestrial > Soil > Riparian zone | place: USA: East... | reverse complement strand
GCGGCCGCCATGGTTCGAGACTATGATCCCGGCCGCGCCCGCGTCGACGGCGCGCGCCGCGTCTCCGGCGGTCATGATCCCCTTGGGGACGATCGGCAGGTTCGTGACCGAGCGGAGCCAGCCGAGGTATTCCCAGGTGTTGGTCCCGGTGTTCCCCGGCGAGCTGTCGAAATGGGCGAAGCTGGCACCCGCGGGGAGGCGGAAGCCGATCAGCGGCGAGGTGTGGTTGACGTCCACCGCGGTGTTGACGAGCGGCACGATGGCTCGGCAGCCGGCGGCCTCGGCGCGGGCGATGACGCCGGCCAGGGCATCGCGATCGTCCCAGTTGTACAGCTGGAACCACAGCGGCAGGCCCGGTGTTCGGGCCGCGATGTCCTCCACACTGGTCGTGGCGTTGACGGCGACGACCAGCAGGCTCCCGGCCTGGGCGGCGCCGGCGGCCATCGCCAGCTCGCCATCGGGGTGGACGGCCCGCTGGAGACCCATCGGACCGATCATCACCGGCGCGGCGATCAGCGTTCCGAGGACGGTCGTCGAGGTGGTCACCGTCGAGACATCGACCAGGACGCTCGGCCGCAGCCGCCGGCGGCGGAAGGCCGCCTCGTTGTCACTCTCGAACGCTTCGCCCGAGCCGGACAGGATCCATTCGTACGTCGGCGCCCCGATGAGATGACGCGCAACCTCGCGATAGACGTGCGGCGAGAGCCGGGCGACGAGCGGATCGGTCACGCGACGATCGCTCGGAAGGGCATCGGAACCTCGTTTTCGCCCGATGGACGGGCCTGCCGCGAGCATGTAGATTGTCGACAATCTAAGGTTCCGAGTCGGGCCGAGTCAAGCCGCTCCGCGGGACTGAACGGAGGCACATCTTGGGCGTCGTGGCGAACCTGGTGCCGATCGAGCGACGAGTCCTGCGCCACGAGGTGCTGCTCGGGCTCAGGACGGGGATCCTCTCCGGCGAGATCACCCCCGGCACGAGGCTGCTCGAGGTGCCCCTCGCTGCCGAGCTTGGGGTCAGTCGCGGGCCCATCCGTGAGGCCCTCCGCCAGCTGGAGCAGGAAGGGCTCGTCGAGTTCTTCCCGCACCGCGGGGCGGTCGTCGTCGGCGTCGCCGAAGCCGAGATCGAGACGATCTACGGGATTCGCGCCCTCCTCGAGGGACGGGCCTTCGCCCGGGCGTGCCGGGTCGTCACGGACGAGGACATCGACTCCCTTGCCGAGACGGTCGAACTGATGATCGAAGCGAGCGAGGCGGGCGACTTCGATGCGGTGACCGAGTACGACCTGCAATTCCATGGTCGCGTCGTGGAGCTTTCAGGGTTCCAGTATCTCCGCCGGCTGTGGACGAACATCGATGGCGTGGTTCGATCGCCGACGGCCCGCCGCTTGCCGCCCGAGCTCGTCGATCCCGCCACCGCCAGGGACCGGCTGATCGGGCCGTCGATCGAGCACCGCGAGCTCGTCGATGCGCTGCGCAGCCGGCGGCCGGCTCTCGCTTCCCGGGCGGCGACCACCCATGTCAACCGGGGCCTCGAGCGGCTCCGCGCCATCGGACCGCGATGATCGAGCGGACGGATGTCCTCGTCCTGACCCATCGGCTGTCGCGGACGCGCCTGTTCTCGACCGGATCGAACCTCACTCGGGATTCGGTCGTGGTCCGCCTCGCGGACCGCGACGGGCTGATCGGCTGGGGCGAGACGTACCTGGTTCCCGGGGCAGCCGAGGCATGCCGGTCGATGACCGATGGGCTGCCGGGGCGGGACCCCGACGAGGCGGTGGCCGAGCTGACGGCCCGCCCCGGCCTGCACCGATGGGCGCTCGGCGCGGTCACGATGGCCCTCGACGACCTGCGGGCCCGAGCGCGCGGTGTCCCAGCGTCCGCGCTCTACGGCCCGCGACTGCGCGACCGCGTCCGGCCCTACGCCTCGAGCCGCGGGTACGTCGCGGGCAGCGAACCGCTCGACGCGTGGCACGAGGAGGCCGCCACCATGGCGGCCGAGGGCTTCGGGGCGATGAAGCTCCGGATCGGGCGGTACGACCTGGCCGGCGAGATCGGCGCGATGGAGCAGGTCGCCGCCGCGTTCCCGACGATGACCTGGATGGCCGACGGCAACGGAGCGTATTCGCTCGACGAGAGCCGTCGACTCGGCGCGGCGCTGGACGCGTTCGGCTTCCGCTGGCTCGAGGAGCCGCTCCCGACCGACGACTACGCGGCCTATGCGCCGCTCGCCCGCGAGCTCACGATCCCGCTCGCCGGCGGGGAGATCCTCGAGTCGACGCGGACGGCCGGCCCGTTCCTCGCCGCCGGCTCGTTCGACCTCATCCAGCCCGACGTGTCCATCTGTGGCGGGATCGGCGGCGTCCTGGAGATCGCCCGGGCCGCGGCCGGTGCCGGCCGGTGGACCGTCCCGCACGCGTGCAGCGGCGCGATCGCGATGGCCGCCACGCTCCAGATCCTGGCCATCCTCGACGTGCCGCCAGGCGCCCCCGCGTGGGCCGAGCCGCTGCTCGAGTTCGATGTGGGCGAGAACCCGATCCGGACCGACCTGGCGACGATCCCGCTCGCGCCCGTCGACGGCTGGATGGTCATTCCCGACGCGCCCGGCCTGGGCATCGAGGTCGACGAAACGGCGGTACGTCGGCTCGCCGTGGCGGCCTGACGTCGCGGGCCGATCGGGCGTGCAGGATCGGGCTGCGGCCGAGGCGCTCGATTCGAATTTCGGGGAGCTGCTCGCGTGGTATGCCTCATGGCCGGGCGGCGAGATCCGCCGCGACGGCGACCTCCTCCTGACGGCGTCCGGCGTCCGGTTCCGCGCGATCAACGCGGCGGCCCTGGCGGGTCTCGCACCGGCCGCCGCCGCGGGTCGGATCGCCGACGCCGTCGACTGGCTGACCGCCCGGAGCGACCGCTGGCGATGGCTCGTTGGGCCTACGTCACGCCCGGCCGACCTGGAAGGGCGGCTCCTGGAGGCCGGTCTCCGCCAGGTCGGCGACAGCGCCGGGATGGCGCTCGACCTGCGGGACTGGCGGGTCGGAGCCGGCGCGGGTCCCGGGCGACCCCGACCGGACGGGCTGACGATCGAGCCGGTCTCGGACGAGCCCGGCCTCATCCGATGGCGCGGGGTGCAACAGGACGGCCTGGGGCTGGACGACGAGTCGACCGGGGCGTGGTGGGTGGCCCACCGGCGCCCGGGCTTCGATCCGACGCTGCCGCTGCGGAACTGGGTCGCCAGCCTCGACGGCCGGGCGGTGGCCGCCGCCGCGTTGTTCGTCGGCGCCGGCGTGGCGGGCATCTACAACGTCTGCACCGTGCCGGCGGCCCGCGGTCGCGGGATCGCCGGCGCCGTCACGGCGGCGGCCCTCGACGAAGCGGTCTCTCGCGGACTCCGCCTCGCCGTCCTGGGATCGTCCGAGATGGGCTACCCGGTCTATCGGCGGCTCGGGTTTCGGGACGTCTCGCGGCTGCGCTCCTACGCACCTGCCTGAGCGCGGCCGTCGCGGTCCGATCGTGCGCAAAACCACGATCAACCCGGCGGACCGGGCACCTACACTGGACGGTGTCAAGGGACAGCGATTCGCACGGAGGGCGTCATGGCAGTTCGTGGCATCGAACGCCGGCAACAGCTGGTTGGCCCGGTGGGTGCCTTGCGCACCTTCACCCGGGATGACCACACGCCCGATCTGGCGAAGCAGGAGTTCCATCTCGACTGGGTGATCCGGCAAGGCATCACCACCGGCAATGGCTGCCTGATGACCGCGGCAGGCGGCTCGGAAGGCTATTTCCTGTCCGATGACGAATGGCGCGACCAGGTCACCCTTCCGGCATCCGTCGCCGACGGCCGTGTGCCGATCATCGCGGGGATCTTCGAGCTTTCCGCGCGCGAGGCCGTGGCCAAGGCCGATTTCGCCGCCCGTGCCGGGTGCGATTTCGTGCAGGTCGCACCCCCGCACTACATGGTGCCAACGCACCGCGAAGTCGCCGAACACTTCCGGCGGATCAACGACCAGATCGACATCGGGATCTTCGCCTACAACACGCCGTGGGCGAACCCGATGCCGGGCTACGACTTCGGCGAGCCCGTCTTCGAGGCGTTCGTCGAGATGGAGAACGTCGTCGGCGTCAAATGGTCGGCCTACGACCAGAAGTTCGCGTTGTCGATGTACCGGCTCTTCGCCGAGAAGCTCAACTTCATCGACAACGACATGCCGGCCGCGCTATCGCTGCCAGCCAAGCTGGGCGCGACTGGCTTCGTGAACTCCGACCTGCTGGTGGCGCCGCGCTTCGTCCTGCACGAGTGGGAGCTGTTCCGGGATCGTCGCTACGACGAGCTCGACGACCTGCTGCTGACCACCTACGTGGACCCGTTCCTGGGTCTGGCCGAGCCAGAGGACGTCGTCTGGCAGAGCATGGGCGAGGGACCGCATGCGCGGGCCGGCATGGAGGCCCTCGGCCTGACGATGGGCCCTGCGTTCCCGGCGCAACAGCCGCTCTCCGAGGATTCGCTCCGCCGGATCCGCGAGGGCTATCGCGCCTCGGGCATCGTCGACTGGGTCGACTGGCATGAGGACCTCTGGGAGGCGCACCGGGCGACGCCTCGTCGGCCCGCGATGGCCGAGGTCGGTGGGTAGCGCACGGGCGGATCCTGCCTAGGGTGGGGACGCCTCGGGCGGCCTCCCGCAACGCACAGGGCGGACGCGGCAGGCACGGCGGTCGCGGTCACGGCCCGGTCCGGTACTCCTCCGCGCCGGCCGGCCGCAGGGCAAACGCCATCGCCGGCGTGTTCCAGGCCACGCCGACCCGGCCATCTCGATCAAGGGTGATCAGGCCGCCGCGTCCGCTGACCCGCGCGAGCGTCGCCAGTGCCCGTTCGGCGGCGACCTGCGGTTCGAGCCCGCTGCCCATCAGGTCCGCCGCGGTCTTGGCCAGGACGAGCGGGATGATCCGCTCCCCGTGCCCCGTCGTCGAGACGGCGCCGGTCTCGTTGTCGGCGTACAACCCGGCGCCGATGAACGGCGAATCCCCCACCCGACCGAGCGGCTTGAAGGGCATCCCGCCGGTGGACGTGCCGGCCGCGAGGTTGCCGCCCCGGTCGAGGACGATGGCGCCGACGGTGTCCCGGCCGAACATGGTTCGGACCCAGTTCGCGTCGGGTTGCACGCGGCGCTCCTCCCACAGGGCCCGCTCGCGCTCCGACACGAGCTCGGCCGGGTCACAGGTCTCGACGCCGGTCCGCTCCGCGAACTGGCGCGCTCCCGGCCCGGCGAAGACGGCGAACTGGCTCTCGAGCACCCGCCGGGCGAGCGTGATCGGGTGCGGCACACCGCGGACGGAGACGACCGAGCCGACGTCGAGGGCGGCGCCATCCATCATCCCGGCGTCGAGCTCGATGTCGCCATCCTCGTTGAGGGCCGAACCCCGCCCGGCGCCGAAGATGCCCGACGCCTCGAGCTCACGAACGGCTCGCTCGACGGCGTCGAGCGCGCTGCCGCCGTCCTCCAGCGCCCCCCAGCCGGCCCGGGCGGCCGCCAGGCAGCCGTCGCGATACACCTCCCGTTCGGTCGGCGCGATATCGAATGCGCCGCCGTGGACCGCGATGGCTCCCGGTTCGCGCGTCGTCATGGGGTCAGTATCTCCCCGATCTGCCCGGTGGCCTTGAGGCCGTGGCCGGTGAGCGCGACGACGACGCGCTCCGCATCGCTCACGGTCCGCGGCAGACCGGCGTGCGCGGCAGCGGACGTCGGTTCGACGAACAGGCCCTGGTCGAAGAGCACGCGCAGGGAGGCCCGGATCTCGTCGTCAGTCACGTCCACGATGGCACCGCGAGTGTCCCGGATCGCCGCCAGGATCTGTCGCGACCGAGGCGGTCGGGCGATCCGGATCCCTTCGGCGATCGTCGCCTCCGGCTCGACCGGGTCGGCGTCGGGGGCGCCGGCCCGAAACGCGCGGGCGAGCGGAGCACAGGCGGCGCTCTGCACCCCGATCAGGCGTGGGACCCGGTCGATCAGGCCGGCCGCGCGCAGGCGCGCGAAGCCGAGGTGGACCCCGAGCAGCAGCGTGCCGCCACCGAGCGGAGCCACGACGGCGTCGGGTGCGCGATGCCCGAGCTGCTCGAAGACCTCGTACGCGAAGGTCGCCGTTCCGGCCAGGAAGGCGGGGTGCCACAGGTGCGAGGCATAGGCGATGCCCGGCCCCGCCCCGTCGAGCGCGCCTCGCGCGGCGTCGCCGGCCGCCGATCGTGGCCCCGGCACCGGGATCAGGGCGGCGCCGTGCGACCGAACCTGGAGCAGCTTGGCGGGCGAGGCATCGGCCGGCGCGAACACGCGCAGGCGCAGCCCCGCCCGGGCGGCGTACGCCGCGAACGCGGCACCGGCGTTGCCCGAGGAGTCGACGATGATCTCGGTCGCGCCGTGGTTGCGCAGCCAGGCCACGGTGACAGCCGCCCCGCGGTCCTTGAACGAGCCCGTGGGCAGTCCGCCCTCGAGCTTGGCAACGGTCGCCCGGCCATGGCCGCGAAGCTCGACCAACCCCGTCCGGGGCTCGCCGAGCCCGACCGGATCGACGGGCGGCAGCCAGCCGTGATAGCGCCAGACCCCCATCGCCGACTCGTCGATCAAGGTCGACCCCTCCGGCAGTGGGAGCTCCAGCTCGAGCGGCGAGCCGCAGGCGGGGCACCGCCACGGCGTGGGACCGGGCGGCGAGGCGCCGCACGACCCGCAACGCAACTCGGTCATCGGGCCTAGGCGGTGAGCGGCAAGGTCACGGCCGCGCCGCTCGCGGCGGATCGATCGGCCGCCTCGACCATCTCGACCGCGGCCCGCCCATCGCGACCGGTCACCGCAGGCTCCCGCTCCTCGCGGATGGCCCCGGCAAAGTCCTCGACCTGCGCCGCGAACCCCTTGAGTCGGTTCGGATCGAGGTAATCGCCCAGGAAGTCGAAGGCCACCTGCTCGGCGACCACCCGCCAGTCGGCACCTGCGCCGAGGCGGACCTGGCCGTAATGGTCGGCCTCGATGATCCCGGCCGACCCGATGACGCGGGTCCAGTCGTTGGGGATCAGACCCGGCTCCGGCACTTCGTACGTCATGAGCATCTGGACCATCACGCCGCCGGCCATCCGGTACTGGACCATCGCCGACAGATCGACCGGCGGCGGCATCCCGTACGTCCGGTAGTCGGCATAGACGCTGACGGCCTCGGAGCCGGTGAGCCAGCGGACCGCGTCGGTCTCGTGGACGCCCCAGTCGAGGAACTGCGAGCCCTCCGCGGGATCGAACGCCCACGACTTGCGGGGGATGATCACCCGTCCGGTGGCCTCGTCGACGATGTCCTCGAGCAGGAACGACGTCCAGGCTCCTCGCATCTGGATCATCCGGATGTCGCCGATCGCCCCGTCGTCGACCAGCCGCTTCATAGCCAGCGGCGCGTCCCGGAAGCGAGTCACGAAGTTGACGGTCAGCTTGACGCCGGCTGCAGTGCAGGCGGCGATGATCGCGTCGCACTCGGCGATCGAGAGGGCCATCGGCTTCTCGATGTAGACGTGCTTGCCCGCGGCGGCGGCGGCGATCGCCTGGGCGTGGTGCGCCCGATGGGGCGACGTGATGACGACCGCTTCGATCTCGGGTCGCCCGAGCAGTGCCTCGAGCGACGGCTCGGCCGCGACACCGAACTCGGTGGCCAGGTCCGGGGCGCGGCGGCCACCCCAGACCGAGATCAGCCGGGCATTCGGCACGTGTCGGGTCAGGCAGGCCGCGTAGGTTCGACCCATGTAGCCCGACCCGATCACGCCCATGCCGACGTCGTTCACGACGGCGCTCCGCTCGAACCGCCCGCCGACAGGTCGATGCCGCTGACGAGAGCGTCGACCTTGGCGCCGACCGGAACCGCCGAGCCGGGCAGGTCTTCTGCCGGCGGCAGGCGCCGGAACGGGATCGCGAAGACGGCATCGAACGCCTCGGCGTGGCGCGACGGCCAGCCGAGGTCCAGGGCATAACGCAGCCCCTGCCCGACCTCCCACTCCACGAGGTCGCGCGGCCATTCGTCCTCCAGGCCGCGGGTCATGACCGCGGCCAGCTCGACCTTCTTCTCGACCACCTCGATGGGCAGGTCGATCCAGACGTTCGGTCGGAATTCCAGGGTGGTCGAGGCGATCGGGAAGCGGAGCACGCGGCTCTGGTACGAGAAGGTCCCCGCCAGGTCGACGGCATCGAGGAGGACGCGCCCGGTCGTCGTGTGGTCGGCGGTCCAGTCGCCGGTCGCTGGGGGCCCGAAGACATAGGTCGGGCGGCGCGAGCGCAGGATAGCGGCGAGCGACTCCTTCACCCGCTGGGCATGGTCGGAGATGCGGTGGTAGGGCGCGTCGAGGAACTCGATCGTCGCCCCGAAGGCGGCCGCGACGTCGCGTGCAGCCGACTGCTGGATCGACGAGACCGCCACGATGTGGATGTCGTCGTCGGCGTGCGTCAGCAGCGTGCCGCCCAGGCCGTAGATGAAGTCGTCGGTATGCGGCGTGACGACGAGGATCTCCACAGGTACCCTCCGTGTCCCATTCGTTTGCCCGTCCCAGCGGCCGGATCGGGCTCAGCCGGGAGCCGTCGCCGCCGCGTCCACGAGCCAGTCCGGATACGACTCCACCAGGAGTCGGCGGCAGGCCTCGTAATCGTCCTCGGTGAAGCCCTGGTAGGGCGACAGCAGGCGGAGCGGGAACTCGGGCAGCATCCCGAGTTTGACCAGCATCTTGTCGTAGGCGCCGTCCATGTGCGGACCCGGCGCGGGTTGCGCCCAGAGGTCCGTGCTCATCGTCTGGAACGCGTGCTGCAGGCGCATCAGCTCCCCGACGTCGCGGGTCCGGCCGGCCTCGAACAGTGCGGACGTCATGTGCGGCGACAGCTCCGCGTAGGACGCCAGCAGGGAGCACTCCCCGAACATGGAGCCGTGCGGGAAGTTGCCCTCGCCCATGAAATGCTGGAGCTCGCCGGCATGGCGGAGCAGCTCCTCGGCCGCGGCGATCCCGCCGCCGGTCGTCTTCGTCGCCACCAGGTTCGGCACCTCGGGGATGATCCGCGCGTAATCGCGCCCGGTCAGCACGCGCTTGGTCCGGGGCAGGTTGTAGTTGAGGAAGCGCGAGTCCGGGAAGCGACCGCAGGTGTCGCCAAAGAAGCGAAGCAGCTCGCCGTCATCGAGCGGGCCCCACGACGGCAGGGAGATCTGGAACATCCGGAAGCCGACGTCGTGGGCGTACTCGATCCGCTCGACGATCTGCGCCGTCGAGAGCCCGATGACGCCGACCATCGGATGGGCGTCGGCGGCCCGCGTCTCCTCGTAGAAGACGTCCACCACCCGACGGAACCGACGCGTGTCGACGGCGTACCCCTCGCCACCCGTGCCGAAGACGTACAGGTGGCGGAAACCAGCCGCCAGGACCTGCCTCACCTCCTCGCGGAAGAGCTCGTCCATGAGCTCGAACCGTTCATCCCAGGGGGACGGGCAGGCGACCAAGATCGCCTGTGGGTAGCGCGGCATCAGACGGCCACCGGGATCCGGCCGGCATCCTCGAGGAGGCCGAGGACGTACACGGCGGCAAGCCGGTGGAGGTCCTCGGCGGCCTGCCGCGATGAGGCCGCGACGTGCGGGGTCAGGATGACGTTCGGCAACCCGCCGAGTGGGTCCGCGTCGCCGGGCGGCTCGCTGGCTCGCACGTCGAGCGCGGCGATGGCGACGCGTCCGTCGCGCAGCGCTTCGGCCAGGGCGAGCTCATCGACATGCCCGCCGCGAGCGACGTTGACGAGCACCAGGCCGGGCCGGACCCGCGCCAGCGCCTCGCGCGACAGCAGCGGCGGGGATCCCGGGGTCAAGGCGGCACACAACACGATCGCATCCGCCTCCGCGAGCAGCTGATCGAGCTCGACGAGCTCGAGCTCCGGGTCGCCCGACTCGGTCACGAACGGATCGTAGGCGATCGTCCGAAATCCGAAGGCACGGGCCTTGCGCGCCACCAGCCGGCCCGTCCGACCCGCTCCGGCGATCCCGAGGGTCTGGCCGCGCAGACGACGGATCGCCGCCAGCTGCGTCCGATCACGAAGGGGCCACTCGCCGCGCGCCGTTGCGTTGGCGATCGGCAGCAGTCGACGCTGCGCGGCCAGGAGCAACGTCAGCCCGTGGTCCGATACCTCGTCCGTGCAGTAGTCGGGCACGTTGCGCACGGGCAGGCCGGCGGCGTCAGCTGCCGGCCCGTCCACCTTGTCCATCCCGATGCTGTAGCACAGGATCCCGGCGCATCGCTCCAGCGCCGCGATCCGATCGGCATCGAGCCGGCGGACGCCGGTGACGATGATCGCGTCCGCGGTCCGGATCGCGCTGTCGGCGGCGGCCTCGCCGGCCGGCACCACGAGATCCACGCCGCGGCCGGCGAGCGCCTCGGCCTCCGGGTCGAACGACCAGTCGCCGGGGATCGGGTCGAACACGACGACCCGCGGGCGCCCGCCGTGCGATGCGGCAGCACGTGCGATCGACGTGTCGGTCATGCCGGCGATGCCGGGGCCGGCGTCGTGTCGTGCACGGGACGCGAGGAACCGCGGCCAGCGAGTTCACCGAGCACGTCCTCGGCGGCCTGCAGCATGCGAGCGACATCCTCGTCTGAGTGCGCCGCCATCAGGTGATTGCGCTTGAGGTTGAGCGGCAGCATCAGGAAGCCTCGCTCGGTCATGCCGCGGTGGAAGGCGACGTACAGCTCGGCGTTGCTGGTCAGGGCGTCGTCGAAGGAGAGGACCCGGCCCTCGGTGAAGTAACACACGAAGACCGAGCCGAAGCTGGTCGGCGTGGCGACCAGGCCGAGCCGATCGACGATGCCTTCGAGACCGGCCTGGATCGTCCGCCCGAGGCTGAACAGGCGGCGATGGATCGCTCGATCGTCGGCCTCGAGGATCTCGATCGTGGCCAGCGCGGCCGCCAGCGACATGGGGTGGCCGTTGTACGTGCCGCCGAACATGACCGAGCCTTCGGGACGCGTATTGAAGCGATCCATGAGATCAGCCCGGCCGCACAGGACGGCGAGCGGGTAGCCATTGGCGATGGCCTTGGCGAAGGTCGAGAGGTCGGGCGTCACGCCGCAGATCGCCTGGTAGCCGCCCAGGTCGTGGCGGAACCCGGTGACGACCTCATCGAAGATGAGGACCGAGCCGCTGTCGAGCGTGGTCCGCCGCAGGGCCGCCAGGAACTCGCCGGTCGGGATCACGCAGCCGATCGTGTGGATGATCGGCTCGAGGATGACGGCGGCGATCTCGTGACCTCGCTCGCGCATCAACGTCTCGAGCGCCTCGACGTCGTTGAAGGGCAGGACGACGAGCCAGTCGAGCGCCTGGGGCAGGATCCCGGTCGAGATCGGGTCGATGCTGCCGACCCGCTCGGGCCGGCTGATCACATTGGCCGCGATGTAGTCGTGCCAGCCGTGGTAGCAGCCCTGGAACTTGACGACGAGCGGGCGCCCGGTCGCCACCCGCGACACGCGGATCGCGTGGTAGGTGGCCTCCGAGCCGCTGTTCGAATAGAGGACCCGTTCGGCCGAGGGCACGTGCTCCTGGATCTTCTCGGCCAGCTGGACCTCGAGCTCGCTCGAACCTGCCCCGATGACGTCGATCTCGGCAGCCGTCTCCATCGCCCGTTCCCGGACTCGATCGTCGGCATGACCGAGGATGATCGGGCCGAACCCGGCATGGAAGTCGACGTATTCGCGACCGTCGGCATCCCAGATGTGGCTCCCCCTGGCGCGCGTGAAGACGCGCGGCGGGTCGAGGAACCGGAGGCTGGACGAGACCCCGCCCGGGATGATCCGCTGTGCGCGCTCCGACAGGCCCCTCGACCGGGTGGTCCCGAACGTCATCGCCGGTGGTCGGTTGCCGTCGGGCTGTACATTGTCGACAATCTACGATTGGCGGCAGGCACGCGTCAAGCGCGCCGGCGTGCCGCCATCGATTGACACATTTCGGCGTCGGCCCGTAGCGTGTCGAATGGTCGACAAGGCCGACGAAGCCGGCAGGCCAGGACGCCACGGGATGGCGGTGATCGCCGATCCCAGGGAGGGACAAGCGATGACTGTCGTGGAACGGACCGGGACGGTCTCCCATTTCATCGGCGGCGAGGCCGTCGCATCAGCCTCGGGCCGGACGTTCCCGACGATCGATCCGGCGACCGGCCAGGTCATCGCCGAGGTCGCCTTCGGCGAGGCCGAGGACATCGACCGAGCGGTCGCCGCCGGGCGCGCCGCCTTCGAATCGGGTGCCTGGTCCAAGGCCTCGCCCGGTCACCGCGCGGCGGTCCTCCGTCGCCTGGCCGACCTCATCCGTGACGACGCCACCCGGATCGGCGCGATCGAATCGCGCGACACCGGCAAGCCGATCGGGCAGGCCACCGCCGAGGTCAACCTCGCCGCCGACTTCTTCACCTATTTCGCCGGTCACGCCGAGCTGCCGAACGGGCGCACCCATCCGGCCGACGCCGGTTACTTCGTGTACTCGGTCCGCGAACCGTACGGGGTCGTCGGCGCGATCAGCCCGTGGAACTACCCGTTCCTGCTGGCCTGCTGGAAGACGGCGCCGGCCCTGGCCGTCGGCAACTCGATCGTGCTCAAGATGGCCGAGCAGTCGCCGCTGTCGACCGCGGAGCTGGGGCGCCTGACGATCGACGCCGGCATGCCCGCCGGCGTGTTCAACATCGTCCACGGTGACGGCCCGACCACCGGCGCCGCCCTGGTCGCCCATCCCCACGTCAAGAAGCTGACGTTCACGGGCTCGACGGCCACCGGCCAGGCCATCCTGCGGTCGGCGGCCGAACACATCAAAAGCGTCCACCTGGAGCTCGGCGGCAAGACGCCGAACCTGATCTTCGACGACGCCGACCTCGACCAGGCCATCGCCGGCTCGCTGTTCACGGCGTTCTACAACTCGGGACAGATCTGCACGAGCGGCTCGCGCCTGCTCGTGCAGCGCGGCGAGGCGGACCGCGTCGTCGACGCGTTCGTCGAGCGGGCGCGAGCCATCAAGGTCGGTGATCCCGGCGACCCGACGTCCCAGCTCGGGCCGCTGATCAGCGAGGAGCAGTACCAGCGAGTGACCGGCTACATCGAGGAAGGGCGCCGCGGTGGTGCGAAGCTGGCCCTCGGCGGCGGCCGACCGCAGGTGCCCGTCGCCGGCGGGTACTTCGTGGAGCCGACGATCTTCGTGGACGTCACGCCGGACATGCGCATCGCGCGGGAGGAGATCTTCGGGCCCGTGCTGTCGGTCCTCACCTTCGATGACGAGGACGAGGCGATCCGGATCGCCAACGACGTCATGTACGGGCTCGCGGCCACGGTCTGGACGACCGACCTGCGGCGTGCCTTCCGCGTCGCGGAACGGATCGACGCCGGCATCATCTGGACCAATTGCCCGCACTACCTCCCGGTCAATGTCCCGTACGAGGGCCACAAGATGTCCGGCCTCGGCGAGGACCTCGGCGTCGAGGCGCTGCAGACCTTCACCCATCTCAAGACCCACTGCCTGAACTTCGGCGGGGCGAAGATGGCGTGGGCGTGATCGCGGCCGACGCCCTTGCCGGGATCCGGGCACAGTTCAAGCCGGGCGAAGGTGTCACGTACCTCGATTCGGCGACGTATGGACTCCCGCCCCTGGCTACGGTCGCGGCGCTCCAGCGGGCCACCCTCGCCTGGCAGGCAGGCACCGGCGACTGGATCGCGGATTGGGACGAACCCAGCGACCAGGCACCCGTCGCGTTCGCGTCCCTGATCGGGGCGCCGGCCGACACGATCGCCACGATCCCCGCGGCTTCGGTCGGGACCGGACTCGTGGCCGGGATGCTCGGACCGGGTGACGAGGTGGTCGTGCCTGCCGATGAGTTCACCTCGACGCTGTTCCCGCTGCTCGTCGCCAAGGAGCGCGGCGCGATCATCCGGGAGGTCCCGGTCGAGGCCGTCGCCGACTCGATCCGGTCATCGACGACGCTCGTCGCCATGAGCGTGGTCCAGATGCAGACGGGGCGCGTGGCGGACCTCGCGGCCGTCCTCGACGCCGCGGAGCTGTCCGGGGCTCGCGTGCTCCTCGACGGGACGCAGGCCGTCCCGTTCGTCGCCCTCGCGGACTGGATCGACCGGATCGATTACCTCGTGTGCTCGGGCTACAAGCACCTCCTGTCCCCGCGCGGGACCGGGTACCTGTACGTCCGTCGCGATCGCTGGGACGCCCTCGAGCCACGCAACGCCAATTGGCGCGCCGCGGACCTGCCGTACGGGCGCTACTTCGGTGGGCCACTGACGCTCGCCCCCGACGCCCGGCGCTTCGACGTGTCCCGGGCATGGCTGCCGTGGGTCGGGGCGACCCAGTCGCTTCGCCTCCTGGCCGACTGGAAGGAGACGGGCGCCCTGGACTCGGTCCGGTCCCTGGCCGAAGGGCTGGCCGCGAGGCTCGGTGTGCCGTGGTACGGCAGCTCCCTCGTCTGCGCGCCCCTAGCCGACGGCGAAGCCGCCCGGGCGGCCCTCCTGGCCGCCGGCGTCCGAGCCTCCGTCCGCGGCGCGGCGATCCGCTTCGCCGTGCACGTCTACAACACGGACGCGGACCTCGACCGGGCAGCGGAAGCGATCGCTCCCTTCACGGATCGTTGAGCGTCGGGCCGCTCACGGTCCTTCCGCCCCGACGCTCACGCGAATTCGGGGCGCACACGCTCCAGGAAGAGCTCCATGTCCGCCGTCCCGGGGAACCCCGGGAAGACCAGCTGGACGTGGGTGAAGCCGAGCTCCGCCAGCGCCCCAAGGTGGCCGACCAGCGCGGCCGGGTCACCGGCAAAGGCGACGACCTCGCCCTGGAGCCTCGTCCCCGCCGCCCGCCGGGCCGCAGGCCCATCGGCGTCGAGGAAGGCGACGAAGGTGATC
>Ga0184612_10000790_pt1 | contig 14916 bp, 11 predicted proteins | sample PLM3_60_coex_FD_133163 | JGI IMG/M metagenome (GOLD analysis project Ga0184612, IMG submission 133163) | Groundwater sediment microbial communities from an aquifer in East River, Colorado, USA - PLM3_60_coex | ecosystem: Environmental > Terrestrial > Soil > Riparian zone | place: USA: East... | reverse complement strand
GTCAGTGTCGGCCATAGGCCTGGGCTGCATGGGCATGTCCGACTTCTACGGCGCGGCCGATGACACGAAATCGATCGAGACCATGCACCGCGCGATCGATCTGGGCGTGGATTTCTTCGATACGGCGGACATTTACGGGCCGTTTACAAACGAAGAGCTGGTCGGGCGCGCAATCCGCGATCGTCGCGACAGTGTCGTCGTCGCGACCAAGTTCGGCAATATGCGAACGGCCGACGGCAAGTGGCTGGGGATCAACGGCCAGCCCGAATACGTGCGGCAGTCGTGCGACGCGTCGCTGAAGCGGCTCGGCGTGGACGAGATCGACCTCTACTACCAGCACCGGGTCGATCCCGAGACGCCCATCGAAGAGACCGTCGGCGCAATGGCCGAGCTCGTCAAGGCCGGGAAGGTTCGCCACATCGGATTGTCCGAGGCCGCGGCTCCGACGATTCGCCGCGCGCACGCGGTGCATCCGATTGCGGCGCTCCAGACCGAGTACTCGTTGTGGAGCCGCGATCCGGAAGGGGAGCTGCTCGATACGTGTGGCGAGCTCGGGATTGCGTTTGTCGCCTACAGCCCACTCGGCCGTGGCTTCCTGACCGGCCGCTATCGCTCGATAGACGACCTCGCGCCAGACGACTGGCGGCGCAACAACCCGCGCTTTCAGGGAGAGAACTTCCAGAAGAACCTCGACCTCGTCGCCAGAGTCGAAGTGCTCGCGAAGGCCAAGGGCAGCACGCCGGCGCAGCTCGCGCTCGCCTGGCTGCTGTCTCGCGGCGAGCACGTCATCCCAATTCCCGGTTCGACGCGCATCGAACGGGTCGAAGAGAATGCCGGCGCCACGCGCGTGCACCTGTCAGGCGACGACATCCGATCGCTCGATGCGCTCGCGCCGACCGTTGCGGGCGAGCGATACGCCGAGGGCGGGATGCGCGCGGTGAACCGGTAGGGGTCAGATCCGACCCCTCGCCTCAGCGCCGCGCAAACTCGTAGACGGAACCGTCGGCCTTGAACGCGACGATCGAGTAGGGCTGTGCGTTGGGGCCTTCCATGCCGGGCGAGCCGACCGGCATGTTTGGTACTGAAAGCCCCACCACGGCGGGTGCTTCCTTCAGTAACTTCTGCACCACGTCGGCAGGCACGTGGCCCTCGATCACGTACTTGCCCACGACCGCAGTGTGGCATGAGCGCAGATTCGCGGGCACACGCTGTCGGGCTGCGACCTTTTCCAGCTCGGTCGTCACCTCCCGCTGCATGTCGAAGCCCGCAGCCTTCATGTGATCCGCCCACTTGCTGCAGCAGCCGCACGTGGGCGTGAGGAAGACCTTGGCCTCGACTGCTGCCGGCTTCGCTTGAGCGGTCTTCTTCTGCGCTGGCTTCTGCGCCTGAAGCCCGCCGGACACGCCGAGCGCGAGAAGCGCCACTGCGACACACGCTGCCTGTTGGGTTCGAGTCATTGGAGGATCATAGCTCAGGCGCCGGAGGCCAGGGGTCAGAGGCCAGAGGTTCAAAGCCGAGACAGGATGCTCTTCCTGGCCTCTGATCCCTGGCCCCCGGCCTCTGACTGCTCACATATCGATCGCAATGACCTCATGCGCGTCGACTGAAGGGACGGTGACGATGAGCACACCGTTTTCTTCATCGACGCGCGGCGTGGCTCTGGCCGTGAGCAGCTGCACTCTCCGCGGGCGTGCCGCGGCGGGCAGTCGAATGCGCACGCGCTCGGGCCCGACGGGGATGATCTCGCGCAGCGGTCCTTTCATCATCATCGGGTTCGTCAAGTTGACGAGGTGGACCGTCATCGAGTCGCGCTGCCGCCACACGGTGACGTCGAGCACGCCGGGACCCTCGACTTCGACCGGCGGCGCTTCGTTGGTCGCCCACCTGACGGCGTTTCGCAGCAGCCTTCCGTGGTCGACGCACATGACGTCCCAGAACGTGCGGTCGATATCCCACGGGATGTACACCACGCGGCTGCCGCCGACCGTGCGCAGGTAGAGCTCGCGCACGTCGGTGTGGGGCACCCGCGGGTACACGTCTTCCATCGGCAGGTCCGGATACGACGGGATGAGCGTCAGGGGAGACGGGAAGACTTCCACCGGTTTCACACCGATTCGGAACACGCCGTTGATGATGCGCGGCGTGTCGTCGAGTCCCTCCAGGATTGGATGACGCCTGCCGGTGGCCGGGTCCGTCTCGAGGGTCAGATACGAGTTCTGCATCGGCCCCTGTACGCGTCCGTCGAACGACACACCGAAGACGTCGGCCAGACCGAAGTCCTTCCGGCGTCGCCCGACCTCGTCGTAGAGAGAGGTCGCGAACGTCGCGAGGATGCTCCCGCCGCGTTTCACGTAGCTGCGAATTGCGTCGCACTGTGCGTCGGAGAGCGCCGCCGCGTCGGCGAGGATGAGCAGCTTGAACTGATCCAGGCGATCCGGAGTCAGAAAGGCCTCGTGCACGAGCTCGAAGGGCACGCGCGCCTCGATGAGCGCGTGATACATGCCAAGCACGTGATCCTCGGCGCGGTCACCGGAAGCGACGCCGGGGTGGTACGTCTCGGTCTGCTCGGAGTGCAGCAGCGCAACCCGCGCGAGCGGCGCTTCGTTGCGGAGGTAGCGTTCGTTGTCGAAATGCCACTGGTAGATTCGCTCGACGACCGGGAGCCAGCGGCGATCGTAAATCACGCCCGAGAACTTCGTGACCCACGGGCGCATGCCGTTGGCCGTTCCTTCAGCCACCCAGAGGCGAATCTCCGGCTCGCTCTGCACAGAGTCCTTCCAGCGATACGGTTCTTCGAGGCCCACGCTGAAGATGCCGCCGATCGGCTTTCTGCCCATCACCGCGCGGTACTCTTTCGCGCGGCGCCCGTTGGCCCACGGCGGCGTCAGACCCCGGCGCGCCTGGTTATCGGTGAACTGAATGGCCGCTAGCTCGCCCGCGGTCTTGAGATCCGGCGGGCCGTTTGGAATAAAACGCGCCTCGGGGTTGGCCGCGCGAACCGTTGCGTCCCAGCGCTTCCAGAGCTCGGTCAGCCGCGCCTTCCGCCACTCGAGGAACTGACGTCGAAGCGGGTCGCGGGCATCGGTCGTGCGGGGAAGCTCCGCACCGGTGGCGGCCTTGTAGTTCTGCACGCAGTGGACGCAGTAACAATCGCCGCCCTGCGGTGCCCACCGGTTGGCGAAGATGCCGTCCACTTTGTACATCGCGACGATCTCGCGGTGGACCTGGTCCATGAGCTCGAAGTTGTAAGGACCAAGCGCACACGTGACCCAGAGATCGGGATTGGCCCAGTGCCGCAGCGGACTGCCCGCTCTCGTCACGGCAATCCAGTCGGGATGCGCCTCCCGCACGTCGTCGCGGACGGCGTGCGGATCCGTGCGCGCGACGACGCGCATGCCGAGGGCGCGGCAACCGGAGACGAGCGTGCCAAAGGGGTCGGACTGGCCCAGCCACGCGCTGCGATGGTGCAGCGGCACGGCGGTTGGATAGTACGCGACGATTCCGCCGGCGCTGAGCGTGGCGGCATCGGCGTGGAGCCGGCGGAAGTAGTCGAGCCAGAACTGCGGGTCGAACCGGCCGGGATCGTTCTCGACGAGCGTGAGCTGCACCCATCGCATCGGCCGGTCGAACCAGCCGGCGAGCGGGTCGGCCGGCGCCATTACTGCCTGCGAGGACACCGGCGCGTGCGTGGCGGCGAGGGCGGGTGGAGCGCCAAGCGAGGCGAAAGCTCCGGCGCCGGTGGCTTGAAGGAAACCGCGGCGGGAAAGGGAGTGCGGCATGCGTCGGATTGTATACTCCGCCGCAGAAACCGGCTCAGGGCTCAGGGCTCAAGGCTCAGGGCTCAAGGCTCAAGCAAAACCTTCGAGAGAGTACTCGAAGATCTTGCCTGAGCCCTGAGCCCTGAGCCTTGAGCCCTAAGCCCTGACCGTTGAACTTACGCGTGAGCCGGGGCCTGCGCCGCGGGGCGCCTGAGACCCAGGTTCGCCAACCCACCGAGCACGCCGATGGCCAGAGCCGTCCAATTGAGCGCCGGGCTCCAGATCGACGTGAGACCAAGCGCCGCGTCGAGCGAGTAGGCGCCGAAGCCGGTCAACGCGAGCGCGGCTGCACTGACGCCGTAGAGCAGGGGCACCTCGATACCGTTCGACTGCGCGAACACGTTCGGCCAGTGGACGCTGATAGCAGCCACCACCATGACCGACACGATCAGCGCCGGCCCGATCGGGCCGAACAGCCCCAGCGCGACGAGCACACCGCCCGCAATTTCCGCGGCCGAGGCGGTCGCAGCGAAAAGGCGGCCGGGCCGGAACCCCAGACCCTCGAAGAAACCCCCGGTGCCTGTCAATCCATACCCGCCGAACCATCCGAAAAGCTTCTGAGCCCCGTGCGCCGCCATCAGCGGACCAATCACGAGCCGAACGAGAACCAAGCCTGCATCCATAGTCGTCACTCCTTGTCGACGTTCCGGCGCCCGTCCGGCGCCTTACAGCAACCCGAAGAATAGACTATACAAAATATAGCGACTAGAAATCAAGTAGTTACTTGAATGTCGGCCGAGCTTCGCGTATGCTTGGTGAGTCGAATCATGTCCAGGGTTCCAGCCGAGACTCCGTCGCTTTGCGTGCGCTTCCATCGGGCCAGCGAGCTCATCGGGCGCCGCTGGACCGGCGCGATCATCTTTGTCCTGCTGAAATCACGCTGCCGGTTTGCGACGCTCCGCGACGCCGTTCCGGAGATTACCGACCGGATGCTCAGCGAGCGCCTTCAGGAGCTCGAGCAGGAAGGGATTGTCGAGCGTACCGTCGTGCCGGAAACGCCCGTCCGCGTGGAGTATTCGCTGACGAAGAAGGGCCGCGCGCTCGCGACGGCGATCGACGCCATTGCCGAGTGGGCCGAGAAATGGATCGATCAGCGCGCGCCGGCCTCCGAACCCGTCCCCGCACGCACCCGCCGCCGAGCCTAAAGAACCTGTTTGCTGCCACGACAGCTCGTCACGATGAGCTCGAAGACCACGAGGACCACGAAGAACACCTGGTAGATGTGCTTCGCGAGCTTCGTGAGCTTCGCGCTCATCGTGAGTGTTTCGTGACCGTTGACAGAGCAGCGCCTGAGCTCTGACCTTATTCCAGCCGCACGAGACCTCGCCGCGCGGCAACTTTGGCGGCTTCCGTCCGGCTCGTGACGCCGAGCTTTTCGAAGAGATGTCCGAGGTGGGTCTTGACCGTGCGCTCGCTGATGCCGAGCGTGCTCGCGATTTCCTTGTTGCTGCGCCCGTCAGCCATCAGCCGCAGCGTCGACAGCTCGCGAGGCGTGAGCTGCACGCGCGCAACGCCTTCGGCCAGCTTGGCCGCGGCCGTCGGCGCAAGATACGTCTTGCCGGCCAGCACGTCGTGAATGCAGGCAATCAGCGCGCCGGCGGAAATGTCCTTGAGGATGTACGCCTTGGCTCCGGCCTTCAGCGCACGCGTGATGTCTTCGTCAGTGTCGTATGTCGTGAGCACGATCACTTTTGCCAGAGGGTCGCGCAGCCGAATCTGCCGTACTGCTTCGACTCCCTCCATCACCGGCATTCGGAGATCGAGCAGCGTCACGTCCGGCCGATACCGCTCGAACGCCGCCACGGCTTCGACCCCGTTGGCAGCCTCGGCGACGACGTGCAGATCGGGTTCGTGGCTGATGATGTTCGCCACGCCGGTCCGCACGAGCGCGTGGTCGTCGACGACGAGGACGGACGCCTGCGCCGTGGCCGACATGCTGGCTTCCGCGGACATCACAAGAGGTCTCCTGCGGCGGCACCTTCGACGAGGAGCTCGGGGATCGCGAAGGACGGGGGCTCCCACGCCAGCACCACCTCGGTCCCGGACCGTGCCGCGGTAACGACGGTGAGCGAGGCGCCGATGCGATCGGCGCGTTCCTGCATGCTCGTCATCCCAAACCCGGTCTCCCGGCGCTCTTTGGCGATTCCGCGCCCGTCGTCGGCCACCGACAGGCGGAAGCCGATCGAGCGCACGCCTTCGGCGTGAATTCTGATCCGGCGCGCGCGGGCATGCCGGACCGCGTTGGTGATGGCCTCCTGCGCGATGCCAAGAATCTCGCGATCGGCGCCGCCCGAAAACGGCGGCAGGTCGACGATGGTGAGCTCGATCGGGACGTCGGTGCCACGGCGAGCGAGCTCGACCATGCGCTCGAGCGCCGCAGCCACGTCCTCGACCTTCTCCTGCGGCCGAAGCGCGGTCACGGAGCGGCGCGCCTCGACCATGTGGGTTCGCGCGAGGTCGACCGCGGTGTCGAGGCTGCGCGCGACGGCGGGAGGGAGCGAGGCGGCGGATCGTTGGGCGCCCTGCAGCTGCATCAGGATCGCGGCGAAGCCCTGCGCGAGCGTGTCGTGGATGTCGCGCGCGAGCCGGTTGCGCTCCTCGAGCACCGCCTGACGACGTGCCTCCGACCGGCTCTGTTCCGCGAGCTGGCTCTGGTGCAGCGCGAGCGTCGCCTGCCGCGCCATCGCGTCGAGCAGCGCGCGGTGCCACGCCCCGTCACAGGCCGTCGCGCAGCTGCACGACAGCGCGAACCATCCCAGGTTCCGCGTGGGCAACACGAGGGGCGCGACGAGGACAGAGTCGATTCCGTTCGACAGGTTGAACGCGCGAACGGGCTCGGGCAGTCGCGGGTCGTCGCCCGCGTATTGCATCATCTCGGTCCAGCCTGGCCGATAGCCCAGCAGGTGAGCGGACATGCTCTCGCTCGGCAGCGCCAGCGAGTCCCACCCCGGGCTGTCCCTGGTGAAGAATCGTTCTTCGACCGTGGCCATCCAGAGGTCGCAGGTCGGTACGCCGGACTCGTCGTCTTTCAGCAGCCACACGCCGCAGGCGTGGCTCTCGCTTTCCTCGACCAGTGTCTTGATGAACACGCGGAAGAAGCCCGCGATGTCGGGCTCGCGCACGAGGAGGTCAATCGCAAGCTGCACGGTGTCTCGCTGGATGCGCGCCATGCACTCGGCCCGCCGGCGCTCGTTGATCTCGCGGGCGAGGGCGTCGGCCCACGCCTCCGCCGTGGCGGTGTTCATCAACTCGCTCTGGACCACGGAGGCCGGCTCCGCATGTTCACATGTGTCGTCGTTTGGTCCGCGCTGCTCGAATGGTCCGCGCTGCTGAGGCTGTCCTGTTTGAGACTCCATGCGCCACCCTCCGTGCTCTCCATTATCTGCCAGAGCAGGCGCTTCCTGTTTGAGACACTCGGCCGAGGGGCGAGTCGGCCGAAAGTCGCAGACGCGCATCACGGATCTTTCGCCGGACGCGGATCGTTCTCACGGGACGCGGATCACGCGGATCTCTTGCGAGAGAACACGGGACGGCTTGCGCCGCGCAAGCCGTCCGCAGCGCGACAGCCTGCGTCTCCGTTGAACTTCGTTCCGTGGTGAGCCCGTTATCTCCGCCGCCTTCGTCCCCTCCGTCTCCGTTTTTGGTCTCTTGGTCCCTCCGCCGTCTCAGGCCTCAGCAGACGTTTCTCGTGCCTCGATCGAGCATGCCTGCCCTTCCCGAATAGGCTCATAAACCACCCGCAATTAAGGCGTTTCGCGGGATGCCCTATAATTGCGCCTTGATGAAGCCTACCAACGTTGGCGACCCCAACTACTATCACCGGGTGGTGGACTGTCAGTGGGCGTGTCCCGCGCACACGAACGTGCCGGAGTACATTCGTCTCATCGCGCAGGGACGGTTCACCGAGGCCTACCTGCTCAATCGGGAGTCCAATGTCTTTCCGGGGATCCTCGGGCGCACGTGCGACCGGCCGTGCGAGCCGGCCTGCCGCCGGACTCGAGTCGACGGGAAGCCGGTGGCCATCTGCCGGCTGAAGCGGGTCGCGGCGGACAATCGCGACGAGGTGAAGCACCTCCTGCCGACGGGTCCTGCGGTCACGAACGGCAAGAAGATCGGGCTCATCGGCGCCGGTCCTGCTTCGCTCACGGTCGCCAACGATCTCGTGCCGCTCGGCTACGAGGTGACGATCCTCGAGAAGCTCCCGCGGCCCGGCGGGCTGATGCGGATCAACATCCCGGCGTTCCGGCTCCCCGAACAGGTCCTCGACGAAGAAATCGGCTACATCGTCGACATGGGCGTCGAGGTCCGCTACAACTCGCCGGTGAACAGCCTGAAAACGCTGCTCGACAGCCGCGAGTTCGACGCGGTCTTCATCGGGAGCGGCGCGCCGAAGGGCAAAGAGCTCGAGATCCCGGGCCGGCACGACACGGATCAAATCTTCATCGGGATCGAGTGGCTGGAGTCGATTCATTTCGGCCATGTCGAGTCGGTGGGCAAGCGCGTGCTCATCATCGGCGTCGGCAACACCGCGATGGACTGCTGCCGGTCGTCGAAGCGGCTTGGCGCGACCGACGTCAAGGTCATCGCGCGCAAGACGCGCAAGTACTTCAAGGCCTCGCCCTGGGAGCTCGAGGACGCCGAGGAAGAAGGCGTCGAGATCATCGAGAACCTGCAGCCGGTCCGCTTCATCATCGAGAACGGCGTGCTGACGGGGATGGAGTTCGACAAGTTCAAGTCCGTCGAGACCGACAAGGGGCTCCAGCAGGAGATCATCGGGCGCGAGATCCTCCCGTGCGACACGGTCGTGCTCGCCATCGGGCAGGACAACGCGTTTCCCTTCATCGAGCGCGCGATCGGGCTGGAGTTCGGCAAGTGGGACATGCCGGTGGTCGACAAGACGACGTTCATGTCGACGCGCCCGGGGGTGTTTTTCGGCGGTGACGCGGCGTTCGGCCCCGCGAACATCATCTGGGCCGTGGAGCACGGGCACCAGGCGGCGATCTCGATCCACAACTACTGTCAGGGCGTGCCGCTGACCGATCGTCCGGCGCCGGGCATGACGCTCGCGAGCACCAAGATGGGGCTGCACGAGTGGGCGTACAGCAACAACTACAACTCCGCCGAACGCCAGAAGATGATCCACGTGGACCTGCCGGTCAGGTTCGCGAGCATGACGACCGAAGTCGAGAAGGGGTTCACGGCCGAGCAGACGCGCGCGGAGGTCGAGCGGTGTCTGAACTGCGACATGGAGACGCATTTCATCGACTCGCTCTGCATCGAGTGCGACGCGTGCGTCGACATCTGCCCGGTCGATTGCCTGACGATCACGCCGAACGCGGACGAACCCGAGCTGCGCACGCGGTTTGCCGCACCGGCCGAGAACCTCGAGCAGCCGCTGTTTGTCTCGACTCACCTCAAGCAGACCGGACGGGTGATGATCAAGGACGAGAACGTCTGCCTGCACTGCGGGCTATGCGCCGAGCGATGCCCGACCTACGCGTGGGACATGCGGAAGTTCATGCTGCAGATCCCGTATGCCGGAGCCGGAACGACGGTGATTCCATTGACGGCGGTCTAGCCAGCAGCGAACCGCGAGCCGCGAGCCGCGATTGAACTATGCCCCGAACCAACGAATTTGCTTTCAAGATCGCCACCGCCAACGGCACCGGGTCGGCGTCGGCCAACGGTCTGATCATGCAGGCCATCTTTCGGATGGGCATCCCGGTCACGGGAAAGAACGTGTTCCCGTCGAACATACAGGGGCTGCCGACGTGGTACGAGATCCGCGTGGACAAGCACGGCTACACCGCGCGGACGCCGAACTTCGATCTCATGGTTGCGCTCAACCCCGCGACATACCAGAAGGATGTCCAGGAGGTTCGATCGGGCGGCTGGCTCCTCTACGATTCGACGTGGCCGCTCGACGAGCGGCTGACGCGCCCGGACGTGACCTATCTGGGGATTCCCTTTGCCGAGTTGTGCAACGCACAGTTCACGGGCCCGCGCGAGCGCATCCTGATGAAGAACATCGCGTATGCCGGCGCGCTGGCCGCGTTGCTCGACATGGACACGGAGATCGTCCGGACGCTGCTCGCCGAGAAGTACTCGCGCAAGCCGGCGCTGATGGACTCGAACCGGCAGGCGGTCGACCTCGGCAGCAACTACGCGCGGGAGCACTTCGCCTGTCCCTTGCCAATCAGGCTCGAGGCGATGGACAAGACGAAGGATTCGATTCTGATCGACGGCAACACCGCCGCGGGGCTCGGGTGCGTCTATGCCGGCGCGACGGTCGGCGCGTGGTATCCGATCACGCCTGCCACGTCTCTGATGGAAGCCTTCACCAGCTTCTGCCGGAAGTACCGGCGCGATCCGGAGACGAAGAAGAACAAGTTCGCGATCCTTCAGGCCGAAGACGAGATCGCAGCCGTGGGGATGGTGATCGGCGCGAGCTGGGCGGGCGCCCGGGCCTTCACGTCCACTGCCGGGCCCGGCATCTCGCTGATGAACGAGTTCATCGGCCTGGCCTACTACGGCGAGGTGCCGACGGTGATCTTCGACGTGCAGCGCGCCGGGCCCTCGACTGGCATGCCCACCCGCACGCAGCAGGGCGACCTGATGCTCTGCGCGTACGCCTCGCACGGCGACACTCGCCACATCTGTCTCTACCCGGCCGATCCGCGCGAAGCGTTCGAGACGGCGACGATGGCCTTCGATCTGGCGGAACGGTTCCAGACGCCCGTCTTCGTGCTGAGCGACCTCGACATCGGCATGAACGACTGGATGGTCCCGAAGCTGACCTGGGACGATAGCTACCGCCCCGACCGGGGCAAGGTGCTCTCGGCGGAAGAGCTCGAAGCGGCGAAGACCTTCTCCCGATATCTGGACGTCGACGGTGACGGCATCCCGTATCGCACGCTGCCGGGCGTGCATCCCACAGGTGCGTACTTCACCCGCGGCTCCGGACACAATCGTTACGGTGCGTATACCGAGGATGGCGACGAGTACGTGGACGTACTGGATCGCATCGACCGGAAGATTCAGCGCGCGGCTCGCTTCGTGCCGGCGCCGATCGTACAGACGACGGCTGGAGCCTCGCTCGGGCTGCTCACCATCGGCGGGTGCCATGCTGCGTGCACCGAGGCGCTCGACATCCTGGCGCGCGAGGGCATCGCGGTCGACTACATGCGCGTACGCGGATTCCCGTTCAGCGACGACGTGAGGACGTTTCTCGACGCTCACGACGTCACGTTCATCGTCGAGCAGAATCGCGACGCGCAGTTGCGGAGCCTGCTGCTGCTCGAAACGGGCATCGGTCCGGAGAAGCTCGAGTCGGTGCGCTACTACGCCGGATTCCCGATGAGCGCGCACCATGTGATTTCCGGGGTGAAGGCAAAGGTGGAGAAAGCGGCATGAGCTACATCACGAAGCCCGCCCCGCGCCATCCGGCGCTGCAGAAGAACGCGCTCGGCCTGACCAGGCGCGACTACGAGGGCGCGATCACGACGCTCTGCGCAGGGTGCGGGCACGACTCGATCACGGCGGCGATCACCCAGGCGTTCTGGGATCTGTCGATCGCGCCGTACAAGGTCGCGAAGCTGTCGGGCATCGGGTGCTCGTCGAAGACGCCCGCGTACTTCCTCCGTGAGGCGCACGGCTTGAACGGCGTGCATGGGCGGATGCCCGCGCTCGTCACCGGTGCGAACGCGGCCAACCGCGACCTCCTCTACATCGGCATCTCGGGAGACGGCGATTCGCTGTCGATCGGTCTCGGCCAGTTGTGCCACGCCATCCGGCGCAACGTGAACGTCCTCTACGTGCTCGAGAACAACGGCGTGTACGGGTTGACGAAAGGGCAGTTCTCGGCGTCGGCCGATCCCGGCTCGCTCAGCAAAAAGGGCGAGGCCAACACCATGGGCGCCATCGACGGGTGCCTGCTCGCGCTGACGCTCGGCGCGACGTTCGTGGCGCGGAGCTTCTCGGGCGACAAGGGTCAGCTCGTGCCGATCCTCAAGGCCGGGCTCGCGCACAAGGGCTTCGCGTTTGTCGACGTCATCTCGCCGTGCGTGACGTTCAACGACCACGAGGGGTCGACCAAGAGCTACGCCTACACGCGCGAGAAGAACGTCGAAGTCGTCCAGACGGATTTCGTGCTCCCGACGGCCGCGATTACGACCGCCTACGATCCCGGCACCGTCAGCTCGGTGATGCTGCACGACGGCAGCTGGGTGCGGCTGCGGAAGGTGTCCGAGGATTACGACCCGACCGACCGCGATCGATCATTCAGCTACATCCGCGAGCGGCAGAAAGAGGGCGAGGTCGTCACCGGCCTCCTCTACATCTCGCCCGATTCGAGCGACCTCCACGAGCAGAACAACACCGTCGCGACGCCGCTCGCGCAGGTTCCCTACGACCAGTTGTGCCCCGGAAGCGCCGAGCTCGAGAAGCTCCAGCGCGGGTTCAGGTAGGAACAGCGGCAGGTCCGCCTGAAGGCGGACACTACAACGACATCGCGAGTCGAACGACATCGAGAGTCGTAGTGTCCGGCTTCAGCCGGACCAGGACAAGCCGAGCTATCTCATTTCAGCTCGGCGAGCACGACTTCGATGTTGCTCTTCAGGCGCGTGGCCTGCGGGGCCGAATAGCCGACGTACTTCGCCGGGATCTTCCAACTGGCCGCCAGGTCGTCGACCGACGTGCCGGCCTTCTTCGCTTCCTGAACCGCGGTCAGAAAATCCCGGTTGAAGGCTGCATACTCCCGCAGGTCGGCGACAGTCATCTGCGTGCTGTGACCGGTAATGATGGCGTCGACGTTCTTCGCGTAATCGGCCGCCTTCGACAGCGTGTCCGGCATCTCGACGCCGCTTCCGCCGTTGTTGCCGTCGAGGATTGGAATGTTCTTCCCCGAGAAGATGTCGCCGGCGTGCATGACCCGCAGGAACGGAAAGACGATCCAGGCGTCGCCATTCGTGTGGCCGCGGCCGAAATACAGCAGATCGATTTGATCGTTCCCGCTGCCAATGGTCATCTTGTCCTTGAAGGTCCGTTTCGGGAGGCCCCGGCCGTTGTTGGCCTCGAAGATCGTCTGGTTGGCCGTCGATGGAGGGAAGCCGCTCGGCGGAAGCATCTTCGCCATGTTGACCTTGGTGTTCTCGTGCGTGACGACGTCGACCGTTGGAGGGAACTCGACGTTGCCGCTCACGTGGTCGCCGTGCGTGTGGGTATTGATGATGGTCGTGATCGGCTTGTCGGTGAGCTCGCGGATCTTGTCGAGGATCGGCTGTCCCCACCCCGGGTTCTTCGTGTCGACCACGACCACGCCCGTCGCGGTCACGAACACCGCCGTGTTGCCGCCTCCACCCTTGAGGACGAACAGGTTGTCTTTGACCTTCTCGACCTCGACGACCTTCGGCGCCGGCTGTCCTGCGGCCGCCTGCTGATACGCCGAGAGCGCCACCGACAACGAGCCCACCGCCAGCAGAGCTACCAGCACGACCACTCGCTTCATGAAGCCTCCTGAGCCGCAATGCGTGTCGCGGGGGATTATAGCCGGTCATCCATCCCGAACGCAGGCCCCCGCCCGTTCGTAGTGACTACGAAACAAGCCCGACACATAATTGGTGCCGTCATGATTGAGAGCTTCTTCAAAGACCTGCGTCAGTCGCTTCGGATGTTCTGGCAGAGCCGGGGCTTCACGGCCGCCGCGGTGGCAGCCCTCGCGCTCGGTATCGGCGCAAACACGGCGATCTTCTCCGTCGTCAACGCGGTGTTGCTCAAGCCGGTGCCGTTTCCGGACCCGGACCGCCTGGTGATGCTGCAGGTGACGTCGCCTCAGGGAGTGAACGGCGGGGGATCGCCCGCGAAGTTCCAGCACTACCGCGAACAGTCCCAGGTCATCCGCGACGTCGCGGCTTTCAACACCGGGGTGGTGAACTACACCGGTGGATCGTTCCCCGAACAGCTCCGATCGGGCCGCGTATCGGCGGACTTCTTCCGGCTGTTTGGAACGCCGGTCCTCAAGGGCCGGACCTTCAGCGCAGAAGAGGATCTCCCGGACGGCGAAAAGGTCGTCGTGCTCAGCTATCAAGTGTGGACACGACGCTTCGGCAGCGATCCTGAGGTTATCGGCAAAACCATCTCGCTCAGCGGCAATCCGCACACCGTGATCGGCGTCCTCGACCCGAGCGTTGATTTCCAGGAGCTGGTGCCGGACCCCGAGGTCTGGATTGCATTTCAGTTCGATCCGAACACAAAGGACCAGGGGCACTACTTCAGAGTGGCCGGCCGCCTCGTGCCGGGAGTCACGCTCGAGCAGGCCAACGCGCGCCTGGGGCTCTCGTCCAACGACTATCGCCAGAAGTTTCCTAACGCGCTCGGCCAGGGCGCGGTATTCGCGGCGGTCCCGTTGCGTGAAGCACTCGTGAGCAACGTCCGCTCGTCGCTCATGGTTCTTGTCGGCGCTGTCAGCTTCGTGCTGTTGATCGCGTGCGCCAATGTCGCCAACCTGCTGCTCGTCCGCGCGACGGGCCGGCGGCGGGAGATCGCCGTGCGAGCCGCCATCGGCGCGGGTCGAGGGCGCATCATGCGGCAGCTGCTCACCGAGAGCGTGGTTCTGTCGCTGGCAGGCGGCGTGCTCGGGACGATCCTCGGAATTGTCGGGATTCGCGCGCTGCTTGCCGTCAACACTGCAGGTCTCCCGCGGATCGGGCAGGACGGAACGCTTGTCGGCGTGGACTGGCGTGTGCTCCTGTTCACGATCGGCGTGTCGCTCGGCACGGGTATCTTGTTCGGCCTGATTCCGGCGATTCAGGGATCCCGGGCGGACCTCAGCTCGACGCTCAAGGAGAGTGCGGGCCGTTCCGGCACCGGATTCCGGCAGAACAAGGCGCGGTCGGCCCTCGTCGTTCTCGAGGTGGCACTGGCGCTCGTACTACTCATCGGATCCGCGCTCCTGATTCGCACGGCGGTCGCGCTCGGCCGGGTCGACCCCGGCTTCGACGCGCGCAACGTGCTGACGATGCGGATGTCGTTGACGGGACCGCGATTCCTGAAGTCCGAGGGCGTGGAGCAGATGGTGCGCGACGGCGTCGAGCGTCTCCGC
>Ga0184612_10000787_pt1 | contig 14925 bp, 12 predicted proteins | sample PLM3_60_coex_FD_133163 | JGI IMG/M metagenome (GOLD analysis project Ga0184612, IMG submission 133163) | Groundwater sediment microbial communities from an aquifer in East River, Colorado, USA - PLM3_60_coex | ecosystem: Environmental > Terrestrial > Soil > Riparian zone | place: USA: East... | reverse complement strand
CGTGATCGTAACGCGGAACTCGCCGCGGTTGTCCGCCAGGAAGTCGTCGTTCACGCTCAGGAACAGTCGTCCGGTCTGTGGCATTCTGATCGGCGTATTCCGTGCGCCGATGAAGAAGGGCGCCCCCTGCCCCACGCGGCCAATCAGCGCGCCCGCCGACTGGCGGGGCAGCGGTGCCTCAGCGGCTAGCCGGTTCAGGCGCGATCCGCCCGGGTCGGCGACGTCGGAGGCATCATTACTCATCTGAATGCTGCCGCTTGCCTGAAATCTCACCAGGTCGCCGGCATAGACGTCGATGCCGGTGTCGATCCATCGCGTGGTGCCTCCAACGGTGACAGTCGCTGTTTCCGCCGTCGCATTGACCGAGCTGCCCGCAATCTCCCGACGTGTGAGCACGCCGTCGCGATTGACGTCCAACTGATCGAAGCTCCTCTGCGACCAGCGCCACTCCGTCCGGCTGACACGGTTGTCTCGATTGCTGTCCAGCCGTGTGAATTGATCGGCCCGTTCCTCGGCCTCGTCGCCCTCGACTTCCTGGCGCGTGAGCTTCCCATCGCGGTTCGCATCCAGCCAGTTGAACGCTTCGTCGCTGGCGTGCCATTCGTCGCGCGTCACGCGATTGTTCCCGTCGACGTCCAGAAAATCGAATCGGTCGCCGCGGTCGTCATCGAAATCGCCGCCGAGAAATTCGCCGCGGACGAGGACGCCGTCCCGATTGCGGTCGGCCCTCCGGAAGCTGTCCAGGTCGTAGGGCCACTCCGGGCGAGTGATGCGGCCGTCGCGATTCCCATCCATCGCGGTAAAGCGCGTCTCGGACCAGTCGTTGAAAGTATCGGTGTCATCGAAATCTTCATCTTGATCTGCACGTTGTGCCTGGCGAACGACCTCGCGCAGTTCAGTACCCGAGAGGACGCCGTCGCGGTTCCAGTCGTGGACTCGGAAGGATTGATCGCTGCCGCGCCACTCGGCGCGGGAAATAGTGCCGTCGCCATCCTTGTCCATGGCGCGGAATCGCTGTCTCGCCGCGGACTGGCCCCGGTTGCCGCGCTGAGACATGGCTTGAGCCTCTCCGGTCGCCGTGGTCGCGTTCACGCTCCCTTGCCCTGGGACGCCGGGGAGAGCAAAAAGAATCATTACGGCAAGCAACGGACTTCGCATGATGCGCCTCCAGCTTCAGGACAGGCAAGCTCGATGCCACCCTGGCCCGTGGTCGCCACCAGCGCCGGCAGCCGATCCTGACATCCGTAGGGGCCAATGATGAGAGTGTTTGTGTCCACTTTGACCCCGTCTATACCCACCTGTGCATTGCTCATGTGTGAACAGGCCGGCTGAGGTTAGGGTGTCTGGAAATGACGGCACCGGTCGAGGCGCGTCAGAGTGCTCTGGCGTTTGGTGCGCCGAACGCCGCCGCGCGCTGGCAATGACTGACTCGCGCCGATTCTGCGAGCGCGCGGATCGAATCGCTTACACTGTGGTCGCGATGGATAGAGTGGGCGTCATCAAGTCTCTCTTCGGCGTTCCGCGCGCGCTCGTCGGCGTCGTGCACACTGGAGGACTTCCCGGCACACCGGCGGGCGATCGGCCCATCGATCAGATTATCGAGACCGCGGTCGCCGAGGCGCGCGCATACGCGTCTGCCGGCTTCCACGGGGTGATGATCGAGAACACGCACGATCGTCCATATCTCAAGGGCTCGGTTGGCCCGGAGATTGTCGCCGCCCTCGCGGTCATCGGTCACGAGGTGCGGCGCGCCGCGATGCTGCCGCTCGGGGTTCAGGTGCTCGCCGGCGCGAATGAGAGCGCGGTGGCCGTTGCTCTGGCGTGCGGGGCGAGCTTCGTACGCGTCGAGGGCTTTGTCTTCGCGCATGTGGCAGACGAGGGGATCATCGAATCGAGCGCGGGAAACCTGCTTCGCTATCGCCGCGCGATCGGCGCCGATCGCATTCGCGTGTTTGCCGACATCAAGAAGAAGCACTCGGCGCACGCCCTGACGGCCGACGTGAGCGTCGTGGAGACCGCCAAGGCTGCCGAGTTCTTTCTCGTCGATGGCGTGATCGTCTCGGGGATCGCAACCGGGCACCCGGCCGACGCCTCGGAGGTTGAGTCGGTCGCCCGAGCGGTCGGCGTGCCGACGCTCGTCGGTTCCGGCGTCACGCTCAGCAATTTTCAGGACTACAGCGACGCGGACGCCCTCATCGTCGGATCGTCCATCAAACGCGGCGGCGTCTGGTCCGGCCCGATCGACGAATCGCGGGCCGCTGAACTCGCGCGCGCCTTCAGCAAGAGCTAGTGTTTGAGCTCGATCCTCAAGACGTGGCCTTCCGACTTTCCAACGTTCTGGACGGTGTGAATGACAGCGTCGCTCCAGGCAAACGTTCCCGTTGTCCTCCGGTTCACCTGCGACTCCTTGCCGTCCACGGTGACCTTGGCCTCCCAATCGCTGAAATAGACGCTCAACCCGTGCGGGTGCCGGTGGCGCGGCTCGATTTGTCCGGGGGGAATGTGGACCTCGAGCACACGCACGAACGCATTCTCGAAAGCAACCTTGTGGGTGTCCGGCGCAACCCGCACCGGATCGAGCGCGTCGCCTCTCGACTGCACTTGTGAGAGGGCGGTCGCGGCCATGACGATTATCGGCCCTCCTTCTGGGCTGGGGATGAAGTACAGTGCGACGCGCTGGCCGAGGTGTCATTCGCAGAATTGCAGAGGCCGGCAGGTTTAACTGTTCCTTAGGGGAAGGCACTGCTCAACGACGTCCACGTAAGACGTAAACCGATGAGAGCACACCCCCGTGGAGAAGGTGTACGCCATCGGCGCGGGCGCGTCACCACGAGCGCGTGGGTCGCCGTGGTGCTGTGCTCGGTTGTCCTTTCAAATAGTGCCTGCGTCCGGCGGTCCACGCTTCCGGCCGCCATGAGCGATCAGGAGCTCTGGGGCTTGATCGAGGCGCTCTCGGAGCCAGCCGGGGCATTCACGCTCTCGGACAACGTCGTGTCCAACGAGCCGCACTTTGCCCACACGGTCGGGCGGCTTCGTCCCACCGGCGGAGCTTACATCGGCGTCGGTCCCGAGCAAAACTTCAGCTACATCGCACGACTGCGGCCGGCGATAGCTTTCATCATCGACATACGGCGTGAGAACCTCGACCTGCACCTCCTGTACAAGGCGCTGTTCGAGCTGTCGACGGATCGGGCCGACTTCGTTTCGCGTCTGTTCTCGCGTCCCCGTCCGGCAGGTCTGGGGTCGACCGCGAGCGTCGAGGACATCTTCGGACAGTACGATGACGTGGCTCCTTCTCCCGAGCAGTACAGCAGGAACGCGACGCTCGTCCGCGAGCGGCTCCTCACCACGCGCGGACTCCCGTTGTCCCAGACCGATCTCGATTGGATCGACCGTGCCTTCAGGGCGTTCTACGCCGACGGGCCGAAGATCGACTACTACGGCTCCCGCACCGTGGATGCCGTCCGGCCGTCATACCGGCAGTTAATGACGGCGAAGGATCTCACCGGCCAGAGCCGCAGCTTTCTCGCGACCGAGGAACGATTCAGGTTCGTGAAAGAGCTGCACTCGAGGAACCTGATCGTTCCCCTGGTCGGCGACTTTGGCGGGCCGAGCGCCATCCGTCGAGTGGGCGACTACGTCCGGGCGCATGCGGACCGCATCCACGCGGTCTACGGTTCGAACGTCGGCGTGTACCTGACGAACCAGCAGACGCGTGCGTTCTGTAACAATCTCGCAACCCTGCCAGCCGCGTCGCGTGCCTGGTTCATCGAAAGCGATGGGATGCGATCGCTCGATTCGAAGCTGAGGGCCTGCGTGTCTGTAGCGAAGTGAGCAACGTGACTGAAGTCCGGGCTCTGGTCATTTGATGCCGAAATCATCTATCGTTTCGCAGGCAGGACGCAGGAAGGGGACATGCAAGCCATGACCGTGATCGAGACGCTCGTCCGCGACGTTGGATTGGCCGTGCGGCGGCTGGTCCGGACCCCGGGCTTTACGGCGATCGCAGTCACGTCCTTGGCGCTCGGCGTCGGCGTGAACACGCTGATGTTCAGCTTCATGAATGCCGTCCTGCTGCAGCCGTTGCCGTACCCGAACGCCGGACGGCTGGTCATGATCCACCTGTCCCCGCCGAACAATCCGGGGATGTACGGCATGCTGCCCCCGCCGATGTTCTTCCTGCTGCGGGACCATAGCCAGTCCTTCGAGTCCGTCGGGGTGTACGACGGGGGACGCTCCGTGAGTCTCACGGACGATACGAGCGGATTCGCCGCCGAGCGCCTGGCCGGCCACCGCATCTCTTCGACCGCGTTTCAGGCGCTGGGCGTGAGGCCGCTGGTCGGCCGATTCCATGTGCCCGAGGAGGACCTGAGCGGCGCCGAGCGCACGATCGTCTTGAGCCACGCGCTGTGGCAGCGCCGGTTCGGAGGGCGTGCCGATGTCGTTGGCCAGTCCGCGCTCATCGACGGCCAGAGCACCGCCATCATTGGCGTCATGCCGTCGTCGTTCGAGCTGTTCGACGCATCGTCCGATGCCTGGATGGCATTCGGCTTCGCGCCAGCCGCCGCGCAGGGAAGCGCGCGCTGGCTGCGGGGCATCGGCCGGCTCAAAGGCGAAGTGTCGCTGGAACAGGCGTCGGCGGAAGTGCGCAACGTGGTGCGAGAGTACGAAAAGGCATTTCCAGACCGCGGCCAGGGGTGGACCCTGACGCTGCAGCCACTGGACGAGGCATTCTTTGGCGGCATGCGGCAACCGCTCGTCCTGCTGCAGACGGCCGTCGGACTTGTGCTCCTGATCTCCTGCGCAAACCTCGCGGCCCTGATCCTCACGCGCGCGGTCAGCCGTCAGCGGGAGCTGGCCGTTCGCGCGGCCCTCGGCCAGAGCCGTGCCAGCATCGTCAGGCAACTGATGATCGAGAGCTTGCTGTTGTCGCTGACGGCCGGCGTCGTCGGCGCGTTTGCCACCTGGATTTCTCTTCGGCCGCTCGTCGCGCTGACCCCGGCATGGTTCCCGCGGCTCGACGCAGTCGGCATCGATGCCCGGGTGTTTCTGTTCTGCCTCGGCATGTGCGTCATCGCGAGCCTCATCTTCGGCCTGATCCCGGCGCTGCAGGCCTCGCGGCCCAACCTCGTTCACGCGTTGCACGAATCAGGCGCGCGGGCGAGCGGCGGTCGATCGCGGATGCTCCAACTGCAAGGGCTCGTGGTCGTGCAGGTCACGCTGGCCTTCGTGCTGCTGATTGGCGCCGGCCTGGTCATCAAGACGCTCGTGCGCTTGCAGAATGTCGACCTCGGCGTGGATACCTCGGGGTTGCTGAGCCTTCAGGTGCAGTTGGCGCGCGGCCAGCACATGAAGGAGAACGTCGGCGTGGCGCCAGGGATAACGCTGGTGGACTACAGCCCCTCGGGGCCACTCCTGATCGACCGCATCCACGAGGCGCTGCAGGGTGTTCCTGGAGTCGTGCACGCTGCTGGCGTCACCAATCCTCCCCTGACCGGGCATGGCGGCGTCGAATTCCGCCTGGAGGGCGCCCCGCAGACGGCGCAGCCGTCCTTTACGTCGTACGAAATGGTCACGCCCAACTACTTCGAGACGATCGGGACGCGCCTGGTGCGAGGGCGCGACTTCAGTTCCGGCGACCAGGCGAACTCTCCGTGGGTCCTCGTCGTGAACGAAGCGTTTGCACGCCAGTATTGGCCGGGAGAGGAAGCGATCGGCAAGCGCCTGGCGTTCAGGTTCTACAACAACGATGGCGAGCGGCCGCGTGAGGTCGTCGGCGTCGTGGCGGACACGCGGCAGTACCGCGGAGAGACCGAAGTGGGGCCGCTCGTCTACGCGCTCCACCGGCAGCAGCTCGTGCGTCAGCGCGCATCGCTCGAGTTTCAGCGGATGCGCATGTCGTACGTGCTTCGCGCGATTGGCGATCCGATGGCGCTGGCGCCGTCGGTACGCGCAGCGATCGCACGCGTCGATCCGGTAGTGCCGGTCACGCAGGTTCGTACCGTTGACTCCTACCTGAGCGCGCAGCTGGGGGGCCAGCGCTTCCTCGCCACGCTGTTCGGAATCTTTGCCGCGGTCGCGCTGGGTATTGGCGTGATTGGCATTTACGGCGTGACCGCCCACACAGTGTCCGATCGGTACCGGGAATTCGGCATTCGGCGGGCCCTCGGGGCCGGCACGGGCAACGTCCTCGGTCTGGTCGTGCGCCGTTCGCTTGTCATCCTCTTGGTGGGGGTGGCGTTAGGCGTCGGCGCGTCGCTCCTGCTGACTCGGTTCCTCGAAAACTTTCTCTGGGGAGTCACCCGATCCGATCCCGCGATCTTCGTCGCGATCGCAACGATTCTGGTCGTCACGAGCCTCGTCGCCTGCCTCGTGCCGGGATCGCGCGCCGCCCGCGTCGATCCGCTCGTGGCGTTGAAGCACGACTAGGAGTAGCGAAGGACGAGCTCACTTCGGAACGATGACGAGGACGTCAAGTGGATCGCTGCCGGCGTTGCCGAACCTGTGGAGCGTGTTCGCTGGCACCAGATCGACGTCGCCGCGGGTGACGCGGTAAGAACCCCACATCCCGTTCATCGGCCACGTGTAACCTCCGCCAAGATAGATCACGACTGCGTCCTTCGGATGGAAGTGCACGGGACCGCTGTACGCGTTCGACCTGTACCGGGCTCTCAAGACGATGACGCGAGGGTTATCGATGAGAATGCGGACGTCGGTTGGGTCGAGGAGAGGAAAGGCCTCTGGCGGCGTGCCGCTCGGGCGACTCACCGGCACATCCTTGAGCCCGATTGAGATGGCGTCGAACCGCACGCTCCCCCGGTTTTCGAGCGGGCCCACTCCGCGTGCCTGGAAAACGGCCTCTGCGGGCGGCATTCGGCCTTCGAGGTCCGCTGTGAGAAAGACGAGCACGCTGTCATCGCTCTCGGGCGCGGTCATCTGAGCGCGAGGGGCGATGGCAATTCTCCGGACGCGGAATAGGTCATTCTCCCACTCCTGCGTATAGCGGTTCGCGATGGACCGTTCCGCGTACTGCGCAGCGACACGTCCCTCGAGCGTCCCGTTTACAGCGCCGACAGCCAGTAGTGACGACAACACGACGAGCGCGGGCAGTCTCATAGTTCCCTCCGCGTTAGGCCAACCGCTCGTTCCATCCACGGTCGTGTATACCATGCGCCTACCAGCCGCGACTATTGCCCAAAGGTGCAATGTCACGAGGAGGCGACCTGGCTCAGCCGATGCGGAAACTACCGGGATGATCGTGTCGACGCGGGGCATCACGCGTTTCATCGTAAGATATTTCCGTGTCTCATCCGCTCGCTCTCGCGCTGTTTTCAAATGCGTCCATGGCCGCCGAGGCCGCGGGGGCGCTTCATGCCCTCGGTATCAGCAGGGAACACATCTCCGTCGTCGCACACAATCATGCCGACGCGCGGACCCTTGCTGACCGGATGGACGCGACGCCCGGCGTGGACCTTGAAGATTCGCGGCCGGCTGCACGCCTGGGAGAGTTGGCCGGCCAAGTGCTCGCGGCAATCGCCCTGGTGATGCCAGGGATCGGGCCAATTGTTGCGGCAGGGCCGCTGGCGGCGGAGCTTGGGGAAGCGGCCGGACATGTGGCCGGCAGCCTGGCGTCGGTGCTCAAGGCCGCCGGCTTGCCACAGGAGCGTGCCGACGCCCTGCAACGCGAGGTCGCGCGAGGCGCCGTGCTGTTGGGCGTCCACGTCGCGCCGTCAGACGTCGATCGTGTACGCGATAGCTTGTCCGCCGCCGGGGCGACGCAGCTCGAGATGGTGACTTGGACGTGATCCAGAGCCGCGTCTTGATCTCGCTCGGCGACACGCGGTGATAAGCGCCCAAATCGTGCCCGACGGCGAGCCACCGCCAGCGAGTTTCAGCCAACGGGATATCCGCACACTGCCATCGGGCTTCCGCATCCTCGAGCGACTCAGACCATTTTCCCTCCGCTGGTGTCTATAACCGAGAACGCCTTGTCTTTGCGGACGGCAAGCTGCCGCAGGATGACGCGCGGCCCTGTGCGCCGCGGTGACCCTCCTGCAAGATTCTCGAGCCGCGGCGTTCTACGGATCGAAGGGAGATCAAACGTGGACAGCCTGAACGCTCAGACTGCGTTCGGCGGCCTGCTCGCTTCTTGCCCTGAAGGAGGAAAATCATGACCGCGCATGGCCTGTGTTCGAGAGTCGGTCGCTTCCGTACGTGCGTGATCACCGCGCTCTACGCGTTCGCGCTCTTCGGCACAACGTGGAGCGCCTACGACATCCTCACCACGCTATACGCGTCTGATCAGTCGGCGCAGACGCCACCACAGGCAGCTTCGGCAGCAGCGGTCAGCCTCGAAGGTCCCTTCGCCCACGAGAATCTCGCGGTCTACGTCGTGCGCGGCTCGACAAGCGACGCTCGAGCCTACATCACGCTCGATCAAGGACTCACCGCGCGTTCTGTCGCGGTGCGTGAGAAGGGCGCACGGGCGGGGCAGGACCAGGCAGCGGTGAACACGCTCGAGATTGAGAATGGGTCTGACAAGTGGCTGTTCCTCCAGGCCGGTGACATCGTCAAAGGTGGGAAGCAGGATCGCACGATCACGACGGATGTCTTGCTGGCGCCGCGTTCCGGGCCGCAACCGATTGAAGCGTTCTGCGTTGAGCACGGGCGATGGACTGCAAGTCAGGATGGTCTGGCCTTCAGGAACAACCCAGGGATCGTGGCCGGCACTTCTCTCAAGCGGGCCATCCAGAGCGAAAAGAGCCAGCCGCGCGTGTGGCAAGAGGTTGCGAAGGCAGAGGGGCAGGCCGTCAAGGTGGCCCGGGCTGCGGGAGAATTACTCGCGGCCGACGCCCCCCTTTCGACCACCGGCACCTACAACGCGATTGCTCAGAACAAGACCCTCAGCGGCAGCCGCGGTGCGTACGTGGAGGCGCTGCTTCCAGCCCTGCGGAAGCACAAAGATGCCATCGGGCTGGCGGTCGCCATCAACGGCAAGGTGACGTCTGCCGATGTGTACGCCTCGCCGGCGCTCTTTCAGGCGCTGTCCGGGAAACTCCTCGACTCCTATGCCCTCGAGGCGTTGCTGGCGCGAGAGACCACCCAGCAGGTGACGCCGCCCGGAAAGCAACAGGTGACGGCCTTTCTGTCGACGCCGGCGGCCGCCCGGGCAGCCACCGAGACGGTCGGTGACTCGATGCAGCGCTCGACACGCGAAACCAGAGAGGCGGTGATGTACGAATACGGCCACCTCAATCCGCCGACGAGCGCGAAGCGCGGCGTCGTGGTTGTGCATCAGAGCTATCTGAAGAAGTGAGCAACGTCGTCTGAAGCCCGGTACGTGCGGTCAGTCGCGCACGCGGAACGGACGATACACGTTCGCGGCGTTCGAAGGCGGGACGAATCCGGGTGTCGCCGTCATCGATCACCGCGCCGGGAACGAGGTCGTTCAGACGCAGAAAGCTCCCACTGAGCGCATCCCCTATGAAATCGCAGAGCCGGTTCGCTAGAATCGGACTGTATGCCACTGTTCGACAGCCCCTCCGGGCTCCTGGCCGCCATCGTGGATTCCTCTGACGATGCGATCGTCAGCAAGGATCTGGAGGGATACGTGACGTCGTGGAACGTTGGTGCGGAACGGTTGTTCGGCTACTCCGCGGCCGAGATGATCGGGCAGCACATCACCCGTATCATTCCGAGGGACCGCCTCGCCGAAGAGACCTACGTGCTGTCACGTGTGCGGAGCGGCGCCGCAGTGGATCACTTCGAAACGGTTCGCCAGCGCAAGGACGGCTCGCTCGTCGAGATCTCCCTGACCGTATCGCCCGTCCGCGACGAGCAGGGCGGCGTTGTCGGAGCGTCGAAGATTGCTCGAGACATCACCGAGCGCAAGCGCATGGAGCGTGACGCGATGCAGCTTGCGGCGATCATCGAGTCGTCCGAGGATGCCATCGTGGGGAAGGACCTGAATGGCATCATCCAGAGCTGGAACGTCGGCGCGGAGCGACTGTTCGGGTACACGGCGGCTGAAGCGGTGGGTCAGTCCGTCACGATGATCATTCCTGGAGACCGGATCGACGAAGAGGACCGTGTACTCGCACGCATCCGCGCAGGGGACAGCATCCAGCATTTCGAGACCGTACGACGCAGCAAGGACGGGCGGCTGATCGATGTGTCGCTGACCGTTTCGCCAATCCGGACGAAGCACGGCGAGATCGTCGGCACCTCGAAGATCGCACGCGACATCACGGAGCAGCGGGAGCTGAAGCTGTTGGTTGAAGAGGCCAGTCGCGCGAAGGACGAGTTCCTGGCGACACTGTCACACGAGCTGCGTACGCCGCTGAACACAGTCCTGGGCTATACGCACATGCTGCGGAACGGCGTCATATCGGCGCCCGACCTGGCCAAAGCGCTCGACACGATTGCACGCAACGCCGATGCGTTGACGCGGCTCGTCAACGACGTGCTGGACACGTCGCGCATCGCTACCCGCAAGCTCCGCTTGTCGTTGCAGCCCTGCGACGTCGGGGCAATAGCCGGGGAAGCCGTCACCGCGATCGGACCGGCGACCCAGGCCAAATCGATTCGCGTTATCAACCACATCCACCGGAGCCTGGTCGTTCAGGCGGATCGGGAGCGGCTACGACAAGTGTTCGCGAACCTGCTATCCAATGCGGTGAAGTTCACCGAGAATGGCGGTTCCGTGACGCTCGCAGCGGCGCGGGAACAGCGAACCGTCCGTATCACGGTCGAGGACACTGGCATCGGCATCGCGCCTGAGTCGCTGCCGTTTGTCTTCCGCCGTTTCTGGCAGGCCGATCAGACCGACACGCGCACGCACGGAGGCCTGGGCCTCGGTCTCGCGCTCGCGCGGGACTTCGTGGAGCTGCATGGCGGGCACGTGGAAGCTCATAGCGAGGGGCTCGGCCGCGGGGCGCGCTTCGACGTCGTGCTGCCGTCCGCCGACCTGTCCATCAGCAACGACGACTAGCTCAACGCTGTTCAGCTTAGAGACGCCGCCGTTGGGCGCAAGTGTGTCGCCGATTGCCGACGGTGTGGCGAGCAGCGGCTCCGAGTCAATAGACGCAGCAATCGGACGCATACGTGAGGCCTATGCCCAGCCATTTCCGTCAGAATCCACTGGCCCGGGGTTTGCTCATCCCATCAGTGAGGGATTCGGCGCTGTCATGCAGACAGCGACGCAAAGGAGAGCAACAGTGATTACCATTCTGCTCGTCATCCTCCTGCTGATGTTGCTCGGGGCGATACCGACGTGGCCGCACAGCCGCAATTGGGGTTACGCGCCGAGCGGCACGCTGGGGTTGGTGCTCATCATCTTGCTGGTTCTGGTGCTTGCCGGCCGCGTCTAGTACGAAAAATCACCGCGCGTCGATGCCGGCGACGAAGACGTACGGACCGACGCGCGGGCCTTTCTCTGCACCGTCACTCACGGCTTACACTCGTCATCTGCGTGTCGGGTCGAACGACACGAAGCTCGACGCCTGCCTGGAATCGCCGTGCCCCACGTAGCGCGCGACCAGGGGATACGGGTAGATCGGGCGCGTCCGTTCGGTCACGCCGTTCACTGTGCGGCTGGCGATCATCACGTCCGGCGCCTGTCCCTTCTCGACCCAGTGTTCCAGCAGCGTGAGTGCGTCGAAGTCGGTGAGGCCCGGGCCGCCGGCGCAGTGATGGACGCCCGGAATGAGAAACAGGCGGAAGAAATCCTGCGTGAGCGCGCGGCCCCCCATCAGCTTCTGCACGCCCTCGTAGTATCCCGCCGACGACGTGGCCAGGATGGCGGCATCAGAAAGGCCGTGCCACATCAGCATCTTGCCGCCACGCGCCTTGAAGGCCCGCAGATCGTACGAAGTCGCATCGTAGAGCTTCTTCGCACGGGCCAGCGAAGATGGATGGCGATCCAGGTCGAACTTCAGCGGGTCCACGTCCCTCCGAACCGTGGGGTCGGCCATGTACCTCAGAAACTGATCGTGCAAGGTGTAGTTTGCGTAAGCTCGCGGGGCGGCGGGGTTGCCGCCACGCCCGTAGTGCCACCCCGCCCACTCCGTCGCCGTTCCGGCAATATCCGCGTAGGCGTATATGACTTCGCCCTTCGAGTCGACGGCGGGGCTCATCAGCCGCTTGATACCGTCCACCTGACGCGGAGTCAGACATCCGGAGTCGCTCTTGTTCGAAGAACAGGCGACCATCTCCGGACGCCAGTCGCACGATGCCGGATCCGTCACGAGCCCTTCGTCCACACCGGCCTGAGCTCCGCACCGCGCCAGGACAGATTTGTGAACGGTTTCCGCGACCGTACTATTCAGAACCGAACCTCTCTGTTCGTCGGCGACCGCCTGCGCGTTCCACGCTCCAGCGATGACTCGGCCTGTGATGTCGTAGACGGGAGCGCTAGGGAGCAGCCCGTCGAAATCCTCTGGAAAACGCTGTGCCTCCATCAGCACCGCATGACCGCCTTTCGAGCATCCTGACATGTACGAACGCGCGATCGGCTGTTCGTAGAACTTCGTGGTGATCGCCTTCGCCGCGACGGTGATTACGTGATTGTGCCGCCAGGCGAAATCCTCCTGTAGATTCGGACTGTTCGCCGCCCAGACACCGTCGAACCCGAAACTTCCGTCGTGTCCGCCGTTGCCCGTGACTGAAGCGTACCCTCTGGCGAGCGTTGCGTTGCAGGCGTTCCCGTCCAGGGCGCCGCAGAATCCGGCGCAGGGCGTGAGGTGAAACTTCCGGTTCCACTGTGTTGGAAGCGGCAGGCGCAGTTCGAACTTGTTCTGCGGCGCGACATAGCCGAGCACCTGACAGTACTGCTTGATCGGGCTCGCGGCGAGAATGGCGGGCGTCTGTGGATGCGCTTGAGGAACGTCGACGAGGCGCGCCGACGAGATGCGTGTCGGTGCGTCCGGCAGCTGCTCAAAGTCCGCGCCCGCCAGCGCCGCGCATCGCTGCGCGTCGGCGCTGGGCGCCGTTGCTGCGGCCTGGCCAGGCTGGGCGGCCTGCCCAGTCGTTCCGCGTGAGCAGGGCAGTGCAAAGACGAATGCGAGGAGGACAGTCCCGCACAAGGTCCTGTGCGCCGAGAGCAAGAGATGCATGGTGACTGCAGATTCTAGCGCCAATGGGTGTTCGAGTCGCGTGTGCCACGCGCGACCTGAACGGCAAATACGAATTCCGCAGCCGCTCAGGGCCTGTCGAGGATCACGCTGAAGGTGAACCCGAGCGTGGCCTCGAATGGCCGGTTCTGACTGATGGTGGGGCCTGGCTTGAACTCGTCGTCTGTGAAGCCGTTCGGGTACATGCGAAGCTTGATGCCTACGGCAACGCGCTTGAGCACGACATCGATCGGCGTCACCGTAATGGCGAACTTGTCGAAGCGCCGGATATCCCGCCCGAACATCAAGTCATACGAGATACCGACGCCGTGATGCACTTGCACTTCGGAATTGGGACCGCACTCGTAACTTCGCACGGCGAGTCCAGGCTCGAGCGCCAGCATCCATATCTCTCCCCAGTCGTAGCCTTGTGTTGCTGAGTCGCGGCCGGTCGACCCGAAGATCGAAGCGCCCAGCGCCAGATACGGCCCCCGGTTGACGTTTTTTTTCTGCATCGCGGGGGAGAAGAACGTGCTGCCGATCCGGCAATGATCCTGCTTCACGGGCTTGAGGGAGTAGAGGCAGCCGTATCCCAGGCCGACCATTTGCGGGCCGCTCATCTCCCAAATCAATTCCAGGATTCCGGCGTTGCTCGTGCGCGGCATTCCAAGCAACGCGAACAGAAGCATCCCCAGAACCGCAATCCGTCGTGACATCGTCAGTCCTCCAGCCCAGGCGGGGCTCTCCGCAGGCCGCCTGACAGGTTACCTGTCCACCAGTGCGCGCGCGGTATTGGTGCGAATCAGTTCGGGTGCGTCCCGGCGGACCCGGCGACGAACCGTATCGACCTTGTCGGCCGCATAAAGCAGCAACTCGTCGCCTTTCGAACCTATAACGAACGACTGGCGGTTTTCGTATAACACCACCTCGAATCGCTCGAAGGCAATGCGTCGTGGGGCTACTGCCGTCGCAACAACTACGAAGGCGAGGGCAATCGTCGCCCACTTCATCCGCCGGACGGCCGATACGTCGTCAGACCGCTGTTCGAGTCGCGGCCACCAGCGCCAGACGGCGAGAATCAAACCAAAACTGAGCCAGGCCGACAGGTTGCTGTGGCTGATATGCGTGGCGCGAAACGCCGGCCCAAGGATCGCGATGTCTGGAGCGTTGCCCGGAGTGGCGCTCTGAAGGGCGAACAGAGTGGCAAAGAGGGGCCAGTAAAGCCAACCGATCGCGGCCCAGCACACGCCCCCAGTCAACGGAATAAGCGTCGCGAGCGTCGTCGGCGCCAACGGCTCGATAGATCTGACGTACGGATTCACGAGGCGTTTCACGGTGGGCCCGAGCATGAGCCATAGTCCCGTCAGCACGGCAAAGAGAGCCGTGCCCAGGAGCCAGTAAATCGCGAACGGCAGCAGGCCCTGGGCCCCTACTCTGAAATGCTCGGTCGGGCCGGCCCCGAAACCTGGGTCGACGTGAAACACGGCCTCGAATGTTCTGGACGCGACGAATCCAAACACCTCGATCAGGGCCAGGACGGTAGCGATCGCGAGCAGGCCGTAACCCAGACGCTGTAGCAACTGAGACGGCTGAGGGGGAGGGATGGGTATTGGGGTGACAGGGACCGGCGCCGGCGCCGGTCGGATTGCGTCGCGCTCTTCAAGAGCGGCATGGAGATCACCGGCCGACTGGAATCGCCGTGCCGGATCCGGATCGATTGCCCGTTCGACGACGCCGACAAACGCGTCTGGCAAGTCCGGGCGCGCATCCCTGAGGTGACGACGTGCGCGCTGTGCGTGAGCCAGGGCGAGGTCGG
>Ga0184612_10000786_pt1 | contig 14928 bp, 19 predicted proteins | sample PLM3_60_coex_FD_133163 | JGI IMG/M metagenome (GOLD analysis project Ga0184612, IMG submission 133163) | Groundwater sediment microbial communities from an aquifer in East River, Colorado, USA - PLM3_60_coex | ecosystem: Environmental > Terrestrial > Soil > Riparian zone | place: USA: East... | reverse complement strand
TACGGTACCGATGAGCTTTCGGTAGCCGGCGGACTTCGCGGCGAGCCCGTGCCTTTGGTTCCATGCGAGACGGTGGATCTTGACGTTCCTGCCAATGCTGAGATCGTAATCGAGGGATTCTTGCGCTGCGGCTATCGTGAACAGGAGGGACCTTTCGGGGAATTCTCGGGATACATGAGCCCCGGCGGCCAACAACCGGTGATTGAAGTTACCTGCATGACGCGACGGCGCGCGCCGGTCTATCACTCCTTCTTGAGCCAGATGCCGCCGAGCGAATCGAGCTGCATCCGAAGCCTGAGCCGCTCCGCCGCGCTCTATCATCATCTTCGGCACGTCATCGGGTTGCCCGTGCGCGATGTTCACTTCACTGAGAGCGGCGGGGCCAGCAGCATGTTGGTGATCTCGATGACCAAAGAATATCCGGAACAGGTCAAAGAAGTCGCCTGGGGAGCTTGGTCTCTGATGAACAAAGAGGGCAAGTTTACGGTCGTTGTCGACGATGATATCGACGTGCGCAATCCGTTTCAGGTGGAATGGGCGATGAGCTTTCGGACTCAGCCATGGCGGGACACGTTCATGGTTAACGGGGTGGTTCCATCGGGCGTCGACCCATCCACCACGCCACCCGACATTCCTCAACATGATCCCAGACGGAGAGCCGGAAGCAAGATTCTGATCGACGCCACCCGCAAGCATCCCTATCCGCCCGCCGCGCGTGTTCCTAAGAAATACCTAGACGCGGCTCAAAAAAAGTGGAGTGAATATGGCTTCAAATGAATCCCGTCGCCGATCAACGCGTTCGCCCGGTTTCATCAAGAACGCCGGTTGTTTGTTGCTCCTGCTTTTTTGGTTTTGCAGCGATGCCGGCGCAGCAGAAAAAGTCAGGATCTCGATCACGAATTACAACATGAGTTATCTAGCTGCCGGAGTTGCCGCCAAAAAAGGCTTCTTTAAAGAAGAAGGGCTGGACCCAGAAATTATCAGGATGAACTTCAATGTTGCTATGTCGGCCTTGATCAACGGCGAGGTCGATTACACGATGATCTTCGGCTCCGTGGTCCGCGCCGCCATGAGAGGAATTCCGGTCAAGGTAGTGGCGGTTTTGATCGATAGTCCGCCCTACGCGCTGATCTCAAAGCCCGAGCTCAAGTCCATCAAAGCCCTTGCGGGGAGAAATCTCGGCATAGGCGTATACGGGAGCACCAACGACGTCGTTGCGCGGATGATGTTGGAGCATTCAGGCATCAACCCCGACAAGGATGTGAAGATTGTCGCCTTCGGCTTTGACGGTGCCCGTTTGGCGGCCCTGCAAGAGGGTTTGGTGGATGCGGCGCTGATTGCTCCACCGGCGGATGCTCAAGCGCGACGCGCGGGTTTCAACGTTCTTGCCCGCGCCAACGATTTTTTGAAGTTTCCGCATATCGGACTGGGTACATCGAACCGCGTCATCAAGGAGAAGCCCCAGGAGTTGAAGAAAGTGATCAAGGCGATGCTCCGTGCCAATCGCTTTATCCGGGAGAACCGTGACGAGTCGATTAAGGTATTAATGGAATGGGGACGCACCGAAAGAGAAAACGCCGCCGACGCCTACGATTCCACTTGGCAGGTCTTCAGCGCGGATGGAAATCTGGCGGAAGACGGAATGCGACTGGTTATAGAAGACGCGAAGAAGGCTCTGAAAGTGACCCGTCCCGTCCAACTGAGTGAAGTCGCCGATGCGACGCCATTGCGCGAAGCACAGAAGGAGTTGGGACTAAAGCCGAGATAGAGAGAAATCTCGGATCGGATCAGGAGAAGGTTTCTATGGTTAATTTCATGGATTTTTACTACACGGGGCCGGGCACATTGGCGGGCCAGTATATACGAAAATTTTGGCAGCCCGTTTTTCGCGCCGAAGATTTGAAGCCCGGTTGGGCCAAACCGATTAAAATCATGGGCGAACAATTTACGCTTTATCGGGGGGACGAGGGTAAGCCGCACGTCGTTGACTTTCGCTGCGCGCACCGCCAAACGCAACTTTCCGTCGGCTGGGTTGAGGGCGATTGTATTCGCTGCAGATTTCACGGTTGGAAATTCGATAGCTCAGGACAGTGCATCGAACAGCCGGCAGAGAAAGAGTCCTTCGCCGAAAAAATTCGCATTCGCAGTTGCCCCACACAGGAATACCTCAAGTTGATCTTCGTCTACTTCGGCGAAGGCGAGCCACCTCCCCTACCCCGCTATCCGGATTTCGAGACAGACACCCTCTGGGCCGAGACCTATATCCGGCCGTGCAATTACGTCAACAATCTGGAAAACGATCCGATTCACATTCCGTTCACGCACCGGGAGTCGGAGTTCTACATGAATCGCCCGCCGGAAATCCCGGATATCACGGTGGAGGAGAGCGAGTGGGGTGTGCTGCTAACCTCACGGTTTCCCAGCGGCCGTCTGTATATCACCCAACATGGATTACCCAACATCCTGTGTTTCCGGGAACGCGATCGCGATCATTTGGCTTGGCGAGTGCCGGTGGACGACGACAATCATGCAAGTTTTCAGCTCGACGTGACGCATATTTTGGAGGGCGAAGAAGGCGAGGCCTACAAGAACCGCCACGAAGCGCGAACCGGGAAACTTGGCCGTTCGCCGACTGAAATCGGTGAGGCAGTCCTTCGCGGTGACATCCGGATTCAAGACATCGAGGGCCCAGAGCGCGCGAACATCGTTTGGATACAGGACTATGCTACGCAAGTAGGCCAGGGGCCGCTGGAGCTGAGAAAAAAAGAATGGCTGGGGCGTTCGGATCGCGCTTTGATCCTCATTCGTAAAATCTGGGAGCGCGAGCTTCAGGCCCTGGAGGAAGGCAAGCCTCTCAAACAATGGGTGCGCTCGGAACAGCTTGCCGCGCTACACTCCAGCGCCAACGACTAGACTGGCAGGCTGCTGAAAGAGACTGCTATGCTTCGTTGCGCTCGATCGCCTGGCTCCAGCTGGCTTATAGCGTATGGCTTATAGCGTATGGTTCCGACTATATGCCATAAGCCATCTGCACCCTGCTAGAAATTGCTATTGAAACTTAGTTCGTAATGAAAACAAATTCCTTCTTTTTTGTTTCATTGATGTTGGTCTTGCAGTGGTTCGTTATCGGCGCCGCTGCTGCGAAAGCCATCAATGTCGCCTATCCGTCGCCTTCTTGGAATACCTCATTGCCCGTAAGCATGGCCAAAGAATTCGGCCTATTTGCCGCCGAGGGGCTTGAGGTCCAACCAGTATACGTCAGGGGCGGCCCCGTCGTTATGGCCGCTCTGCTTGGCGGCGACGCGGACTTCGCCGTGATCGCAGGGGTGACGGCGGTCACCAGTATTCAGCGCGGCGCCGATATTGTCATTGTCGGCGGCCATACGGCGTACATCGATCAAGTTCTTATCGGCGCCAAGGGCGTTACCAAACTCAGCGAGCTGAAGGGAAAGGTGGTCGGCGTAACGGGATCGGGCGGAGTCACTGAGTTTGCCACGGTGGAGGCTTTGGCGCGCAAAGGTCTGCTTCGAGACAAGGACTACACCATCCTATACTCGGGCAATAGCCCGGCGCGGGTCAACGCCTTGGAGAGCGGTTTGATTCAGGCAGCCGCTTTTTCCGCCATTGAGAAAGTCGTCATGGAGCAAAAGGGCTATCCCCTGCTTCTGGAAACCGGGAAAACCATTCCCGAGTTCCCCTTCATGGTGGTCGTTACAAGCCGGCAAAAAATCAAAGCGAATCCTTTGGAAGTTATTGCTTTTTTGCGAGCCGTGCGAAACAGCATGAATCTGATTCAAAACAGCAAGGAAAAAGTTATCGCGGCGGCGCTGAAGAAAGATCCCAACGCCAACGTCTCGGTGTTGCGGAAATCTTTGGATTACACGGTGGACAGTTTTTCCATCAATTTAGGCAAAAAAAACATCCAAGCGCTGGTCAATGCGGCCAGGTTGGGACTGAACCTGGACGCGCCTGGCGCCGTGGAAAAATTCTTTGTTGATGACTTTATGAACAAAGTGTTGAGTTCGAAGTAACTGCACTATCATTAACATTCGAGCAAATTTGCCATGAAAAACCTCGAGCTGACTCTGATGATGACGGACTATCATAGGACCCATCCGCTGTTTTCCGGCGCTGTATCCATTGCAGGCGCAAAGCTTAAGGTCTGCCCTCCCCCGGTTCAAGGCGATGCCTGTTACAAACCGGTTTATGAACAGTTCGATATCGCCGAAATGTCGCTATCGTGGTACGTCATGGCTCGCTGCCGCGGCGAGCCTCTCATCGCTCTTCCGGTCTTTCCGCTGCGCATGTTTATTCAGCCTTATTTATTTTGCCGGAATCCTGCGGAGATTTCTGGCCCCGAAAAGCTCAAGGGGAAGACAATCGGCATTCAACAGTATCGCATCACCGTCGGCTTATGGGCGCGGGGAATCCTCCATGAACGGCACGGCGTTCATCATGCCGAGGTGCAATGGGTCACGTCCGAGCCAGAAGGCGCCGGTTATCGCGTTCCCGCAAACGTGAAGCTCGAGCTGCAGAGCGAAGATGTCGAAACGCTTTTGTTGAACGGCGAGTTGGATGCGGTTATCCTACCGAACATTGCGCAATCGTTTCGTTCTGGCGATCCTCGAATACATCGAGTGTTCGCTGATTGCCGCGACAGTATCCGGAATTATTTTCAAGATACCGCCATTTTCCCCATCACCCACACGCTGGTCACGCATGAGCGCGTGGTTTCCCAACACCCGTGGCTGTGCAAAGAATTAGTGACGGCCTTGAACGAAGCGGACCGGCGCTGTCGATTGGAGTATGAGTATCCGAAGCGCTTCTCGTTTCCCACGGCGGTTCTATTCCTCGAGGAAGAAGAACAGCAATTCGGCAAAAATGCTTGGACTCACGGATTGGAACCCAACCGATCCGTCCTGAAAAAGTTTGTTCAGTACGCCCACGAGCAGGGATACATATCGTCTGAGCCGGCATTGGACGATTTATTCGCCGCTGTGGGGTGAAGGCAAAGGAAGTTCAAGGCTCAATGTTCCAGGTTCAACGTTTCAACTCGTTTCTGACCTTGAACTTTAAACCTTGAATTTTGAACCCGTAGAGCAGATCCTTGGCCAAAGGAACGAACATCATGACTGAAGCACCGACGGAAATCGTTGGTTTCGGAGCTGGCTCCACCAGTTACGATGCGTTCTTGGAGCGGGAGGAGATTCCCGTGGTTCGAGACTTGTGGGTGAAAAACGTATTCGAGCTTCCCTTGGCTCCTTGGAAAAGAAAAGGCGGTCGCGGCACCTATATCAATTTGCACGGCTCGGGAATCAACACCTCTTATATCGCCGTCGATTGCTTTCTCATGGAATTACCCCCCGGCGGGAGCTCAAACATCGAGCACTACATGTACCAAGAAATCCTCTTCGTCTTGAAAGGACGCGGCGCCACCGACATATGGACGCCGAGAAGCGAGAAGCAGACGTTTGAGTGGCAGGAAGGCAGTCTTTTTACTATTCCCTTGAAATGCCTCGCCTTCGCACCAAGGGGAAGTTCATGAACAACGTCAGCCTCAAAGACGGCGGCAATCAGATCGAGTTCGAGGATGAAGACCCGGCGATCCGCGCGCTCTATGAAAAAGAATGTGCCCGGCAGGGCGTGCAAGTGAATATGGGAAAACGTTAGGCCTCGGAGCTTACCTCGCAGCAAGCTGACGGGGTATCAGAACATATAGCGATGAGGATTTATCCCAAAGGCGTCACCCCCGAATGTTTTAATCGGGGGTCCAGTTCCGGTCTCGCCTGGATTCCCGATAGAAGCATTCGGGAATGACGGACTCTAAGAGGTCTGGGAATACTCTTTACGCAGAAGGTTCGGGGTAGCAAACCCAGTGACTAAAACGAGGAGGAATAGGAAATGAAACTGACATTGCAAAACGCGTCGTTGATTGTCGATAGAGCCCTCGCCAAGGCTCGGGAAACCAAGTTCAGGCCCATGTGCGTCGCCGTGCTGGATGACGGCGGTCACGTGAAGGCATTGAAACGCGAAGACGGCGCCAGCATTTTGCGACCGAACATCGCCATCGGCAAGGCTTGGGGAGCGGTGGGTATGGGCGAATCCAGCCGGCAATTGAGTGAACGCTTGAAAGAGCGGCCGGCTTTCTTAGGATCCCTGTCGGACATGTCCGGCGGTAAAGTGGTTCCGGTTGCCGGCGGCGTATTGATCATGGATGGGAACGAAATTATCGGCGCGGTGGGGGTCAGCGGCGGCACTGCCGATGAGGATGAGGTTTGTGCCATTGAAGGAATCAAAGCCGCTGGACTGACTCACAAAGTTTGATTCGAAAGCTGCCTAGTCTCGCAGGTTGCTAAGAGGGGGAGGCTTCATGCTTCGAGAGCCTTAGCATGAACGGAATGTTCTCAATCATTTCAAAACCTCTTTCCGTTCGTCCCTTCGATTGACTCAGGGCAAGTTCTGAGCTCGTCGAAGGACTCCGGGAGATTTTTTCAGCAACTTGCTAGCAAAAGAATCGGTCGCTCAACCTCGAGGAGTCGATATGGACAGCTACATGGACCAGTACCGCACGGGACCTGAAACGGTTGGTGGCCGTTACATGCGTTTGTTCTGGCATCCGGTTTACCGCTCCGAAGACTTGAAGCCCGGCTGGGCCAAGCCGATCACAATCATGAGCGAGAAATTTACGCTCTATCGGGGCGAGGGCGGCGCGGCGCACGTGGTCGCTTTTCAATGCGCCCACCGCGGGCTCCAGCTCTCCGTCGGTTGGGTTGAGGACGACTGCATTCGCTGCCGCTATCACGGCTGGAAGTATGACGCCACCGGCCAATGCATCGAGGTGCCCACGGAGCCCGAATCAACGGCCAAAACCGTGCGCATTCGAAGCTATCCGACGGTTGAGTATTTGGGATTTATCTTCGCTTATTTCGGCGAGGGAGAACCTCCGCCGCCGCCGCACTTCCCGGATTTTGAAAACGGCAAGGTCACTTGGACCGAGTCTTACACCCGGCCCTGTAACTTCTTTTATAATTTAGAAACCGATCCGGTGCACATCCCTTTCGTTCATCGCGAATCCGAATTCTATTACAATCAGCCCATCGAAGTCCCCACCGAGGTCAAAGCCGAGGAAAGTGATTGGGGCATCACGCTTTATACTATTTTCGCGACGAATCGAATTCGCACCTACCAATTCGGCTGGCCGAACACGCGAAGCTTCAAGGCCCGCGACCGCAACCATCTGGTCTGGCGCGTGCCCATCGACGATGAATCGCACACCAGCTTCCAGTTGGACGTCATGCATATTGCTGACGGCGACGAGGGAGAAAAATACAAGGCGCGTCACGAAGCCAGAACGGGAAAATTAGGGCGCCCCTATCAGGAGTTGGGCGAAGCCGTGCTTCGGGGAGATATTCGCATTCAAGACATTGACGGTGAAGACAAGGCCAACATCGTCTGGATTCAGGACTATGTTACTCAGGTCGGCGTGAGCCGAACTGCCGAACGCAGAAGCGAACGTCTGATCCGCACAGATTCCGGAGCGCTCATGTATCGGAAACTCTGGGAGCGGGAGCTCAAAGCCTTCGCTGAGAACCGGCCAGTCAAACAATGGGCCCGGACAGAGCGAGTCATGAGCGCCTATAGCCATCAGCATCAAAATAAGGACGCATAAGCCGGTGCGGAGCCACGCGCCATGGCCATGAGTCGAATTCGAAAAATCGGCACCCTCTTATTATGCTTCTCGTCGCTTCTGCTCAGCGCCAGAGCGGCCGGCGCGGCAACCATTGATGACGCCAAAAAAGAAGGAACCCTGGTCTTCTACGGCAGCATGACCACCGAACATCACAACAAACTGATTGCTGCTTTCAACCAAAAATATCCCTTTGTAAAAGTCGAAGGATTTCGCGCCAACTCCCTCACCGTCGTTAATCGGGTTGTCACGGAACAACGTACCGGACGTCCAATGGTTGACGTTATCAATGTCGATGAGCTCAGTGGCTGGGTGCTCAAGGACCGGGGTCTTTTGCAGCCCTACTCATCCAATGAAACACGCGCCTTTCCCGAAGCGTATCGCGATCCAGAGGGTTTTTTCACCTGCTGCACTTATATCGTCACCAACGTCATCGCCTACAATCGAAAGCTGGTGCGCAAGGATGAGGCGCCGAAAACCTTCGAGGATCTTTTGCTGCCGAAATGGACTGAGAAACTTGGCATGGAGACCGATCTCGCCAAGCTGTTCGCTGCCTTGGTTCCACTGTGGGGTAGACAGAAGACCATCGACTATTTTATGGCCATGATGAAGCAAAAGCCCTCCATGAGAAGCGGGCGCAGTCTATTAGCGCAATTGATGGCCGCCGGCGAATTTCCCGTGGGCTTGGGATTTTACGGCTATCGGATGCTCGAGCTGCAGGAGACCGGCATGCCGCTAGAGATCGTGCAAGCCGACCCGGTGGTCGCATGGCCCTTTCGCTTGCTCCTGGCAAGAAACCTGCGCCATCCTAACGCGGCGAAACTTTTCATCGACTTTGTCCTATCGGAGGAGGGACAGCGTTTCCTAGCGGGACTTGGGAGAACAGTGGTAAGGCCGGGAATCAAAAACAAATATCCGCAACTGGTTGAAGGCGTCAAGCTTTATCCGGTAAAGCCGGACATCGGCAGGGACTACGAGGCTTTAAGCAAAACCTATTACGATATCGTAAACACCCGTTATTAACTTTCCGTTATGAGGAAGACTTGCTGGACACGAATTTTATTCGTGACAGGCGAACTCTTGCCAGTGGGGGGAGCCAACTCCGACCAGGCTGCCTGAATTACCAGATGAACGTGCACTGGTTTATATCGAAATGGGATGCAACACGATCCCGGCGCACATCCCTAGGATTCCCCGTAGAAACGTACGCGAAAGCGCACCGCCATGAGCCCGGCGAAGTATATCTCCTTCAAGCCGCGCAGTCGGAAATTCCGCACCAAGGGGAAGTTTATGAACAATATGAGCCGCAAGCTGCGCGGCACAACCAGGAGAACATGCCATGTCGACAATTGACTATATGGACTGCTTCCGTACTGGCCCTGACACCATCGCCGGCAAATACATGCGCACGTTTTGGCATCCGGTTTTTCGCGCCGAAGATTTAAAACCGGGCTGGGCCAAGCCGATCCGGATCATGGGCGAAGATTTTACCCTGTACCGCGGCGAAAGCGGCAGACCGCAGGTCGTCGACTTTCGTTGCCCGCACCGCCAATCGACGCTTTCCGTCGGGTGGGTAGAGGGCGATTGCATCCGCTGCCGTTTTCACGGCTGGAAATTCGACAGCTCCGGGCAGTGTGTCGAGCAACCGGCGGAGAAAGAAGCCTTTACCGAGAAGGTTCGGATCCGCAGTTGTCCCACGGAAGAGTATCTCGGACTCATATTCGTCTACTTCGGCGAGGGCGATGCTCCTCCCCTGCCCCGTTATCCGGATTTCGAGAAAGAGAACTTGTGGGTGGAAACCTACGTTCGCCCCTGCAATTTTCTCAACAACATCGAAAACGATCCGGTGCATATTCCTTTCACCCACAAGGAATCCGAATTTTTCCTCAGACGGCCGCGGGAGATTCCCTCGGTTGTCCAGGAAGAAACCGAATGGGGGCTCATGCTGACGACATCCACCGCCACCGGCCGAGTTCAATATTTGCATTACGGTATGCCCAACGTTCTCGGCTTCAAGGAATCCGACCGGGACCACTTTGCCTGGCGCGTCCCCGTCGACGATGAAAGCCACGCGAGCTTTCAACTCGACATTCAGCACACGAAAGACGGTATCGAAGGCGAGGCAGTCAAGGCACGTCACGCCGCCCGTACGGGGAAATTGGGCCGCTCGCCCAACGAACTCGGAGCAGCGGTGCTCAGGGGCGAAATCCGCATTCAAGATTTGGAGGGAGACGACAAAGCCAATATCGTTTGGGTCCAGGATTACGCCGTGCAAGTGGGCCAGGGTCCAATAGAGCTGCGAAAAAAAGAGAACCTCGGCCGCTCCGACACGGCGCTCATCCTGCAACGAAAGATCTGGGTTCGCGAGCTACAAGCACTGGCCGACGGTACCCCGCTCACGGCCTGGCACCGTTCGAATAGGCTTGCTCAGCTGATTTCCTATTCCCATCTGCTGGAAGCGGCACAGCTATAGTCCAGGAGGCGCAAACAACGGTGAAGTTTTTTATTTTACCGCTCGCGCGGAGGCCTGCGATGTTTATTTACCATGCAAGACGTTCCGGTCGTTCAAGTCGTGCAAAACGATTTGAACCGAGGGCAGCGGTTGAACGGCTGGAACATTTTGAACTCAACTCTGTATTACTTTATGTTTAAACATTCCATTATTCCACTGTTTTAGTGTTGTCATTTCTCTCGGCATGGCCACAAGTATTTTCCGAATCCTCTTGTCTTTCGCGAAACGCCTCGACATACTAACTCACTGAATTTAGGAAGTGGAGAAGGAAGATGATTTTCGGTTTGATGGACACGATCGTTCGAAAGACAGACTCACATGGCGGGCGGAACGCGGTTGCAAGCGGTCCTCGAGGAAACCGCTTAATAACTGACAGCCAAGAGGCAGTGCCAACGGCCAAGAATCTTTTCAAGACAATCTTAAAAGTTATTGGCCTTACGGCAATTTTTTATGCGACCGCCGCCAATGCGGGCGTTCCAACCGAGCAGGTTCGTGGTACGGTTGACCAGGTTATCGCCATTCTGGCGGATCCGTCTCTGAAGGCGGAAAGCAAACAGAAAGACCGCCGCGAGCAACTACGACGAGTTATCTTTGCACGATTTGACTTTGCCGAGATGGCGCGGCGCTCCCTCGGTGCCGAATGGCGTCGTCGGACGCCCGCAGAACAGCAAGACTTCATCAATATCTTTACTGACTTGTTGCAGGACAATTATATCGGCACCATAGAGTCCTACAGCGGTGATAAAGTCGGCTATAACCGCGAGACCCAAGAGAAAGACAACGCCGAGGTGCAAACCACACTAACGACTAAGGGCGAAGCCGCCTATTCGATAAACTACCGGCTCCGTCTTGTGGATAAGGATTGGAAAGTCTACGACGTCATCATTGAAAACATTAGTGTCGTGAACAACTACCGTTCCCAGTTCAACCGAGTTATCAGCAAGTCGTCCTACGAGGAGCTCGTCCGCACCATGAAAGAAAAAACACTTTCCGGCCGCAACAGCTCGCAAGCCTGTGGTGAAAAATGCTGATAGCGGGATTTAAAGTTCAAGCCTTTTTAATCCCCAGCCACTTCTTCGCCTTCTCAAGTTCGGCGGCTAGTTAATATCGACGAGCTAACGAAGAAGTACCTTCGAGACTTGACGAATCGGGTCGATCTTGCGCCCGACCAGGTTAGACAAGAACTCTGCGCTGTGTTCAAACACATCCGAGCCGAATGCGAAGCGTTCGGTCGGCGCAAACATCATATACAGATGAACATCCTGCGGATTTTGAGAGCGTTGGACGAAGGTATAACTGCAAAGCGAGGTGAGTATTTGTTGACTAAATGGAAGGGATGGGAGGATATGTTGAATCCGGGTTCTGAAAGTTACATCGGAATCAACCTTCCGGGCAGTATGATCATCGAGAACTACGTAGTTTTTGAAGATCTCATCCCTATCAGAGAATATTTCGAAAAACATTACTCTGACGGATCTTTCAATCGAAGGGCGACTAATTCATAGGTCTTTGTGCCAAAAGAGTCGAGAGAATGACTCGGGTTTTGACGATACGCGTGCAGTGGTGCAAAGCTTTACAGCGACTTGACGCCCGTGCACTACATACAGCCTGCTGGCGCAACGGCTGGTGCGACGACGGTTTGGGTTTATATAGTAGTCGTAAAATATGGCAGCGAGAACCTCGAACTGGCCGTTGCGTTCTTTCAGCAGGTCAAGCAGCGGCCCGGCGTGAAGAGGGGCCAGACCCGGTGGGGATAATCTAGCGACGTATGAAACCACTATTAAAATGCCTAGTACGGGTCAACGCGCTGGTTTTTGGTGGGTGGATGTTTGTGACCCCTCCAGGCAACGATGTGAAGCGGCCATTAAAGGAATGGAGCCAAGAGCGGTCATTTGACACTCTGCAGGAATGCGAGAGCTACCGTGAAAGGCAGGCCGATGAGTTCATAAAGAGAATGGAAACAGTACGAGAAGGGTCGTCTGATTATAAAATGTACGATGATGCTGCCATGCGCCATTTATTGGGTAGGTGTACCCTTGCTGAGCTCTTCGGAACTCAATAGAGAAGGGACCCGTGGTCGCGTCTGGCCAATTTTCCCGCGCTATCTATGCCAAGTTGTATGGCCCAATCTGGAGAGTTAAGCTGAAGTAATGACTGTATACCTTGCCCGGTCCTGTCCTAGGTGTCGAAATTACTTCGGTGTCGTTATCGGGGAACCGAAAACCGAAAACAACGTGCAACCCATACGCGGCCGTTGCGCTAAGTGTGGATACGAAGTCAACTGGACGCTCTTTCCAGGTTATGGCTCAATCGGCCATCGATAAGATCCCACCGGGTCCAAAGCTGGACGAGTTAGCTGCAGAAAAAGTCTTTGGTTGGAGAAACGTCCACCAGCATAATGACAGAGGTGGGCTATACGGCAAAAGGCAAGATAAGCTCGGACACTGGCGACTGGCCAAGGTGCCGAACTATTCGACGAACCCCGTCCACGCATACCCGATAGAGGAACGAATGAAACAGCTCGGACGGTTGGATCGATACCAAAAAGAACTCTCCAAGATTACTGAAGCCACAAATATTCCCTCCGATTGGGTTTCCCCGGATCAGCGTTGCCGGGCGGCGATCAAAGCTATGGGTCAGTACGGTCGGGTCATTCCTTTGAACAGGAGTCGCAAACAATAAGACACCGATCAGCTGGAACCTTGAGCGTGTATCCCCTAGCCTTCATGCAGTTATCAAAGACCTGCTGCTTGTTGCCAGCGCCCAGCAAAGGTGGCCTCACGTTCGCACTCATATAAGTCACGGTTATAGTTCCTCAGGTCGCCAGAGACGAGTCACATCAACACTGAAGGGTCTTATCAACGGAAGGAACGGGCCGTGGAAACGGAGTGGAACTCTCGGGCGCACTGCGCGATTGACCCGGAGAATCCGAGGGCATCAGGGCACACGATCCAACCGGGAATCAATTCGATATCTCACAAAATGAAATGGCCAATATCCGCGAGGGCTACAAAGAGAGCGGTTGGAAACAACCGCGCAGGCTGAGCCATATCGCCATGAGGGCGATCAAGCCGGCACGGCCGATATCGAAAGCGATTGGGAGTGATCGTCTACGCCTATTGCGTGATGCCCAATCATGTTCATCTTTTGGTCTCGACGGGTTCGCAGCCTTTGTCCACGGTTGGGATTTGGGGTAGGCCTGATTCTGGGATTCTGCGGGACGGTCAGAGTTCTACGACTGTGTGTTCAGATGAATTGCTGTCGTATTCCATAGGGTGACTCTCAATTAGGTGAAGGGAGTCCCGGGCGAATATCTTGTCGACGCCCCCTCCTCTTCATTTATGAAAGGCTATCTTCCTTCTTTTCCGCCGCTGCGATCTGGCGATCCAGGTAGGCCAAGATCGTCCCGCAAATCATGTTCTTGTCCTTCTGCTCAACAACTTTTAGAGTTCTGCGGAGGCGATTATGTCGGACAGGTATCGGCTCAACGACTTGCCCCTTCATCTTTCACCTTGGGCGGGACCTCGATAAGTCGATCAGCCGACCACAACACTGGAGGGCCGCGTGTAAAGCTTCCGGTGTTGAAATTAAATGCCGAGTCGTGAACGGTGACTCCCTCGGTTTCGAGCTGAAGGGTGTTTGCTTCTAACATTGATTTCCTCCGTATGGAGCCGAAGCCTCTTGGCTTCCATAAAACAGAGGGAGCAAACAATCATATCGAGCAAGGTGATGCCTTCGTCTTCGCTCGTCACCCGATAGGCGTTACCTACAATCAACTCCCCGCAATGTTGACAAATGTGATCCATATTTTTCTTTAACGCGCCAGGAACATGCCATATCAGATCGATTTACCTAATGTACAGTAGGTCCGTACGATTAATCGAATAAAAAAGGAATTTTTGGCTAACAACAAGAAAAAGTTTTTTGGGCGCTTCTATTGATGAAGGGAATTGCCGTCGCTTTATAAATTTTTGTAAGAGAATGATCTACAACACTCTCTCGTCACTTTCATGGACGAAGCGGACCTTCGACAAGCGATGACTAAACCTTTTCTTCTCATCTGAACAAGACAAAGAATGGAGGTAATGGCTTTAAGACACCGAGAAATAGCTTACTACACTCTTTTACTCCAAAAAGAGTTGAAAAATATACAAAAGTGCCAGAGAGAGCGGAATTCGAATTAGACCCTCCTCTTTTTTTGCAAGTTTCGACTCTTTTTTATCTCCGACATCGATTCCGTTCTTCTCTTTTCCGCCTAGAAATTCTCCTTTGGTAGTTCTAGACTGCTCAAAGAAAATGCCTGAGACAGTCTTCAAAGCTTAGTGTAACGTGCGAGAAAGTCTGATCGCCTCTTCGATTTCAGCTACGGCTTCAGGGCAAAAAATCTCAGCAACAGCGAGAATCATTCGTGCATGAAATTTCTCGCAGAGGATTTCAACCGTCCTAAACTCGTTGCCTGCTTCAAAATGGTGAATTACCAGGCCATTTTTAAGAATGGCATAAATGCGAGACTCCTCGGTAAACTCACTCAGTATACGGTCATAATGTTCCGGCGAAATGTCAATCAATATTTTCACGGGAGTAGAACTACTATCAATCCCTTAAACTCCGCGAGTCATTGAGCAATATGCCTGTGCGGGTGATCAGTTTTTAGCTGGAACTAAAAATATTTGGTGGTTGTCTTTCTGTGTCGATCCCCTGCCCGTTGCCGGACAGGTGGTACTCATGC
>Ga0184612_10000785_pt1 | contig 14932 bp, 15 predicted proteins | sample PLM3_60_coex_FD_133163 | JGI IMG/M metagenome (GOLD analysis project Ga0184612, IMG submission 133163) | Groundwater sediment microbial communities from an aquifer in East River, Colorado, USA - PLM3_60_coex | ecosystem: Environmental > Terrestrial > Soil > Riparian zone | place: USA: East... | reverse complement strand
TTCGCAGGGACGACGATAGAAATGTGATGCACGATAGCCGCTACTTCTTCGACCTGGCGTCGCGCTCCCGCGTCAGCCTTTCCAGCTCTTCGTTCTGCTGGCTGAGCCGGTCGGCGATGCGGGATTCGTTCCGTTCGCCGGAAGCGGCGGCAGCCTGTTCGATCAACTGCCGGATGTTGTCTTCCAGAATCCTGATCCGATCGTTGAGTTCTGCCGGTGATAACGAACTTTCGTTGCTCATGATGCACGCTCCGGAAGCGGCTGCCGCGGGCTGGAAAGATATGTAGGGTGGGCAAAGGCGCGATTGCGCCGTGCCCACCATCTATCGACGGCGACATCTTGAAAGGTGGGCACGCTGCGCTTTGCCCACCCTACGGTAGCATATTTGCGGCTACTTCGCGGGCTCCAGCACGGAGACGTAATTCGCCACCGCCGCCCCGCCCATGTTGAAGATGCCGGCGAGCTTGGGGTTCTTGAGTTGCATGCCCTCGGGCGCCTGGCCGACGAGCTGCATCGCGCTCATCACGTGCATGGAGACGCCGGTGGCGCCGATCGGGTGGCCCTTGGCCTTCAGGCCGCCGGACGGATTGACCGGCAGCTTGCCGTCCTTCTGGGTCCAGCCTTCCTTGATGGCACGGGCGCCCTGCCCGCGCGGCGTCAGGCCCATCGCTTCATATTCGATCAGCTCGGCAACCGTGAAGCAGTCGTGGGTTTCGACGAAGGACAGATCGGAGAGCTGTATGCCGGCCTGCGCCAGCGCGCGCTGCCAGGCGACGGTGCAGCCTTCGAATTGCAGGATGTCGCGCTTGGACATCGGCAGGAAATCCTGCGCGTGCGCAGTGGCGCGGAAGTTGACCGCCTTGCCCATGGTCTTCGCGGTTTCCGAATCTGCCAGCACCAGGGCGGCCGCGCCGTCCGACACCAGCGAACAGTCGGTCCGCTTCAGGGGGCCTGCCACGTACGGGTTTTTCTCGCTCTCGGAGCGGCAGAATTCAAAGCCAAAATCCTTGCGCATCTGCGCATAGGGGTTGGCGACGCCGTTCTTGTGGTTCTTGGCGGCGATCATCGCCAGCGCGTCCGACTGGTCGCCATATTTCTGGAAATAGCCCTGCGCGATCTTGCCGAACACGCCGGCAAAGCCGCCGACGGTGTCGCCGTCCTCGGGCAGATAGGACGCCTTCAGCAGGTAGCGTCCGATATCGGCCGAGGGCGTCCGCGTCATCTGCTCGACGCCGACCACCAGCACGATTTTGGCCGCGCCCGCGGCAATCGCCCGGATCCCCTGATGCACCGCCGCCGAACCGGTGGCGCAGGCGTTTTCAACCCGCGTGGCCGGCTTGAAGCGCAGTTTGGGGTCGGCCTGCAGCACCAGCGAGGCTGTGAAATCCTGCGGCGAGAAGCCGGCATTGAAATGCCCGAGCACGATCTCGTCGACGTCTTCGGCTGATATGCCGGCATCGGCCAGCGCCTCGGTCGCAACCTTCACCACGAGGCTCTCGACGGTTTCCGCGTCGAACTTGCCGAATGGCGTGTGCGCCCACCCCACGATGCTGGCTGTCATGGTCGTTCTCCCTGTGTCGGTTTCGAGGGACTTTGTAGCCTATCGGGAAAAAGACTTCACGCCGGTTTCAGCGATTTCAGGGCCCGCACGCACATGGCGGTTATGCCGGCCCAGTTGCCGGACCGGATATCGGCGGCTGGACAGAGCCAGGAACCGCCCACCGCGACTACATTCGGCTCGGCCAGCCAGGACGCCGCATTGGCCTCGCCGATGCCGCCGGTCGGGCAAACCCTGATATTCGGAAACGGCCCGGCCAGCGCGCGAAGTGCCTTGATACCGCCGGCCTGCTCGGCGGGAAAGAATTTCACGAGATCAAAGCCGGCCGCCAGCGCCTGCATCAGTTCGGAAGCTGTCGCGATCCCAGGCGCAAACGGCAGGTCGCTTGCGGCGGCGGCCTTCAACAGCTCCGGCGTCGCGCCGGGGCTGATGCCGAATTTGGCCCCGAGCGCCCTCGCCCTCGCCAGATCGCCGCCGTTCAGGATCGTACCGATGCCGACAATTGCTTCCGGCACCTCCGCGATCATGGCCCTGGCGGCCTCGACGGCGACCGGCGTTCGCAGGGTGACTTCCAGCACGCGCACCCCGCCTGCAACCAGCGCGCGCGCCAGCGGCACCGCGTCTTCCAGCCGTTCGATGGTCAGCACGGGGATGACCGTGGCGGACTTGAAGATGGCGGCGAGTTGTTCCTGCCTTGTGGCTGCGGTCATGGAGATGCCTTGCGAGAGGTAGCGGGAATGAGTCCGGGCGGCATCGCCGCACGCGGGATGATTGCGCCGGGATGGCATACCACGACCCCGGCGAGGCGGTGCCCCGCCCGCGCGGCTTCGACCGGCTCTGCGCCATGTAGGCGCGCGGCGATATAGGCGGCAGCAAAACTGTCGCCGGCCGCCGTGGTATCGACAACGGGCGCCTGCAACGGCTCGGCCTTGATCGGATGAAGAACGCCCTGCAGACGAAGGATGCTCGCCGGTTCCGAAAGCTTCAGCACCACCTCAGCCCCCGGAATCCGTGCCAGCAAGGCTTCATTGCTTTCGCCGGGATAGAGCGGCAGCAAGTCCTCGGTGGAAGCCAGCACGATATCGGCTGCGGCAAAGGCCTTCTGGAAAACGGCGCGTGCGACGTCGAGATCGGGCCAGCCGCGCGCACGGAAATTGGTATCGAAAGCAAAACGTGCCCCACTTTCACGCGCGCCCTTGAGCGCCGCAAACAGCCGCGCCCGGCCCTCTCCACCATAAAGCGAGAGCGTGATCGCCGAGAGATAGATCACGTCATAGCCGGCCAGCGAGTTCAGCATCTCCGGCGTCTGCGGCAAATCCATCAGGCTGCGCGCGGCGGCGCTGTCGCGCCAGTGAAAGAACCGGCGCTCGCCCTTGTCGTCGGTCTGGATCATGTAAAGGCCCGGCAGCTTGCCGGGCAGTCGGGCCACTCGCTTCGTGCCCACCCCTTCCACCGCCCAGCCAGCGATCATCTCATCGCTCAAGGCATCGTCGCCGAGCGCGGTGACATAGTCGGCGCCGACGCCGAGGCGGGCGAGATACACGGCGGTGTTGAGCGTGTCGCCACCATAGCCACGCGAAAACAGGCCGCCGTCAGCCTGCTTCAGCTCGACCATGCATTCGCCGATGCAGGCTACCCTGGTCATGACCGCATCCGCGTGAAGAAACGTGAAGTCACGTCAGCCTGCGAACTTGCCGCCCAACTCATCCTCGATATGAATCCGGATGATGTCGTCGAACGTCTTCTCGGCGGTGGTGAAGCCGAGCTTGAGCGCGCGGTCGGTGACGAAATCACGCGGCCAGCCAGAGACGATTCCGATGATGGTCGGATCGGGCACGCGCTTGATCCGCGCCGTGACGTTCTTGCCCGCAACGCGATCCAGCGCTGCGATCTGTTCGCCGACGGTCACCGACATGCCGGGCATGCTGAGGTTACGCCGCGGCCCCATCGCGTTGAGGTCCATGGTGCCGGCGTGAAGCAGAAAACCCACCGCCGATTTCGGCGAGGCGTGCCAGTGCCGCACGTCCTCGGACACCGGCAGCACCGCCTCCTCGCCCGCCAGCGGCTCGCGGATAATGTTGGAGAAGAAGCCGGAAGCGGCCTTGTTCGGCTTGCCCGGCCGCACGCAGATCGTCGGCAGGCGTATACTGATGCCGTCGAGCAGACCCTTGCGGGTGTAGTCGTTGATCAGGAGTTCGCAGATCGACTTCTGGGTGCCGTAGCTCGTCAGCGGGGTATGGAAGAACTCGTCGCCGATCTTTTCCGGGAACGGCGCGCCGAATACAGCGATCGAGGACGTGAATACCAGCCGCGGCTTGTAGCCGCCGCCGGCGTGGCGGATGGCGTCGATCAGATAGCGCGTGCCGTCGAGATTGATCCGGTAGCCCTTGTCGAACTCAGCCTCGGCCTCGCCGGAGACGATCGCGGCGAGATGGAAGATCACTTCCGGCCGATCGGCGATCAGCGGCGCCGCCGCGCCGGCATCGGCGAAATCGGAAGCCACGACGCTTATCGGGATCGAGGCGTTGGCGGGCTTGGCGGGCGCCACCACGTCCTGCAACGTCATGCGGGTGATGTCGTGCTTGCCGAGATGGCCGTCGCGCAGCAGCCGTTCGGTCAGCTTGCGGCCAACCATGCCGGCGGCGCCGAGAATCAGAATGTGCAAGACCCGTCTCCTCCTTGTTCTTAAGACTTAGACGCAGGCTGGGCCGTATCGCGGCGACTTGCGTGACAGGCAGGAACGCCGGAACGCCGAGTTGTCGCCTTGACCGGCATGTTCGCCGCTGGTCATCCAGGGATTGGCGAGATCGCCCTCCATATCCCAAAGGTGATGATGGGCATCGACGATCGGTAGATCGTCATAGAGCTGAGAATGCATGTCGTTCTCGTTCAGGCCTCGCGCTCAATGGTCAAATTGCCGCCTCGGTCGACGCGTCGAAGAACCGAAGACCCGTTGGGTTAATGCCGAGGCGGATCTTCTGCTGGGGCTTCACCTTGACGGTTGGCTCGACGCTGGCGACCATCGCGCTACCGCCGGCTTTCAAGTCCAGGATGATCTCGGAGCCGAGCTGCTCGGCGACCTCCACCACCGCATCGAACGAAAGGTCTTCCGGGTCGGCGCCGGTGGCCATATGCAGGTCTTCCGGTCGGATGCCGAGCGTCGCGGGCTTGCCCTTGTGCGGGCCCATGCGCGCCGCGATCTGCTCGGGCACGCGGATCCTCATCGTCGGATTGGTGGCGTAGACCGCGTTCCCCGCTTCCTCGATCATCGTGTCGGCGAAATTCATCGCCGGTGAACCGATGAATCCGGCCACGTACTTGTTGGCGGGGTTGTTGTAGAGTTCGAGCGGCTCGCCCACCTGCTGGATCAGGCCGTCCTTCATCACGACGACCCGGTCCCCCAGCGTCATTGCCTCGACCTGGTCATGGGTCACGTAGATCGAGGTCGTGGCAAGGCGTTGGTGCAACTTCTTGATCTCGACGCGCATCTGGACCCGCAGCTTCGCGTCGAGGTTGGAGAGCGGCTCGTCGAACAGGAAGACTTTCGGATTGCGCACGATCGCACGACCGAGCGCGACGCGCTGGCGTTGTCCACCCGACAGCATGCGGGGCTTGCGGCTGAGATGATCCTTGATGTCGAGGATATCGGCGGCGTTGTTGACCCGCTTGGCGATCTCCGCCTTGTCAAATTTCCTCATCTTCAGGCCGAAGGCCATGTTGTCGTAGACCGTCATATGCGGATAGAGCGCGTAGTTCTGGAACACCATGGCGATGTCACGGTCCATGGGCGGCAGCTCGTTGACGATCTTGTTGCCGATCATGATGTCGCCCTCGGAGATCGTCTCGAGCCCCGCGACCATGCGCAAGGTGGTGGTCTTGCCACAGCCCGATGGGCCGACCAGCACGACGAACTCCTTGTCCCTGATCTCGAGCGAGACGCCCTTCACCGCGTGAAAATCGGCGTAGTGCTTGTGCACTTGACGGATCGTTACATTTGACATTGCCGCTCTCTGTCCCCAGTCGTCCAGTTTTGTTGTGCCTTAATGGGTTGATCCCGTGGCAAGGCACTTCGTCCGCTAACCTTTGACGCTCCCTGTCACGCCAGAAACGTATTGTTCGACGAAGAACGAGTAGGCAATGGCGACCGGAATCGAGCCGAACAGCGCGCCGGCCATCAGCGGTCCCCAGAAGAACACGTCGCCGCGCACGAGTTCCGAGATGACGCCGACGGGCACGGTCTTCTGCTCCGGGCTCGACAGGAACACGAGGGCGTAGATGAACTCGTTCCAACTGAGGGTAAACGCGAAGATCATGGCGGACAGGATGCCCGGCACAGCCACGGGGATGATGATGTACAGCATCGCCTGCCAGCGTGCGGCCCCGTCGATACGCGCGCACTCCTCCAGCTCCTTCGGAACGGATTTGAAGTAGCCCATCAGCAACCAGGTGCAGAACGGGATGAGGAACGTCGGATAGCTCAGGATCAGCGACCAGGCGTGTCGCCGAGGCTATAGGTGCGGATGATCTCGGACAGCGGAATGAATAGCAGCGTCTGCGGCACCAGGTAGGTGACGAAAATGGTCGTACCGAGCAGGGCCGCGCCCTTGAAGTTCAGCCGCGACAGGGCATAACCGGCAAGTACGCCGCAAAACAGCGAGATGGCGGTTGCGACGACGGCAATGAAGGTGGTGTTCCACATCCAGATCGCGAAAGTGGTCTCGCCGAACAGGTACTTGAGGTGCGCCGTGGTCGGATTCCATGTCCAGAACGGTCTGTAATTAGCCCGATACCAGGGGATGTAGAGCTCACCATCGGGCCGGAACGTCGTGATGATCATCCAATAGAACGGGAACAGCAGGAAGATCAGGAAGATCGCCATCGGCAAGCGAAAGAACACCCACCGGCGCCAGACTGCACCTTCGATCATGGGTGGGACTCCAGGTTGGCTGAAGAGGTGAAGCAATTGTTCATCACCGTGTCTCCACCCTGCGGATGTACATCAGCTGGAAGATCACAATGCCAAACAGCAGTGGGAACATGGCGAGCGAGACGGCGGCGCCTTGACTGAGCAGGCCGGTGCCGACGCCGAGCTGGTAGGCATAGGTCGCGAACAGGTGAGTCGCATTGGCCGGGCCGCCGCCAGTCATGACATAAACGATCTGGAAGTCGGAGAAGGTCTGGATAACCGAGAACAGCACGACGACCATGGTCACAGGCATCAGCAGCGGCCAGGTAATGTACCAGAACCGCTGCAACGGCTTGGCACCGTCGATGGCGGCGGCCTCACCAAGGTCAGGGCTGATGGTCTGCAGGCCCGCCATCAGTGAAATAGCGAAGAACGGCACGCCGCGCCAGATGTTGACGATCATGATCGACAGCATCGCGAGATCGCCATCGCCGAGCCAGTTGATGCCCGCGCCCGCCGCGACGATGCCCAACTTGAACAGCATCCAGTTCAGCACCGAGAAGGTCGGATCGAACATCCACTTCCATGCGAAGCAGGCGAGCACGGTCGGCACAATGAACGGCAGCAGGATGAAGGCGCGCGTGAAAGCCTTGAACTTGAAATCGCGATTGAGCAGCAGGGCGAGCCAGAGACCCAGGATGAGTTTGAACACCGTAGTGACAAACGTGTAGAGGAACGTGTTGTAAACGACGGCGTGGAAAATCGGGTCCTTCATCAGGCGCGCGAAGTTCTCGAAACCGACGAACTCGCCGAGCACGCCTACCTTCGAATTGGTGACGGCGAGCAAAATCCCGCGCATAAACGGGTAGGCGATGAACATCAGCAGCAGCGCGATCGTCGGCAACAGGAGCAGCATCGCGAGGTTGCCCTCGCTCTCCAATGGTCGCCATTTCGGCTTGCCGACGATGATACCGCCGCCGGGAACAGATATTTCAGTCGTCGCCATTACATCAATCCAGGTGCGGACGCATGAAGCCAAGTCCTTTGTCGCCAATGGACGGCGTACAGAGAAAAACGGCAATGCGGAAATGCCCCTGTCGCCACGAGCGGCGACAGGGGCCGGCTCGCGTTAAGCGCCGTAGATCGATTTCAGCTGGCTCTCGCACGCCTTAACGGCGTCCTCGGCCGACTGGCCCTTGACGGCCGCCGCAAACATGTTGCCGATCAGGTATTTCGACAACACTTCGGCGGCTTTGGCATTCGACTCACCGGGGTATCCGGCTGCCAAACCTGTCTTGCCGATCGTCGCGAACGGCGACATGACTGGATTCTGCGTCCAGACCTTGTGCTTTTCCCACCCGGATGTGGCCGGCGAGTAGAAGCCCTGGCCCGTCTCGAACCACTGCTCGTAGTTGGCCTTGGTGTGCATGAACCGCAGCAGATCCTTGGCCGCCTTCTGGTTCTTCGAATAGGTCGGGATGACGTGCGACTGGACGAGGTGGAGACCGAACACGCCTTTCGGGCCTGCCGGCAAGAATGCGTGCTGGATGTCGTCCTTGAGCGGCTTGCCGTCGGCCGTCTTGTACTGGTCGGGCTTGCGCGAAGCCTCGATGTAGATCGACGCACCGTTCAGCGTCGAGCAGATGGTGCTGGCCAGGAAGGCGCGGTTGTTGGACGAGTCGTCCCAGGCGAGACCACCTTCGTCCATCGAGTCCTTCCAGAAAGCGGTCATGTACTTGACGGCCTCAACGGTCTCTTTCGAGTTAATGGCGACCTTGCCCTTGTCGTCGACCTCGGCCCCGCCCATCGACCACAGGAACGGATACGCGAACCCGACCGGATCGCCGAACGATTGGCCGAGCGACTGGCCGATCGGAAAGCCCTTGGCCTTCAATTTCTTGCCCGCGTCACGATAGGCGTCCCAGGTCTTGGGGAATTCGGTCAGCCCGATATCCTTGAACATCGACACGCGCCAGGCGTTCAAGCCACCGACGTAGTCCATCGGCAAGCCGAAGAATTGGCCGCCCGACGAACAGTTGGACAATGCGGCTTTGTACCAGTCGCCCTGGTCCTTAGAGACTTCCGCCGCGACGTCGGACATATCGACGAGGCTCGCCTTGTAGAGTTGAGGGTGGTTGTTGTTCAGCATGATCACGTCGGGGCCGGCGCCGGCTTGAATGCCCGACGTGATGCGCGCCTGCAGATCGTTGGCGTTGACGGTCTCGAACTTGACCTTAATGCCGAGCGCCTTTTCCGCCTCAGGGAACAGCTTGGTCCTGAGTATGGTATCGCAAGCGGGAACGAAGTCATTCCAGCGCAGAATGTGCACTTCCGGCGTGCCCTGCGCGATGGCCGGCATCTTGACGGACGCCAGCACGGCGGCCATGCCGCCCGTGGTCTTCAGAAACTTGCGTCGATTGATCTTAGTCATAGACTCCCTCCCTGGGAATTTTAGTAGGTAAGCGTTTCCAAATTTGCAGCGTGGCTCTTAGGGCCCGTTGACCGAACAAGGATCGAATTCTGCCGGCGACGCCAACATGAATGTATACAGCGACGGCCGGAAACTCCACGGGATTCCCCCAATGACTCTCGAACTGGCTTTAATATTCGCATTTTTTTCGAGGCCTCTTACAATGCAGACGTTAGGTCCGGACGGCTATCGTCATTTCGGGTAGCCCAGACGATGGTCGAGGGGCCGATCTGGCCATTTTCGAATCTGATTATCATTTTTAAGCGTTCAGTCGCTTCCCGGTCGTCTCGTCGAACAGATGCACGAGCGACGGATCCGGCTTCAACCGGATCTTGTCGCCCGGATTGAATTGGTGACGTTCGCGGAATACGGCGACGACCTGCTCGCCGCCGAGCTTGGCGAACACCTGCGTTTCCGAGCCGGTCGGCTCGACCACGACAATCTCGGCTTCGGCGCCGTCATCGGCGATGGTGAAATGTTCGGGACGGACGCCATAAACCGCAGGCCGCCCTTCCGTATTGGCCGGTACCGACGCCAGCGGCAGCTTGACGCCGTTCGGCCCCTCAAAGCCCGCGCTGCCGTTCGACTTCACCTGGCCCTTGAGGAAGTTCATCGCCGGCGAACCGATGAAGCCGGCGACGAACTGGTTGGCCGGGGTGTCGTAGAGCTCGAGCGGAGTACCCATCTGCTCGACGACGCCGTCATGCATCACCACGATCTTGTCGGCCATGGTCATGGCCTCGATCTGGTCGTGGGTGACGTAGACGGTCGTGGTCTTCAGCCGCTGATGCAGTTCCTTGATTTCGGTGCGCATCGCGACGCGCAGCTTGGCGTCGAGGTTGGACAAGGGCTCGTCGAACAGGAACACCTGCGGATCGCGCACGATGGCGCGGCCCATGGCGACGCGCTGGCGCTGGCCGCCGGACAATTGCCGGGGATAGCGCTCGAGCAGCGGCGTCAGCGCCAGGATTTCGGCGGCGCGCTTGACGCCGTTCGAGATTTCATCGGCACTCGCGCCGCGCAGCTTGAGCGAGAAGCCCATATTGTCGGCGACGGTCATGTGCGGATAGAGCGCGTAGTTCTGGAACACCATGGCAATGTCGCGCTCTTTCGGCTGGACATTGTTGACTACGCGGTCGCCGATCGAAATCGTGCCTGAGGTGATGTTTTCGAGGCCGGCGAGCATCCGCAGCAAGGTCGACTTGCCGCAACCGGAGGGGCCGACCAGCACGACGAACTCGCCATCCTCGATCGGAATCGATACGCCGTGCAAAACTTCAAAATTGCCGAACGACTTCCGCACGTCGCGAATCTGTACCGACGACATCGAACTCTCTCCCCTCATTTTCTGTTTTGTGGCGCCGCGGGTGGACGGCGACGCCCTGCTGTCTTTTCGACTCTAATGCCGGAAGCCGAATTCAACCGTCATCATCATCCGCAGTTTGACGGTTTTTAGCAATCCGATGGTAGCGCTGTCAATAATTGTTCAAACGTCTGATCTGTTGTGATATGAGCGCAAGATGGGACGAAAACAGACAAAGTCTGGCAAAATCCGCCTCACAGAGGTCGCCAAGCTTGCTGGCGTCAGCCCAATCACGGCATCGCGGTTTTTCAGGAACCCCGAAGCGCTGTCGTTGAGCAAGCGGGAACGCGTCGATAGCGCCGTGAAGGAACTGGGTTACGTACCCAATCTCGCCGCGCGCGCGCTGGCCTCGCACCGCACCGAAGTCATCGGCGTCGTGATTCCTTCCCTCACCAACAATGTGTTCGCCGATGTGTTGCGCGGCATCTACGATTCTTCCGAAGGTAGCCGCTACACCATTCAGCTTGCCAATACCCGCTACAGCATTCTGCAAGAGGAAAAAGTGCTTCGCCTGTTCCGGGCGCAGAAGCCCGCGGGATTGATCGTCACCGGAATCAACCAGACCGCGGAATCGCGCACGATCCTGGAGTCGATGAATTGTCCGGTCACGCAGATCATGGAGATCGGCGACAGTCCGGTGGACATGATGGTCGGATTCTCCCATTACGACGCGGCTTTTGCGGCAATTTCGCATATCCTCGAACAAGGATATCGCCGCATCGGATTCCTCGGCGCGCGAATGGACCCTCGCGTGCAGCGGCGGTTCGAAGGGTATCGGGATGCCATGAAGGCGGTCTCGCTGTTCGATCCGACCCTCGTCGTCACGACTTCCGTGCCGACCACCGTCACGCTTGGCCGCACCCTGTTCGCCGACCTCCTTGCGCAGACGCCCGACATCGATGCCGTCTTCTGCGTCAACGACGACCTTGCGCTCGGCGTCCTGTTCGAATGCCAGCGCCGGCAGATTTCGGTTCCCCGCGATCTGGCCATTGTCGGCTTCAACGACCTGGAATTCACCGCCTCTGCGGTCCCCTCGCTTTCCAGCGTGCGCACCAACCGCTACGAAATGGGCCGGCACGCCGTCAGCATGGTGATCGACGCGATCGAGGGCCGCCGCCCGAAGGAGCCGGTTATCGACCTTGGCTTTCAGTTGATGGTCCGCGAAAGCTCGATGTCTTCAAGCACCTGACGCGCCGCTCACAGCACGGGTCACGGCGCGGCAGAAAATGGTAGCGCTATCTTTTTGGCCGGATTAGGATCGCCTCCGCGAAAATCTGAATTGGGTACGGCAGCCGCGTTTGCAGCGGATGAAATTTTCAGCATGGTGCAAGTGCTGCCATGCTTTGAGCCGCTACCAGTTTGCAGTGCGGGAGGAATCAATGAAAAAAACCGACAACAACAAGGCCCCCACCGACGGCAAGGGCCGGAAGCTACGTTCCCTCGAGTGGTTCAACAACCCGCATAACCCGGGAATGACCGCGCTCTATCTCGAGCGCTACCTCAATTACGGCCTGACCCGAGAAGAATTGCAGTCCGGAAAGCCGATCATCGGCATCGCCCAGACCGGCAACGACCTGTCACCCTGCAACCGGCACCATCTCGAACTGGCGCACCGGGTGCGCGAGGGCATCCGCGCGGCCGGCGGCATCGCGATGGAATTTCCGATGCATCCGATCCAGGAAACCGGAAAGCGGCCGACCGCGGCGCTCGACCGCAACCTCGCCTATCTCGGCCTGGTCGAAATCCTGTTCGGCTATCCCCTCGATGGAGTGGTGCTGACCACCGGCTGCGACAAGACGACACCGGCCTGCCTGATGGCGGCGGCGACGGTCAATCTGCCCGCCATCGTGCTTTCGGGCGGGCCGATGCTGAACGGCTGGTTCAACGGCGAGCGCACAGGCTCCGGCACCATCGTCTGGAAGCAACGCGAACGGCTTGCCGCCGGCGAGATCGACTACAACGAGTTCATTGAAATCGTGGCGTCCTCGGCCCCCTCGGTCGGCCACTGCAACACGATGGGCACCGCCTCGACCATGAACTCGCTTGCGGAAGCGCTCGGCATGTCGCTGCCGGGCTGCGCGGCGATCCCCGCGCCCTATCGCGAGCGCGGCCAGATCGCCTATGAGACGGGAAAACGGATCGTCGAAATGGTCTGGGAGGATCTCAAGCCCTCCGACATCCTGACCCGCAAGGCGTTCGAGAACTGCATCGTGGTGAATTCGGCGATCGGCGGTTCGACCAACGCGCCGATCCATATCAACGCGCTGGCGCGGCATATCGGCGTCGAGCTCTCGATCGACGACTGGCAGAAGCATGGCCACGACATCCCGTTATTGGTGAACATGCAGCCGGCCGGCTTCTATCTCGGCGAGGAATATCATCGCGCCGGCGGCGTACCGGCGGTGGTGCGCGAATTGATGGCGCACAAGCGCATCCATGAAGACGCCCTGACCGTTAACGGCCGCACCATGGGCGAGAACTGCCGCGAGGCGGCCAAGCCCGACGGCGACGTGATCTGGAGCTACGACAAGCCGCTGGTGAAGGATGCGGGCTTCCTGGTGCTGCGCGGCAACCTGTTCGATTCCGCGATCATGAAGACCAGCGTGATCTCGAAGGAATTCCGCGACCGCTATTTGATCAATCCCAAAGACCTGAATGCGTTCGAGGGACGCGCCATCGTGTTCGAGGGGCCTGAGGATTATCACGACCGGATCGACGACCCTTCGCTCAACATCGACGAGCACTGCGTGCTGTTCATCCGCGGCGCCGGCCCGATCGGCTATCCCGGCGGCGCCGAGGTCGTCAACATGCAGCCGCCGGCGGCGCTGATCAAACGCGGTATCCTCTCCCTGCCCTGCATCGGCGACGGAAGGCAGTCCGGCACCTCGGGTTCGCCGTCGATCCTCAACGCCTCGCCGGAGGCCGCCGCCGACGGCGGGCTTGCGATCTTGCGGACCGGCGACAAGGTTCGCATCGACCTCAACAAGGGCGACGCCAACATCCTGATCACGAGCGACGAGTTGAAGAAACGTCGCGCCGAGTTGAAGGACAAGGGCGGCTTCCCCTATCCGGCCAACCAGACGCCGTGGCAGGAGCTCTATCGCTCGACCGTCGGCCAGCAAGCCACTGGAGCCTGCATGGAGCTCGCCACGCGCTATCAAAATATTGCGGGCACGGTCGGCGTGGCGCGGGATAATCACTAACCGTTCGCCGTCATTGCAAGCGTAGCGAAGCAATCCAGAAAATCCCACCGTGGAAGAAGTCTGGATTGCTTCGTCGCGGAGTTTATCATCGCGCCGGCCGGAGGCCGGACCCGTTGGCTCCTCGCAATGACGAAAGAGGAAACAAGGAGAAAAAAATGTCAGACCGCCTAAAGGGCAAGCGCGCCTTCGTCACCGCCGCCGCGGTCGGAATCGGCCGCGCCTGTGCGCTGGCTTTTGCGCGCGAAGGCGCGACCGTGTTCGCCACCGACATCGATGAGGCCAAGCTCGAAGCCCTCAAGGGCGAAGGCATCGCGGAAGTGGCCAGGCTCGATGCGCGCGACAGCGCCGCCGTCGCCGCCATGGCCAGGCGCGCCGGCAAGACCGACATCCTGCTCAATGCCGCGGGCTTCGTGCATCACGGCACCGTGCTGGATTGCTCCGACGAAGACTGGGATTTTTCCTTCGACCTCAACGTCAAGTCGATGCACCGCACGATCCGCGCATTCCTGCCGGGCATGCTGGAAAATGGCCGCGGCGCGATCGTCAACATCTCTTCCGCCGCCGGCGTGTTCAAGGCCGCGCCGAACCGCTACGTCTACGGCGCGACCAAGGCCGCCGTCGCCGCGCTGACGCGTTCGGTCGCCACCGACTTCATCGCCAAGGGCATCCGGTGCAACTGCATCTGCCCCGGCACCATTGAGACGCCCTCGATGCTGGATCGCGCCGCCGCCGCAGGCCCCAACGGACGCGAGATGTTCATCGCACGGCAGCCGATGGGACGGCTCGGCACCGCTGAGGAGATCGCTTCGCTCGCCGTCTATCTCGCCAGCGACGAAAGCGCGTTCACCACGGGCGTCGCGCATGTCATCGACGGCGGCTGGACGCTTTAGGAGAAAGACCAATGAACAAGATCGATCTGAACGGCCGTTGCGCCGTCGTCACCGGCGGGGCGCAGGGTTTTGGGCGCGCGATCGCCGAGCGCTTCGTCGCATCGGGTGCGAAGGTCGCGATCTGGGATCACGACCTGCCGTTTGCGGAAAAGACCGCCAAGGAAATCGGCGCTGATGTCTCTGCCTTCAAGGTCGACGTTTCCGATCTCGCCGCCGTCGAGAAGACCCGCGATGAGACGCTCAAGGCGTTTGGCAAGATCGATATCCTCGTCAACAATGCCGGCATCGCTGGTATCAACAAGACGGTGTGGGAAACCGACCTCGAGGAATGGCGCAAGGTGCTGCGCATCAATCTCGACGGCCCCTTCATCTGCTGCAAGGCGGTGGTGCCTGCAATGATCGCGCAAAAATACGGCCGGATCGTCAACATCGCCTCCATCGCCGGCAAGGAAGGCAACCCCAACGCCGCGCATTATTCGGCCTCGAAGGCCGGCCTGATCGCGCTGACCAAATCGCTCGGCAAGGAACTCGCGCAGCATGAC
>Ga0184612_10000782_pt1 | contig 14950 bp, 12 predicted proteins | sample PLM3_60_coex_FD_133163 | JGI IMG/M metagenome (GOLD analysis project Ga0184612, IMG submission 133163) | Groundwater sediment microbial communities from an aquifer in East River, Colorado, USA - PLM3_60_coex | ecosystem: Environmental > Terrestrial > Soil > Riparian zone | place: USA: East... | reverse complement strand
GAGCGGGACTGGATCGTCTGCAACTCGGCGTGCACGAGGGCCGACTTCTGCGGAATGACCGCGATGAGTCGCGAGCGCGTGTTCGTCACACCCTTCGCGGCGGCGCACGAGGTCTTCCATCCCGAAGATGACCCTTTGCGGATCGCGTCCGTGCTGGGGAGGCATGGAATCGGCAGCCGGCCCTACCTGCTGAGCCTGTGCACGCTCGAGCCGCGGAAGAACCTGGCCCGACTGGTCCGGGCGTTCTTCGCCATGGTCGCGGATCAGCGCTGGCCGGAAGTCCTGCTGGTCCTCGTGGGCCCGACGGGATGGAAGGCCGACGCGCTCTTCGCCAGCCTCGACGAGCGCCCGGGATCCCGCGCGCGCGTGGTGCTCACCGGCTACGTGCCCGACGAGGACCTCAGCGCGCTCTACAGCGGCGCGCGCGCCTTCGTGTTTCCGTCGCTCTACGAGGGCTTCGGATTGCCGGCGCTGGAGGCGATGCAATGCGGGGTGCCGGTGATCGCCTCGCGCACCAGCTCGCTGCCCGAGGTGGTCGGCGATGATGCCCTGACCGTGGATCCGACCGACGAGGATGCCCTGGCCCAGGCCATGCTCGAGCTCCTGAGCGACGCCGAGCGGGCGCGTGAGCTGGGGCGCCGCGGGCTCGAGCGCTCGAAGCAGTTCAGCTGGGCGCGCACGGTCGAGGAGACGGTGCGGGCCTACCGGGTCATGCTCGCCGGATCCTCCTGAGCGCCGCCCGGCCGGGCGAGCTCGGACAGACATCGGCGGACGGTGCCCAGGGAATCCTCCCACGTGAACCGACCGTGGGCGACGGCCACGCCGGCCGCCGCCCGGCGCGCGCGCTCGGCCGCCGGTTCCTCGTAGGCTCGCCGCAGGGCTTCGGCCAGCGTCGAGACGCGCACCTCGCAGAAGTCCACCTCGTCGACCTCGTCCGAGAAGCCCAGGGCGACCTGGAAACGCCGGTGCACGGGAACGTGGATGCGCTGGACAGGCATGAGGTAGCTGGTCTCGTCGCTGCAGAAGTCCAGACACGCGCCGAACCGCGGCGCGATGGACGGCGTGCCCGCGGCCATGCACTCCAGGATCGGAAGACAGAACCCCTCAGCGCGGTAGGGGAAGACGGCGACGTCGCACGCGCGGTAGAGGGCGGCGAGGTCGGCGGCGGAGAGGAAGCGGTCGATGTGGACGAGCGCCGGCGCGCCCGGGTCCCGGATCAGCTCTCGCATGCGCAGCCGGATCGTGTCCTCCCGGTAGAACAGGTCCTGGGAATGATCCTTGATCACCAGGCTCACGTCGTCGCCCGACGAGAAGGCCTCCGCATAGGCCTTGAGCAGCGTGTCCGTGCCCTTCCGGAAGCACACGCCGCCGACGAAGAGAAAGGTGCACCGCTTGGCCGACGGCAGGGGATACCGCTCGCCATCGGGACGGAAGAGGCGGGGATCCACCCCGTGCGGGACGACACGGATCCGGTCCCCCTCGACGCCCGCGGCCCGCGCCTGCCGCTCGATCCAGTGGCTGTGCGCCCAGAACTGGTGGAACTGGGCGTTGATCTTCTGCACCCAGGCTCGGGGCAAGGGGCCGAAGTCCCAGGTGCGGACGGCGACGGCGCGCGCGCCCGCCGGCGGATGGAACTCGGTGAAGTGCGACTCGAAGTCGTGGTGGATCAGGAGGTCGGGCGGCCGCCCGGCACCGGTGTCGTGATCCACGACGTCGTATTCCCCGCTTGCCGTCAACCCCTCGCTCCACCGCGCGTTGACGAGGGCGAACGCGGAACGCCCCGTCCGGCTTCCCTTGAACGCCACGACGCGCCGGGGCGGTGGCGACGCCGGCTGGCGGGGCCCCATGTCCGCGCTCATGATCCGGCGACGGGTACGCCCTCCTGGAGAAATCGCACGAGCCGGCCCAGCTCGCGGAGGTCATCGCTCAGCACCAGGTCGTAGGGTGTGATGGTGGGCACGAAGTCGCCCAACATGCCGAGAAAGCGGCCGCGGTCGGTGGGATCCACGAATCGCTGCAGCTTGCCCGCCGCCTCCATCAGCTTGAGGAGAGCCGTCCGCCGGGGGAGGGGGGTGATGCCGAAGCTTGTCCCGGGCCGTGCGAAGAAGAGAAGGTCGGCTCGCTCGTCGGTGTAGGGCTGGGACCGGAACAGCTCCTGCGCCGGCATCTCCTTCTTCAGCCGACCCGCGAAGTCCGCGGGCTCGGCCGGCAGCGGCCGGTCGAAGAAGTGCCGCTCGGTCTTCGCGTCCAAGCGCGAGCGCTCGTCACAACCGCTGACCAGGAACCCGGGGGCGGCCCGCTTGAGGATCAGGTGATCCTCGCCGAGCACCGTCCCGCCCGCGCGAGCCAGCTGGAGCGCGATCGTACTCTTCCCGGCGCCGCGGTCGCCGAGGAACATGCTCATCCGCCCGGCCAGCCGGATCGCCGCCGCGTGAAGCACCACGCGGTCCAGGAGGAAGAGGAGCTTGTGGAAGACGACGGCGAGGTGAACGCAGAGCTCGAAGTGGGGCGGGTGGGGCGTCAGCAGGGCGATGTCGGCGCGCACGGGGTCCGCGGCCCGATCGAGCACCGCGGAGATCGCCTCGGTATGGATCTCGGGACGATGGTGAGCGTGGCGGAGAATCATGCCGTCCTCCGGAACGAGGGGCCGCGCCGACCATTGCCCGCGGGGCGCCTCGGAGAGCGCGATGTCGGCCTCGACCCGCGCCAGCAGCTCCACGGTGGGCGGCTTCAGCGAGGTTCCGAAGATCCGGGCGACGTCCTCGCCTCGCTGCGGATCCCCGTAGTGCAGCCGGGCGGTCAGGCTCCCGAAGCGAATGATGCTGGTTGCCACCGCGGTCTCACCGCGCGTCGCGGGCGGACCGGGGCCGCCGCAGGCCGGCCAGGCGGAGCGCCTTGGCCAGGGCGCGGCGGGCCAGGTCCACCGACAGCGGAAGGGCGAAGCGGCGCCAGTACGCGAAGAGGGCGGCGCGGCGGGCCGCCGTCCATTCGGCATCGCGGTGGGTGATCCAGCCGTCGTCGCGCTTCCGGGCGACGGCGCGGCCCAGCACGTCTTCGCGGGCGACGTAGAACTGCCGCTCGCGCCAGTTCTCGCACCAGAGGTGCAGGCCGTGCTTGGACCGGCGGACCACGCGCCGCGTCGGGAACTTGTCCTGGACGCGGTAGGTGAGCACGTCACCGATCCGTATGGCGTCCCATTCCACCTGCTCCACCACGACGGCGTCGCCCTCCACGAGGAACGGCCGCATGCTTTCCCCGTGGAAGTAGAGCGTCCGCGCCTCGGAAGACAGCTCGAGCTGCAGCTCCTTGGCGACGAGGCGCGCTCCGTGGTCGGGCACGAGCCCGCCTACTCGCCGCTCAGGACGAGCTGCTCGAGCTCGCCGAACTTGGCGAGGGTCGGCGGCTCGTAGCGGCCCGGGGCGGGGCCGCTTCCGGTTTCAGCCGCCCCGTCGGGACCGGCGCCCGGCTCGGCGACCTCGAGGAGCAAGCCCTCCTCGCCCAGGCTGGCGAGAAACGCCTCGACGTCGGCGCGGACGGCTTCGCGTCCGAGGCCGTACCGCGTGCTCAGCCGGGCGGCGATGTCCTCGGTAGCCAGCGGCGTCGTCAGGATCGCCTCCCAGATGAAGGTCCCAGTGGCGTTCAGGCCGTAGTAAGCGGAGCTGTCGGCGTGGACGATGACCGCTTCGCCGTCCACCACCCGCCAGGCCACCTTGTCCGTGTTCGCCAGGAAGCCACCCATGTCCACCTCGCTCCGGAAGGGACGACCGGGTGCGGCGCGGCCCTCTTGTGGGATTTCCCTTAGCATGCTACGAGAGCAGGGAGGCGGTCAAGAAAAGAGGCGTGGTAAGCGATCCGGGGCCACTGGCTCCGCCCGAGCGGCTCCTCGTGAAGTTGGCGGGGCGCGATGGCGTCCGGGCGTCCCTCGCGGATGACCGGGCAGTGATCGAAGACCCGAGCACTCGGGCGCGGCTCATCCGGCTGGCCATGGAGCACGGGATTCACGGCCTCGTCCTCCGGGCCCTCGTCCGTTCTCCTCTCATGGGGACGCTGTCTCTCGAGATCGCCCAGGAGCTTACGGTCGAGTGGAACCGCTTGCGGCGGCAGGCCGCCCTGTGGGACCTGGAGCGGGACCGCCTCCTGTCGCGGCTGGAGCGGGAGGGGCTGACCCCGGTCATCCTCAAGGGCGGCGCCCTGCGGGAGACCGCCTACGGAGAGCCCGCGGAGCGCTCCCTGGGCGATCTGGACCTGCTGGTGTCGCCCGCCCAGCTCGGGCCGGCGCAAGCCGCCCTCGAGCGCGCCGGATACCGAACCGTCGGCACCGAGGCAATGATCGAGGCGTACCGCCTCCACCACTTTGACATTCCGTTCGCGCACGCGAACGGATTCGTCGTCGAGATCCACTGGGCCCTGTCCCGCGCGAGGCTCGGGTTCCAGCTGGACGAGCGCGCCTTTCTCTCGCGGGCGGTCTCGAGACCACGGGCCTCGGGCGTCGCTCTGCGAGTGCCGTCCGCGGAGGACATGATCCTCCACCTGGCCAGCCAGAACGAGGAGGACGCGTTCGGCCGGCTGCGGCGCCTCGTGGATCTCGATCGCGTCGTGGCCTCCACGCCGCAGCTCGACTGGGCCTATCTCGGCGAGGCGGCCCGGCAGGGCGGCGTGCAAACGTTCACGGCGCTCTCCCTGCGACTCGCCCAGCTCATCCTGGACACTCCGCTGCCGGTCGGATTCGTCGAGGGCCTCGCACCGTCGCGTCTGTCTCGGCTGAACCTGACGCTGCTACGCCCCGTCTCGTGGGTGATCAGCGAGCCTGCGCGTCGGTCTGCCGCGGCGGGCGAGGTCCTGCTGTTCTGGACCACGGTCGGCTGGCGAAACCGTCTGCGCCGGTACCTGGTCGTCGCCTGGCCCGAGGCAGATCCGCTCGCCTGGATGTGGGAACGGCCGGCTCAAAACCGGCGTCCGCCAAGGCGGGTCTGGCCGCTCGTGAAGCTGGTCGGGTATCAGCTGCTCGTGTACGGGCGTGGGCTGGCCGCCGCGCTCACGACCTCGGGAAGGCGCCACCTCCGGTTCTGGACGTGACCGTGCGCTGCGTGAAAAAAGCGCAAAGGCTACTCCGGCCTGACGCCCATGGCGCGAAGGGCCTCTGACACGCGCATCAGAGCTCGGGCGGAGTGGTACGGGCACTTCCACTCGTGCCCCTTGCTCAGAATGAGAGGCCGGCCGTCCCACGTCGTGGTCTCGAACCAGTCACCGCCGTCGTGATCCGTCTGATAGATCCAGACCCAGTCGAACTGCTTCTCGAAGGCTACCAGGTACTTCGTCTCGTCGGTCCAGCGGTACGCCTCGATGGTCGCGACGAGCATCTCCGCCTGTTCCCACCAGCGCTTCGTGAGCCGGTCCCGGTCGAGATACACGGCATGGACTGCGCTACCCGCGGAGGGTCCGTACCTCGCCACCCCTCCGCGCCTCCTGTCAAAGCCGTACGTCAGGGCGTGATCGATGAGCCCAAGGACAACCTCGCCGACCGTGCCGCGCGGCTCGCCGAGGGTGTCCACGGCCTCGAGGATCAGCCACGCGAGTTCGACGTTGTGACCGTAGGAGGTGACGATCTTACGTCCGACGGGCGATCGCAGTCGCCACGAGCGGTCGAACGGATAGTCGAGTGCGCAGCGATCCCGGAGGTGGAGACCCTTGGCGAGCAAGACCTCCAGAGTCTTCCGAAGGGCCGCGGTGTGCCTGTCTTTCCCGGACGCCTTTGCGAGCGTCGTCAGGCCCTCCAGAAGGTGCAGATGGGTGCCCACGGTCTTGCGTTCCTGACCATTCGCTGGAGAAGCCGTCCACTCGCGCGTGAACTCCTCCCTGATCCCCAGCTCCCCGTCATCGGCCTTCTCATAGAGGACCTCGAATACCGTCTCGGCCCAGCCGAGGGCATGCAAGTCGCCCGAGGCCATCGCGAACTCGGCGAGTGCATAGGTCGCGAATGCGTGCCCGTACGTGATCTTGCGCGGGTCCACGGCCTGACCGTCGCGCCCGACTTTCCAGAAGAAGCCCGAGTGCTCGACATCCCACATCCGATCCAGCAGGAACCTCACGCCCTTGCGGGCCAGCTCGAGGTAGCCCCGATCAGCGAGGCCGTGCCGGTGTGCCGCGGCCAACGTCCAGATCATCCGCGCTTGCATCACGAGGTACTTGTCACTGGGACCCAACCGGTTACCGGTCCGGTCGAGGTGGGTGATGAATCCTCCACCCTCTTCGTCCCATGTGTTCCGCGTCCAGAACGGCATGATGTTGTCCGCGAGGCTGGACTCGACGTTCCTGAGGATCACGGGAAGTCGGTCCACCAAGGGCGGACGGGGCTCTTCGTAGGGGCGCCTCCCGGACCCGACGCGCGCGATGGCCGGCCTGCTGAGCCGACTCACCGAGACGTGGACGTCCTGGCAGAGTCGCTCACCCGATTCCAACGTACGCCGGGCTAGCGTACGTGCGGCTCGAGGAACGAACCGACGCGCCAATCGATGGATCTCAGCCACTGCGGCCTGAGTTGGTGTCGGGTCTAGGCCGCGTCGTGGCTCCACTTCAGCATCCGCTCGGCCTTGCTGCAATCGAAGAACCCCCGGTTGCCACTGAGGTCGGTGCGCACCGGCACATCGGGGAAAAACTCCTGTTGAAGTTCGAGCGAGGGCCTCTTCATCACCGTGTCTGGCGCGACGATGTAGAACACCTGGTGGCCGCTGAAGTCAGCCGCCAGGGAAAGCAGGCAGGCTCGCGCCGCTGCCTCGAGGTGGGTATAGCCCCACAACTCCTTGGCCAGTGCGCTGCCCGGCCTGTCGCTGTGCGGAGCCGCCGGGCGTCGCGCCACGACCCGGTGCAGGCGCAGACTCGCAATCGTCATCGCCCCGTATCGTCGCGCAAACGAGTCGGCCTGCTGTTCGCAGATCCACTTCGACAGGCTGTACGGGTCTTCGTTGTAGGTGGGATGCTGCTCGTCGAGCGGGAAGTAGTCATACCGCGGCCATCGGCTGAAGGCGAGGCCGGTGGCATTCACGCTCGACGCCTGGCAGATTCGCGTGATCCCAAGCTTGGCCGCCGCCCGCAGCGCATTGTAGCTTCCCACGACGTTGTTGTTGTGCACTTCGTGATCAGGGCGCACGCCCGGGGCCGGGATCGCGGCCAGATGCACCAGAGCATGGCACCCGCGCAAGGCTTTCTCGAGCTCGGCGTATCGGGTGATATCAGTCTCGACGAATGCAACGGCCGGCCGCCGCCCGGTCGTTGCTGGAGGGACGCGATCAATTCCCACGACGCTGTGCCCGCGCGCCAGAGCCAGTTCAATGACAGCCCCACCAATGCGACCGCTGCCGCCGGTAACCGCGATTCGCATCTCAGAGTTCGCGATCATAGGGCGTCGCTGCCCGCCCTTGCAAACGCCGGATCGACCCTGCATTCCTGGCGATCCTTGGGCGACCGCACCCTGTTCACAGCTCCGCCATCAAGACGCACGCGGGGGTCGGCACACAAACTGAACTGCCGCTCGGCCTCAATAGGCCCGTATCGGCATCGACGTGGAAGGGCACGATCGTGTCACTCTTCTGGTTGGCCGAGAACAGGAACCTGCCGGAGCCGTCGATGCCGAAGCTGCGCGGCCACATCCCTCGCGTCGGCTGGTGTCCGCGTGCGCTCAGCCTGCCGCTTGCCGAGTCGAGTCGAAAGATGGCAATGCTATCGTGACCACGATTCGAACCGTAGATGAACTTCCCTGCCGGATGCGCGTGGATGGCCGCGGCGTAGCTTTCCTCGGAGCACCCTTCCGGCAACGTCGGGATCGTTTGAATCTCGGCCATGGCCCCGGCGTCGCTATCGTACGCGAAGGCGGTGACGGTGTTGTCGAGCTCGTTGATCACGTACCCGTACCGGCCGTTCGGCTCGAAGGCGAAATGGCGCGGCCCCGCCCCCGAGCGCGTGCGCACTTCCCCATGAGCGATCAACTTTCCCTTCTCCAGATCGACACGGTAGATGAGAAGCTTATCAAGGCCAAGATCGCACACGAGCGCGAAGCGGCTGCCGGCGTCGAGACTGATCGAGTGCGCGTGCGGGCCTTCTTGCCGCTTCGGGTTCCGGCCGCGGCCTCGGTGCTGTACATGGTCGCTCATCGCGCCAAGGCGTCCATCCCGCTCGGTTCGATACACGCACAGCGACCCACTCGAATAGTTTGCCACGAACACCCAGCGTCCGGTCGCATCGACAGAGATGTGGCACGGCGGTCCGTCCGGCACGGGCTCCTGGTTGAGCAGCGACAGCTCGCCCGTGCGCTGGTCAATCACGAAGGCGCTGACCGCACCCTGCGCCGGCCCCTCGTTGGCGGCATACAGCCAGCGTCGGCTGGGGTGTAGTGCGAGGAAGGCCGGATTCGATGCCGTGACGACGGTGCTCGGCGTCCACGCCCCCGTAGCCGGCTCCACGTGGAAGACGTGGATGCCTCCGCCCGCCCCCTTCGTGTAGGTGCCGACGTAAGCGTAGCTGCCCATAGTTGTGGCGCAGAGAACGCGCAAACACGCTGAGCGTCAGCACCGCGATCGCCCGCTGGCCCGAGCCATCGTGCGCCATTACGGGCTCACGGTCAAGAGATGGCCGGAGAGGAGACGTCCGGAACGCCAGACTTCCCCCTCGGGAGTTCGTGGCCGCATGGCAGCTAACCCGGGCCGCACGAGGCGCAATCCACAACCTCGAAACGGTCTAGTTTCTGGGAGCAGGTCGCCATCGGCCGTGAAGGCGACGTCACTCGTACCGTCGAAGGCGATTGTCCGTGAGACTTGATTGGTTGGAGTGTCGAGGACGCTCAACCGGTAAGCGAGGATCGCACCGGCCTAGTCGGCTGTTCCGTACCAGACACTCCCGCCGAACGTGGTGATGAAGATCCTGGCCGGGTCGCGCGGGTCGACGATCACGCGGTGGGCCCACTTGAAGTCAAACCCGGGGATGCGCCTCCACGTCAGGCCGCGATCAGAGGATCGCCAGGCGGAAGCCTCAAAACCCGCTGCGTAGAGCACGCGGGGGTCGTGCGGGTCGATCGTCACGTCGTACACGTGCTGGTCCTGCGCGAGGACACGGCGCCACGTTGCGCCGGCATCGGTCGAGAGATAGAGGCCCCCGTCCTCGGCGCCTTGCGGAGTGCTCCGGCCCCAGGCGGCCAGGTACAGACGGCCGGGGTCGCGTGGGTCGATGGCGAGACCGGTCGGACCGTTGACGCCCTGGGGCAGCCGCATGCGGGTCCAGCGCTCCGCGCCATCGGTCGAGCGGTAGAGGGCGCCGTCCCCGGCGTTCGCGAAGCTGCCGTCGTCGCTGCGGCGAGCCACCACCAGATAGAGCGTGCCCTTCGTGTCACGCGCGAGGCGCCAGGCAAAGGGCTGCGCCCCTTCGATGCCGGCGTTCTTGAGGGCCCAGTGCTCTCCCCCGTCGGTGGACTTGAACACGCCCCGACCGAAGCCGGTGACGTACAGCGTGCCCCCAGGATCGCGCAGGATGTGAGTGGCGGCGGTCTGCGGCATGCCGGTGTTCTGCACGCGCCAGGTGCGTCCGCCGTCGACGCTGCGCACAACACCCCCGTCATACGTCTCCGGCGATCGAGCTCGCCACATCTTCGGCCGCGGTAGGTCGTGCACGCCACTCATGACCGCCCACATCCGCCCGCGCACGTTCGGGTCGAATTCCATCCAGTACGTGGTGTTGACCCACGACTCTGGCACGCCGCGGCGGGTCGCGCTGTACCAGCTGGCCCCGCCGTTGTCGCTGGCAAAGAGACCGATATCCGTGTAGCCGATGAACATGTGCCGTGGGTCGAAGGGGTCGAAGTGGACGCCATAGCTCGTGGTGACGTCGAGGCCGTTGGTCGTCCAGCCGCCATCGGGCGTGCGAGTGGAGTAGACCGCTTGCCAGGATGCGCCACCGTCGAGCGTGCGGAGCGTCCGCCCGTAGTCGGTGGCGTACACGACCTCGGAGGTGCCCGGCGCGACTCCGAGTCCCAGGGGGTTGCTGACCCACCCGGCATTGAACCGCTCGGTCAGCCAAGCGTCCCGAACGTTGTGCCACACCGGTGTCCAGCGACGGCCGCCGTCGACGGTCTTGGCGACGCCCCTCGTCGCCCGGATTGGCGCACGGAGCTCTGAATAGGAGACGTACGCGACGTCGGGCTGCTGGGGGCTGGCCGCGATGGCGGCGGCGCGTCCCCCGAAACCCGGCAGGGAAGACGGGCTCCATGTCATGCCTCCATCACGCGAAACGAAGATCCTGCCGGCCGAGGTCGCGTAGAAGCGTGGCGGAGTCCCCGTGATGTCCGTGAAGACGCCAGGGGACGCGCCGGTGCGCCAGCCACCGGCCTGTCGACGATACATGGCATCACGACCGGCCACGTACAGGGTACGGTCGGCCTTACTCGAGCCCGGGTCGACCCACATCCGTCGCGCTCGGCCGGGAAGGTCGGCGGCCTTCCGCCATGTGGCGCCGCCGTCGGGGGAAGTCCACAGAGCGGAGTCGATGGCGAGGTACAGGGCACGGGAATCTCCAGGATCGATGGCCATCGCGCCGATGTCGCCGCGCGGACCGCTGGCGACGTGAAGCGTATGGGACGCGTGGTCGTCGCCCATCGTGACCTTTGCGACGGTGCCCGGAAAGAATCGGGCCCAGGTCATGCCGCCGTCGGCGCTGCGGAATAGCGCGCCGGCCTTGGCGTAAATCACACGAGGGTCGATCGGGTCGAAGAGAAAGAACCCGACGGCTCCGCCCAGGTTGAAGGTGCGCCAGCGGCCTCCGGCGTCGGTCGTGATGTAGCTGCCGGTCATGTCGCAGGCGATGAGAGCGGTGCGCGGGTCATGCGGGCTGACTGTCGGGTGGAACAGCGCGCCCCCTCCGCCGGGCCCGATGCCGCGCCAGCCGTCCTCACGCGGAGCGAATGCAGTCAGGACGAGGGCCGCGGCCAGCACGAGCGTCAGGGGTTTCACCAGGTCCGATTCACCGGGTTCTATGGTCGCATGAGACCGAGCCAGTTTGACATCCCCTGGCGATCAGGTGGGATCGGCGCGGTGCTGCCGCGTCGGCGTCCTGGCACGACTTCGGCGACCCGGCCGAGCAGCGGGTGAGGAGCCACCGCATGTCGCGGTCGTGACCTAGAACGCCCTCGAAGAGCGACCACCAGGTTGATATGGTTCCCCGGACTCATGGAGTTCCTGCCCGTTGTTCTGCTGCTCCTGGCTGTCGGGCTCGCCTTGTCGGCACAGGCGCAGACACGCGTCGACCCCTTCGACAAGACGTCGGACCGCACCGGCTCCGTCATGATCGGTGAGCGCACCGGGCGCGTCGACCGCTACGACACGAAGAGCAACCGGACGGGCTATTGCACCACCTCGCCCTCGGGGAAGGTTGAGTCTCTCGACACGCGCGGGAATCGGACCGGATCCGGCACCATCACAGGCGGACGTATCCACCCGGACTTGCGACGGTAAAAAGAGGGTCGACGGCAACTTTGATTTGCAGAAGAACGTCGCGCGACTGCTGGAGATCTATCGGATTGCGAAGACGAATCATCTGGGCGCGGGTTGAGGCCTCAGCGCGCGCTGCAGCTCGTCGAAGTCAACGCCGATGTCCTTCCCATCGGTCGCGCGACGACGGAGGGGACTCGTCGGCGTCAGGGTTCCGTCCGCGTTGATGCCAGCCGCCGCCGGATTCCGGAAGGCCATGTACATTGTCGCGGCGACACCATGGCGCACGTTCCGCTTTTCGCCTTGGCCGTCTCCGCTGTCGGCAATGTTGATGAGCGCATTCTTGGACAGGATCGCGCCTGGGGCAAATTGCGCCAGCGTGGGGTCGGCACCGGGGGCCACCACGCCATAGGAGCCGAAGCCCGCCACATTGTTCGTCAACCGGAAGCGAATCAGCGCCGGGGGAACGCGGGCCTCGAAAAAGTAGGTTGAATAGGCGCAAGGCACTGCCGTGTTGTGTTCAATGAGCAGATCCTCGAGGACACCGGGCCCGCTAACCAGACCGAAGAATGTTCGGCGGACTTGCCACAAGTTGTTCACGACAGCAACTCGCTTCATTGGCTGGCTCGACCGCTCGCTATCACTGAACAGGGCGACAAACCCGGTGTCGCTGTTCCTCACTAGGTTGTTTCGGACGAGCACATCCTGCACCACTGACCAGGGTGCCGAGCCGCTCTGGTTTCTCGGGGTCAGGACTAGGGCCGCCCCGGTGTTCTCGAGCAGGTTGCCTTCGATGAGAACGCGCTGGGCGTTTTTGAGCTCGAGGAGATTCTTGATGGGCCACTTTACGCCTGCAAAGTTCGGGTCGCCCGGGAACCAGCTCAGTCGCTTGAATATGTGGTTGCCGCGGATCTCGATGTCGGAGGGCACCAGACCGAGGATCTTCGGATCGGCGCCGCCGAACATGATGTTCTCCGTGGCGCCCTCGAGAAAGTTGTTGACGATCTTGAAGGGCCCAGGACCGTTATAGCCCAGGATCGCCTGAGCGTCGACCCCCGCGGCGTGTATCTCGGACACATGGGAGTCAATGACCGCGGACGAGGCACTGTTCAGGAGAACTCCCCGCTGGCTCGTCAAGCCGCTATGGCCATGGACGTAGGAGCGGTCGAGTATCAGATCGTGCGGCGTGTCGGTGTCCGATCTCTGCGTGCCTCCGAACGCAACAATGGAGTAGATAGTTTTCACGTCTGGTGTTGTGCTGAACTCAATCCCGATGAACCGGTAGTGATGGGCGCCGGGTTCTGTGTAGAGGGCAGGGTTCTGGTTCGGACTCAGGATCTTTGGCATTGAGGGAGTGAAGGCTGGCGTCACGCGGGCACCCGGGGCCGGCAGCCTGTCGTCAGGTGCGCCGGAGCGAACGATGAGCCAGCCAGAGCCGGTCTTGTTCGGAAGAGCGAAGTTTCCGCGAAAGACGGCACCCGGCTCGAGAGTGATGACATCGCCGAGGCGCGCCGCGTTCAGCGCCGCCTGCAAGTCACCACCAGCGCGGACTGCGATCGTGTGGCCCGATGGCGGATGGTACGAGGTGTCAAGAAAGACGCGCGGTGGAGCTGGGGGCACGGGCTGGCCGGCGGGCTGAGCCAGAACCGCCACGCCGACAACCAGATGGGCCAGGACGACGGGAGGCAGGACTGCGGCTACGAAGAACCGGCGGCGGCGCATTGGACCCACTGCTATCGCCTCCAGGCATCGGCGAGGAAGAACTTGCGGGCGCTTCTGGCTCAGGGCTCTTCTGAGATTGCGCATCCTCTCGCCGTTCCAGATCTCGTCGGCCGGCTCCTCGAGCAGGCTGCCAAGCACGTACTCACTCCGGAGATCGCGGCAGCAGCTCACCAGTCGCCCGGCAAATTCAATGGCAAAATTCACCCACGGATGTCGAAGCGCGACCCGCGGTCTCTGATTTTACGCTTGAAGCTGTGAAGCTGCCAAGTGGAATGAGACAGTCGGCATCGGAACTTTGTGAGTCGCCGTCCTGAGCCCGCCCCACTGGCACGGCAAGAGCCGGCGCGGCTAGGGGCTTGATCCACGCCGCCGTGGGCAGCGGCGGTGGGACCGGCACCCCGCGCGGGAAGCGCGCCGGGTGAGCCGCGTAGGCGGTGCGCAGGACTTCGGCCCGCTGTTGCCACTTGGCGGCGGCCAGACCGGAGTGGGTATCGTGAGGGGTCATCAGGCCGGGCGCGCCGTGGCGATGTCGGTGTTGAACCAGGGGAAGAAGCGCTGGCAGAACGTCTCGGCGTCCTCGTAGGCTCCGAACCGGTCCGGGAGGTCCGGCCGGTACTTGAGGGTCTTGAACTGGGCCTCGGAGAAGGGGTTGTCATGGAGACGTGGGGTCGGGAGCGCGAGGGCACCACACGCAGGGTCGCCAGCAGCAGGGCTACGGGCTCCGACGTCATCGAGGGGCCGCGGTCAGCATGAATGGTGAACTGGTCGGGGGCGACGCGCTGGCGCTCACAACAAGGATCTCGGGGTCGACTTCGCCGAGATGCAACGCGCAATGCCCCCTGGTCAGTCCGCCCGCCAGTGAGCAGGGCCGCACCGCCGCCAACCCCTTGACCGAGGCCCTTCAGGGGCGCACGATGATTCGGAACCCTGACCGGCCATTCCAGGAGGCAACCGATGCTCGACCAATTCAGACCTCGCCTGACCTTGTTGATCGTGGCTCTCGTTCTCGCGCCGGTGGTGGCTACCACCTGGGCCACGGACACCATTTCGGATGCCAAGATCGCCCGCTGGGTGGAGAAGACGGTCGCCGAACGACAGGCCCCGCCGGAGGACAAGCGCTTCGACGAGATCGGTTGGGCCCCTGACATTCGCACCGCGATCAAGCTTGGCAAGGAGCACAACCGGCCAATCTTCCTCTTGACCGTGAACGGCCGGGTCAACACCGGCCGGTGCTGAGGCGCCGCTTTTGGCATGAGAGCGGGTCCGCTCTCCGACCGGCGTGTGATCGAGGTGCTGAACCGGAGCTTCGTCCCGGTCTATATCAGTAACGAAGACTACTACTCCAAGGGAGGCAGTGCCCCGCCCGAGGAGCGGGCAGAGCTACAACGGATCCACCAGGAGGGCGCCGCCAAGAAGCTTCCGCTGGGCACGGTACGCGTCTTCGTGCTGACTCCGGACGGGCACACCTACGACATCGTCACACCAACGTTGGCCACGCTAGAGCGTATGGTTGAACACTTCAAACCGACTCCCGGCAAACCGGTCGTGCCGCCGGCACCCCAGTCGGCGCCGCCCCCGGCCTCGGCCGATGCTGTCACGTTGCACCTCGTCTCGCGCGGGGATGACCGAGGCTCCTGGGCTCAATTCCCCGCGGAGAACTGGATCGTCCTCGGACGCGAGGACTGGTCGAGGATTCTGCCCGCCGGGGACGTCGAACCGGGTCAGACCTGGGAATTCGACCGAGACGTCAGCGCGAGAAT
>Ga0184612_10000781_pt1 | contig 14966 bp, 19 predicted proteins | sample PLM3_60_coex_FD_133163 | JGI IMG/M metagenome (GOLD analysis project Ga0184612, IMG submission 133163) | Groundwater sediment microbial communities from an aquifer in East River, Colorado, USA - PLM3_60_coex | ecosystem: Environmental > Terrestrial > Soil > Riparian zone | place: USA: East... | reverse complement strand
TGCACGCGGCGGGCGAGCTGCGCGAGCTCGACCCGGTTGGCGGTGCCGGTCTTGCGCAGCAGATTCGAGACGTGCACGCTGACGGTCTTCTCGCTGAGCACCAGCTCGCGGGCGATCTCGCCGTAGGTGCGGCCGGCAACGACGTGGGCGAGGATCTCGCGCTCGCGGGGGGTCAGGCGAGGGAGGGCTTCGGTTTCGGGCCGCGGGCTCTCATCGACCGAACGGATGTTCGCCACCCGCTGGCGGTTGGTGCCGATCCGAGCGAACGGACAGCTGGCATTCGCCTGCTACCAGGGCGATCCGTACGGCGACCGGTTCCGGCTCGGAGCGATCAACGTGCTGAGCGTTCGTGCCGGACGGATCGTGGAGATCGCCGGGTTCCTCGACCCTGACCTGCACCGCCACTTCGGACTGTCCGAGGAACTGCCCGACACGCTCTAGGCGAGGGTCTGGACGACGTGGTCGATGCATGCCGTCAGGGCTTCCACATCGGCCGGGTCGATGGCGGGGAACACCGCCACCCGCAGCTGGTTGCGGCCGAGCTTGCGGTAGGGCTCGACGTCGACGATGCCGTTGTCCCGCAGCACGGCCGCGACCGTAGCGGCGTCGACCGAACCGTCGAAATCGATGGTCCCTACAACGAGGGACCGTTCCGACGGGCCGGCGACGAACGGCGTCGCGTACGGGCTCTTCTCGGCCCAGGTGTACAGGCGGGTGGACGAGTCGGTGGTGCGGTCGACGGCGAACGGGAGCCCGCCGTTCCCGTTCAGCCAGTCGAGCTGTTCGGCGAGCAGGAACAGCGTGGCGACGGCCGGGGTGTTGTACGTCTGGTTCTTGCGCGAGTTCTCGACCGAGATCGCCAGGTCGAGCGATGCCGGGACGTACCGATCCGTCGCGGCGATCTCCGCGACCCGTGCCAGCGCACGCGGCGACATCGCGGCCAACCACAGCCCACCGTCGGAGGCGAAGCACTTCTGTGGTGCGAAGTAGTACACGTCGACCTGGGTGGGGTCGAGCGGCAGCCCGCCGGCGCCGCTCGTGGCATCGACGAGGAGTAGCGAGTCGTCATCGGCGCCGTCGACCCGCCGGACCGGCGCCATCACGCCGGTCGAGGTCTCGTTGTGCGGCCACGCGTACGCATCGACATGCGCCTCGGCGTACGGGTGCGCCAGCGTGCCGGGCTCGGCCGTGACCACCGTCGGGTCGCCCAGCCACGGGGCGGTCCTGGTCACCTCGGCGAACTTGGACGAGAACTCGCCGAACGAGAGGTGCTGGACGCGATTACGGACCAGGCCGAACGCAGCGGCATCCCAGAACGCCGTCGCGCCGCCGTTGCCGAGAACGACTTCGTACCCCTCGGGCAGCTCGAACAACTCGGCAACACCCTCGCGTACCCGGCGCACGAGGCCCTTGACCGGCGGCTGCCGGTGCGATGTTCCCATGTAGGTGGAACCGGACGCGACCAGGGCTGCCAGCGCTTCTGGGCGCACCTTCCCGGGCCCGGAGCCGAACCGGCCGTCGCGCGGCTTGATCTCGGCAGGGACAGTGATGCGTGAGGCATTGATCATGAGAGGCGCGTGACCTCAGGCGTTCTCGGCCCAGGCGGGGTTCCAGCCCTCGATGCCGTCCGGCTTGCGCGGACCCGGCCCGGTGTACTCGGCAGAGGGCCGCACCAGGCGGCCGGTCTGCTTCTGCTCGAGGATGTGGGCGCTCCACCCTGCGGTCCGAGCGCAGGTGAACATCGACGTGAACATGTGCGCGGGTACCTCGGCGTAGTCGAGCACGATGGCTGCCCAGAACTCCACGTTGGTCGCAAGCACCCGGTCGGGCCGACGCTCGGTCAGCTGTGCGAGCGCTGCCTTCTCGAACGCCTCGGCCACCTGGTACCGCGGGGCACTGAGCTCACGTGCGACCCGGCGCAGTGTCCGGGCCCGCGGGTCCTCGGCCCGGTAGACCCGATGCCCGAATCCCATCAGCCGCTCGCCCCGGTCCAGCACCCCGTTGACGTAGCCGTCGGCGTCTCCGGTGTGCTCGATCTCCTCGATCATGGCGAGCACCCGGGAGGGCGCGCCGCCGTGCAGCGGCCCGCTGATCGCGCCGACGGCGGCTGACAGCGACGCCGCAACGTCGGCGCCGGTCGAGGCGACGACCCGGGCGGTGAACGTCGAGGCGTTCATGCCGTGCTCGGCGGCGGAGGTGAAGTACGCGTCGATGGCCCGGACATGGGCCGGATCGGGCTCGCCCCGCCAGCGGATCATGAACCGCTCGACGATCGTGCGCGCCTTGTCGATCTCGCGCTGGGGCACCATCGGCAGCCCGATGCCGCGCGCGGACTGCGCCACGAACGACATGGCCATCACGGCCGAGCGGGCCAGGTCCTCGCGGCACTGCTCGTCGGAGATGTCCAGCAGCTGACGGAAGCCCCATGCGGGGGCGAGCATGGCCAGTGCACTCTGCACGTCGACCCGGACGTCCCCGGAGTGAACCGGGATCGGGAACGGCTCGGCAGGCGGAAGCCCGGGCTCGAAGGCACCGTCGACCAGCAGACCCCAGACATTCTCGAACGGGACCCGTCCGACGAGGTCCTCGATGTCGACGCCGCGGTAGCGCAGCGCCCCGCCTTGGCGATCGGGCTCGGCGATCTCGGTCTCGAATGCGACGACCCCTTCGAGGCCAGGCCGGACTTCGGACATCAACTCTCCCTCACCCATCGGCTCGTGGCCAACTCCGTCTGCGGCAAGGATGGTCGCGAGGCGGAGAGACCATTGTGCCGTGTCGGTGGAGGATTCCGACAAGTCGCGACGCCGTCAGTGTGTGATTTCGCACAGTCCGAGACATGACGCGGAGGTGAACGGTGGCCGAACAGCTCGGCCAGATGCGCCGGCCGTACTCGTCCAGGCGACTGCTCGAGAGTGACGTCCCGCCGGAGCCGTACGCGCTGTTCCGGCAGTGGCTTGCCGACGCGGTAGCCCACGGGTTGCCGGAACCGAACGCCATGGCGCTGGCGACGGCGGCACCGGACGGCCGGCCGAGCGTGCGCCATGTGCTCCTCAAGGAGCTCGACGACGCCGGCTTCGTCTTCTTCACCAACCACGGTTCGCGCAAGGCGGCCGAGATCGCGGTCAACCCGGCCGTCTCCCTGTGCTTCCCGTGGTTCGCGATCTCGCGCCAGGTCGTGGTCTGCGGTTCCGCGTCACGGGTGTCGCGCGCGGAGACGGAGGCGTACTGGGAAACCCGGCCGCGGGACTCGCAGCTCGGTGCCTGGGCCAGCGAGCAGTCGTCGGTGATCGGTTCCCGCGCCGAGCTCGAGGCGCGCGTGGCCGAGGCGGCGGCCCGGTTCCCGGACGCGGTTCCGCCGCCGGAGTTCTGGGGCGGATACCGGGTGACGCCGGCGACCGTCGAGTTCTGGCAGGGCGGCCCGAGCCGGCTGCACGACCGGTTGCTGTACGTCCGCACGTCCGGCCCGGGGTGGCGGCTCGAGCGCCTCTCGCCCTGACGTGAGCGACCCGTAGGCCGCTCTGCGCCCATACGGACGCGGCCCGGGGGGACGAGTCCCGGGAGCCCACGGGTCGGGTGGCCTGGTTGGGATTTGCCCTAGCGGGCAGCCACCTCACGAGTCCCAGAGCCATGCATTCTGCGGACCACCTCCCTTCCCGTGTACGTCCGAACCTAGGCGGCGGCGCAACCGGTGGCAACGGCTTAAGCGGCGCGTCCCTCGTACGCCGTCTGACCCGACGGGAGTTCCACGGCCAGGCTGCGGCCATGACCCACGGGTGCCGACGGACAGGGGCACAGGGCGGTGAGGTGGTCATGCAGCGGCTGCTGAATCACCTTGCCGTGCCCCGTTGCCGCCCGTTGGACGGTTTCCACGCGGCGGGTGACGCACGCGCCAATAGTTGGCAGCTCCGTCACGTGCCCGCGGCGGTGAACAACCCCGCCCGGCAGGAGATCGTGCCTCGCCTGCTGCCTCCGCGATGCTGCCGTCGGCCAACGCGCTGTTGGGTCCTGAGCTTCAATCTCGGGTTCACCGTCGGCCCTGTGGTGGGAGGCCTGACGATCCTGGTCTGCGTCGTCGGTACGGAGCGAGCGCGGCGGCGCCTGCATGCTCGGGACCGCCCTGCTCGTCGCCCGCTTCCGCGGCTTCGCCCATTACGACGCGCGCACGCCGGGATGATCAGACGGTGATCCAGGTGGAATGGGCTCGGCCGAGCTCGCGACCGTCGGCGCCGTACGCCGTCGTCGCGGTCCACGTTTTGCGGCCCTCGGCGGCGAGCAGAAGGCCCATGACCACGCACTCCTCGCCAGCGGCGGGCAGCGCGGAGACCTGAGCCGTCATCCGTCCCAGTACCATCGGCCGGCCCTCGATCTCGGCCGACCAGCCGCCCGGACAGTCCAGGGCCGCCCAGACGAGCTCGGGCCGGCCGGCGAGGTCGGCGCCGACGGCCCACGTGCATGCCGTGCGGCCGTCGCCGAGCCGACCGGGGAAGAGCCGTAGCCCGTCGCCGGGCGCCCGGGCCGGGCCGCAGACGAAGCACTCCGGAAACGGGTGCGCTGAAAGGCCCGGGTAGGAGGCCGACACGGCCCGGGCCCGGACGACGTCGACCGGCGGGACGGCCTCGACGTCAAGCGACGACCGCGCGCCCTCCGCCACCGGCGTATCGCCATGGACGACGTGCACTCCACCATCGCCGTCGGCCACCACGGCAAGAGGTGTGTCCAGCGGCGGGGGCGTCCGCAGTGTGACGACGGCCGCCGACCCGCCGACCGTCGCGCCGGCCCTGGCGGCGACCAGGCCGGCGACGTACCCGCCGTTGCCGGAGTCGGACGGGCCGCGGAACCGGGGATGCACGGTCAAGGCCACGGCGCCGACGGTAGCCCCGGTACGGTCGTCCCGGCCGCGCAGGGCGACCGGGTCACCCGAGGGAGGTCACAGATGACGGTGCTCGCCGGCGGCCGGTTTGTGACGCCCGAGGGCATCGTCGCCGGCTGGCTCGAGGTGGACGGACGGCGCATCGCCGCGCTCGGGCCCGGCGCGCCGCCCCGGCCCGCCGAGCGTGACTTCGGCGGGAAGTGGGTGGTCCCGGGCTTCGTCGACATCCACGTCCACGGAGGTGCGCGCGCCGCGTACATGTCCGGCGATCAGGACGAGGCCGTCATGGTGGCCGATCTGCACCGGCGGCACGGCACCACGACCACGATGGCCAGCCTCGTGACCGGTGACGAGGCAGCCATGACGACGACTGTCGCGTCCCTCGCCGACCTGGTCGACGACGGCCTGCTCGCCGGCATCCATCTCGAGGGGCCGTTCCTGGCAGAGGCCCGGCGCGGCGCCCACGACCCCAGGCTGCTGCGGGCACCCGAGCCGGCCCTCGTCGACCGCCTGCTCGGGGCAGGCCACGGCACCGTGCGCATGGTGACGCTGGCCCCCGAACTGCCGCATGCGGTCGACGCGGTCCGGCGGATCGCCGCCGCCGGCGCCATCGCGGCTGTCGGCCACACCGACGCGACCTACTCCCAGACGCGGGCCGCAGTCGACGCCGGCGCGACGGTCGCGACCCATCTGTTCAACGCCATGCGGCCCTTGCACCACCGCGAGCCCGGCCCGGTGCCGGCGCTGCTCGAGGACGACCGAGTGACTGTCGAGCTGATCTGCGACGGTGTACACCTACACGCCGCGGTCGTCCGGTTGGCGATCGAGAGCGCGGGCGCGGACCGGGTCGCCCTCGTCACCGACGCCATGGCCGCGACCGGTGCCGGCGACGGCGACTACATCCTGGGCGAGCTCGCCGTGCGGGTCGAGGACGGCGTCGCGCGCCTCGTCGAGGGCGGTGCCATCGCCGGCAGCACGCTGACCATGGACCGTGCGATCCAGTTCGTCGTCGAGGCCGGCTTCGCAGTCGAGGATGCCGTCCGCATGGCGTCGACCACCCCGGCAACTCTGCTGGGGTGGGCCGACCGGGTCGGCTCGCTGGCCGTAGGCCTGGACGCCGACCTGGTCGTCCTCGACGAACGCTTCGCTCGCCAGGCCGTGATGGCGAAGGGTGCCTGGCTGGACTAGCGCTGCGCACCCACCTCGGCGGATTCCTCCAGCTCGTCCAGGCTGACGTCCGGCTTGCGAGCCAATGCGCTCGGCCACCACATCCACCGGCCGACGTCGAGGTTCAGCGCCGTGACGAGGATCGAGCGGACGATCATGGTGTCCAACAACACGCCGAAGGCCACCGCGAAGCCGATCTCGGCGAATGCCACCACCGGCAGCGTGGCCAGCACCGCGAACGTGCCGGCGAGTACCAGGCCGGCCGAGGTGATGACCCCGCCCGTAGCCGCCAGCCCGATCAGCGCGCCGCGGCGGGTTCCGTGCTGCTTCGCCTCCTCGTGCACGCGGGTCATCAGGAAGATGTTGTAGTCGATCCCGAGCGCCACGAGGAAGACGAAGACGAACAGCGGGAACGCCGTGTCCACACCCGCGAAACCGAAGATGTTCTCGAAGACCAGCGCGCTCACGCCGAGCGCCGCGGCAAACGACAGGACGACGGTCGCAATGAGGATCAGCGGTGCCACGAGCGCACGCAGCAACAGCGCGAGGATCACGAAGACCGCGACCAGGATCAGTGGCATGATGACGGCGCTGTCGCGTTCGGCGGCGCGAAGAGCGTCCAACGCGATCGCCGTATTGCCGCCCACGAGCGCGTCGCCGTCGGGCACGGCGTGGACCGCGTTCCGGGCCCGGTCGACCGTGTCCTGAGCTGCCGTGCTGTCCGCCGCAGCCTCCAGCGTGCCCTCGATATAGAAGGCGTCCCCCTGCACGAGCGGCTCGCTCACCGAGCTGATGCCGGGGGTGTCGGCGAGCGCCGTACGAACCTCCCCGGCCCCCGCCGCATCGCCGACGACCACGACCGGGTTGCCGGAACCCGCGGGGAAGTGCCGGGCGAGCACCTCCTCGCCCACGATCGAGTCCGGCGTGTCGATGAACGCATCGCGGTTGGCGATCACGCCGGTGTTCATGCTCAGCAGCCCCAGGGCCATCGCGCCGAGCGCGAGCGCGGTCACGCCCCAGACGAGCCGCGGGCGGCGAGCGATGACGCGTCCGGTGCGCGCCCAGAACCCCGATTCGGTCGGCTCGGGCGTGCCGTACCGCGGCCGGATCGGCCAGAAGAACCAACGGCCGACCACCACCAGCAGTGCCGGGAGCAGCGTGAGCATGGCCACCAGGCCGACCACGATGCCGATCGCGAGCACCGGGCCCATGCCCCTGGTGGGGGTCATCTCGGCAGCGAGCAGGCACAGCATGCCGACCACGACCGTCGAGGCGCTGGCGATGGTCGCCGGCCCGGCCCGGTGCAAGGCGAAGGCCATCGCCTCGTGCCGATCCTCGTGCCGGCGCAGCTCTTCCCGGTAGCGGGCGACCAGCAGCAGCGCATAGTCCGTGCTCGCTCCGAAGACCAGCACCAGGAGGATGCCCGCCGTCTGCGCGTTGACGGTGAGGTTGGCGTACTCGGCGAGGAGATAGACGACTGCCTGCGCAACGGTCAGCGCGGTGAACGCCGATACGACAGGAAGGGCCCAGAGCAGCGGGCTGCGGTACGACAGCAGCAGGATGACGATGACGACCGCCATTGCCGCGTAGAGCAGTGTGCTGTCGATCCCCTCGAAGGCGCTGGCGAAGTCCGCGTTCACGCCGGCCGGCCCGGTCACGTGCGTCGACACGCCGTCAGCATCCGAGCTTGTGACGGCGGTGATCTCCTCGACGACGTCGGTCAGCACGAACCAGCCCTCGTCGCCGACGTTGACCTGGGCGATCAGCTGTATGGCCTGGCCGTCGTCCGAGGGCACCGGACCGACGACGTCTCCGGTGATGTTGTCGAGCTCCGCTATCTGCTGCGCGTCGTCGGCCGCGTTGGCGAGGTCGGCGTCGGTGATGCCGCTCTCCCGTTCGTACACGACGATCGCGGGCAGGTTGTCGCCGGTTTGGAACACCTCCTGCTGGCGCTCGAAGACCCTCGTCGACTCGGCGCTGCCGGGCAGCCACGATGCGGCGTCGTTCTCCTGGGCGTCGGTCAGCTTCGCCGACAGCGGGAACGTGACGACGAGCACCGCCACCCAGAAGACCAGGACGATCCATTTGCTCCGACGGCCGCACACGAGCGCGGCGAGGCGGTGGGTGGGATCCATGGTCAATGCCCCCTCAGTCGTCAGCCCAGACTTGCAGTACGTGCGACGCTGCCTCTTCGGCTGTCCAGCCATAGGTCTCCGCCTTGCGGCGGAGCCGTTTGCGGACACGTTTCGGAACGGTGACCGTGATGTCGATGGTCTCCTCGGGCTTGTCCTTCTCCTTCTTCTTGCCTTTCCTCCGGGCTTTGGCGATGTCGGCGACCTCGATCGCGAGCGACGACAGGTGCGGCGCGGCCGGGTGGACGGCGCCGTCGTCGGCGCGGCGCAGTGCCGGGCGTGGCTGCGGGACGGTCATCGTCGTCGGGCCCCCTTGGTCAGCGGCCCTCTGGTGCCGGCCGCGGCGAGGAGATGGTCGAGATAGGACGAGAAGACCCGGCCGACCTCCCGGGCTCCGGGCGACGGCCACGCCTGGATCGGCACGCAGCTGCCCTGCGCGGCGCCGATGGCCGAGCGCTCGGGGACGACCGGGTCGAGGACCAGGTCGCGGTACGCGGCGAGCAGTTCGTCGAGGCGGAACCGGTGCTCGGCAGAGCGGGCCCGGAACCGGTTGACGACGATGCCCGCGGGTCGGAGCCGAAGGTTGAAACCCCGCCGGACCACGTCGACCGCGTCCAGGGCCTGCTGCGCACCGGTGAGCGCGAACATGGTCGGTTCGGTGACGACGAGCGCCAGGTCGCTCGCCGCGAGGGCGTTCTTGGACAGTTCGCCCAGACTGGGTGGGCAGTCGACCAGCACCAGGTCGATGTCGGCAACGCCGTTCAGGGCCGCCCGCAGCCGGTGCTCCCTGGCCCTGCCGTCGGCGGGATGATTGCGGTGCTCGAGTGCGGGCTCGCTCGGGACGACCGAGACCCGCGGTCCCCAGGCGGTCCCGGTGACGGCTTCGGAGGCCACGCCGGCGCGCCCGTCCGCGAGCACGTCGCTCGTCGTGAAGCGGACGTCCTGCGGATCCAGGACGGTCGTCGCATTCGCCTGTGGGTCGACGTCGACGACGAGCGTTCGCAGGCCGCGGGCCCGCGCCGCGCCGGTCAGACCCAGCACGACCGACGTCTTGCCGACCCCGCCCTTGAGGCTCAGGACACTGACCGCCAGCACAGTCGCAGAGTCTGCCACGCGACGGGTCGGGATAGGCTCTTGAGGGCGACGACGAGACGACAGGGAGGCGCCGGCGTGAGCGACCTCATCGACACCACGGAGATGTACCTCAAGGTCATCTTCGAGCTGGAGGAGGAGGGCGTCGTCCCGCTCCGCGCCCGGATCGCCGAGCGCCTGCACCAGTCGGGGCCGACCGTGAGCCAGACGGTGGCCCGGATGGAGCGCGACGGGTTGGTGCACGTCGACGCCGACCGCCACCTCGAGCTGTCGGACAAGGGACGCCTGCTGGCCATGCGCGTCATGCGCAAGCACCGGCTCGCCGAGCGGTTGCTCGTCGACGTCATCGGCCTGGACTGGGAGCTCGTCCACAACGAGGCGTGCCGATGGGAACACGTCGTGTCCGAGGCGGTCGAACGCCGGCTGGTGGGGCTGCTCCACGACCCTACCGAGGACCCGTACGGCAACCCGATCCCCGGCCTGGAGGAGATCGGGAGCCCCGTGTCCGCGAAGGCGCTACGGGCGGGCATCGGTCCGCTCGGCGCGAAGACCGTCGGCGCGCAGGCCAGGCTCGTGGTCCGGCGCATCGGCGAACCGTTGCAGACCGACGAGAAGTTGCTCGCCGAGCTCGACGGCGCCGGCATCCGTCCTGGTGTGACGGTCACGGTCAGTGCCACCGAGCACGGCTACGCCCTCGAGGCAGCCGAGCGCGTCCACCTGCGGTCCGACGATGCCGCCCACATCTTTGTCAGCAGGCCATGACCTCCCTGCCGCCCGAGGTCAGCGTCGCCGAGCTCGCGGCGGCGATCGACGCAGGAGCCCTCGTTGTCGACGTCCGCGAGCCATACGAGTACGTGGAGGGGCACGTCCCGGGAGCTACATCCATGCCCATGGGTACGGTCCCGGATCGGTACGACGAACTGCCCCGCGACGGCACCCTGTATCTGGTCTGCGCCGTGGGTGCGCGCAGCATGCAGGTGGCGCGGTACCTCGACCACCTCGGGTTCGACGTTCGCAACGTCGCAGGTGGGACGGGCGACTGGATCGCAGCGGGCTTCCCGGTGCAGCACGGACCGGCATAGCCTGCTGGCATGGGAGCCGTCGACCGGGCGAAGCGGGGTCTGACCAAGATCGGCGGTGCCGCCGCCCTGGTCGAGATCAGTCGGCAGCTCTGGCCGGCGGTCAAGCCGGCCGTCGTACGCGGCCGCGACAACGCGGTGGCATGGCGGACCGCCCGGGCGCATACCGGACGGGTCCGCGACGGCCGGTACCTCGACGTCTTCGTCGACGGCGTCAAGCACTGGGTGGTGTGGTCCGGCGACGAGCCGGTCGCCGCCTACCCACCTGTCGACGGCGACCTTGCCGAGGCCGTCCGCGCCGTCGACCTGGAGCGGCGCCGCGAGCCGGGCACCCGACGCGGCGAACGGCCCGGGACGCGTGTACGCGAGAGGCGGAAACTCCCCGGAGACCATTGGTGAGCTCCGCGACCGCCGGCCGGTTGCGGCGTCCGGTCAGTCGAGCCTGCGCATCTGCCTGATCAGCAGCGCCGGTGCGGCATGGCTGCTGCGCGACCAGGGAGCCGGGACGCCCACGACCTCGACCGCGTCGCCCTCGTGCGGCGGGTCGTCGAGACCGAAGGGCCCGAGCAGCTCGAACCGCCCGCTCTCGGTCTGCAGGTCGAGCCCCCCGGCCTGGGGAGCCGTCACCAGGCGACCCTGCCGGGTCACCGGCTCGAGCTTGTCAGTCGGAGCGTTCCGTGGCGCCGGCGCGTGGCTGCGCCGGGGCGGCGGGACGCGGGACGGGTCAGAGCTCGCGCCCGTCGGCTGGTCTGTCATTTCTCCCCCGTGACTCGTGGTCGACACCCGATTATGGGGTGCCGAGCCCGGTTGTGCAGCGGACCGGGAAGATTACTCTTCCGGTCCCGCAGCTGCGGGATCTGCTCAACCAGTAGGGCGCCCGTCGTCGAAGATCGGCTGGGCTCTCTGGCCCTGGACGTCGCTGGGCGTTTCGGGGAACGGACCTCAGCCGCGCGCGACCTGCTGCTCGGCATGGCCCTGCATTGCGACGGCCGCGGGACCGGCCCTCGACAGATCGCCACCCTCGCAGCACGGCAGCATGAAATGACAGCGAGGGCAGACCCATTTCGAGCCGTTGCCGTGCGGGCGCAAGTCGGCCTCGTTGCACTGAGGACACGGCTCACCCGGGGCCCGGCAGGTCGTGGCCATGCAATCGACGGTACTGCAGCGTTCCACCGTCGACGGCAGTCAGACGGCGAGGCTCACCGGGAAGGTGGCGATCCAGGCCACAGTGCCGAGAAACACCGCGCCGCCGATGACAAGCAAGGCCCGTCGGGTGCCCACGCCGCGCAGCCGGGTGCTCATGCCGGCGAAGAAGAGGACGACGGCGAAGAGCACGACGGCCAGCACGTAGTTGGAGGCCCGCTGGACATTGCGATGAACAAGGGCCGACGACGCCTCGGCGGCAGCGTCGAGCCGTTCGGCCTCGGTTGTCGCCTCCAGGCGGTACTCCGGCATCGCAAAGGGTGTGGGCGGCGCACTGCCATTCGCGAACGGGTCGGTGTCGAGCCAGGCGTCGAAGGCCGGCTGGAACTCGTCCCGGAATCGCTGGCGGTAGAAGTCTGCGAGTTCGGTGTCCTCCGCGGCGCGGGCGTCGATCCACTGGATGAACGTGGCCACGTCGATCTCCGTCTCGGCCGCGGCCAGAGTCTCGGCGCGGCTGGCCTCGATGCGGATGGCGTTGGTGCGGCCGGACGCGATGGCCTGTTCCCCGTGCCACCGGGTCGCCTGATAGCTGCTCCACGCCGTCGCCACGGCTGCGAAGGCAAGCAGCACCGTCGAGATGATCTCGATCAGGTCACGCCGCGAAGTCTGGTCGGTCATGGCACTACCTACCCGCGGTCCCGACGGCGACGCTCGTTCTCTCTGGTCCGGCCGTCACGGAGGGCGTCGAGCACGACAAGACCCTAGGTCGGCATCTGCGCAGTTGGACGGCACCACGCCGCCAGGCATCTGCGCGTCCGGCACCGGCTCCAATCGGGTTCCAGATGCCGGTGGAGCAGCGCGGCCAGCGCTTGGCGGACAATGGGCGCGTGATCTCGGTCGAGCTCGCCCGCAGCCTCCGGGACGCCGGCGTGCGGTGGAATCCGGTGCCCGGCGACCGGTTCGTGATACCCGACCGCGACATGGACGACCAGGTCTTCGTCCTGTCCGACATGACGGTCGACGTGCATGAGTTCCCGACCGGACGCGTGCTCGGCTTCAACGGCACGGTCGAGTGGGCCCTGGACAGCGTCGACCAGGACCTGGCCCTGTGGATGCCGGGTGAGGCGCAGCTGCGCGAACGGCTCGGCGGCGCGTTCGTCAGCATGAGCCGCCGGGATGGAGGTTTCGACGTGGTGGTCGAGGTGGCCGGGCGGCGTACGACGATCGGCGAAGAGCAGGCCGAAGAAGCGTACGGACGTGCGCTGCTCTTGCTCGCGGCGGGGGATTAACGAGGGAAGATGCTGTACGGAAAGGAGCACGTGCGCCGGTATCTCGAGACCGACGGCGACGAGGGCTACGTCTGGCGCAGGGACACCACGATCCTGATCTTGACGACAACCGGCCGCGTCACGGGGAAGGAGCGCCGCACACCGCTGATCTTCCGTGAGAGCGACGGGCGCTATGTCGTCATGGCCTCGAACGGTGGCAACGACGAGCACCCCGATTGGTTCAAGAACCTGCTGGCACACCCGGATGTGACAGTTCAGGTCAAGGGCGACCGGTTTCGAGCCCGAGCCCGCGCCGCGAACCCGGACGAGCGCGCCCGGCTCTGGCCGGAGATGGCCGAGGTCTGGCCTGACTACGACAAGTACCAGAAGAGGACAGTCCGCGAGATCCCGGTGGTCCTCCTGGAGCGCGCGGCCTAGCGTCGCCGGCCGGGCGTGAGGAGCCCACGCTCGAACGCCTCTGCCACAGCGGCCGCACGGTCGTTGACGCCGAGCTTGGCGTAGATGTGCAGCAGGTGGGTCTTGACCGTCGCCTCGCTGATGAAGAGCCGGACCGCCGCCTCGCGGTTCGTGGAGCCTCGCGCGACCAGCCCCAGCACCTCGAGCTCGCGTTGGCTCAACGGCTCGTGCGTCGGCGAGCGGACCTGGCCCATCAGCCGTGTTGCGACGGACGGTGAGAGCACCGCCTCGCCCCGGGCCGCGGCCCTCACGGCGCGGAACAGCTCTGCACGCGGTGAGTCCTTGAGCAGGTAGCCAGTGGCGCCTGCCTCGATGGCCGGCAGGACGTCGCTGTCCGTCTCGTACGTCGTCAGGACGAGTACGCGCGCCGGCAGACCGCGCGACACCAGCTCGGCGGTCGCCGTGACGCCGTCGACGACCGGCATCCGCAGGTCCATGAGGGGCCGCAGCGCCTCCGCGCGCACCACGGCTTCGGCGCCGTCGGCAGCCTCGCCGACGACCTCGAATTGCGGATCGCCGACGAACATGCTGCGCAGCCCGTCGCAGACTACCGGATGGTCGTCGACGATGAGCAGGCGAATCGCAGCCTCGTCCGTCATTCGTCCACCTCAGCGGGAATGGCGGGGACGCTGGCGGACACAGCCGTGCCGGCCCCTAGGTCGGACTCGATCTCCAGGCTTCCGGCCAGCCGGTTCACGCGCTGGCGCATGGCGGTGAGGCCGAAGCCGCCGGCGCCGTTCGCGTTCCCCGCGCCCGGTTCGAACCCGTCGCCGTCGTCGCGGAGGTCGAGCGTGACGACGTTCTCCATCCACCGATCGGTTGAGCGTCAGCGCGTGCCAGGCGCCGGCCCGGGCTGGCAATGCGGGCACCAGTCGCTGACCCGGTCCTGGGGAGCGGCGCGTTGCCGGCCACGGCGGATCGGGCCTCCGCACCGCAGGCATGCGCGGCGGCCGTACACCCAGTTCCTGCGCGCAGGGCGGGTGTCGCCGGTCGTGGACTGCGCATAGTTGTTCTTGTTGGCGTCGAGCAGGCGGTGCGCGAGTTCGACCCAGCGGCGGAGGTCGCCCGCGTCCCGGACCGGTGTCCACGGCGAGACGCCACGCAGGAAGCAGAGCTCGGTCTTGTACAGGTTGCCGATCCCGGTTAGTGCAGATTTAGCTACACGCGCATGAGCTGGGAATCAGCGGTCCCGGCGCGACGACTCGAACGCCGGCCGGGACCTCGACGGGAGGAGACCCCGCCGTGTCCACTACGTTCCCACCGTCCGAGCCCGGCCGCCACGGCCTTGCCGAGCTGCTCACCCTGGTCGGCGCGGTCCGCCGGCTCGCCCACGACCGCACCCTGCCGCCCGCGGAGGCGCTGGGCCGCATCCGCGACGCGTTCGCTGACTACGACGATGGCCCGGGAGATCGTCAGGCCTGGGGTCCCGGTGACGTCAATCGGGGTAGGGCCCCGCCCGACATGTCCCTTATGCCCTACGCTCGGCAACGCTCTGACCTGCGACGATGCACTACCCGGGTGCAGTGGTGATGACACCCCGGTACTGCCCCCCATGTCCCGTGGTGATGACACTGTGCGCGGTCCCAACGGGTACTGCCTGCGTAGCTCTGAGTCGCGCCGACGCTGCTGTGCTTCCCGGTTGCGTTCCTTGCGGATCTTCAACCCCGGCTTGCCCCGACCGGCCTGATGACCCGGGCAGTACAGGCCTCGGCCGGTGAACGTCAGCGGGCACGCCGGG
>Ga0184612_10000780_pt1 | contig 14975 bp, 17 predicted proteins | sample PLM3_60_coex_FD_133163 | JGI IMG/M metagenome (GOLD analysis project Ga0184612, IMG submission 133163) | Groundwater sediment microbial communities from an aquifer in East River, Colorado, USA - PLM3_60_coex | ecosystem: Environmental > Terrestrial > Soil > Riparian zone | place: USA: East... | reverse complement strand
TCCGATCATCAGGGGTTTTCGCGCTTGGTCTGGCCGCCGGCGCCTTCGTGGTCTGGATTGCGAATGAGTCGGCATTGCAGGCGCCTTCGGCTGACACGCCATCGCCGATGACTACTTCTGCGACGACCGGGACCAGACCGGCGGAGCCTCCTCCTCCATCTCGGTTGAGTTTCCCGGTAGCATCGATTGGCGAGGTGCCGATCGCCGCGCCCCCGTTGCAATCCGCGCACGCACCTGGGCTCGACCGCCCGGGGGCAGCAGTCGTATCGCGTCGTCCCGCACCATCCCTGCCTGAGCGTCGGTCCACCACGCACACCCGGCCGGCTGCGCAATCGACACTGGTTGTGCGGCGTACCACCGGGGCCGGCACGTTGGCGCGGTCCCGCGGATCCTTGGCGATCGATTCCCACCCTCAGCGCGCGCGCGTGTTTGTCGATGGTCAGCCGGTCGGCTCAACACTGCTCGTGCTGCAGGACGTGCCCTCGGGAACCCATCTCGTGCGCGTTGAGGCCGACGGTTATCACGTGTGGGCCTGGACGGCTCGTGTCGTGGCCAATCAGCGAAGCCTTGTGATCGCCAAGCTGTATCGCAGCAGGACTCGATAGTTTGCGGTCGAAGGAGCAGTCGGAGCACACGCGCCCGCCGGATCGAGAAGAGATCTGGGATCTATTCATCGACGAGCTTGATCGGTGTGGGCAGGCGGGTTCAGCAGCTGACGTCCTAACCCCCACAACGCTGGATCCCGGCGCCCCGAGCGGAAAACGGTTCGGGGATCTGACCCGGGCGGACATCGACTGCCTGGCGAAGATCGCCGGGAAACTGGGCCGCCGCGGCGATGTAGTCAAAACGATGTGGGAGCAGACGCAGAAGCTGAAAAACAGGAAAGCTTGATCGCGCGTACCGCCAACGGCTGCAGCTCACCCGCGGCCGCAACCAAGGGTTTCTGATTATCACATCGCGTCGCGCCACGCCTCTGTGGCGCGCGCGCTTGACGGGATCCGTGCACTCGACGCGCCGCGTGCGGTCGAGCAGCCCGTTCAGAGCATCGGTGGCGAAGTGGCAGGCGGACAGAAGGCGACTGTCGAACTCCCGAATCAACAGACGCGCCGCGCGACGACGATCGAACTGCGCGATCGCTTTCGCCGCCTCGACGCGGAGGACAGGGAGGCGGCTGCGCGCGGCGCGCTCGAAATCATCGCGGACCGCCGTGTCTTTCTGGTCCGCGAGATACCTGACGGCTGTCACGCTGGCGCCCGGAGAGGCCCGCGGCGAGCGTCGCGCTCGCCAGCACTCGAAGCGCTTCGCGCGCCCACTCCGTCCGTGTGACGCCGCGGTGTCTGTCATACCACTGGTCCCACTGTGCGGGCGTGCGGCGCGGAATATCGTCGATGAAGGTTAGCGCGGAAAGCGCCGCCTCCGCACTCCCGGTAACGTCCGATCGTGTCTTGTCGAGCAGCGCCCTCACCCGCGGAAACGTGGATGCCGTTCCGAAGCGGCGGATGCCTTCGCGCGCCATTTCTCGAATTCCCTGGTGGTGAGAGCCCAGCGCAGTCAGAAAGCGCTCCAGATCCAACGCGTCGCCGTGCCGCGTGAGGTACGAGAGCGCGTGCTGCTGCACGTTCTCGTCACGGTCGCCAAGCGCAGCTCGCATTTCCTTCTGCAGCCCCGGACCGCTCATGCGCGAAAGCGCTCCTGCGGCGTACGAGCGGAGCGTCGCATTCCGGTGACGCAGCAGCCCGAGCAGGGCGGGGATCGCGGCCTGCGCCCGCATCCCCTCGAGCCCAATAATCGCGCGCAGGACAACGTTCGGATTCAGTGAAGAGAGCGCGGCGATGTACGACACTGGGGTCGCCGCCGGCTGCTCGTCAGTCGTCGCCAGGTGGAGATTGGGCGGGACGTGCGGATTCAGGTACAGAGTCGCGGGCCCGCGGTTCTCGAAGCGCACGAGGAACCGAGCATCCTGGCCGACGTGCAGCGTTATGTCGGGAAGCTGCAGTGAGATCCTGAGGCCGTGCAGCTGCACGAACACCTCAGCGGCAGGAAGGGCGGGCACCTCGCTCCCGCGGTGGGCGGGCGGGGCCGCGAGCGTGCCGGCCGCGACCAACGCGATGATTACACCTATCCGCAGTCGAGTGTTCGTAGAGATTTGGACACCGCAGACCGCAATATTGGATAACGCAGGATTTCAGCCGTGTTGAATTTTGCGGAGCACAGCCTGTCTCTCGCGGCCTGAAGCGGCGGATCAAGAGAATGTCCGAATGCTCACAATTCGCCAGACTTCAGCGGATGGAAAAATTTGGACCACAGAATCACACCCGCATGGATCCGCTCGAAATCTTCGGGCAACTGATAGCTGGCATCTTCCTAAAATACGACGCCCCATCCTTCAAGAACATACTGGGCAATCTGCGAAGGAACGGCGTAGGCATAGGGTTGGGCTGCCTCTACAACTACTCCAATGGCCTGACCATCTCTGATCAAAGGTCCACCGGAATTCCCCTCATCTACGGCGCCGGAAAAGTTAATTGTCGCGCCAACCCGACCAACAACACTTCCAGTAATGACCGCCCAGAGCACACCGGACACACGGGGAAAACCGATTGTTGCAACAGATTCCCCTCCTACTGCACTCGAAACGTCCAGCCTGAGACTTCGCCTAGGCGGCAGCGTCCCTTCCACTTGAAGCGCGGCGAGTCCCCTGCGGTCACCTCCCTGCATTCCAACAACGCGCGCGCGCAGCAGTTGGTTTCTGCGGGAATAGAATTCCACCTTGATGTCTGTCGCGCCTTCTACTACGTGCGCAGCGGTTGTGATGTACTCCGCGTACCTTCCCACCATGAATCCGGTACCCACCCTCTGGGTCCCGTCAGAACGACTAGCCGTGATCTTCACCACGCAGACCTTGAGGTCGTCGAGGCTGGAGGAGGCTGCCTGCTTCGTCGGCACAGAAGGCGGTTGTTGCGGCGGTCTCGCGCTGGTCTCTTTCCCCCCATGCCTGGTAAACGACACAACTTCTGAGGACCAGATCATGGAGGTCAAGGGCACCAGGACGAAAAGGAGTGCTCGCAAGTGCAGAACGTTTTTCATTTTTCTCTCCGCGCTATCTGCTCGAAGAACTGCAGGACAAGGCCTTAAGAGAAAGATATAGCGCGAGCCCCGCAGCAGCCGCCAAAGGTTCAACCCGCGGGAGCCTGGCGAGTGGATTCCGGACTCTTCATGGTGACGCCCGCCTACCGGCTGCGGATCTCACGGTAGAGCCGATACCCACCGAGGGTGGTGCCGAACGCCCAGACCGCAATGCCGAATAGCGCGACAAGGCCGGGGCTCCGCCAGACCGCATCGAAACGCGTCAGCCGGTGATCGCGCATGAACTCCGGCGAACCGGCCGTCACTCGGCTGGCTACGCCACTCATTCGGAGGTGCAGACCCTTTCCTTCGGCCGCTCCTGAAATCTCCTCGATACGAAACTGATGGAGCCCATCGAGAACGATGGCGTCCGTCGCCTTGACGCGCGCGGCCGCAACCGCCGGATAGTCGGGGTAGGCGACCTCAGCGTCTCCCGTCAGGGCGGTTTCTGCAGTGCCCCTAGGACCCTGTTGTGTAAAGCTCGCCGCCGTCACCGGAATGCCGGACGTCGAAAAGAGGTCACCAGCCGTGTCTGGTCGCAGCGTGAGCGAAGCCACAAACGCGCTGGGCTGGCTAACAACCTCGACAAAAGGACTTGCCGTGGAAAGTCTTCCTCGATACATCAGGAGATCCGCTCTGGGAACTCCCGCGATCCCGCTGGCACGCGCATAGCTCGCCATGAGTTGAAACGACCCAGGTAAAGACACCACAGCGGACGATGGCTGACCCGCCACTTGGATCGTAGGATTACCGTCAGGGAGGCTTCTCATTTCGATGGTGACCCTAGCGGTTGGCCTGACCCAGAGCGGGCCAAATGTTGGATCGGCGTTCTGGTCCGAGGACGCGCTCTCGAACGTCAATGCCGGTTGAAGCGTCTCATCGTCACTCTCGATGAGCACGGGTGGCGTGATTGCGACTAATTTCCAGGCCGGTTCAGCAGGTCGATCGCGGTTAGAGCCTCTCCGCGCCGGATCGGCCAACTCCAGATGCTCCGGACTGAACGTGACGCGGGCAAATCGTTCGACCGTGACCGACCGAACGGCCACAGACCTGACGAGACGAACCGGCTCGCTTCCGCCTACGGCAAACAGCACGCGACTCGCGGTGAGATCAATTGTCACTCGCGTGGGAAAGCGCCAGCCCATCAGGACCAGGACGGCTGTGATCATTAGGACGGTGGGAAGCAGCAAAAGCAGGATCCTTCTAGTGAGCACCCGCCGCTTCGTTCGAGTCATTGGACGCGAGGTTGGTGGTAGAAGGACACCGTCTGTTCAAGTCGCGCGTTGTCATTTAAGAAGTGGCCGCGAAGGACCAACGAGTGCGCGCCTGGGTCGACCTTCGTGGCATCCCAGCGAACCGTAAACGGCCGGCCGCCGGGTTGTCGCGGGATCTCTCGATCAAAGACGGACCCGGATGCCCCGTAGACCGTACACGTCATCTGAGCGTCGCCGTTCGTTCTGAACGTGAATACGTATCCGGTGACAAAGTTGGGAGGATTGGCATAATAGAGGATCACTGGGGCAACTCGCTCCACGCGCCCAGACTCCGGCCTCTCCAGTCGGGCGACCACTCCCAGGTCGTAAGTCCTCAGCCCCTCGAGCTGCCTGATGACGTCTCGGGTCGGCCACTCGAACATGTTGCCGAATCCGAGCCGCCATGGTTGGTCCGGCTGCACGTGATCCATCCAGTAGTAGTGAACGTAGTCGACCTCGCGCACCGTCACATGCACGGCGGCGGGCCGATCCAGGTAGAACTTGAGCCGGAGCCGGTCCGGGAGTTGAACCGCCTCCTCTTTGTAGTCCACTCGTGCGGAAATCAATTCGATGTCACCGCCGGCGACAGGCTTCGGCCTGATACCCTCGCGTCGGTTTCCGCGATCCTGATACTGGAGCTGTATGGCTTGGACGAATGTCGGCGACGGAGAGGTGTCCGACGAGGTGCTGGCGGCGATGGGAAGTGCCAGTGCCACAGCCGCCGCGGTGGCGATCGGGCGGGGTCGGCGAATAGTCAACCCGATCCTCGGGGCCAACATCCTTCGAACCTCAGGTCGACCCGATGGTAGCACAGCCGGGCGCCGCGACCTCGGCTCGGTATCCTTGGCGTGACATGCTGCGAGGCGGGGTGAAGACCCTCCTACTCTCCTCTTCGGGCAAACTGAAATACGAGGGTTTTTCAATCTCTCGAGAAGAAAGGATTAGAACCTCCTTTCATCTTCGCCACTTCACCAGACGACGGCACCGAGCCGAGTTGCGGCCGCTTTCTACCGCTCCCCCAACAGCGCCTTCACCCTCTCCTTCTTCAACCGGTCGCCGGGCTTCGGCGCCGAGGAGGGCGCGGCACAGGCGGTCGTCGACACAGCTGGCGTCGTGGGCGCGCTCGAAGGCGTGTCGGTGTCGGAACCCATGCGGTTGCTCGTGTCGGGCCTCAGCACACGGAGACGTGGCTCGTGCTGTGCCCTATAGGTGACCTATGGACGGTAGCGGTCGGCGTCACTGATCCATCAGACATCCGCAAATAGCTGCTCGAATAGCACTTGTACGTGGTGGGCCGCCCGGGGATCGAACCCGGGACACCCTGATTAAAAGTCAGGTGCTCTACCACTGAGCTAGCGGCCCTCGAACAGTTGATCCTACCACCCTGGGGGGCTATCCCGATCGGCGCGACCAGGTCGGGCCCATGCGGTCGGGCACGTCGAGCGCCGTGAAGACTCCGATCGCTTCCATCCGCACGACGAAGCGCTGCCGCTGCTCTTCCAAGCGGTGGAGCTCGTCGTCGAAATCGGCCAGGTGCTTCTCGTAGACGAGCATCTCGCTCCAGTACTCGACCAGCACGTAGCGCTCGGCGTGCGCGATATCTTTCAGGAACGAGCTTCCGAGAAACGATCGGCTCCGCCGCGAGAGCTTCGTCCACTCGCCGTCGGCGCCGTAGAAGCGCTCGAACGCTTCGCTCTGATCGGGAACGGTCTCAAAGTTCCAGACAACTGCGACCACGTCACCCTCCGAAAAAAAACCTGGCGAGCAGTGTATCAGGCCGTGCCGTTCGCGCGGGTGGCCAGGATGCGTGAACCGGTGTGCAGTCGTGTGCGCCGCCCGCTTCTCGCGAGCGCACACGCGCTATGCTATGTTCCGCAGACTTCAGCACACATGGCCACCTGTCCACGCTGCAAGGGGCACCTGACCGAGAACCACCGTTGCCCGCGCAGTCCCGCGCGCAAGGCCTTCGAGGTTTCGCTTGCCGCGCTCGGCGGGGGACTCGGTGCGCTCCTGCTGATGTCGCTCATCGATCCGCACGGGCAACTCGCGTTCGATGGCGTGTTGCTCGTCGGCGGTGCGCTCGCGGGCGTCGGCTTGGATCGCTGGCTGCGAGGCTGAATTCGCTGGTGATTCCGGTGGATCCCGGAGAGAGCTGCTTCGGCCCACTCGATCGCAGCTGAACCGTTCTCACGGGCAGGTTTCTTGCTGCTGCCGCGGCGTGCAGCGGGTCTCACCACACAAGCACCTGCCATCGGACGCGGTCGCACTCGCGTCGGGGTCGCCCGTCACCTCAGCGAAGGCGACCCACGTCCTCATCGCCGACACCAATGCGCGGACGCTCGCGGCGCGCGCAGAGCAGCTCCTCGCCGCTGGCCTCAAAGTGTCGCTGGCGCGCACGTCGTTCGAAGCGATCGTGAAAGCTTCCTGTCATGTACCCGATTTCATTCTGCTCGACGGTTTGCTTCGCGACCTGAACGCGGCCGACACGCTTCGGCTCCTGACGACCTGCCCCGTCACCGCACACATCCCGATTTTCCGGCTGGCGCCAGGCCGCCGGGTGCCGCGGCGCGTGCTCGCCGCCGCGCTCGGCCAGCCCGGATAGCCGGATCGGGTGTTCCGAACCTACATGGTGGGAAGAAACGACCGTGTAGGAATTCGCGCACAAGTGTAATGAATCTGGCCGCTGCGCCCCGTTCGACGTCCGCCGCACTTGGCGAGACGGCCTCTCCACTGTTAAACTCACATGTTCCGGTCTTAACCGGAGCCGCACCACACTTTCCCCCATCGTCCCCATCGTCCAGAGGCCCAGGACGTGGCCCTTTCAAGGCCAAAACGCGGGTTCGAATCCCGCTGGGGACGCCAACGCCTTTGAGTTAATCAGGCCGGCGAACAACCGGCCGTAATCTCCTCGGCCAGCAAAATCGACGGCCGGCAGCTCGGGCCGTGGTGTGAACACGATCCGCCCTTCGAGCAGCGTGCGCAGCATCCGGCGAGCCGCGGAGTTTCCTCCGAAAGCAGCAACCGCCAATCCCCCAGCCGCCGTCGCGCTTCCGGTAACGCGTCCTCGAGAGACGCGATTCGTCGCAGTCGTTTCCCTCGAGCGCGCCAGTTCCTCGAGGATCCCAGATCGCCGCGCTTCTCGCTCCCGAATGGCCTCGAGCACCGAGGGCAGCGAGGCCCCATTCGCGAGGGCCGCAGAAAGCCGCGCCAGTTCGCGCTGTAGGCGGTCGGCCTCGACCGTCAACCCAGCCGGCAGACTGCACCGATTGCTGACTGCAGCGCGGAAGATTCAGCCCAATACGCGTACCACGGACGCCTGGCGACAGCTTTTGGATTCACCCGGTTTAGACGACACCCAACTGTTGTCTCGATTCGGTCTGGCGCTGCGGTTGCCACAGGAGGCGCGGGACGCGCTCGACGCTGTAGCAGATCTAAACCGGGATCTGTTTCTAAGGTGGGTTGCGAGAGTCGACGTGGCCTTCTTTCACAATCGATTCGACGCGACAATCAACCAGTTCACCGAGCACCTCGATGATGCCACGCTGACCACGATCGAACATGGCAGCGATCTTCTATCGAAGCGGTTCGCTCAGAATCCAGCGATTGAACAGCACCTCCCGTCCATCTCTCGCGCGGTCAAGGAGCTTCGGCAGGACGTCGTCGAATCTGACCTACCCGCGGACATCATTGAGTTTGTGCTCGATCATCTCCGGGCAATCGATGAGGCGCTCGAGACTTACACAATCCGAGGCGCTGAGGGACTTCGAGACGCCGCGCACCGAGCGGTCGGAGCAATCGTCTGCGACAAGAGTATCGACACGAAGGCTGGCGGATCGCGAGTGTGGCAACGAGCGAAGCATCTGTTTGTCGGGATCGCTGCGGTTGTTCGTTTGGGCGCGGATGCGGCAAAGATTGCCGAGGCTGTGGGCCTACTCGAAGCCCCTCCGGCCATCACCGAGCTGGAGTCGCAAAGCGACTGGTCTTCTCCTACGCTGACGGCCAGATTCTAGACGACAACAAGCGGACCTAGCGTAGTCCCTTCGGCGACCCGAGAGGCGTGCGATGCGACCGCCCCCTGAGCCCAGCGAGGACGCGCAGAAGATCGCCGAGGCCCGGCTTGAGGCTCGACGCCCTCGACCCGCGGGATTGAGCCCTCAGCGGCCGGCCCAGACCGGCCCCTCAAGCTCCCGACTCTGCCGCCGGCAGCCCGAGCGGAATTCCCGCTCCTGCGCGAACCGTGACAGAACGCGGCATCAGCCGCTTTGTGCCCGAATCAGGATCGTGAAGCCCTTCGTGAGCAACTTCACACCCTACACACCCGCACGCGCCATCTTCACGGGCTCGCGCAATCTCAGGCAGTCTGACAAAATGCTCGCGCATGCCGATTGATTGGCTAGCGCAGATTCGCTACGTGCCGCTTGTGCGGCCGGTTACGGGGCTTGTGACGCGATGGCTCGGCCGACCTAAGCTGGCTGTAACAGTTCAGTCGACGCCACCAGGGTCCCTGCAAACTCCTGTCAGCGTGGGCCTCGCGACAGTCGCGTCAGTGTCGAGGAGCTTCCAGAACTGGGCGTGTCTGTCAAGTGGTGGAAAAGTCTGAGCGCGTCATCATCCGGCTCTGAGCGATCGACTACGCCGCCGTCGCCACGCGCTCCATCTCTTGCCAACCGTCGATCTTCCGTAACTTCACGTGCCCGCTCTTCAGCAATCCGAACAGCAACAGGAGCACCGCGTCCTGGCCGGGCAGACTCGCCTGCGTTTTGGTCCGGCGTCGAAATTCCCCATTGATGCGTTCTAGCGCGTTCGTGGTCCGGAGCGCTTTCCACTGCGCCTTCGGAAAGCGCAGGAAGGTAAAGAGGTCGTCGCCCGCTTCGTCGAGACACTCAACGACGGCCGGGCATCGCAGCCGCCACTTCTTCCCGAATCGGTCCCGCGCCTGATCGACGAGCGCGCGCGTCTCCGCATAGATAATGCGGCGGTAGTCTTCGGCGAGCTCCTCGCGCAGACGCACCGGCGCCTTCGCCTCGAGGTTCCGCAGCTTATGCGCGGTGCAGCGTTGAATGCCCAGCGTTGGCCATTGCTCGCGCAAGGCCGCCGCCAGGCCAGGGCTGCCGTCGATGATGGCGAGGAGCGGACGACCGACTTGGCGCTCCACCAAGCTGCGAATCACATCGCGCCACGCGGCGGTGCTTTCATCGCCGGTCAAGCGGACGTCGAGCACCACACGCTGACCATCAGCCCGCACCCCGAGCGTGACGAGCACCGGCACGCGGACGCGCCGCTTGCCGATGCGGACTTTCGGATACCAGCCATCCATCAGCAGATACTGGATCTGGTCCTCGGTGAGATCGCGGTGACGCCATGTCTCGAAATCATCGGCGAGCCGACCCACGAGGCGGGAGACCGCGTCCTTCGACGGCGGCCCTCCACGCAGCAGCGGCGCCAGGGCGCCCTTGATGCGCCGGGTGTTCGTCCCGCTCAAATACACGCCCAGGATCGCTTCATCGACGCGCTCGCTACGGCGTTGATACCGCGGCACCAGCTCGCTCCGCCATTCGGTGGTCGCGTGCTTAGCAGTCGTCACGCGGGCGCGGAGCATGGCGAACGTGGTCGGTCCCAGACTCGTCGTCAACGTTCGCTCGCGTGTTCCGTGCCGGTAGCCCTGGCGGGCCGCGCCGACGCGCGCCGAGGACGCCGCCCCCAACGCCGCCTCCAATTCTTCTTCGACGATTGCGTCGATCAATCCGCGAGCCCGTCGCCGAATGACTGTCTCCAGGCTCGTCCCTTCCTCCACCCGTGCGGCTTCACCGCTCGATCCGTTCCTGCTATCCTTCGTCATAGCGTCATCCTCCGGCACCCGCCGCCAAGCGGGCGCAGCTGCTGGTTAACAACTGTGCCGGATGATGACGCGCTTTTCACTTTTCCACCAGACTCAAGACACTACCTCCAGAACTACTGCCGGCTCAAAGTCACCAATGTCGGCAGATCGACTGCTCAGAATTGTCGGGTCACTCTTTCCGAGGTGTGGTTTGTCGAGAGGCACGTCTGGAGGAATTGGGAGAGGTGGCAACCGGTAGGCCTGATTTGGTCTGGTCGTCCCAGGGAAGAACACGTTGACATCAGTCCGCAGCAGGAACTGTTTTGCGATCTCGGGCACGTTCCGAGCGCCAACGGATCCACACTCCATCAGAGAATGTCCCCGGGACCGACACAGGCTACAAGGGCCAATCTGTGCGCCAGAGCCAGGGCAGCGCGGCGGCAAATCCCAGCATCAGGAGACCGCCGATCACGACGACGGTGCGGGGGGAAGGGGAAGAAATCGGTTCATCCAACGAGAAGCCAGTGTCTCGTTCTGCCAGCAGAACCCTGAGATCCCGCAGGATATGAGTTGGGATGCCGACGCCAAAGAAGAACCAGCCCGACCGGGAGGCACGTTGTTCATTCTTCGCTACAGTCTTCCACTCGACACGATACAGGCCAGCGGCAAGACCCGGGATCAGAGCGGCCCGCAGCGATCGAGCCTGGAGGTCGCGCGAATCGATTCCGGCCGACGGGACGACTTGTAGATGCTGGTACAAGAGCTCGCCGCTCGGCGACGGCGAGGCTACGAGGTAGACAGAAATGGAAGACACCGGATCGAGTGTGTGGCTGAATCTGATCGTCACATCGTCCGGGACCCGGTCGACCATTGCGCCAGCGCTCGGCGAAGAACTGACGTAGCGTGCGCGCGTGGCCAGGATGTCTTCGATGACGCCGAACAACATCACTATGCCCATGACCAGGCACGCGAGCCGGATCCCGAGGATCAGTCGACGCTCAAGCAGGCCCGGCACGCGGGGACTACGCCGGGGTAGAAACACCCAATGAACCCGCCTAACGAAAGGCTTCCACCCGGGTAGTGCGTCCGACGCAGACCACCCGGACTCTCGCTCGGATTCCTTGGATTCCTGGAACCGTACCGTGTCCTGGTTTCTTGGTGTCACGGAACCGGTGCGTTGTGCCGCTTGCCTCCGGGACCAGAACAACACTGGCACCCACACCAGATAGCCAAGGAACAGCCAACCGAGGTCGCGAGTCGCCGACCCCGCTGCCGCATCATGGCGCTGGAGCCACTCGATGGCAGGCGGCCCGAAGTCCACCTGCTCGCTGAGCTCCCTAAGGAGTAACGGGGTAAGGTAAGAGGCGAGGTCCAAGACATAGAAGCTCGCGGCGACAAAGGCACCCTGGATCAGGACGCTGGCGAGGAACACTCGCGGGAAATGTGCGGCCCTCGAGAAATACAAGATCAGCAGCGCCGCGGATCCCGCGACCATAGAAGCGGCCGGTGCGAGTTCCAGGAAGGGCACAAGTGCAACGATAAGGAGCGGCGCCAGGACAATACCTCCAAATTGGCTGCTCCACGCTCCTCTCAGATCGGTCCAGGCACCCGCAGCATTCAGCCAGTCGTAGACTTCAGCCCACACGGCTATCAGCGGAGACGCAGCGATGATTGACAGTGCAGCAAGTCCGATGAGGGATACCAGGAGGAGCGTCAACCCGCCAATCGCCAGGTCCGAACGCTGCGGTTGCACGTCCTTCGACAACGTGTGAGAACCTGCGAGCGTCAAAACCGCGAAGCCGAGCGGGACAAACGTGGACGCCGTTCTCAATGCCCACGTGCCCACCACTTCCGTCCACGGCTCCGGCTGGCCGCCGTTCAGGGTCGACAAGACCATCCAGGTGGCGAAGGCGGCTGTTCCGAGCGCGATGATCAGGACACCCTGGAGGAGGAGAATCGTCGACACCAGGCCGACCAGGAGTCGTCTCGCAAGGCCCATGATAGTGGCGTCGCTCGTCCGGAATACCAGATTCAGAGGGAAGCGGCGCAATTATGCCGCTCTGGGTAGGTCAGGCGGTTCATCGCGCCCAGTTGCCATCTCGAAAGAGATCGTTCTTGTGGTCCACGACCGAGACAACCCAGGCCTTCCGATCCTCTTTGTTCGACAGGCCAACAAGGGCACCCCCTGGAACAGCGGCTCATCGACCGCCACACGCACCACTGGGCCTGATCCGATTCGGTGGACGGTTTAATTACGCTGTGTGAGTTTCCGTCGTTTTGTCGTCTTTCCGCAACCACGCGGAAGTTATTCCGATCGAGGGGGACAGCTATCGCCGACGCGATGCCGAACTCACGCACAAATCGCATCGGTCACCACCATAGTCCTGATGGCCGCCTGGTACCTGCGTCGACCCCCGTCCAAATTTCCGCGTTTCTTCATGAGCGGCGACAGCAACCGCAGAACGGAATCGTAACCTCTCGCCGGGAGACTCCTCCGAAATCGGGCCTGCTAGGCTGCCGTGCGGCAAGTGAGTTGCACCCGATGTGTCATCCCCGCTCGCTTCCGGACTGCTCTCCTGCTCCCGATACTCACGTTGAACCTGCGACGTTTGCAGGTCAATGGGCATTGCTCTTCAGAGGAGCCATGACTCCAAACATGGCGGACTGGACCCTCGAACGCCTCGAAGCAGCCATCAAACGCGCTGACGATCGAACAGCTCCTGGCTCGCTACAGCCAGAGCGTTGAAGGCGGGTACGTCTGGCGTCCGCTGGATGCCTCCATCATCCTGTTCGCGAAACAGAATGGTGCGGGTGGTGTTTGAGAGCGCGGATGGCGGGGTTCGAGGAGTGGTTCGAATGAACGCCGACTTACGGCGCGAGTATGAATCCGTGAGTCTGTTCTCCCTCAGTCGCTTCGTCGCCAGCCGGATCAACGCCCTCTAAGCGGCTCCATCTGCCTCAGGATGTAGCTCCACACTTCAGGCAACCGTTGCACATGCTGCTGGTCGAGTCGGGCACTCAGCGTCCGCTGCCCGGATTCTCTGAAAAAGTTCAGCGCCAGCAGATCACGTCGTAGGGTTCGAGCCTCTTCGTCCGATAGCGGTAATCCATTGCCGAAATAGAACTGAAACTCGTCCGGCACCGCGAAAACGAAAGTCGAGAGCTGGCCTGAGGCCGGGCGAAGTCGGACGGAGAATCCAGCCGTGCCCCACTGAACGCGGTAGCCTTGCTCAACCGCCTCTCGCAGCACGCGCTCGAAACACTCACGCACTTCGGGAGCGCAGCGTTCGAGGAGTACGGCCTGTCCAATCGCTGTGGCACCGCGGCCGGGACGTTGGCGCTCACGATTGCCAATGAGTCGAGGCACAAGCACCCGTTGACCACCGTCCCCCTTGAATTGCTTGATCTCGACCAGCAGCACCTCGGTCTCGCGCATCTGCTCGTTCAGGAACTCCGTCATCCTTCGCAGCTCTCGCGGGGCTTCGTCGGTCACGAAGAGCAGCCTCACCTTGCCCTTCTGCAAGTTCTCCTGGACCTCCTGCCAGTACCCTTCGATCTGATCAGGACCGTCGCGGCCGATCAGAGTCGCGACCGTCTGATCGAGTGATCGCCCTTCCCGTTCGGCGGTCGCCGTAGCTACCTGCCGCAGCCGGTCAGACGACCAATGGACCGTTCCGTTGGCGGCGTAGTCGAGCATCTGGGCGACGACCTCTCTCCTCGTGCGCCTGTCCGAAGCGAGCTTGCACTCCACAAATGTCGGAATTGCCTCCTGATCGATGAACAGGTGATCCAGGCTCCACCATCCGCCCTCCCCTTCCCCAGCGGGCACCCCGACCTCGCGCCCCACGAACAACCATCGCCGAGGCTCCTCGGGGTCGATTTGATCACCCGGCAAAAGATCGCAGTAGCGCGCCAGGAGTAGCTGCAGCTCGCTCTCAGTCACGTAGCCGGTTTCTGCCATCGGCTGAAGAGTCACGGGGTCCGTCAAAAGAAAAATCTTCGCGTTGCTCACATGCCTCCAAGGGAATGCCCATACGGTAAGCGCGGTTGGAGCCCGTTGGCAAGCAGCCATGCTTCTCGAAGCTGTCGGAAGTCGCTGCAGTCCCTCTACCTGGCCCATCTACTCACACGAGGAGCTAGTCCAGCGCGACAAGTGCTCCCTCGACATCTTTTGGCTGCGGGATGTGAGTCAGGACTCCGAGAACCTTCCGCCTCCGGATGCGATTGCGGCGGAGATCGTGGAGGATCTTCGGGCGGCGTTGGAGCAGTTCGCGGAGATTAAGGCTGACCTGACGAGGAACCAATGGCTCTGCGCGTTCTCCTCGGCGGACCAAATCGAAGCTGCCGCCAAGATCAGAGTGCGGTTGACCGGCGCGAACCGGTGCAATTTGTCGCCCTACTGAACAATACGATTCGAGCGTGTCCCCGGCGGACTACTAAACACTGGGCGACAAGGCAGGACCTGCCCGCCTACCGCTTTACGCGCCGCTGTGGCGAGGTCTAATGCAGATCGGTCTAATCCTCCATCGCCGGCGGACGTCAAGTTGAACAAGTGCCTTGCGACGTGGCACTTTGGCCGACATTCCCGCGACGCCGTTTTGGCGTTATGCTGCGAGCCTTGCAGGTCGGCCGAAATATGCCGGTCGGCCTACCACTAGTTGAACTAAACCGCTGATCGCGGTAGACAAGAACGTCATCCCCCCGCTCGTGATCGAATCGCGCCGCTGAGGCTGTGACGGTCGATCGTCCCACCCGACTCTCTCCCTCTGCGGTACACG
>Ga0184612_10000779_pt1 | contig 14992 bp, 6 predicted proteins | sample PLM3_60_coex_FD_133163 | JGI IMG/M metagenome (GOLD analysis project Ga0184612, IMG submission 133163) | Groundwater sediment microbial communities from an aquifer in East River, Colorado, USA - PLM3_60_coex | ecosystem: Environmental > Terrestrial > Soil > Riparian zone | place: USA: East... | reverse complement strand
TTCGAAATAGCCGTCGGTGACCTGGTTGAGGCTGACACCGCGATCCTTCTCGGGGCCCTGGACCGGACCGTGGATCGCGATCCCCACTCCACGGAACCAGCCGCTGAGCGGGTTCATGGCCGCCACCGCGGCAGATGACACACCAGGCACCTCGCGGACCCGCTCGATGAAGCCGCTCCAGATCGCGCCGAGCCGCGCGTGGTCCGCGCGAAACTCCGCCGTGGTCTTCGGCGTCACTGTGCGCCCTGGCACGGTGGCCCCGACCTCCATCGTCAAGACGCCATCGCGATCGAAGCCCGAAGAGACGTTGTTCAGGTTGTGAAGCGTCCGCAGAAAGAGCGCGGCGCCACAGAGCAGAAGGACCGACAGGGTGACTTGCACGACAACCAGCGTTCGACCGAGACGGTTGTGAGGGGTTGCCCCGGCCTGGCCGGGTTTTGCGGCGTCGACGCGTGTCGCGCGCAGCGCCGGTGCGAGGCTGAAAAGCAGCGCGGTCGCGACGGACACGCCGGCGGTAAAGCCCAGGACGCGCAGGTCGAAATGCGGCTCCAGCACCACGCGTTCAACCGGCCCGGCGAGAACCGCAACCAGGAACGACGCACCCCACCGCGCGAACACCAATCCGGCTCCGGCTCCCAGCGAGACCAGCACGACACCTTCGGTCAGCAGCTGGCGGATCAGCCTGCCGCGACTCGCGCCAATCGCCAGCCGCACCGCCATCTCGTTCTGCCTCGCGGTGGCTCGGGCGAGTAGCAGGTTGGCCACATTGGCGCAGCCGATCAGGAGCACGACGCCGACCATCGCCATGACGATCATCAGCGGCTCGGAGTAAGTGTGACGAAGCTCGTTGGCGCCCCTGGCCGCGGGGACGAGCGCGATACCGCTGAAGTAGCCGCGCTTGTCGCGAGGCATCCCGACTTCCGTCAGGTAGCCGTCCCACAGCGCCTCGAGGTCCGCGCGCGCCTGCTCGACCGTCGCACCGGGCGCAAGACGCCCGATCACGCTCAGCCACCAGCTCTGCTTCGATTGCAGACCCTGTTCGACCAGCATCATTGGCAGCGTGATGTCGAGCGGCGCCCCTGCCTGGAGCCCGAGGAATCCAGGCGGGGTGACCCCGACGATCGTCACCCACCGCGTGCCGACTTGAACGTTCTTCCCGAGTACTGCCGGATCTCTTCCGAAGCGGCGCGTCCAGAAGCCGTCGCTGATCACTGCGACGGCGCCATCTCGGCCGCCGCGGCCTGGCTCGGAATCGTCGGCGGGCGTCAGCAGTCGTCCGTGGATGGCGCGAACTCCGAGCAGGTCGAAGTAGGTGCCAGAGGCGTATTGACCCCGCACCCGCTCCGGCACCCCATCGATCGACACCTTGAACGGCCGTGGGGCGAACGCCGCGATACCCGAGAGGAAGCGGTTGTGATCGCGGAGCCGCTCGAAGCAGGGATAGGGCGGGCCGCTGCTGCCGCCGGACTTGCCACCGGAGTTGTCGACGAAGAACAATCGCTGCGGGTCGTCGACCGGCAGCGTCTTGACCAGCACGGTGTCGATCAGACTGAAGATCGCGGTGTTGGCGCCGATTCCGAGCCCGAGCGACAGCAGGGCCACCAGCGTGAACGCCGGCGACCGCCGTAGCAGCCGGAATGCGTAGCTGACGTCACCGCGCAGCTCGTCGACCAGCCGTAGGCCAACGGCGTCGCGGCAATCCTCCCTGCGCGCGTCAATGCTGCCGAACTCGGCGAATGCACGCCGACGAGCTTCCTCCTCCGGGACACCCCGCCGCCGCAGATCCGCCTGACAGAGCGCGAGGTGGATCCGCATCTCGTCCTGCATCTCACGCTCGAAGTCAGCTCGGCGGCTGCTGACTCGAAGCCACGACTTGACGCGCGCGATGAAACTCATAAGTCCTCCGGCATCGCCTCGAGCGCGAACCCGATCGTCTCGGAGAACCGCCGCCAGTACGCCGTCTCTTCCTTGAAACGTCGCCGGCCGGCCGCGGTCAGCCGGTAGTACTTCGCCGTCCGCTTGTTCTCCGATTCGCCCCATTCCGAGGTGATCAGTCCCTGATGCTCGAGGCGATACAGCGCGGGGTAGAGCGAGCCCTGCTGAATCTGCAGGCGGTTCTGGGAGATCTGCTGAATGCGCAGCAGGACGCCGTAGCCGTGCAGCGGCCCGAGCGAGACGGCCTTAAGGACGAGAAGGTCGAGGGTGCCCTGCAGCAGCTCGGTGGTGTCGCTCACGCGGTTCTCCTAGACATCCCAGGAGAGGATGCACAATTTCTCCTAGGACGTCAAGGAGAGAGCATGAGCGTGCACGCACCAGCTGCGATCGCGAAAGCCGGCACGGTCGCCCCCGAACAATCTTGAATGCGGCGCGCGAGGAGTCGGGGGACCGTCGAGATTTCCGGCCATGCTGTCGTCAACGCCGTCTCGCGTGTGTGGCGAGACCTGCGTGCTACAGAGAGAGACATCGATCATGATGTTCAAGTAGTCTTTGCCGCACCTCCTCGGCCCAGCTAGGTTGGTCACGCCCGCTCGTTGTGATGAGGAAGGCGCGGCGCGCGCCTAAGCCGTCTGTCGGAGCGTCTCAAGCCGTCTCTCCGGAGCGGCGTAGCCGCGAAGGCGGACCTCAGCGCTCGCTGCGGGCTTCGGCTGGCTTCGCCAGCGGCGTGGCAATACGGACCATCCCTGTCCCCGAACGAGCTTCGGCTGGCTTCACCAGCCATCAGGCACGCGGCGGCAGCCGTCGGCCGCCGCCAGCGAGCTCGATTCCTACCGGGCTCACCAGCTCCACCTTGTAGATTCCCCCAACGACCGGAATCCCGATCCCGGATGGGATATCGAACCGCGCGGCAACGAGCCGAAGGGCGACGGCAACTCACGTTGAGTAGCGCCGGCTCGTCTGGGTTGTGCGGAGGTACAACCATTGCCGGAAGCGTCGATTGTTGTTCCTATTGACACTCTATACGTCGCTGGTATAGACATTCAATAGGAGCGTCGTGCATGTTTCGCAAAGCCGCCCTTGTCCAGGGCTCTCTCGACCTTCTCATCCTCCAAGTGCTGACGCTTGGCCCGTACCATGGGCTGGGCCTTTCTCGCCGCGTCACTCAGGTGACTCACGGTGCGTTCGATGTGAAACCGGGCTCTCTCTTTCCTGCCCTCCATCGTATGGAGGAACACGGATGGCTGGCGTCGGAATGGGGAGAATCGGAAAACAAACGACGAGCCAAGTTCTACCGACTCACGAGCGCTGGCCGCAGGCAGCTCTCGCGGGAAACCGAGAACTGGCAGCGCATCTCGGTTGCGATCGGCCGGGCACTGCGGACGACTTAACAGGAGGAGAAATGCCTCGCCCTTGGCTTGTCCGCTCTTTTCGAAGCCTCCTGCGACGTGACAGGATCGATAAGGACTTGGATGAAGAGGTCCGCAGCTATGTCGCCCTGCTCGTCGATGAAAAAACCGCTGCCGGACTGCCTGAGCAGGCGGCTCGTCGTGCAGCCCATGTCGAGGTCGGGGGACTCGAGCAAGTGAAGGAACAAGTACGAGACCAGCGCACTGGGGCAGTCCTCGAACACTTCTTACAAGATGCGCGCTATGGCCTGCGGATGGCGGCTAGGAATCCTGGCTTTGCCGCCGTCGTGATCCTCACGCTTGCGATCGGGATTGGCGCCACGACGGCCGTGTTCAGCGTCGTTGACGCAGTCCTGCTGAACCCCCTACCCTTTCCCCGACCTGATCGCATCGTGACGGTCTGGCAATATAGCGCCAACGCCGCCACCGAGCGTCTTGCCGGCTCGCCAGCGAATTTCTTGGATTGGCGAGAGCGCAGTACCACCTTCGAGGTTATGGCGGCGATCGAACCGTCCGGCCTTGAGTTCGTGGCCGATGGCGAGCCGCAGAATCTTCGTGTCTGGCGAGTTTCCCAAGGATTCTTTGAAATTCTTGGCGTTCCGGCCTTGCATGGACGAACGTTCACGGCCGACGAGTATCAGCCAGGCGCTGGCAGCGCAGTCGTCCTCAGCTACGGGTTCTGGCAGCAGCAGTTCGGTGGAGACCATGACCTCGTAGGCAGAACGCTTGCCATGAGCGGGAGATCGTACGTCGTGGTGGGGGTCATGCCGCCACAATTTGACTTTCCACCAGGACGCGATCTGTGGGCGCCGCGATCGTTCACCGAACGTGATCATCAGAACCGAGCGGGCAACTACCTCAACACCATCGCATTGCTCAAGCCTGGCGTCACGGTAGATGTGGTCGATGCCGACTTGCGCGGCGTCGCTGAGCAGCTCTCTCGAGAGTATCCGGCGACGAATCGGAACGTCGGCATCTCGATCGTTCCGTTGCGGGATCGGCTCGTTGGCGAGGTGCGGCCCTATTTGATCTTGTTGACCGGCGCCGTCGCGTTCGTCCTCTTGATTACGTGTGTGAATGTGGCAAATGTGCTCTTGGCGCGCGGAGCGGCGCGTACCCAGGAGCTCGCCGTGCGCGCGGCACTTGGCGCCGGACGAACGCGGCTGTTTGCCCAGTTGCTCGTCGAGAATCTCATGCTCTCCCTGCTGGGCGGCCTGTTAGGAGTCGTCGCCGCCCGTTGGGGTTTGAAGGCGTTCATTGCGCTGGCTCCGGGCGATGTGCCGAGACTCGAGGAGGCGGGCATCAACGCCACGGTGCTTGCGTTCGCGATCGTTCTCTCGTGTGCAACGGCAGTTCTGTTCGGTGTGCTGCCGGCCCGACATTTCTCAAAGGCCAAAGCAGAAGTGGCTCTGCGAGAGGGGCCGCGGGGCGCGGGGCACGCAGTAGCGAATCGAACGCGCCGCGCCCTCGTCATAGCCGAAGTAGCCCTCGCATTGACTCTGCTGACGGGTGCCTCTCTGCTCATGCGGAGTTTCATGAATCTTGTTCGCGTCGATCCCGGGTTTTCAAGCGAGAACGTGGTGGCTTTGCCCGTCTTCGTATGGTCGCGATACCCGACGGACGCTCAGCGCGCCACGTTCTTTCAAGAGACGCTTCGAGGGATCGATGGGGTACCGGGTGTAACGGCGGCCGGCGCCGCGTCGACGATCCCGTTCAGCGAAGTACTTGGCGATACGCGAACGAGACTGACGATAGAGGGGCGACCGACTGCAGCCGACGCCCGGCCAACAATTGGAGTGAACGTAGTCACGCCAAGTTATTTTCGAGCGATCGGCATTGCCGTCGTCCGAGGCCGAACGTTCGTCGCAACAGACCTGCGCGATACCACTCCCGTTGCTGTTATCAACGAAACGATGGAACGGCGCTTCTGGCCAGACGGGGACGCGCTGGGAAAACGAATTCGTGTCAACGACGGTCCGGACGTTCCTCGGGAGATCATCGGAATCGTGCGTGATACGCGGGACAGCGGCCTCGATGCCACACCCGCAGCAACCGTGTTCCTGCCACATCAGCAACATCCCGTTGGAGAGATGACATACGTTGTGCGAACCGTCGGCGATCCAGTGAATACGGTGAGCTCCGTCAAGGCTGCTGTGTGGGCCATCAATAAACAGCTGCCCTTTCGACCGATTACGACGCTTCGACAGCTGGTCGAAACCTCGATTGCCCCGCGTCAATTCGTGCTGGTCCTCATGGGGGCCTTCGGCGCAGTCGGTCTGTTCTTGGCCGCTCTCGGACTGTTCGGGCTCGTCAACCATCTCGTCGTGCAGCGAAGACAGGAGATTGGGCTGCGGATTGCTTTAGGCGCTACCCCGTGCGGCGTGGTGCAGACCCTCGTGGGCGAAGGGATTCGTCTCGCTGGCATCGGTGTCGCCCTTGGCTTAGTCGGCGCCGTCGGCATGACGCGGTTATTGTCAGGAATGCTGTTTGGCGTGCAGCCTACCGATCCGCTCGCGCTCGCTGGCGCCACGCTGGTCGTACTGATTGTGGCTGGCATCGCGAGTTATTTGCCCGCACGAAGGGCCGCCGCGCTGAGTCCAATGCTGGCGCTGCGAACACAGTAGAGCTTGGGGCGCTGCTGTTCTCTTCGCCTCTCTTCGCCAGCTCGGCTGCTCAGACAGCCTGCGTAGCGTATCCAGCTGCTACACGGGGCAGCGGATCGAGTCAAGCCGCCGCAGCCAGATGGCAGTCCGGTTCCAACTCGCGAACGTTAGGCTCACCATTGATTTCAAGGACTTAGGTCGACACCGAGAGGTGAGACTGACGTCGCTGGCTGCGCCGGGTTCCTCAGCTGGCGCCGCGCATCATGGAGACGGGTCCGGAGGCCACCGTCCGCTTGCGTTTGAGAGGCGCTGCCGGCGCGCGCCTACGACGAGATGGCGCGTGAGTGTGCGGCTGCTCAGTCCAGCAAGGGCGCAGCTCCTGCGCGAGCACGTCCGCGCGCCACTCGGTTATGCACGGAGTGTATTGGCGAGGGCTCGTCACGACGTGCACGACCTCTGACGTAGAAGGATTCGAGCTTGCGGGGTATCGACGGCTCGCTTCGACGACCCTACTCCGCTCTCAACAATCGCGCCGGGTCGACACGGCTTGCGCTTACGACCGGCACCACTGAAGCCGCGGCTCCCACGACGACCACAATCACGACGGCAACGGCAAGCGTCACGCGATCAGTCGTGGACAAACCAAACATCAGTGATTGCAGAACGGCCGACCCCATGAGTGCCGCTGGCACTCCAACAACGACACCGCCAAGCACGAGCACCAGCATGTGTCGGAGGATCAAAGCGCGTATAGACCGGGGCGCCGCACCAACCGCCATTCGAATGCCGATTTCGCGCGTGCGCATGGCGACGGAGTGAGTCAGCAGCGCATACAGACCAAGTGCCGCCAACACGACTCCGAGCGTCGCGGCACCGGCGCTGACGACGGCGGCCATGCGTTCGGCAATGAAGCCGTTCGAGAACATATCGTCCACGTGCGCCGCGCGCTGTACATACTCGCGCCCAGCTGCTTGCACGATCTCGGTGACAGGCCCCACGAGCGCTAAAGGTTCACGCCTCGTCCTGAGATGAAATGTCGGATAGGTCGATTCATTCGCCTGCAATGCGGGGACAAACACCAGTTTTACGGCGTTCTGGCGGTAGTTTCCGAGGCTGATATTCCCGACAATGCCGACGATCTGCAAACGCTGCCTCTGCGCATTCGACGCGAAATCGATCGAGCGCCCGACGACGTCACCGTTCACATCGAGATCGCGCGCCAGGCTTTCGCTCATCAACGCGACCTTTGTTGTGTCGGGGAGATCAGTCCATGCCACATCGCGACCGCGAAGGACAGGAATTCCAACGGTCGACAAGAAGTGTGGAGACACGTACTCCATCGCACCAGCACTGTTGACCGGCGTACTGGAGACGAGCGCAATCGGTTGCGGAGGCAGTTGTGCGTTGATGGTCCCGAAGTATCGTGCGAAACCCACGGACTCGACGCCCGGCAGCGCCGCAAACTTCTGTAGCAGCTGAGGGTAGTACTCCTGTTGCTTCAGATTCTGGTGCCCGCCAGGTGCCGGAAGAAGGCGGACCGATAACAGGCGTTCATGGTCGAAGCCGCGATCGACGTTTGCGAGACTCGTGAAAGACCGCACCAGCAGGCCGCACGCGAACACCAGGACGACCGTCGCCCCCAGTTGCCCCATCAGCATCGCGTCGCTCCAGCGCGATACACCGCGCGTCACGGTGCGGCTGCTCTGCACCACACGTTGCGCGCGAGTCGCGAGCCATGCCGGCACAATCGTTATCAACACTGTCACGACGAGGCAGGCGCCAGCGACCGCTGCAAGGATGCGGATGTCCGGAGTGAAGTCGATCGTCCAGGGCATGTTCCCCCAAGGCAACAACGCTCTGAACGCACGAGTCCCTGCATAGGCAATCACGACGCCGAGGCCGCACGCCACGCAAGCAAAGATGAACGCCTCCGCCAGCATCTGCCGAACAACGCGCCAACCGGTCGCCCCCAGCGACCTCATAACGAAGATCTCGTTGCGGTGTGCCGCGACTTTGGCGGCCAGCAACCCGCTCGCGTTGATGCACGTCAGCAACAGGAGCAGGACCGCAAGCGTGGTCACCGAGCGAAGTGATGGCGCGTACAGACGTCGGAACAACGAGAATCCCGCGGCCGCTGATTGGACTTGCACCTGAAGCTGCGCGGCCTCCGTGGGATTGGGCGCTGAAGCCGCCGCGTCCTTGATGATTTCAGGCCATACTGCCGTCACTTGGGCGCGAAGAGCGTCAAGCGAAATCCGCGGTCGCAGTCGTCCAACGACCGACCAGATGCCGGTTGCCGCCCGGAACACTCCGAATGGTGTGATGATGTCCGTAGCGAGATCCTTTTCGAACCCACTGAACGATGCGGGTAACACACCGATCACGGTCACGGTTCCTTCATTCAGACGGACGGCGCGTCCGAGCACGTCCGGCGCGCTGTTGAACATCCGCTTCCAGTAGCGGTCGCTGATGACCGCGAGCGCTTGCCCCCGCCCGCTCACCGGCGCTTCGGCGCCGGTGAACCAACGCCCCATCACCGGAGCCACACGCATGACATCCACGCAGCCAGCGCTCATGAGCGCCCCACCCGCTGGCATCAGGCGACCGTCGACTTGAGTCGCGAAACTGCCACCACCGCTATACGCGCACCACGCGTCCACTGGCACAGCCGCGCGCGTGACACTCTCCGCAGCTGCAAGTGGCAAACCTCGCCGCGCGCCGTCGGGCAGTACTGTGGTTATCACAACAAGCGCGTTCGGCTGCGGCATTGCCACCGGCCGCCACAACAATGTATCCAGCACACTGACCATCGTCGTCGTCGCCCCGATACCGACCCCGAGAATCCCGACCAGCGTCAGGGAAAACAGAGGAGTGCGAACGGCCCTGCGAAATGACGTAACGAGGTCGTACAGCATGTGCGGGAGTATAGCTGAGGCGCGGCACTCTCAGACACCCGCTGGAGTGACGCAGGCGGATCGGCGCGACTCTGAGCGCCGTGACAGCGCAGTCTCTAAAACGGTCCCGCAGCGGCTCCCATCGGCGTCGGCGCCGTTTCGTCTCAAGGGATCACTTAGACTCGTTGCCGAACCGATGCTTTACCGGCGGTCGATTGGCGCCAGCCGACGCCGCATCGTCAGGTCAGCCGCGGAGGGGCCGTTTTTCCACGGCGCGAAGCGGAGCGCCGAGCCGCCTGCGTCACTCCGGCGCGCACCGTTATGTGCCGCTGTGTGATCGGGCACCTTCGTGCAGCGATAGACAGCGGTCTTCCCGAATGCCAAGCCTAGGGCCGGGACACGTTGACGTAGTACAGGTCGGTCGCGACCTCGAACTCACCTGGTTTCAGGGGCGTCGAAAGCTTCTTCCACTCGGTCGTTGGCTGGATCGTCTGCCACGCGCTCGCCTTCCCGACGCGGATCGGCATCGCGAAGTCCTTCTCGTCCGCTTTCCACCGATACGACACCGTGCTCTCGGCCTCGTTGAACGCGAGCTCGAGCGTCGGCAGACCGGCGTGGCGCAGGTACTGATCGAAGATCGGCGTCCAGTTCTTCCCAGTCTCCTTGTTGAAGAAGCGCACCAGATCCTCGGTCATGATGTTCCGATACTTGAACTCCTGGTAGGTATCGCGCATCAGCTTCCACCACCGTTCGTCGTCGTGGACGACGGCCCGGAGCGTCTGGAGGAAGAGGGCGCCCTTGAAGTACTGGTCCTGCGCCGGCGAGCGATGGATACGGCGCGCGGTGATGATAGGTGCCTGGTTCCGCACCTTGGACCTGTAGCCGTTGACGTACTTGAGCGCGTCGTCGTACCCGAACATGTGCTCGACGTACACGACTTCGAGGTACGTCGTCCAGCCCTCGTGAATCCACATGTCCGACACGTCGGCCGCCGAGACGCTGTTGCCGAACCACTCGTGCGCGCTCTCGTGGATGATGATGAAGTCGAACTTCGAGCTGACGCCGACCCCCGTCCAGTCGCGTTCGAGGTAGCCGTTCGCGTAACGGTTGCCGTACGTCACGGCGCTCTGGTGCTCCATGCCCGAGTAGGGCACTTCGATCAGCTTGTATCCGTCCTTCTTGAACGGGTACTCGCCGAAGTACTTCTGATAGGCCTCGATCATCGGCTTGGCCTGCGCGAACTGCACCTTCGCCTTCTCGATGCTCTCAGGCAGCACGTAGAAGTCGAGCGTCAGGTCACCGAGGCGGTCCGAGAACTGCACGTAGCTGCCGATGTTGAGCGATACGTTGTACGAGTTGATCGGGTAGTTGATCTGCCAGTCCCAGCGCGTGTAGCCGTCTCCGAGGTCGGTCTTGCCCAGGAAACGGCCGTTCGAAGCGTCGACGAGCCCGTTCGGGACAGCGACGCTCAGGCGCATGCTTTCGACCTCGTCACGCCACTGATCCTTGCTCGGCCACCAGATGCTCGAGCCTTCACCCTCGCACGCCGTGTTGATCCAGTGTCGTCCCGCCGGGTCCTTGCGAAACGCGATCCCGCCGAAGCGGCCAGTCTCTCGTGGGTTGCCAGAATAGTGGAAGTCGATCGAGTATTCGCGCCCGCGCTTCAGCGTCTCGGGAAGGTCGATGAAGACCGCGTTCAGCTCGCGCTCGTACTTCAGCTCCTGCGCGCCGAGCACGATCTTCTCGACCTTGAGGTTGTCATAGAGGTCCACCTGGATCCGGGTGTCGTCCTGCAGCATCCTGAAGCGGACCGTGTTCCTGCCGCTGAGGAACTTCTTGTCCGGATCGACGCGGACGTCGAGATGATAGGAGAGAAGGTCGTTGTTCGCGCGGTAGCGGCCGTACTCGCCGCGTAGGATGTTCGCGCGCGTCGGAGCGGCCGGTGTTTGCTGCGCCTGCGCTTGCGGTGCCGCTGCCTGCCGGGCAGCCGCGGGCTCGTAGGTGCTCGTTTCTTTTCCCAGCAGCCACTTGTCGAACCAGCCGACGATGTGCTGGAGGCGTTCGACGCGGTGCCAGGGACGGCCCGAGCGGGAGAGCTCGTGGCTTTCGCCAGGAAACCGCACCATCACTGTTGGCCGCTTGAGATACTTCAGCGCACGGAACAGATCCTCACCGCCGGCCGCCGGCGGCGTTCGCCAATCCTCGTCGCCGAGGATGAACATCAGCGGCGTCTGAATCTTCGCGACGTGTGTGATCGGCGAACGCCTCGCGAAGTCCGCCGGATCCTCGAACGGGGGCTTGCGGAACCACGTCGGCGTGAACAGCGTGAAGTCGGCCGTGTACCAGAAGTTCGACCAGTCCGAGATATCCCGCTGGCTGACGGCGGCCTTGAAGCGGGTGGTCTGCGTCACGACCCAATTGGTGAGCAGGCCGCCGCCGCTGCCGCCGGTCACACCCATCCGCGCCTCGTCGACATAGCCCTTCTTCAGGATTTCGTCCACTCCCGCCATCAGGTCCTTCGCATCGTCGCCCGGGTAGTTGTACTGAATGATGTTGCCGAAGTCCTGGCCGTAGTTGGAGCTGCCGCGCGGGTTCGTGTACAGGACGACGTAGCCCTTGGCAGCCATCCACTGGAACTCGTGGGTGAAGGTGTTGCCGTAGGCCGTGTGTGGACCGCCGTGGATCTGGAGGATCAACGGGTACTTCTTCGTCGCGTCGAACGCGGGCGGCTTGAGGATCCAGCCCTGGATCTTCCGGCCGTCGAAGCTCGAGTACCAGAGCTCTTCGGGCTCGTTCATCGCGAGCTGGTCGAAGAGGCCATCGTTGAACGTCGTCAGCTTTTTCGGCGCCGCGGTCGAGGCCGTGTCGAGCAGGTGCAGTGCGCCGACGGTTGTGGGCGTGGAGAGGACGAGTGCGATTCTCTGACCGCCGGCGTCGGCCGTGTACGACATCACATCTCTGTTACCTGTCGTCACCGGATCGATCTTGCCGGTCGCGACGTCCACGCGCTTGAGGTTGGCGTTGCCCTGCTCGCCGGCGCCGATCAGGATCGTTCGGCCGTCCCTGCTCCAGACCGGCCCGCTCGGAAGCTGGCCGCGCGGCGCGCGCTGATCGCCTCCGAGGCCGCCGTTCATGTCGAAGTCGTAGTTCGCAGTCAGGTTGCGCGGTGCGCCGGTGCCCAGTTCGGCGACCCAGAGGTCCGGCTGTGTATACGAGCGCTCAGGGTTCCCCGTCACGAAGCCGACAAACGCGACGCGTTTGCCGTCAGGCGACAGAGCGTATGCGCCGATCCGGCCGTCGATGCTGGCGACCCGGGTCGGCTCGCCGCCGCTTCTCGGAATCGAGTACAGATCGCTGTCGCCGGGAAAGTAGTAGGGCTCGCGCCGTCGATCCGAGATGAAGAGGATCCGCGTTCCGTCGGGGGACCAGCGATGGTTGGCTGCGCCGAACTCGCCTGAGGTGACGGCTGAGGGCGTTGGCCGTTCGCTGGCGGTCGTGGGAACCGCCACCGTCCAGATGTGCGACGGGCGATCGCGGTCGACGTAACCTCCGCCCGGGACGCCGTTCGCGCGGTAGACTGCCTCGGTAATCACGCGCACGTCGCTTTCGCGGGGCTTGTCGGCGGAGGGCTTTTGCGCAGCCGTCACCTCGTCCGGACGGGCGGTCGACGAGAACGCGATCGTCCGACCGTCGGGCGCCCATTCCGGGTTGGCGGCGCCACGCGGGATGTCGGTGACGGCCCACGGCTCGCCTCCCGACATTGCCATCATATGAAGCTGCGGCGGCTGTGGCCGGCCGTCCTTCTCGACCGATCTGACAAAGGCCAGCCGCCGGCCGTCGGGAGACCATCGTGGGCTGGTGTCGCGGATGCCGCTCGTGATCGCTCGAGGCGGCTCGCTGCCGTCGGCCTTCGCCAGCCAGATGGCGGTGTCGTACGCGTCTTTCTTCTCGTCGACGCTCACGCGCACGAAGGCGACCTGCGATCCGTCCGGCGAGATCTGCGGATCGGCGATCCAGACAAACGAGAGCAGATCTTTCTCGGTCATCGGCCGGCGCTGAGCGACAGCGGGCTGGGCCCCGAGCAGCCCCAGCGCGATGGCCAGGACAATCGTGCACTGAGAGATATGACGGTTCATCGTGGATCCTTTGCGTGCTTCGTCCAGGTCCACGAATTATACGGGGAACGCGCCTGCGGTCCGCGAACGGCGGGGCGCTTGGTTTCGCCAGTGGATGGGGAGGAATCAGAGGGGCGGAAACCGGCGAGCGTGTCCTCGGCATCCGCTCGAGGTCCAACCAGAGACATCGCGCGCTTACGAACGCCAATTGACTACTTACGCCGATGCTCCTTCTTCGGCTGCAGGGCGTTCGTGAAAATCCAGACGCCTATACCCACACCAGACTTCAGTCCATCGTCGTTCGCCGAGCGGTAGTGAATGCCCCCGTAGAGACGGCTGAGGGCCGCCTCGCGGGCGGCAGCCCAAACATTCTTGAAGTGTCGAACGACTCCCGGCAACGCATCCGACTCGGTCATGAACCGGATTCTCGTCGTGCCGTAAAAAAACGCCAACACTCCCGCCGCTGCACCGCTGAACGTGCTGTGCCCGGAGGTGTAGTCTGGAAACGGCGGCGTGGGAATGAAGGAGCTCCAGTTGGGATCGCCTGCTGTGGCTGGATTTCCATCATTGTCGCCGTTGCGAATGGCTGTTACCGGACGCCAGAAGTTATAGGCGTACTTCGCATCCCAGGCGCAGATCGCGGCGTCGGCCATAGCAATGTTCAACAGCGCAAACAAGCGTGCGTTCTCTCGCATCGTGTTGCCGCGGGCGAAGGCGATACGCTGGGCGATGACGTTCCAATGACCTGGAGGGGTCACCGTTCCTGCGCCGTCCGACCAGAACAGCGCGATGAGGTCCTGCTCCGGCGTGCGAGTGGATCCGACCGCCGCACCCAGCGCTTTTACTTCGTTGTAGTCTTCGGCGTACTCGGCGCTCCCGATCGCAGGGGGTCCTTCGGGGCGAAACGAGTCACTGTTTGGCATTGCAAACGGCGCGACGAGTCCCCACTGTGGCAACAGGTACGCAGCAAACGCAGGAGGCGTCGGCTGCCACACGCCGGGTCCACTGCCCGATGGCGGTGCGACAACGGCGTCTGCGTTATCGCTCGCCCGCCAGAGAAGGATCTGGTCTGCGACCGATTCGCCCCACTCGAGGCCGCGTCGCTTGTGCGGCCCGTTCCGAATCCTCGCGAGCGTGGCTTCGTGAAGCTCGTCGAAGGCTTCCGCGCTGTCTGGGAACAACGTGACGAGCACTTTGTGAGCGGCGGCGTCGGCGGCCGCTTCCAGTGATGCGCTCGATGGCGCTTTCCCCTTGGCGAAGTACGGTTCATGCGATCGCACGATGCCGTTGACCGCGTCATAGATGGAGGCGTGGAGGATGGCGAGGGCGCGCGCGGCCACGGGCGGTGGCGTCCTGTTGGCGCGGATCGCATTCAGTGCGGCCGTGTTCCAATCGGTGACAACGTCGGCTTCAGCGATGGACACGATGCTGAGCGCCAAGCAGAATGCCAGAGCTCTCAGTACGATGCGCGTCTTCATATGCCTGCCTCGTCCCAGTACCAATCGGATTGACGGTCTACCGAGTGGCAGGTGAAGCGCAATCTAGTCCTCCAAGGCACCTCTGGCAAGCGCCAAGAATTGGTATTAGTTCGTGATTGTTGGAGGGCTGCGTGGGGCGACGAGGAGAGACCTAGCCTACGCGGACCGTAGTCTGAGGCAATCCTCACAGGTGTTCCCGACCAGGTCTGAGATCGGTGACCGACCGCGTTATGAGAACCTGACGTAGGTGTGCCAGGTGATTCCAACGTCAAACAGGGAGATCTGTGAGAGGCAGGAGCAATCCTATGGGCTCCAATTCACGGGGTTGCCCCTTCCGCTGTTGAAATTCAGCGGCGGCTCAGTGACATTCTACGCGACGTTCTCGACTGACACCGCGATGCCGAGTTGTTGATCGCGAGCGCGAAGGCCAGCGAAGAGCTTCGGCATATCCTTGTGGCCTTTCAGTCGGCGGAAGCCCTTCACCGCTTCGAGAATGGCGGCGGCGGTCCATCGCAGGACCATGTGTCCTCCGCGCCACCGTTTAACGTTCCGCTTCAC
>Ga0184612_10000778_pt1 | contig 15010 bp, 13 predicted proteins | sample PLM3_60_coex_FD_133163 | JGI IMG/M metagenome (GOLD analysis project Ga0184612, IMG submission 133163) | Groundwater sediment microbial communities from an aquifer in East River, Colorado, USA - PLM3_60_coex | ecosystem: Environmental > Terrestrial > Soil > Riparian zone | place: USA: East... | reverse complement strand
TCACTATGATCGCCGGCGTCACTATGATCGCCGGCGTCACTATGATCGCCGGCGTCGCCGCCAGCGTCGTCACCGGACTCATCGGCAGCAGGCGCCGGGGCCGGCTTGCGCCACTGGATCGGCTCACCGCTGGCCGTGACGAGGTGGAGCGCGCCGTTCTCGTCGACCCGGACGTGCTCCTGCGGGCCGCGTACCCGCAGGAAGTAAACCAGTGCGCCGAGGAATACCAGGATCGACACCCAGTTGTTCAGCCGCAGGCCGTAGAACTCCAGCGCAGTGTCGGTGCGGATGGCTTCGATCCAGAAGCGGCCGACGGTGTACGCCATCACGTAGAGCGCGAACGCTCGACCCTTGCCCAGCTTCCAACGCCGGTCCACCAGCCAGACCAGCAGCGCCACGCCAAGATCCCATACCAACTCGTAGAGGAACGTCGGGTGGAACGGGCTGCCCGCGAGCACGATCGGGTTGCCGTCGGCATCCGTATAGGCCCGGCCGTTGCTCATGTCGAAGTCGTAGACCCTGAGCCCCCACGGAAGGTTGGTGGACGAGCCGAACAGCTCGTTGTTGAACCAGTTGCCGAGACGGCCGATCGCCTGGGCGACCGGGAGTCCTGGCGCGAGGGCGTCCGCGAAGAAGGTCATCGGCACGCCGAGGCGGCGGCACGCGATCCACGCGCCTACCGCACCACCGGCGACGGCGCCCCAGATGCCCAGGCCACCGTTCCACACGGCGAACGCCTGAAGCGGGTCACCGTTGGCGCCGAAGTACCCTGCCGGCGATGTGATCACGTGATAGATCCGCGCGCCGACGATGCCGAACGGCACCGCCCACACGGCGACGTCGAGGACCATCCACTTGGGCGCGCCGCGTCGGCGGAGGCGGACCTCCGTGATCGCGCAGGCGGCGACGATCCCCAGCAGGATGCAGAGGGCGTAGGCGCGGATCGGGAGCGGCCCGAGGTACCACACGCCCTGACTCGGGCTGGGGATCTCGGCAAGGTAGCGGACGGCGTCGTTCACGGGCACAACCTACCGCCTGGGAGCCGGTCCGCAAGAGGCCAGGTCGGCACAGAAATGGCGAGGAGGAGACGGGATGACTGTTTCCGCGACCTGCCCGCTGTTTCGCTCGAGGCACTAGGCGAGACGTGTACTCGGCTCTACGCTTTCTCGCTATGAGCTTGCTCACTTCCGCGGTTGCCGGGGTCATCCGCGACCCGGCCGGCCGCGTGCTGCTGTGCCAACAGAGCCAAGGTCACCGGCTCTGGGGCCTCCCTGGCGGGAGAATCCGCCACGGCGAGAGCCCCATCCACGCCGTCATCCGCGACATTCGCGAGGAGACCGGCACCGAGATCGAGGTCATCGACCTCCTCGGCATATACCAGCTCACCGGCGACGGGGCCGGCGCCGACCTGCCCGACGTGCTGGTGCACGTCTTTCGGGGCAGGGTCGCGGTCGGCGATATCGCCGTCAATGCTCCCGGCCGCATCTGCCGCCTCGCTTGGCACGATCCGGACGCCCTGCCGGAGCCGGTGACCGCGACAACGCGTGCCGCCGTCGCCGATGCGGTCGAGGGCCGCTCGGGCGTACTGCGCGACGTCCATCGCGACGCCGAGCCCGAGGTGCCGGAGGCCGATGACGCCCCGGCGCTCTCCGCCGCGGCTGCCTGAGCCCCCGCCTAGCGCACCGACCGCCGCACACCCGCGGCGAGGTCGGCCGTGAGCGTACGCAGCGCGGCCAGCCCCGTCTCGAGGTCCGGCGCGTCCAGCAGACAGCCGACAAGCGCGCTGCCAACGATGACCCCGTCGGCGTAGGAGCCCACCTCGGCCGCCTGGTCCCCGTCCCGTACCCCGAGCCCTACCCCGACCGGCAAGGCTGGCTGTTCCGCCGGCAGGGTGCCGGGCAGGGCTGCCGCCGCCCGTATCCGCCCGACCAACGCCGGTGCAGCACTCGACGTCACATCGCGGGCGCCCGTGACGCCCATGACGCTGCTCGCGTAGACAAAGCCGCGGCACACTGAGACCGTCCTCGCGATCCGGGTGTCCGTCGACGACGGCGCGACCAGGAAGATCCGGTCAAGACCGTACTCATCGGAGGCGGCCATCCACTCGTCGGCCTCGTCCGGAATCAGGTCGGGCGTGATGAGCCCGGCCCCACCCGCCCCGGTGAGGTCACGCGCGAACGCGCCGACGCCACGCTCGGGTCCGCCACCGGTATAACGCTCGACGAGGTTCCAGTACGTCATGACGACCACGGGTACGCCGAGGTCAGCGACCGCCTCGACGGTGCGGATCACATCGGCGCCACGCACGCCCCGGGCCAGCGCGATCTCACCCGCGCGTTGAATGACCGGTCCGTCCATGACCGGATCGGAGTAGGGAAAGCCGACCTCAACGAGGTCGACGCCGGACTCGGCAAGCGTCCGTACGGCGGTAATGCCACCGTCGACGGTGGGGAACCCGGCGGGCAGATAGCCGACGAGGGCGGCCCGTCCTTCGGCGCGCGCCTTCTCGAATGCGACGGTTACCGTCATCAGAGCACGCCGAACCATGCGCCGGCGGTCTCCACGTCCTTGTCTCCCCGACCGGAAAGGTTCACGAGAATGGTTGCGCCAGGGCCGAGCTCCTTCGCCACGCGGAGCGCGCCCGCGAGCGCGTGGGCGCTCTCGATCGCCGGAATAATGCCCTCGGTGCGGCAGAGCAGCGCGAAGGCGGCCATCGCCTCGGCATCGCCAACCGGCTCGTACCGGGCGCGGCCGGTGTCGTTGAGCCAGGCGTGCTCGGGCCCGACGCCCGGGTAATCCAATCCGGCCGAGATGGAGTGCGACTCCACCGTCTGGCCATCGTCGTCCTGCAGCACGTAGGTGCGGTTGCCGTGTAGCACCCCCACGGCGCCGCCGGTAATGCTGGCGGCGTGCCGCCCGGTCGCGACCCCGTCGCCGCCGGCCTCGAAGCCGTACAGCGCCACCGATTCGTCGGGAATGAACGCGTGGAAGATGCCGATCGCGTTGGAGCCGCCGCCGACGCAGGCACAGACCGCGTCGGGTAGGCGCCCCAACACGTCAAGACACTGCCGGCGAGCCTCCACCCCGATGCCGCGCGCAAAGTCACGTACCATCACCGGATACGGGTGCGGACCGGCGACCGTGCCGAGCAGATAGTGCGTACTGTCCACATTGGTCACCCAGTCGCGCAGCGCCTCGTTGATCGCGTCTTTGAGGGTGCGCGAACCGGTCGCCACCGGGATCACGGTCGCACCGAGCAGCCGCATGCGGGCGACGTTGAGCGCCTGCCGCCGGGTGTCCTCCTCACCCATGTACACGACGCACTCGAGACCGAAGAGCGCCGCCGCGGTGGCACTCGCCACGCCGTGCTGACCGGCGCCCGTCTCGGCGATGATGCGGGGCTTGCCCATCCGGGTGGTCAGCAACGCCTGACCGAGCACGTTTCGTACCTTGTGGGCACCCGTGTGGTTGAGATCCTCTCGCTTGAGCAGGATCCGCGCACCCACCTCCTGGGACAGGCGCGTAGCGTCGTAGAGCAGGCTCGGTACGCCGGCATAGTCGCGCAGTAGCCGGCCAAACTCGGCCTGGAATGCCTCGTCCGCCATCGCGTGGCGGTGTGCCGCGTCCAGCTCGTCCAGGGCGGCGATGAGAGCCTCGGGCACAAAGCGCCCACCGTAACGGCCGAAGTGCCCGCTGGCGTCGGGCAACAACCCCGCCGCGGAGAGCAGGCCGGCGTCGGCGCTCACCGGCGGGTCCCCGTGAATCTTGGAGAGTTGTGGTAGCGATAGCGCAACAACCATCCAAGATTCACAAAATTGCGGCGCTTCATCTCACGGGCCGCTTCATCTGACGGGTCTCGGCGTGGCGGGGTGGCTGCCCGCGGTGACGAGTTCGGCGACCGCGTCGCGCGGGCTCTTCTGCGTCACGAGGCCCTCCCCGACAAGAACGGCGTCCGCACCGGCCGCGGCGTACCGGATGAGGTCGTGCGGCCCCCGTACGCCCGACTCCGCGACCTTCACGATCTTGTTGGGAAGTCCAGGTGCGATCCGCTCGAAGACCGAACGGTCCACGTCGAGCGTGGAGAGGTTGCGGGCGTTGACGCCGATGACCCGTGCACCCGCGGCGATCGCCCGGTCGGCTTCCTCCTCCGTGTGCACCTCGACCAACGCCGTCATGCCGAGCGACTCCACCCGCTCCAGCAGACCCACCAGGGTGTTCTGGTCGAGCGCGGCGACAATGAGCAGCACAATGTCGGCGCCGTACGCCCGCGCCTCGTGCACCTGGTAACTGGAGACGACGAAGTCCTTGCGCAGAACGGGGCAGGTGACGGCGGCCCGGACGGCGGTCAAGTCGTCAAGGGAGCCGCCGAACCACCGGCCCTCGGTCAGCACGCTGACGCAGCGCGCGCCCCCGGCGGCGTACTCCCGCGCCAGGTCCGCGGGGTCGGGGATCTCGGCGAGCTGGCCCTTCGACGGCGAGTTCCGCTTTACCTCGGCGATGACCCCCACGCCCGGAGCGCGCAGCGCGGCGTAGGCATCCTTGGGCGGTGCCGCCAACGCGGCGGCCTCGCGAAGCGCGGTCAGTGGTACCTGCTTTTCGCGGGTCGCCACGTCCTCACGCACACCGGCGAGGATCTCGTCGAGAACCGTCACCGTGTCGCCGTCCGTTTCTTTCGGGCCGCCACAACCGACGGACTCCCCTCACCGGGTGCCATGCGGCCGATGGTAGGGCTACGACCCGATGGCCATCAGTCCGGGGTATGGCGCTCCTCACCGCGAGGGCTGCGGCATAATAGCTGCCCCGCTCGCACGCCCCTCTCAGCCGCCCAGGTAGGCCTTGACGATCTCGGGGTCCTTCGCCAACTCGGTCGCAGGGCCGGCGAGCTTCAGCGTGCCCGACTCGAGCACATAGGCGCGGTCGGCCACGCGCAGCGCGGCGAGCGCGTTCTGCTCCACCAGCAGCACGGTCGTGCCCTGCTCGCGGATGCGAGCGATGGTATCGAAGATCAAATCGACGAGTACGGGCGCTAGGCCCATCGAGGGCTCGTCGAGCAGAAGCAGCTTCGGCCGGGCCATCAGCGCCCGCGCCACCGCCAGCATCTGCTGCTCACCGCCGGACAGCGTGCCCGCCTTCTGAGTGATGCGCTCGCGCAGCCGGGGGAAGAGCTCGAGCACCATCTCCTTGTCCGTGGCGATCTCTGTCCTGTCCCGGCGTAGGAACGCGCCGAGGTCGAGGTTCTCGCTGACCGTCATGCGCGGGAAGATGCGCCGCCCCTCCGGGGATTGGGCGATGCCCTTCGCGACCACGTCGTGGGCCGCCACGCCGTCGAGACGCTTGCTCTCGAAGAACACGTGGCCCTTGCGTGGGCGGAGCAGGCCCGAGATTGTGCGCAGCGTCGTAGACTTTCCGGCACCATTCGACCCGAGCAGGGTGACGATCTCACCGGCGTCGACCTTCAGCGACAACCCCTTCACCGCGGCGATGTTGCCGTAGTAGACGTGGATGTCGTTGATGTCGAGCATGGTTGTGCTGGTCCGCGTCTCGTAACCGACAGTCATGCCTACGCCTCCGTGCCTGACTTGCCGAGGTAGGCCTCGATGACCCTCTCGTTGGCCTTGATGTCCGCCGGCCCGCCTTCGGCGATTGTCTCGCCGCGGTCCAGTACGGTGATGCGCTCCGACACCCGCATGACGACGCTCATGTCGTGTTCTATGAGCAGGATGGAGACCTTCTTCTCGTCCCGCACCCGGTGCACGAAATCGGTGAAGATCGCCGACTCGCGCGGGTTCATGCCGGCGGTCGGTTCGTCGAGCAGGAGCACCGACGGCTTCAGCGCCAGCGCCCGCGCCACTTCGAGTCGCCGCTGGTCGCCATAGGAGAGGTTGCGGGCGTACTCCCCGGCGGTCTTGCCAATGCCGACGAAGTCGAGCAACTCGAGCGCCGCGTCGTGGGCCGCGTGCTCCTCCCTGCGCTGCCAGGGCGTGCGCAGGATGGTGCTGAAGACGCCAGACTTCATATGCCCGTGCATGGCGACCTTCACGTTCTCCTCGGCCGTCATGAGACCGAAGAGCCGGATGTTCTGAAAGGTCCGGGCGATGCCAAGGTTCGCGATCTTGTTCGGAGAGAGCCCGGTGATGTTGCGGTCGCCGAGCATTACCCGCCCCTCGGCCAGGTGGTAAAGGCCGGTGAGTGCGTTGAAGAACGTCGTCTTACCCGCGCCGTTCGGCCCGATCAGGCTGACGATCCCGCCCAACGGGATATCGAAGCTGACCCGGTTGACGGCGGTCAGGCCGCCGAACCGGACGGTCAGCGATTCCGCCGAGAGCGCCGCGGTCGTCCTTGTCGACACGGTTGCCGTCATCGCTTCGTCTCCTTGCCGTCGATCATCTGGGTCGGTACGGCACCACCGGCGTGGACGGCTTCGTCTGTCAGAGCCTCCAGCTCCGGCGCGACGTCTTCCATGTCCGCTCCCAGCCCCTCGGCGTCGGTGCGTTCCTGTTCTCGGAGCACCAGACGCGTTCTGGCCTCAGGAATGAGACCTTCCCGTCGGAACAGCATCATCAGCACGAGGACGCTGCCGAAGACCAGGAACTGGAAGCTCGTTCCGGGGCCTTTGTAGAGAAGCGCGCCGCCGATGACCACGACAAGAACGCCGATGAACACCGGCAGCAAGCCGCTGGACACACCCCTGATCAGGAGCACGATGCCGAGGGCGGCCAGTGCGACGCCCACCACGATCAGAGTGATTCCGACCTCCGTGTCGGCGCCCGACTCCGTGATGGCTTTTTGGACCTCGGGCAGTGCGGTCGAGTTGGTCCAGGCCAGGACCAGAGCGCCGATGGTGACACCCCACACGTTGCCCATGCCGCCGAGCACGACCATCGCCAGCAATGTGATGGAGATGTCGAACCGGAACCGGTCGGGCAACACGCCGCTCACGTGGATGGCGAACGCCACACCACCGATGCCGCCCGCGACCGCCCCGATCGCGTACGCCTTCAGCTTGGTCGGCATCAGCGGAACGCCCATCGAGCTGGCGGCGAGCTCGTCCTCGCGGATCGCGAGCCAGGCCCGGCCGAGCCGGCCCTCCCGGATCCGCATGGACGCGAACATGACGATCGCGGCGAGACCAACGAAGATCACGAACTTGGGCAGCGCGTCGAACGGCCCGAGGTCCTTCCACGTCAACGCGCCGGTCTGATCAAACCCGAAGAAACGGACTGAGTCGACCGGGGTGATGCCCTGGGTGCCGTTGGAGATGTTCTTACCGAAGACGTTGTTGCCGTTGTAGAAGACCTCGTACGTGATCTCACCAAAGCCCAGTGTCACCAGCGCCAGGTAGTCGCTGCGCAGCCGCAACGTCGGCGCACCGATGATGACACCGAACAGCGCGCAGATGAGCCCGGCGGCGACGAGGACCGTCCAGAAGTTGATATGGATTCCCGGGATCTCGTTCACCTTGGTGAACGCGGAGCCGAAGAAGCGGAAGTTCAACGTGTGGAAGAAGCCAGACATGAGCCATCCGGCGGTGTAGCCGCCGATCGCCCAGAACGCGACAAAGCCAAGGTCGAGCAGGCCCGCGTAGCCGACCACGACATTGAGCCCGACGGCGCACATGACGTACACCAGCGCCTCGTTGACCGAGAGCAACGGCAGCCACTGGTGCATGAACTCGCTGAACCGATCCGGTACGGCCCCGGCGAAGTAGGTGTCCAAGTAGTAGAAGAGGAAGAATGCGACGGCAGCGGCGAGGAGGCCTAGCGGCCAGTACAGTGACGGCTTCACGAAGCCGCGCCGTTGCCGCGGCGGCTGGGTCACGGTGGCGATATCAGACATGGTCACACCTTCTCCCCGACGGTCTGCCCGAGTAGGCCGGTCGGGCGGAAGACCATGAACAGGATCAGGATCGTGAAGACGACCGTCTGGCTCCACGCCTGGCCGAGACCTACGCCGTCATTGAGACCCTTGACCAGGCCGATGAGGACCCCGCCGAGGACCGCGCCGGTGAGGTTGCCGATGCCGCCAAGAACCGCCGCGGTAAAGGCGATGAGGCCGAACTGGAAGCCGAGGTCGTAGCGGGTCGTACCGATCACCTGCTGGTACATGATGCCGGCCACCCCGGCCAGCGCCCCGCCCAGACCGAAGGTGAACGAGATGATCCGGTTGACGTTGATGCCCATGAGCCGGGCCGCGTCCTGATCCTGAGCCACCGCTCGCATCGCCTTACCCGTCCGGGTCTTGGTCACGATCCAGCTCATCAGCAGCAGGATCGGGACGGCCACGGCGATGATGACGAAGAACTTGTACTCGACCCGCACGCCGCCGAGGTCCAACGCGCCCTGCGGCAGGAGGCTGGCCCAGTTGCTGGTCGGTGCCGAACCGCCGAAGAAGAGCCCGAAGAACAGGAGGGTGAAGCTCATACCCACGGCGGTGATCAACGGAGCGAGCTTGGGCGCCTTGCGCAGTCGCCGGTAGGCAACGAACTCGATCGCCACATTGACCGAGGCACCGAAGACCATGCAGCCGATCAGGGCGGCGAGGAACATCACCCACCCCAGGAAGCTGGCTCCGGAGACGGTCACCCCGAAGAACGATGTGATGAAGAAACCCGCGACCATCGTGCTGAGCATGAAGAGGTCGCCGTGGGCGAAATTGATCAGCTCGATGATGCCGTACACGAGCGTGTAGCCGAGGGCGATCAGCGCGAACAGCGCACCGTTCTGTAGCCCCGCCACCGCGGAGCTCGTGAACAGGACCGGATTGTCGATAAACGAGCTGATCAGCCAGTAACCCGAGGCGGCCAGGATCATGATGATCGCGGCTCTGGTCAGGTACCTCTGAACCCGCTGGGCGAATCGCTGCGATAGGACGGCCGCGGGAGGCGCGGGTGCCGTGGTCTGGGTCATGGGGTTGGGCTCCTAGCGAATCTACGAGCGGTGTCAGCGGCGGCTCGACAAAGGCGCCGGTGTGGCGTACCTGAGATCATCAGACACGCCACACCGGAGCCGCACTAGTACGTTGGGTCAGGAAACGGGCCAGGCCTTGTGGAAGGTCTCCTTGCCGTCCTTCACCAGCTCGACCGAGATGTCCTTGGCGTTCACGTCGCCGGACGCCGGGTCGATCTTGATCTCCTTGCCGATGATGGCCGTGGCCGCCGGAATCGTAACGCCCGCGCCCTCGAAGACCTGGTCACGCACGCTCTTGCGGGTGCCGTCGGACTTCTCGATCGCGGCGAGGATCACCTGCAGCGCCTGCACGCCGTAGAGGGCGTAGCTGCTGCGCGGGTCCGAGCCGTACTTGGCTGCGTACGCGGCGATGAAGTCCGCCGGCTTGCCGCCGGCCGCCTTCAGCGGGTCGGTGGACAGACCAGCGAAGGTCAGGTACGCACCAGCCGACTCCTTCAGGGCGAGGAAGTCCGGGTAGCCGGTGAAGCCATCAGGAGCGATCAGCTTGACCTTGGTGTTGTCGCCGAGCACCGCGACCTTGTCCTTAGTGAGCTGGCCACCGTTGTTGTCGTAGATGCCGCCGAAGAAGACACAGTCGGCGCCGGCCGCCTTGGCCTGGCCGAAGAGCGCCGTGTAGTTGGCGTCGCCCTTCTTCCAGGAGGTGTCACCGACGATCTCGATGCCCTGCTTCTTGGCCTCGTCGCGGAAGGTGTTCGCCACGCCCACGCCGTAGGTCTCGGTGTCGTTGAGGACGAAGCACTTCTTCACGCCCAGGTCCTTGGCCGCGAACTGCGCGGCGGCCGGGCCCTGGATGTCATCGGTGGTGACGACGCGGCCGTAGCTGCGCGCGCCGCTCGGGAAGTACTTGGCCGGCTCGCCCGGATCCCAGGTCTTGGTCAGACCGGGGTTGGTGTTGGCGTGCGAAATCATGAGCATCGGGCCGTTCGGTGCCTGGTTGAGGACCGGCGCGATGAGCTTCGCGCAGCCCGAGTTGAAGGTGCCCATGACCGCGACCTCGTCCGCGGTCGCGACGTGCTCGCTCGCGTTCTTGGTGCACGTGGCGTCGTCCCACGAGCCCTTGGCCGCGGTGGAGTTGTCGTACTTCTTCAGCTTGACTGTGTAATTGCCAACCTTGCCGCCAATCTGCTCCAGGTAGAGCTGCATGGCGTTCCACGTGTCGTCGGAAGCGTCCTTCGCCGAACCCTGGAAGGGGAGGTCAACGCCGATTTCGACTGTTTTTGCTGTCCCCCCGCCGCTGTCTCCTCCGCCGCCGCACGCACTCGCCGCAAGTGCGGCGACGGCGAGCACGGTCAGTGCCTTAATCCGCCTGTTCATCCTGTTCCTCTCGCTCCTCATGACCCCGGTACGGTCGGTCGACCGGTGCGCTCGGAGGGGGTTCAGGTCCGTCGGCTGCCAGTGTCGCTGTGCGCGACGCTGCGCAGCGGGCGAACCAGCCCACTCGCGGCGGACTGGCCGGTCTGACTGGTTCACCGACCGGTCGGCTACCCAGGTTCTTCGGTCGAACATGGAAGGTGCACTCGTCCGAAAAGACGGGCACGTGTCCTCCCTGCGGGTCCGTCCAGCCGACTACGCAACGAGTGGTCCTCGCTGCGTTGTGGGGCTGAACGTATGGGCCCCCTCCGGGCGTGTCAAGCATTGCGCCGTCCTGATCCACAAGGTCTACCAAGCCGTAATCCGGCCGTTGCCGGGTTGCGCCGCCGAGTCTCTACAAATGATCGACTTGGCCGGATTCTACCGCCAATTCGCCCGATCGGATATATCAGCTTTTGGTAGGATCCTCGCCGCGGTCGATGGCCTCCCACAGACCCGTTTCTGCGCGTCCGTCCGAAGCCGCGGGTCCGCCGCCGCCGTCGCTCCCGCGGGCGCGCTCATACTTCGTACCCATGCTCGGCCAGGACCTGCCCTGGCGAACCGTCAGCACACCGACGAACGCGACGACGAGACCGGCGGCGGCGCACGCCAGTACCCAGCCGGTAGCCACGTCCCGGCCGAAGATCGGGACCACCGCCGCCGCCATTGCCACGCCGATTAACGCCAGCAGCACGCCAACGGCCAACCGCGCCCTGCCTCGCGTGGCGAGCACTCCACCGGCCCCGGCCAACGCGACCAGCGCAAGAGCCGGAAGCGCGGGTACGAGCGAGCTGCCGGACCGCGCCGTCGTGATCGAGGGCAGCGGCGCTGCCCGTAGCTCTATCTCGACCAGCCAGGTCCGGGAAGCCGCGTACAACGCCAGCCCGGCCGCCGCCGCGCACGCGACGACCGCAAGCGTCAGCCCCCGCCTCCCCGTCACCCGCGACGCCGCCCACGCGCTCACCGAACCGCCCTACGTTCGCGACTGCGGGGCTCGCTTCGCTCGCTCACCGTGCCGGCTTGAGGGTCTCGGCCGCAGCGATCGCCGCGAGCACCGCCGCGGCCTTGTTGCGGGTCTCCTGCTCCTCCGCAGCGGGATCGGAGTCGGCGACCACTCCACCGCCCGCCTGCACGTAGGCGACGCCATCGCGCAGCAGCGCGGTCCGGATCGTGATGGCGGTGTCCATGTCGCCGCCGAACCCGAAGTATCCGACGATGCCCCCGTAGGCGCCACGGCGGGTCGGCTCGAGCTCATCGATGATCTCCATCGCCCGCACCTTTGGCGCGCCGGTGAGGGTACCGGCCGGAAAGGTCGCGACCAGCGCGTCGAAGGCGCTTTGGTCGTCGCGTAGCTCGCCGACGACGGTGGAGACGATGTGCATCACGTGGCTGTACCGCTCGATGGTCGCGAACTCGGGCACCTCGACCGTGCCTGGTTTGCAAACCCGACCCAGATCGTTGCGACCAAGGTCCACGAGCATCACGTGCTCGGCTCGCTCCTTCGGGTCGCCAAGCAGCTCGCCGGCGAGTCGCGCGTCCTCCTCCGGGGTATCGCCGCGCCACCGGGTGCCCGCGATCGGGTGCAGCAACGCCCGCCTACCCGTCACCTTGAGATGTGCCTCTGGCGACGACCCGACAATGTCGAAGCCGTCGAAGCGCAACAGGTACATATACGGGCTCGGATTGGTCGAGCGCAGCACCCGATAGATATCGAGCGGGTCGGCATCGGTGTGACGCTCGAAGCGCTGCGCTACCACGATCTGGAAGCACTCACCGGCCCGGATGGCCTCCTTTGCCGACTCGACTGCCTTCGGATGAAGACCTTCAGGCGTACGAGAGTGGAAGCGCCCGACACCCGGATTCTCCACTGTGGAGACCATGGGCGGAGTCGGCCGCGATAGCGCGGTGGTCATCGCGTCCAGGCGCCCGATCGCCTGATGGTAGGCGGCGACCGCGGCCGCCTTCGTCGCCTTCGGCGGCAGGATCGCGTTCGCGACGAGCACCGCCGAGCCCTCGAAGTGATCGAGGACGACCAGGTCGGTCGCGAGAACCATGCCGAGCTCCGGCACGCCCAGGTCGTCAGTGGACAGCTCGGGCAGCCGCTCGAAACGACGCACAATGTCGTAGGAGAGGAAGCCGACGAGGCCGCCGGTCAGCGGCGGCAGCGCGGCTCCGGTCGCGGGTTCTCCGCCGCCGGCGAGGAGGCGCACGGTCTCGCGCAGCACGCTGACCGGGTCGCCGTTCGTGGGCACACCGGCCGGCGGCGTACCGAGCCAGACGGCCCGCCCACCGCGCTCGGTGAGCGTGGCGGTGCTGCGTACTCCGATGAACGAGTACCGAGACCAGGCCGTGCCGCCGGAGGCGGCACCATGTTCGGCCGACTCCAGCAGGAAGGTCCCCGGGCCGCCCGCGAGCTTGCGGTACACCCCGACCGGCGTCTCCCCGTCCGCCAAGAGTCGGCGCGTCACGGGAACGACCCGGTGGGTCCGGGCCAGATCGAGGAAGGTCTTCTCGTCGGGGGTGACGATGCCGGTGGTCACTGGGACTCCTGCTGGCTGATGATGTCGAGTGGAGTGTGGAAACACGTACGGGCGCCGGTGTGGCAGGCCGGCCCGACCTGATTGACGAGGACAAGCAGCGCATCGCCGTCACAGTCGAGCGCCACCGATGTGACGTACTGATGATGCCCAGACGTCTCGCCCTTCACCCAGAGCGTCCCACGGCTGCGGGAGAAGTACGTAGCGCGCTTGGTCGTGAGCGTGCGCGATAGGGCCTCCTCGTTCATCCACGCGAGCATCAGTAGCTCGCCGGTGTCGTACTGCTGCACGACGGCCGGGATGAGACCGGCGCCATCGGGCCTGATCCGGGCAGCGACGGACGGACCGAGGAGGGGAGCGAGGCCGTTCATGGCAGAAGATTCTTCCGTACGCGCGAGCGAGTGGCCAAGTCGTCCTAGACGCTCCCTATTTGGGGTCTCAGCATTGTGCTCGTAGCGGCGTTATTTTGAGGGCGATCGGATGGCTAGAGCCCACGCGCTACCAAAGGTCAGGTTTGACCTGGATTCCCCCCGACAAACATCCCGCCTAGACACCTACGGCCGCCCTGCCGGCCGTAGGACGGACGGAGGAGGAACATGTACGAACCAGAGGGCTCGGCCGGTGTGCCGCGCCTGGAAGAAGTCGGCCCATCGGGTCAGCATCCAGGTGACGAAGCGGCGGTCGTTCCCACCATGACAGCGGTCGTCCACCCCCCGAGCTATGCCCCAGCAGTTGCCCAGTCGGCGCCGGCCGAGGCACCGGCTCAGTTCGAGCAACCGGAGTACGCCGCGCCAGCTCAGTTCGTGGCGCCGGGTCTCGTTGCGGCCCAGCCGCAAACTGAGCATGTCGACCCTATCGAGCCGGTCACGGAACCGGTCGCAGAGTCGGTCGATGCCATGGCGTCCGAGCCCGACTGGTCGCCTGTTGCAATCCCGGCCGACGGGTACGCGGCAACGGCTTACGCCGATGACGCGGGCGCCGATGAGCCGGCGGCTCAGGAAGCCACCGTCGATGCGATCGCCGAGACGCCGACGGTCTACTCGGACTACCCGGCAGCGGCTACCGAAGCCGAACCAGCCGAGGCGACACCAGCGGAGCCGGACTGGTACAACGAGTCCGACACCGTCGAGAACGAGGTAGTCGAGGCACAGCCGGTGGACAACGTCGAGACGATCGAGGTCGAGCCGATGGCGGAGGTCGACGCCGAACCGGTCGCGGACATCGAGGCGGTCGAGCCCGAACCGGTGGCCGAGATCGAGGAGGTCGAGGTCGAGCCGATTGCAGAGGCCATCGAGGTCGAGCCGGCGGCTGAGATCGCCGAGGTCGCGATCGAGCCCGCTGCCGAAGCGACCAAGGCCGACAGCGAACCCATGGCCGGCGCCGAAACTGAGGAGAGCCTCGGTGAAGCCGCCGCTATCCCCTCGGCCGAGTCGTTGACCGTCCTGCCGGGCGAGAGCGTGTTGGAGTTCCGCGCGCGCATGATCGCAGTCCACGAGCAGTTCGACCAGGCACCGGTTGATGCGGTAGCCCAGGCTGAACTCATCGTTACCGACGCCGTAGCTGCGCTGCACGAGGCGCTGTTGGACAACGCGGTCCACATCGGCTCGTGGCGCCAGACTGAACGACCCGACGCCGAGCAGCTCGGTGACGCGCTGCGGCGGTACCGGGACTACCTCGACAAGGTGCTCGCGCTCTAGCCGATTGACCACCACACGGCCCGCTGCCACTAGTTGGCGGCGGGCCGTGTGGCGTGGGTGAAGGCCTGATCGGTGGGTTGCATTGGCTTGTAACCGGGGCGCTGCCCTCGGCGGGTTCGCTGGCGCCGCTATGTCGGGGGGTAGCGCCGGCTCCGCTTAGGGATCGCCATGCTGAGGGAACGCTCCCCGCTCCCCGTCGGGCAAGCCAACGTGTGGCGGCGCCGGCCCGCCGCGTTTGGTGTTGGGGCTGAGCCAGGGTTGGCTGGGTCCGAGTTCGTAGGGTTCGCCGTTGGGGCGGTAGACGCGGACTTCGCCGGTGGTGTGGTCGAGTTCGATTCGCCAGGCTCCTTCGTGGACTCTGCTGTGGTGCCACCGGCAGAGCAGGAGAAGTTCGTCGACGTCGGTGCGGCCGCCGAGGTACCAGGCGATCATGTGGTGGGCGTCGGTCCAGGCGGCGGGG
>Ga0184612_10000777_pt1 | contig 15015 bp, 17 predicted proteins | sample PLM3_60_coex_FD_133163 | JGI IMG/M metagenome (GOLD analysis project Ga0184612, IMG submission 133163) | Groundwater sediment microbial communities from an aquifer in East River, Colorado, USA - PLM3_60_coex | ecosystem: Environmental > Terrestrial > Soil > Riparian zone | place: USA: East... | reverse complement strand
GTCTTGCCGGCGTTCTCCTCGAAGTTGGCGAGGCTGACCGGCCCGGCGTACAGCTTCCCGAACGCCTGCGAGTCAACGACCGCCGCCGCCGGGACCGTCTTCGAGACGCGCACGTTCAGGCCGAACAGTGTCCCGGGCGCAAAGCGGCCAGGGCCGAACACGAAGTCGGCCGTCCCACCCGTCAGCCCGGTCACCATCACGTCGATCGCCTCGGCGTTCGCAGGCGTCAGGATCAGCGTGTCGGGGTTGTAGCCGGCCGCGAAGATCGTCGTCATTGCCTTCCTAACCGACACGAGAATGTTGTCTGTGCCCGGCGCTTGGAAGCCGCTCAAGGCGATCGCATCCAGGATCAGCTTGTCCAGACCCTCATTGATCGAGAGCCGCAAGTCGTTGCCGATCACGCTCTCGATGCCGGGCTGCTCGAGCATGATGTTCGGGACGCCCGAGGTGACGGCCGCCAGCTGCTTCATGCTCGTGACCACCATCGTCACGGTGCTGGCGGACTCCGGCTTGTTCGTCACTGCGTCGATCGCGCGGACGACGTTCGCCGCGGTCGGCAAGGTGCGCGCCGTCTGCGTGAGGACGCTCACCGACGTGGTGGCGCTGTCGACCGGCACCCGCGGGAACGCCGGCCACGCGTACCGCTGGTCGAACCCGAACGGGCCAGCCTCGCGGATCAACTGATTCACCGTGTCCACAGAGCCCGTCCAGGTGAGCGCGCGAGACTCGGACGCGGTCTCGAAATCGTTCCACGCGATCTCGGTGCGCCCGCCGCCCGGCGTCCAACCCGCCCTTTTGAACTGGCCGTAGAGGGTGCGGGACTCGGTGTTGCCGGTGTTCGCGTCGGTCACCCTGAGGTTGCCCTGTGATCGGGACTCGGCGTTGGGGTCGATGGACGTATCCTCGACCTCCTCGGCCTTCTGGTCGTTGTCCATCGTCTTCTCCTTCGTTGGTTTGGTTCGTAGCTCGACGCTCGCCGCCGGGTAGGCCGGGTAGGTCGCGAGCGTGACGTCGTGTAGCGCCTTGACGGTTTTGATCGTGCGCGTGTCGCCGTCCCAGGCTTCGTCGCCGACCTCGAAGCGGAAGCTGGCGCCGTCGAGGTCGCCGCGACTGATCGCGGTGCGCATGTTGTTTCCGAGCGGGCTGTCGGGCAGGTCGAGCTCGAAGCGCAAACCCTTCGGCTCGTCGAACAACCGGAGCGTCCCTGACTTTGTGCGGCCCAGGACTTCGTTCGGGTCGTGGTTCAGTAGGGCCCTGACGTCGGCGTCGAGGACACCGGAGAATGCGCCGGCCGCGATCTTCTCGCGGTAGCCGCCCAGGTCATCCGACACCTGGCCGTAGACCGCGGCGTATCCGTGGACGGTGCGCCCCCTGGTGTCGAGCGAGCCAACATCCACGTCGACCGTTCTCTGCTCAGGTGCAGTGATCGTTTCGCTCATGTCACTAGTCCTCCGTTGAACTGTGGTTGCGGGACGGATGGCTGGGCGGCTTCGGGTTCGAGGTTCTCCAAGCGGCGAACCTCGTCCCTGCTCATCCACCCGGTTATCGGGTCTAGGGCTTTCGTGTAGACGTCCGCGCGTGTTGCGCTGTCGGCCCGCAGAAGCGCGTCCAGCAGAAACTCCACGTACTGGTTTGCGCTGCACAGGTCGGGGTCGGCGCTGACTGCCTGCTCGATCAGGACCAGCCAGGGACGCAGGCTGTGGGTGACGAAGGCGAGCGCCTGCTGCTCGACGTTCGAGTAGGTCATCGAGTCGCCCGAGCTTGCGCCGATCATCCAGGGTGGGATCCGGAAGATGCGCGCGATCTCCGCGGTGCTCAACCGTCGTTGTTCGACGAACTGCGCGTCTTCGGCGCTGACCGAGAGCGCCGTCCACTCAACGTCGCCTCTGACGATCGCGATCTTGTGTGCGTTGTGGGCGCCTGCGTGCTTCCCGAGCACTACGTCCTCGGTGAACCTCATCTGCTCTGGGTTGCCAGACGGAAGCCTGAGGATCCCCGAGGGCCGGACGCCGTTGCGGATGAACGCCTCCGCGTATTCGCCCATGCCTTTCGAGAGCGACACGGCGAGCCGGCACTGCGCGATCGGAGACAGGCCGACCAGCCCGTCGGTTCCCATCGCTTTGACGTGGACGATGTCCTCGGGCCCGTGTTTCGTCTGGTGCCCGGTCTTCGCGTCGGAGACGGTGTAGCGCGGTGCGCCCTTGACGAGCTCAACCTCGACCCGGTCGGGGTGCAGCATGGAGAGCTGCTCGATCCTGCCGTCGGCGTTCCTGAACTTGCCGATGTATCCGTTGCCGTGCAGGTTCAGGTGGGCGAGTAGCTGGGCGATCAGGTTGGCTTGTGTCGCGCCAGGTGACGGCCTTTGCAGCAGGTCAGGCAGCCGTCCCGAGTAGAGCCTTTGGCGGCCCCTCTCAGTGCGTCGATATGCGACCAGCGGGACGCTCGCGGCCGCGTCGGCCAGGCAGCGCACACATGCGTACACGTCGGCGATCCGCAGGGCCGCGTTCGGCGCGATCTGGCCGCCGCCCGGCTGGTACCACCACCAGTCGTCAGGCCCGCCGGGTAGCGCCGGGTTCGCACGTTCCTCGCCCTTTCGCCGAAAACTCTCATAAGCACTACTTATGCTAGCGATAGCGGTGGCTATCGTTCGCCTTATGGACTTCGCGCCGTTCACCAAACTGATCGGGCTCGACCTGGAACCGTTCCAACGGACGATCGCGAAGGCCGCCACCGGCCCCGAGCGTGAGTTCGTCGGACTGCTGCCACGCGGGAACGGCAAGAGCACGCTGCTGGCCGCGATCGGTGTTCACCACCTGTTGAGCGTCGAGGGGGCCGCCGTCTATGTCGCAGCGAGCTCCAGGGAACAGGCGCGCATCATCTTCGAGATCGCCGCCGGCTTCGTGCGCACGCTCGACCATCCGAACCTCGTTGTCAGACACCACGAACTCAGGTACTGCGAGAACCCCGAGATCCCCAAAGTGTTCAGCCGCCACATGCGCGTCTTGGCGGCCGACGCTCCGAGGCTGCACGGACTAACGCCCAGCCTCTGCCTCGTCGACGAGTTGCACGCCCACGCGTCGGACGAGGTCTACATCGCGCTCAGTACCGCAGCGATCAAGCGCCCCGGCTCGAAGCTCCTGATCATCTCCACGGCCGGCTCCGGTCCCGACACGCCTTTGGGACGGTTACGAGCACGGGCACTCGCCGCTCCCGAAGTGCGCCGCACAGGGGCACGCACGGACGCACGCGGCCCCGATATCCGGATGCTCGAATGGTCTGTTGCCGACGACGCCGACATCGGCGACATGCGCATCGTCAAGAAGGCGAACCCCGCGAGCTGGCTGACGGTCGACGCTCTACGCCAGCAGGCCGCGTCACTGCCGCCACTGGCGTTCGCCCGCTACCACGCGAATCAATGGGTCGGACACGAGGGCGCATGGCTACCACCCGGCGCCTGGCAAGCCTGCGTCGGGCCCACGACGTTCACCCCGGGCGAGGACATCTGGATCGGTGTCGATGTCGGAGGCGAACGCTCTGCCACTGCGGTCGTCTGGGTCAACGCGAGTTTGCATGTCGGCTGTTCGATCTACCACGGCGACCAGGGAGTGCTCGACGCCCTCGACAGGATCCGCGAGCTCGCCGCGGAGTTCAACGTGCGCGAGGTCTGCTTCGACCCGTGGCGGTTCTCGCAGGGTGCGCAGGAGCTCGAAGCCGAAGGGGTCGCCGTGACCGCGTTCCCTCAGACGGACGTCCGGATGATGCCCGCCTCCGACCGCCTGTACCGCGCCATCGTCGAGCAGCGCCTCACCCTGCCCGACAACCCGGAACTACGAGCGCACGCCCACGCGGCCATCGCACGCCACAGCCGGCGAGGCTGGCGAATCGACAAGGCGCAGCGCAGCGACAACATCGACGCCGTCATCGCGTTGTGCATGGCACTCGAAGCAGCAGAGAACAAGCCTGCCGAGTTCGAGTTGCTCGGATGGCTATGACGAAGCGCTGCCTCCGCTGCCAACGCCGCACGACGAACGGCAGCTACTGCGAACGCTGCAGCACAACAACCGCACGCGGCTACGGATCAGTGCATCAGCAACGAGCACGGCAAGCGATCGCAGCGCAACCCTGGTGCTCCATCTGCGGCGCGACCACGGACTTGACCGCAGATCACGTTGTCCCGCTCGCCCACGGCGGCCACCCACTCGGTCAACTCCGAGTCCTGTGCCGACCGTGCAACAGTCGCCGACTCGTATAAACCCGGCAAGTTGATCGCGAACACTGAACGATCGACCGGGCACACGACGGTTGACGACACCGCTTCGCTCTACTAGTTTCAAGGACGCGCCAACCCTGGCGTCAACTGCGGTCCACTTACATGGGGAGGTAAGTAATGGCCAAGAAGAGCATGCTCGCGGCTGCGTTCTGTGCAGCCGTCTTCGCGGGTGGGAGCGTCAGTGCCGCTCTCGCTGGTGAGGTAAAGGGTCCGCCAAATCAGCAGAACAACACCAATGAAACGGGGGCTCTGGATCACGCGAACTCGGCCTGCGCCGCCAGCGGGCTGAATGACTTCGACTCGGAAGAGGGACAGAACGTGTCCCAGGTTCAGACCGCGGCGGACTCTTGGAAGTACTACGGCCTACCCAAGGGCTCACCAGGCACGCTTGGTCTCTGCAGGGGCGGGAGCGGCGAATAGCCGGATAGTTAAGGCGAGCGGTTGGCCCCGACTCTCGTTTCGGGGCCAACCTTCGTCTACGGCGTCGTTTTCTTAGAGCACCCTGCGACGCTGACCCCGCAACCGCGCGGCGCAAAAACGCCGAACCGGGATCGGCTAGCGTTGCCTCGTGGCAGACCGCTACGTGTTCGCGGACGAGGCTGGCAACTTCGACTTCTCAACCCAGGAAGGCGCCTCGAAGTACTTCATTCTGACGACGGTCACCCTAGACGACTGTCACATCGGCGATGAACTCCTCGAGCTCCGCCGCCGAATGGCTTGGCGTGGCACCAACTTGGATCGTGTCTTTCACGCGACCACTGAGGCTCAGGCGGTGCGGGATGAGGTCTTCGCGCTTCTACAGGGTGGGAGTTTCCGGGCAGACGCGACGGTCTTGGAAAAGCGGAAGACGCAGCCTCATCTGCGGGTTGAGGACGCTCGCTTCTATCAAATGGCTTGGTATCTCCATTTCAAGCACGTCGGGCCACAGATCGTGTCTCGCGGCGACCGGCTGCTCGTTACGGCCGCCTCGCTCGGTACCAAAAAGGAACGTGGAATCTTCCATGAGGCCGTACAGCGCGTGGTGCGCCAAATTCTTCCGGCAGTGACCCACCAGGTTGCATTCTGGCCGTACGAGAGCGATCCATGCCTCCAGCTGGCCGACTACTGCACCTGGGCGATCCAGCGAAAATGGGAGCTTGCAGACGATCGCTCACACGTCTTGCTCGCCGGGAAGATCCGCAGCGAATTCGACGTGTTCCAGATCGGCACGAGGTACTACTACTAGAGAGAGATTTGCGAGGTCCCGAACGGCTATCCGTGAGGAAGAGCCCAGGGGCTCTTGTCACCGCTCGGGTCACCCCGCGCTTTCAACACTGAAAACACTATAGCCAGGCCCGGATGACCTTGTTCGGCACCATTCGTCGTCGGGCCAAGACGCTTGACAGGCGCTTCCTCCTCGGAGGTTCACCTTCCGTCGCTCCAGATTTTAGCCGCAGTAGTGGGCGAGGTGCAAATACTTGCGCGCATGGTGTATGTGCAGATAGAATCGGCGTACCCGCCGGAAGGAGAACACGCAAATGGCTCCCGACAAGACGAAGACCGTCAACTTCCGATTCACCGAGAACGATCTCTTTACGCTCGAGTGGCTCTCTGCCCTACTTCAGGTCTCGCGCACCGAGGTACTGAGAAGGGCGATCACACTCTTTCGCGATCTCACGGTCGTCGCGGCCGGGGACGCCGCCGCCGTGCTCGAGACGCTCCGCGAACGCAACGAGGCTGGAGCAGAGGTGGCTCTCTGGGTTTCCGAGGGAGCGGACGGCGAGCCCGAAGCGCACGTCACGATCGACGGGAAGGAATCAGCAGACGTGGGCGCGGTCGCGATGAGGTCACCGAATGGCGATCAGGCGATCATGTTCCTCGATCTACACGACGCGGACGCGGAGCTTGTCGTACCAGTGCGGGACGAGTACATGAGGGTGCGCCCTAGGTTTCACGCCGGCGTGCTTCCCTGGCCGCCAGGTCCCTACCGAATCGTGATCGCGCTCAAGGATCTAGAACCGACCACGATTCCCGAGGACGTGGCGAGCCTAGAGCCCGTCGAGGCCTGAGATGGACGCCGAAGTCATCGAGATCCCGAGGTCCGACTCGATGCTCGCCGCCCTCGACCGGGTGATCGCGGTGGCCGAGGAGACCGACGAGAACGCGGCCTTCGAGGATCCGATCCGCGAGTTCTGGCAGGTGTTCTCCAGTGAGTGCGACGCCCGCGGCCTCTGCCACAAGTGGAGCCCGCTGATTCTGTTGCAGTTGCTCGAGCGGTCGCTGCTCGCCGACGAATCGCTGCCTGTCGACGATCGGACCAACTACGCCGCCGCGGTCGCGACGATCCGGCAGCTCATCGAGTTCATCCGCCAGGAGCAGGCGAGCCTGAACTAATGAACGTCCAGCTCCGCAACCGCCGCGACGCGATCATCTGGATCGCGATCGACAAGATCTTCGACGGTGCGGACGCGCGCACTGTGATCGCGGAGCTCGAGCTCGACTTGCTTCGCGAGCAGGCTGAGCGGCACCTCACCGAGGTGGACAGGCTCGTCGCGCTGCTCCGTGAGACCGATCCCGACCGGATCCAGGGGAGGAAGGCTGCATGAGCCTCGAGGCTTCCTCTGTGAGCCACCTCGCCGAAGAGCCAAAGCCGGGCGAAGGCGCAGAGCTACTCGAGGCGTTCGTGGGTTTCGTGCGGCGCTTCGTCGTACTGAACGATGCGCAGGCGACGGCGGTTGCGCTGTGGATCGTCCATACACACGCGTTCGACGCGGCCGCCACGACCCCGTATCTCGCGGTGACGAGCGCCGAAAAGCGGAGCGGCAAGACTCGTCTGCTGGAGGTGCTCGAGCTACTGGTCCGGGCGCCGTTGCCGACGGCGAACATCTCGGACGCGGCGTTGTTCAGGGCGATCGCCGAGCTGCAGCCGACGCTGTTGTTGGATGAGGTCGACTCGATCTTTGGGCCGAAGGCGCGCAACCACGAGGACTTGCGTGGCCTGTTGAACGCCGGCTACAGGCGTGGTGCAGTCGCCCGACGGATGGGCGGCGCGAAGATGACCACGCTGGAAGCGTTCCCCGTTTACTGCGCGAAAGCGTTTGCCGGGATCGGAGCGCTTCCGGACACGATCGCCGACCGCTCGATCCCGATTCGGCTCGAGCGGAGGACACGCGAGGAGCCAGTTGAGCGCTTCCGTCGTCGCGAGGCCGACGTCGACGGCGAGCCGCTGTTCCAGTGGGTCGCGTCCTGGGCCGATCACCGCGGGCCGATCCTCGCCGACGCGCGACCCGAATTGCCTGACGAGCTCGACGACCGCGCTCAGGATTCGTGGGAGCCGCTGCTTGCGATCGCCGCCGAAGCGGGGGGCGAGTGGCCCGTGCGGGCGCGGGACGCCGCCGTTCAGCTTTCCGGCCCGGAGGCGCGCCAGCACGAGGACGATTCCCTCAGCGCTCGCCTGCTCTTTGACCTTCACCAGATCTTCGAAGCGAACATCGCGCAGCGCTTCGCGACGGCTGATCTCATCGCCTTACTGTGCGAGATCGAAGAGAGCCCGTGGGGCGACTGGCATGGGAGGACGATCACCGCGCGGGCGCTCTCGAAGCTCTTGCGTCCCTATCGGATCAGGACGATGTCGGTGAAGGTCGACGGCACGACTGTCCGCGGTTACAAGGTCGAGCAGTTTGCCAACGCCTTCCTCCGCGTATTAGGCGTTACCGGCGTTACCGGCGTTACCTCCCGCTCGGCTCCACATGCCGCGAGTAACGCTAGTAACGCGGGTAACGCCCAACTCGCGGTAGGACGGGGAGCGGTCCCGCTGCTCGGCGACCTCGACTACCTCGACTTCGTCGCCGCCCGCCACCGCGAGGGGCATCTGACCACCGGCGAAGCGCTCGAGCAGGAGCGGCTGCACCGGCTGGTCGCGGAGGCGACCACGGCGTGATCCCCGGCGAGGTACCGGCGGTTCTGATCGAGCTCGGGCTCGAATCCGCGCCCCGAGTCCTCATCCACTCCATGAACGACTCGGAACAGGCGCGCGTAGTTGACTGGATCCAGGCCCACGGCGAGCTCGCGGAGCTGGTCGCCCGGGCGCTCGAGCTCGCCGAGGAGGCGCGCGCGGCGTGACCGACCCGCTCGCGTTCAGCCTCTCGCCGGACGCTCTCGAGGTGATCGCGGCCCGCGCCGCGGAGATCGTCCTCGAGCGTCACGACGTCGTGCCGTCACCGTGGCTGACACGCGACGCCGCTGCCGCTTACCTCGGCTTGCCGGTCAGCCGCCTGGAGAAGGACCGGGAGATTCCGGTTCATCGCGACGGGCGGCGCGTGCTTTACAACCGCGACGAACTCGATACGTTCTTTCTCCACCGCGAACCGAAGGACTGACGGCGAACGTCGTACTGTGGTTTTCCAAGTCAAATGCCCCGGCAGCGCTCCCACGCCCCGGGGCCGGCAACAGGAGGTTCGTTCCTGATGCAAGCGGAGCCTAGTCCCGCCCGTCGCACGAAAGTGAAGGGCAAGCAGGGCATCTACTACCGGCAGGTCGGGAAGCGTCGCAGGTACGAGATCACGTATCTGGACTCGGACGGTCGCCGTCGCTGGCGGACCGTGCCGGGTTTCGACAACCTCGACGACGCGGAGGCGATGCTCGTCGAGGTCAAGGGCAAACTCAACCGCGGCGAGCGGCTCGCGCCCGGGAAGCTGAGCTTCAACGAGGCCGTCGATCAGTGGTTCGCGGGTAAGAACGTCGCGGAGCGGACGCGGGAATGGTACGAGTCAAACCTGCGGCTGTACCTGCGCCCGCGCTTCGGTCACCGACGCGTGCATGAGATCACTGCCGAGGACGTCGCCGCCCTGGTTGCCGCGATGCGAGCGGACGGGAAAGCAGGCTGGACGCAACGCAACGTGCTGACGACGCTGTCGGGGTTCTTCACTTGGGCGTCGTCGCCCCGGCGCCGTTACGCCCCGGCAAACCCGGTGTCGCAGCTCGAGGACGATGAGCGACCTAAGGTGCGCAAGCGGAAGGGCCGCGTCCTGCAGCCGGAGGAGATCAGGGCGCTGCTCGACTCGGCGACCACCGACCGCTACCGCGTCCTGATCGCGACCGCGATCTTCACGGGGCTGAGGTTGATGGAGCTACTCGCGTTGCGGTGGCAGGACGTCGGGGACAGCGAGATCTACGTCCGCCACCAGCTTTCGCGAAAGGAGAAGCGGCTCGTCGACGTGAAGACCGACTCGGCGGAACGGGACGTCGCGCTTCGGCCTGAGCTCGCAGCGATGCTGAAGCTGCACAAGATGGCGTCCAGGTTCAAGCAGCCGCACGACTTCGTGTTCGCTGCGGAGACGGGCGGACCGCTCGGCTGGCGGAACGTGGAGCGCAGGGCAATGGACGCCGCTCACACGGCGGCCGTGAAGGCGAAGCGGTTGCCGGCCAGCCGCCCGAAGCCGGTCATGCACGACTGCCGGCACACGTTCGGGGCGATGCTGGTCGCCGAAGGCCGCGACGTGCACACCGTCAAGACGATGATGGGTCACGCGAACGTCGGCACGACGATCGACGTCTACGGCGGCGACTTCGACAAGGCGCGGAACGCTGATCCGAACGCTCTGAGGCCGAACTATGGAAACGTGTTGGAAACCGCTCCCGGCGATGCCGGGTTGCGGCTAGTTGCGGAGAGCCGCTCGGGAAGCCGTAACGCGGCTAGCTGAAACCGGCCGAAACGGCTTGCAACGACTTTGCAAGCCGGAGGTCACCGGTTCGATCCCGGTACGCTCCACCTTTAGAAGCCCCGCTCAGGCGGGGTTTCCTGTTGCCAGCTCGGACGCGAGCGAAGCCGCCTCCGCGTCCTTACTGCCCATTCCTGCCCATTCGAGCGCCTCGTCGTACTGCTCTCGCGCCGTCTCTGAGAGTTGCTCGCGGTGCTCGGCCGCGTGCGTGTAGACGTTCAAGGTGAAGCGCACGTCAGCGTGTCCGATCTGTTTCGACGTGTACGCGGGCGGGTCACCGCAGGCACTTCGCAGTGACGCGTACGTGTGCCTCAAGCCGTGCGGTGAGAGCTTGCCGATCGGGGCGATCTCCAACTCGGCGAGCTTGACGTTGGCGGCCCCGACGGCCTTCACGATCAGGCGGCGCCGGACGTTGTTGCGGTTGTCCAGTGCTCCGGTGCGGGTTCCGAAGAGGAGAGCATCCTCGTCGCCCGGTCGGTCGTTCAGGAAGAGCGTCAGCTCCTCACGCAGCCCATGGGGGAGGTTGACGGTTCGGACGCCCGCCTTGGTCTTCGACTCCCTTACGCGCAGCGTGCCCTTGGCGAGGTTGACGTCGTCTCGCCGCAGCGCAAGCGCCTCCGAGACCCGAAGCCCCGCCCCGGCCAGCACGGCCATCAGGGGGCGCCCCTTCTTGTCGTACAGGCCCTCGGCCGCGTCGAGCAGGCTCGGGAGCTGCTCGGGCTCGACGTAGGTTCGCAGCGGCGTCGTGCCCTTGAAGCGGCGACGCCGTCCGCGTGCGGGGTTGGCGTTCAGGTACTCGTAGTCAACCGCCAGGTCGAGCACGGACGCGAGCCGGTTCAAGACCTTGTTGATCTGGTTGACTCCCAGCAGTCCCTCGTCGGCTTTCAAGTGCCTGAACCGATCGACCTCACGCGCGCTGATCGTCGAGAGCGGCATCGGCCCGAAGTGGGGGCGTAGGTGCTTGTCGATCGCCCAGGTGTAGTCCTCGATCGAGCGGTCGCGGACTTCCCGCTTGCGCTCGGCGAGCCATAGATCGGCGAGCTCGTTAAACCTCTGCTCGTGCTGTGGCATCTGCGGCGTCGGGTCGATCGGCGGGTGCCACCTGCCACGGCGAACATCGGCGAGGACGTTCTCGAGCTCCTCCTCCGCGCGCCGGTGCGTCATCCCCTCGGCCGACGTGCCGACCGTCTCGTACCAGCGCTGGCCCTGCGCCCGGTACCTGATCGCGAACGTTCGGCCGTCCTTCGTCCGCGTCTCGACGACGCTTCCTTTTGGGGGGCGTGCCATCAGATCCTCCCTTCCGCGCGCCCGATTGCGCCATGTGTGTGCCTCAGCCCGAGCGAGACGAGGCTCAGTTGGCCACGTGTCTCGTGCGAGGCGTTGGGGGAGACTTCGGCCAGGTCACGGTCAAGTAGTGCGACCTTCTCCTGGAGCCGTTCAAGCTCCGCGCTGATCTCGCGGATCGTCCTAATCTGTTGTCGCATCGAAAGTGCTCCTTTCGTTGCCGGGGCGGGGCCGTTAGCGCGGTGCCCGCCCGTTTGGTCTGGTTACCTGGGCTTGTTCGGTGGCCTGCCCTCTTGCAGCGGCAGCATCCGCTTGCCCCAAGCGATCACCTTCCGTCGCTCCCAGATCCGCCCCGACTCGAGCGTGGCGACCGGCTTCGGGAAGTCCCGGCGATGGGTGTAGCGGAGGGCGGTGGGCTTCGTGACGCCGAAGAGCTCCGTGATTTCAGCGAGCCCGATGATCTTGTCGGCCGCCACCGGCAGGGACAGTAGCCCTCTGTCCGGACGCGTTTGGAGTGCGCTCGCCACCTCCGGTACAATACCGGAAACCTGCATACGCCGTGTGTGACCCACAACGGGAAGGAGAGAGGATGGAGGGCAACGGAAGAGGGATAGGGAAACAGCAGGGCCCCGGCTTGATCGAATTACTGCTCCATTCCGGGGACACCGCTGTGGCGGACGCGCTTCTGCACCACTTCGGCTCCGGGGACGACGTTGATGCGGCGATGACTCGGCATGTCCGCGCCCTGCTCGAGGCGGCCGGAGTTACCAGTGCCGAAGAAGGCAGCCCCTATACCACTGCGTCAGCATCGTTGCGCTCGCGCAGACGCTCGCCGAGGCCGGTCTGGAAGTTCGGATCGACGCCCTGGGTGCGGCGCGACAATCGGGTTTCTGGCCGGGCTAGTCAGCGGACGGCCCGACTCGACCGGCAGCCGAAGGCACTCCGTCGGGCTTGCCGTCGCCCTGTCTTCTACTCCGTCACGTCGGCTAGGTAGGCGATGAACGCGGCCGCCCAGTGGATCCCGAGGTCGGCGAGTTCGGCGGGGACTTCTTCCGCCCCGGGTGCCTTCCCGTGCGCATCACCAGATGTGCTGCGCATCGCTTGGAGTCGGTCGAGAAGGTCTTCGATCAACTCGGGGACGTTACTTAGATAACCCGGCACGATCCCAGCGCCTTTAAACGACTTGGCCAGCTGCTTCAGCGTGTTCCCACGCATCCCCGCAGCCTTTAGCGCGGCCTCGACGGCGGCACTCGCAGCGGTGAGCGCGTCGTCGGACTCGCCGCTTCGCTGATGTGAGAGTGCCTCGCGGAACGAGCGCTCGGCCTGCTCCCAACCTGGTCGTTGAACGGCGAGCAGCGCCGGGCCGACGATCTCCACTTCGAGCGCCGGCGACCCAACCTTGCGGATTTCCCCGCCTTCCATCCGGTAACCGAAGCGGAAGCGTTCGAAGATCCGGTTCACCCCTTCCTCGACATCGGGGATCGGCGACCTGCTGTTGATCTGACGCGTCGCCTCCTCAGCGGCAATTTCCACGGCGTCGAGGAATGTGTCAGTCGACATACCGCCTCCGAAGTAGGCAGACCATGACTGGCCGATACCGAGGTGCTGGACGAGCGCGTCGGAGAGACGCGGTTCGAATGTCGTCCGGATGGCCGGGTCAGAGGACTGGATCAGGCTCCGAGTTGCGGTAGCGAGCTCGTCTGAGACGGTGTCATAGGTGAGGTCGCCGAGCGTTCCGGCTTCTGCGAGCTGCTTTCGGTCGGAGTACCTCAGTCGTGCCACGCCGCGCAGTCTAGGGGCGACAGTTCAGCTAACGGACGAGCGCGAGTGTCGCGACGATCGCGAGCGACAGCGCAGCGCCGGTCAAAATGGCGACCCCTGCGACTCCGGCAGGTGCCGCTCGATAAAAACCCCGACAGGTGTGCGCCCCCAGCTCTCGAAGCCGTCGTAACGGATGCCTTCGTCATGCGCGCTCTTCCCGATCGCTTGGAGGGCGATCGCAAGGTGTCCGTCGTCTCGTTCGAAAAGCGTCTTGCGCATCTCGTCGTCGGAGAGCAGACGGTCGACGACGGGCTGGATTCGCGCCTGCCGGTAGCGGGCGAAGTTGGGATAGAAGACGTGGCCGTCCGCAATCCCAGAGCCGTCAATCGCTACGACATTCGAGAGAACGTCGAACTGCGCAAGACTCGTAATGATCGCATCGTCTCCCTCGGCGAAGCCCTCCGGTCGCAGACAGGCCAGTCGATCAGTCGTCTCACGGGCCAAGCTGAGGAGGCTCACCTCGACCGTCCGCTCACCCTGCTGGTCGCTGAGGTGCTCAGCCCGTGCCGACATCGTCAGCGCATACCGCAGCCAGTTGCCGTAGTAGTCGTCCACCTTGTCCGGCAGTTGGAGCGTAAGCGTCCGCACGGCCTTCCAGTTGCCCCGGCGCACGGCTAGTGCGCCAAGGCCGTAGACGCGCTGGATCACGAGCAGCCACACGCGCGGCCCTCTCTCCGTCGGGTCGATGGACGTGGAGAACCCGAAGCGCTTGCTGTCTTCGTCGCCGAACCCGAAGGTGAAGATCTGACCCAATGTCGCGACGATCCTTTCGAACCACTCGTCAAGGTCGTACACAAGGAGAGTGGCTGCGAGGCACGTGAGCTTGTCGACGACGTCGCCGAGTTCGGCCTCGATCTCGTCCCTCTCGATCACTACCCGCGCCCGCGCGACCGCCTCCAGCAGCATGTGCTGGAACGCGATCGTGTCCTTTGCGCGGGCCAGTTCCAAAACGGCCGTCGTAAGCACCGCCGTCTCGAGGTCGAGGTTGACCGCACCAAGCGGGGCGTCCGCTGCTCGCCGCGACTCGTAGGCCGCCTGAAGCTCTGCCTGCTCGCCTCGTCGGATCTGCTGCTGTTCCTCGATCCAGGCTCCTTTCGCCTCGGCGATCCGCCGCGCGACGATCTCCTCGAAGCCCGGTTGCGTCAGCCTGACGCTGCTCGTCCCGTCACGCCAGAACACCTCGCCTGCGCGGAACTTGACGATCTCCTCACCGTTCTTCATGTACTGGCCGACTGATCGGAATATCGCGAAGCCAGACGGGTGCCGGTCGACACAGATCACCACAATCGTGTGGCCGTCGAGCTCGAGCACACGCGTGTGCAGCGAGAGTGGCTCCGGCAGGTACTTCCGCAGTTTCGGAACGAGCCTCGCCTCGTCGAACACGCGCGTGTCGGCTCCATCGAGCTTCCCGGTCGGCTTACCCGTGCCGTCAACCCCGGCGATGATGTAGGCGCCGAGCACCTGCATCGCGCCGACGTCCTTGGCGAGTTCGACAAGTCCTCCTTTCGTCGATACGTCAAGGGTCGCCTTGAAGTCGAGCTCGGGGTACTCCGTGCCGAGGGCAAGCAGTTCCTTGAGCTTCTCGTCGGAAAGGATCCCGTCGAGGACGACGGGGCTGCTGAGTGGGGAGATCGCCATCTCTCCGATCGTAACGAGGGTCGACCGGCCGCCTTGTAGCGCGACCCGCCCGTGCAATCGGGAGCCCGTTGCAACGCGTTCACAGCGCTCCCGGGCTCGACGCGACGCCCGGCTGGGGATCTGTCTCGCTGAACGCCCGGATGCTTAGAGAGGCAATGAGCGCGGCCGCAGGAGCGGCGCCAGCAGCGAGGCGAACATCAGGGAGAGGAGCCAGAGCAGCGCGAGCCAGCTCGCGACCTTCACCACGACCACGATGGCCACGACGGCGAAGAGGATCGGCAGCCCGACGATCACCAGAAGCGC
>Ga0184612_10000775_pt1 | contig 15018 bp, 15 predicted proteins | sample PLM3_60_coex_FD_133163 | JGI IMG/M metagenome (GOLD analysis project Ga0184612, IMG submission 133163) | Groundwater sediment microbial communities from an aquifer in East River, Colorado, USA - PLM3_60_coex | ecosystem: Environmental > Terrestrial > Soil > Riparian zone | place: USA: East... | reverse complement strand
TCGGCAAGGAAGAACGACGGGTTACCGGCCAACAATCCGTCCGCACCCGCCGAGTTCCATGCCTTGCTCGCGAAGACACCCAGCAGGATGATGCCGAGCGAGCCGCCGACACCATGGACGCCCCACACGTCGAGGGCGTCATCGAGCTTCAAGCGGTTCTTCACCGCCACCGCGCCGTAACAGACGCCGCCCGCGGCGCAGCCGATGATGATGGCTGTGACCGGCGAGACGTAGCCCGCGGCGGGCGTGATCGTCGCCAGGCCGGCCACCGCGCCGGTGAGCAGGCCGACGAACTTCGGCTTCTTCGCGAGCGTCCAGTCGATCGCCAGCCAGACGATCGCGGCGAACGACGCAGCGATGTCCGTGTTCAGGAACGCGATCGCGGTGACGGAGTCGACGCGAAACTCTGACCCGGCGTTGAAGCCGTACCAGCCGAACCACAGCAGGCCCGTCCCCAGGGCAACGAGCGGGATGCTGTGCGGGCCGCTGTCCACGGTGCGCCGCCTTCCGACGTAAATGACCGAGGCGAGGGCGGCGGTCCCGGCGATCGCATGGACGACGATGCCGCCGGCGAAGTCGATGACGTCGTTCTGGGCGAGCAAGCCGCCGCCCCAGATCATGTGGACGAACGGGAAGTAGACGAACAGCAGCCAGGCCGTCAGGAACATCATGTATGCCTTGAAAGTCACCCGGTTGGTGAACGCGCCGGTGATCAGCGCCGGGGTGATGATCGCGAACATCATCTGATAGGCGATGAACACGATGAGCGGGATCGTGTCGTTCAGGGGTGACGGTGTGTCGAGCGTGACGCTGCGCAGAAACGCTATGTCGAGGTTGCCGATCACGCCGCCCTGGCCGCCCGAGAAGCAGAGCGAGTAGCCGACTGTCACCCAGAGTACGGTGGTCCAACCCATCGAGACATAGCTCTGGATCATGATCGCCAGCACGTTCTTGCGGCCGACGAGACCGCCGTAGAAGAATGCCAGCCCTGGCGTCATCAGCATGACCAGGCTGCTGCAGAGCAGCATGAACGCGGTGTTGCCGGTGTCGAGATTGGGCATCCGTCGCACTCCCGTCGTTGTGTGGTGCGGCCATCGTAGTGACCGGCAATCGGCGGCGTCAGGGTCAGCTTCGAACGGTCGCGAACGACCAAGGATGGCCGGCATCGCCGTCGTGATGGGGCCTGGCAACGCCCTGGTTGGCGAGCGTCAGGAGTAACGTCTCCAGCGTGAACCCGGTCAGCCGCATGCGGACCCTCGCCGACGCCATGCTCGCGCGGTTGGCGCTCGTCGGCGCCGATCCTCGCGACGACGCTGACACGCGCTCCAGCAAGGCGCTGCTCGTGCTGATCTCGGTCCTGATCCTGCCGATCTCGCTGCTGTGGGGCAGCCTCTATCTCGCGCTCGGTGCGCCGTCGGGGCTGCTCGCGTTCGTGTACTTCGCCGTCTCGCTCGGAGCGATCGCCGTCTTCATCAGAACGCGCGACTTCGCCCTGCTCCTGCGCATCGAGCTCCTCGACATCCTGTTCGCGCCGAACCTGTCGATGATCCCACTCGGCGGGTTCGTCACGTCGACGGGCGTTGGCGTGTGGGGCATCCTCGCCCCGATGGGCGCGCTCGTGTTCGGCGGCGTGCGAGCCGGGATCCGCTGGTACGTCGCGTTCCTGGCCGTTTTCCTCGGGTCGGGCGTGGCGGGCGAGGTCCTGGGCAGCATCTCCCCACTGCCGGCGTGGTTCACGAGCACGATGCTCGCGCTCAACATCGCGGTCGGCGGCACGATGGTGTTCACGCTCCTCGCTCTCTTTGCCAAGCAGCGGCAGGATGCGCTCAGGGCGCTGCAGGTCGCCCAGGACCGCGCCGAGAACCTGCTTCTCAATGTCCTGCCGCGCTCGATCGCAGACCGCCTGAAGGCCGATTCCCAGACCATCGCCGACCAGTTCAGTGAGGCCTCGATCCTGTTCGCGGACGTGGTCGACTTCACGCCGTTCTCTGAGCGCCTGCCGCCGGCCGACGTCGTCGGAATCCTTGACCACCTGTTCAGCCACTTCGACACACTCGCCGACCGGTACGGGCTCGAGAAGATCAAGACGATCGGCGATTGCTACATGGTCGCCGCGGGCGTTCCGTCACCCCGGCCGGATCACGCCCGCGCGCTCACCCTCATGGCGCTCGACATGCTCGAGGCCATGCGCTCGAGCGACGACGTCGGTCATCTCGGGCTCGAGCTTCGGGTGGGGATCAACTCGGGCCCGGTCGTGGCCGGCGTGATCGGCCGGAAGCGGTTCCTCTACGACCTGTGGGGCGACGCCGTCAACACCGCGAGCCGGATGGAGTCCCACGGGACGTCGGGGCGGATCCAGATCACTCGGGCGACGTACGAGCTTCTCGCGGACGAGTTCGAGTGCGAGCCGAGGGGGACCATCACGGTCAAAGGCAAGGGCGAAATGGAAGCCTGGTATGTCCTGGGTCGACGGCCGAGCCGTGCCCCCAGCGGCCAGCCAGAGCCGGGACGCCCGGCCGAGGCAGTGTCGGGCGCCTGATGCCTCCCGATACCACGACGGGGACAGTAACGAGCCCGGTCCGACTGGCATCTATAGAGCATGATCGAAGGCGTGATCGCGGAGGTTGAGCCACAGCGGTCGATCGTCGAGCGCGCCATCGCCGGTGATGAGGTCGCGTTCGCTCGGATCGTCGCTGCGCACCACGACGACATGGCGCGCATCGCCTACTTCGTCTGCGGCGACCTCGACATCGCCGAAGAGGCGGAGCAATCCGCTTGGGCCGTCGCATACCGTCGGCTGAACGACCTTCGGGACCCCGACCGCCTGCGTTCGTGGCTGATGTCGGTTGCCGCAAACGAGGCGCGCCAGATCGCCCGGAGCCGGCGCCGGCGCACAGTTCGGGAGCTCTCTGTAGCGGATCCGACAGGGCAGGGCCACACCGACCAAGCCGCGATGATCGACCTCGCCAACGCCCTTGGTCGGCTCGACCCGAAGGATCGGGCGATCGTCGGCCTGCGCTTTATCGGCGGCTTCGAATCGGCGGAGATCGGTCGGGCGATGGGGATGACCGCGTCGGGTGTGCGCGTGCGCCTGCATCGCCTCCTCGAGCGGTTGCGAAAGGACCTCGGCGATGACTGAGCGACGGGTCATGGAGCCGTTCGAGAGGCAGTTCACCGATCGCGTCCGCGCCTACACGGACCGCGCCACCGACCGACGGATCGACACGCTCAGGGTCGCGCGCACGGCGATGTCATCCAAGCGCGGCACCGATTGGTCTGTGGATCGGCTGGGCGCCGGCGTGCTCCGTCAGCGCGTCGTCGGTGATCGCTGGGCGGTAGCCTTGATGGCCATCGTCCTCATCGGCGTGGCAGGCGTCGCCGTCGTTGGGCGACCGTCCGACTCCGGCATCGGCTCGCAGCCGACTCCCACGATCTCGTCGACGCCCAGTCCCGAGGCAACACCCGGCGGGCCGATCCCCGACGCCCTTCGTCATTCGTGGCAAAGGCCGTTCGCCGTGGAGCCTGGGCTCGATCAGTGGGGGTCGGGGTTTCTCGTCCTGGGAAGCGGACTGGTGGACTTCGGACCCGAGCCAGGTGCCGCGGCGTCACGGTCCGCGATCACGGCCGCCGGCGTCGACATGCTCCTGGTCACAGCGACCGGCGAGACACAGGGATGCACGATCGGAGACCTCGGGACCTACCGCTGGTCAGTGAAGGGGAGCGGCACGGTGCTGACCCTGACGGCGATGGGCTCGGATGCCTGCGCGGCGCGGGAAACGGCGCTGGTGGGGGACTGGGTGCGATCCGACTTCCCACCTCGCGTCGATGGAGAGATCACGCTGGCGCCTGGGACGTACCTGACATCGAGGTTCAATCCGTTCGGCGACCCCGCGGCGCTCATCCGGCTGTCGTACACCGTCCCGGAGAGGTGGACGGTCCAGGAAGACAGCACGGCCACGTTCGTGCTGCATCACCTGGCAGACGCACCCCAGGGCAAGCCCTCCACCGATACGTTCGTCGCCCTCCTGGCCCAACCCCGGACGGCCGCGGATATCAAGGCAGGAGCGGCCTGCGGCCCAGTCGGCGATGCGCCCGGTGTCGGCGGCGGTCTCGACGACCTCGTGGCGGCGATCGTGGCTCGACCCGGCGTCGTATCGACGCCGCCGGCAGCGGTGACGATCGGCGGCTACGAGGGCCAGGTGCTCGATCTCCAGCTCGCGGCTTCATGGACCGGAGGGTGCTTTGCGCCGGAAGGCCTGATGGTCGGTATCCCGATCCTTCATCAAGCAGGGTCCGGCCCGATGGTCGTGCTCGGGCCCGACCGTCCAGTGCGACTCATCCTGCTTGACCTCGGCAGCGAGCGAACGATGGCCGTCGTCATCTTCAACTTCGAACCGTCCCAGCCAGACCAATTCCAACAGCAGGTCGCTCGGGTGATGCCGATCATCGAGAGCTTCGAGTTCCACCCTCCCACGCCATAGCCTGGCTGGCGGAGCCTCCGATATGGAGGCAAGCGTGCGCCTCCGCCAGCTCGACCTGGTCCTCCTCAGCGACGGACTTTGAGCGCCCGGCCTCCTCGAAGGGGTCTATTTGAAGTGGATCGACTCGATGATCGGCATCGACTGCGCGGCAAGGTCATCGAAGCGGTCCTGGTCGTCGGACACGACCGCGATGAGGACGACATCGCCTTGCCCCACGTCCAGGACGATCAGCCGCATCCGCGCATCCCCCCGGAGTGCAAGGTTCCAGGTGAAAGGCCCACCCTCAGAGTGCCTGAAGAGCTGCACGGTGGGCACCGTTTCGTCCGGGCATGTTCCCGTCCAGTCCGGTGCAATTCGGATATCCACCCATCGACCATTGCGCCCGTCGATGGTGACGGGCCTCGGCCTGCTCGATGACACGGATCGCAAGCTGCCGATGAACTGGATCATTCCGCTGACGCTCCGCGGAACGTCGGTGCGTTCGGCTGCTGAGCATTCGGCGTTCTGATCTGACGCCGCCAGCGCCGCGTAGAGCGCGATCTCGTGTGTACCGCCTTTCGGCGGACCGTCCTCAGAGTAATGCGCGTAGTCGGACAACGGTGCAAGCGAGAAGCTGCCTGGGAAGTCCGCGGCGTTGGCCCAGCCGTCGGGCACCGTATACGTCACCGCGGCGTAGATCGGTGACGATGTCCCACCCGGCCTGAGGTGCGGGGCAATGTTCTGAGAGGCGTACGTCCCTGGTTCGAGGTCTCCGAGACACTGATTCTCAGGGTTCTTGCAGCCGACCCTGTCCCAGTCGCCCGTAATCGCTGCGAGGCGAGTGGCGCAGGGATCTGATACGGCCCTGATCGTGAGCCGCCTGCTGCCGGAGGAGAGCGACCAGGTGTAATCGCCGAGGGCGCCGGCGTCGCAGCTGGAGGAGATGGTCAGCCGCAGGGCGCCGTCGGCGGGGCCGCTGGCGGACGTCAGGAATTGCGCAGGCTCCTGCTCCGGTCCCAAGTGTTTCATTGCGAGGGTCGACTCGGTGAATGTGAGCAGCGTTCCACTGGCGGATGGGAGATCAGTGAAGGAACGAGTTCCGCCCACCCACGGCCCCCGCAGGGCCTGGGGGATGAAAGTGAGCGTCGCCACAGTCGGGCTGGGGCTCCACGTAGCCGACGGCGCCACCGTCGGACTGGCGACCCGCCGGTCAGTCATTCTCGTGAGAATCAGCACGCCTCCAGTGACGACGAGACTCGCCACGACGGCGGCGACAATAGGGATCCGCGTGAGACGTGCCCGGTAGAACGTGGTTGTCGGGAGACCGCCCCATCGCCTCGTTACCATCGGATGGAGCCGGGCTGCCATCTCGTCTGCCGAGATAGCGTTCAGCGCCGCCGTCTCCGCCCGGTCGTCCAGAAATGCCCGAATGAGCCGGTCGACGGGCCGTTCGATCTGCGGGGCGTTCATGAGGCGACCTCCCCCAATTGTGCACGGAGTCGCTCACGGGCAAGCCGGAGACGCGAACGTGCGGTTTCGACTGGCACGCCCACGATGGCTGCGGTCTCGACGACGGAGTACCCCGCGTACAGATGGAGCGCGACGACGGCCCGCTGTGCCGCCGGCAGGGACTCGTAGGCGATGTGGAGGTCGATTCCGCTACCGAGCGCGGGCGCTCGAGTGTCACCGAGGCCTGTGCCTTCGAATTCGATCGCGCGAGGCAGCGCCGAGAGACGCCCGAGGAACGGCAATCGACGTCGTCCGGATCTGATTGCCTCTCGAACAACGATCCGGTCCAGCCATGGCTTCATCCGGCCCTGTTCCCGGAGCGTTCTTCGGCTCCGCCAGGCACGCTCGAGCGCCGTCTGGACGGCGTCCTCAGCGTCTCGGATATCGTGGCAAACCAGGGCGGCGAGCCGGATGAGCCGCCCGTAGTGGTCGCCGACGAAGGCGACCAGCTCGTGGTCGAGTGCGGCCACGTCGAGCTCTCCAACACGGGTCTCGCCCAGCCAACTCATGACCGGCGCCTTGCGCTCGACCTCATACGCATACAGAACCCGTGCGGCGCCCGAATGGGTCAAGCGGACGCGCCATCGTGGTCGTCTCCTGCGTCGCTGGCGGCCTGACCACGCCCCACGATGCGGATCGACGATACACCGCCGAGTTGGTGACCCGAACCGGCCGGCGCCGGGTTCCGCGTCGATTGGGGCCCAGATCCTGGTCGGACAACGGCAGATCGCATTCCGCGCATCCGGATGGCCGATGGCCAGCTGCCACCGATCGCCGTGGGTGTCAGGGATCTTCGAGTTTGATGGTTGGAAGGAACTGGCCCCGGGCGCCTTAGGGCTGGTCGTCGTCAGCGCTCTCGTTCGTGGCGTGGTTCCAGGACCACGACCGCGGTTTCAGTCGAGCGCAGGGTGGCGTATCCATCGACATCGTCGCCCATGTCGCGCCACCTCGCCCAGAGGCGTGCTCGTTCTTCTCCCTCGGCAGCGCGGCCGCGTACCGCGCGCGACCCATCGGCCAGGTCGACGCTGGCGTCCGGGTGCGACTGCAGGTTGAGCCACCAAGCCGGCTCGCCATCGGCCCAGCCGTTCATCGCCATCGTGACCAGGTTCGGACCGTCCTCGTAGTAGCCGAGGATCGCGCTCCGTTCCCTGCCGGTGCGGCGGCCAATCGTCGTGAGGCGCATCGTCCCCCAGCGGTCGACCTTCGGACGCCAGAGCCCGCGTCGGCCGCCGGTCAGACGGTAGATGGCGCGGTGCACCACCCACGCCGTGCGGACGAACCAGCGGGGCGGCAGGCGCGGCGCTGGCGTTGGGGTTGCGGCGAGCGAGTCCTTCGATTCGGATGGCATCCCGTCCTCCCAATGAGCGCGTGGCCCGACAGGTCGCGGCGCCACATCGCCCGGATCGGTTGTTGCTCCGCGACTCTGTCAGTACCAACCGCTCAATGACTTTGTCAGTCTCCCCACATGCGGGATATCACGATCATTCGCCCCATCGACGCGGGCGTCGCTCGACCGGAAGGCCCGCGGCGACCCAGCCGTTGAAGCCGCCGTCGAGGTCCGTCGCCCGGCCGAACCCAAGATCGCGGAGCGTCGCGGCGGCGAGGCTCGAGCTGTAGCCGTCGGCGCACACGAGGATTATCCGGCGCTCCCGATCGGACAGCGACGGATCGTTGTGGCCCGACGTCGGGTCGAGGCGCCAGTAGAGGACCGACAGCGGAACGTGGACTGATCCCGGAATGATGCCGCTCTTGCGGCGCGCCTCGGCACACCGGGTGTCGATGATGAGCGCGCCCGCGGCTGCCTCGTCGCGTGCTGTGGTCGGATCCGGGCGGTCGAGGCTCGCTCGGGCCTTCTGGAGCAGTTCGTCGATCGTTTGGGCTGGCATCGTTTTCCTCGCTGGTGGATCCGATCGTCGCGCGGTCGTCAATGCGCCGGGCGGGTCTCGCGCATCCGGATGAGCACGACGAGACCCGAACCGGCCGTGACCATCGCGACGACCCAGATCGCCGAGGCGATGCCCGCCGCGTCGGCGATGAGGCCAGCGACGAGCGCGCCGATGGCGAATCCGAGATCGCGCCACAGACGGTAGACGCCGACCGCAGAGCCACGCCAGCTAGGCTCGGCCACATCTGCGACCGCCGCGATGAGTGTCGGGTAGACGAGCGCGGTGCCCGCTCCAAGGATGAGCGCCGCCGCGAGCCAGACGGCGAACGAGGGTCCGGCCGCGAATCCAGCGATCGCCGCCGCCTGGAGCAGCATCCCGGCGACGATCAGGGGCTTGCGGCCGATCCGATCTGACAGCGCCCCGGTCCCGATCTGGCCAATCGCCCAGACGGCCGGATAGGCGGCGGCGAGGATGCCAATCTCGGCGATCGACAGACCGGCCGCGGCGTAATAGAGCGGCAATAGACCCCAGGCCATCCCGTCGTTGAGGTTGTTGACCAGCCCAGCCTGGCATGCGGCCGACAGTGATCGGTCGCGGAGGCTCGTTCGCAGGAACACCTCACGCCACGCCACTCGATCCACCAGGGCCCGGGTCGATTGCTCGTGGTCCACGTGCGAGCTCGTTTCGCGGACGAGGAACATCGACGCCCCGAGCCCGAGCCCGGCGTAAGCGAGCCCAAGCAGGAACGGCCCCGGCCGCAAGCCAGCCTGCTCGGCGATGGCGCCGGTCACGAGCGCGGTCAGCGCGACGGCGCCGTAGCCAGCCGCCTCATTCAGACCCATGGCCAGGCCACGTCGGGAGGGCCCGACCAGGTCGATCTTCATGATCACGGTCGTCGACCAGGTCAACCCCTGGTTCAGGCCGAGGAGGACGTTGGCCAGCACGATCCAGCCCCACGCCGGTGCCCAGATGAGAAGGAGCGGCACCGGCAGCCCGATCAGCCAGCCCGCGACCAGGACGGGTTTACGGCCGTACCTGTCGGCGAGGGCGCCGGCGAGCAGGTTCGACGCGGCCTTCGTGACGCCGAACGCCAGGAGGTACGTGAGGATGGCTGTCGCGCCCGTGATACCGAACACGTCATTCGCGAGCAATGGGAGGATGGTGCGCTCCTGGCCCACCATCCCACCGACGAGCGCATTGACCCCGACAAGTAATGCGAACTGTCCGAGGTTGGCCCGCAGTCCGAGTCGGACGGGCTGGCTGTGCGTCGTGACCGACGTCACTGACGCACGAGCGACCCGCCGGTCTGGCGCGCCCAGTCGCGTGGCCCGCCGAGGAGGACGGTTGCCGCGCGCCCGGATCGTTCCGCGAGGCTCGCTGCGGTCATCGCCCGCTCGCCATGACCGCACATGAAGACCGCGTCGGGGCCAAGGTTGCCCATGGCGGTGGCGGCCAGGTCGCCGAGCTCGATCGCGGTGGTTCCGGGCACGTGCCCGGAACGGTACTCGGACGCCTGGCGCACATCGACGAGCAGCCGCCTGTCGAGGTGGATCGTGGTGGTCAGGGTCGTGGTCGCGACCGGGCGGCCGGCTCCGATCCATGTTTCGATGCCGCCCTCGAGCTCACCTTCCAGCCGTTCGTAGCCGATCCCGAGCGCCTGACGGACGAGCTCCCGGCGGTCCTGCCTCAAAGCGACGATGAACACGACCGGGCGCTCGAACGGCACGAGCCAGCCGAGCCACGAGGCGAATGCCGGCCGAAGCTCGATCGACAGAGCGCCCGGGATGTGACCCGCGGCGAAGGCGGCAATCGGTCGCACGTCGACGAGCTCCGCGCCGGCCTCGATTCGTCGATCGAGCTCGTCGATCGTGAGCGATGGAAGGCTGGGCGGCTCTCCGTAGACCCGGGGCCCCCGCCGGTTCACCTCCCGGAGTCGACGGAAATAGGTGGGATACGAGCCGAGACCAACGACCAGGAGCCGGACGAACTCGTCCTCGGACCCGGCATTCAGGAGCGGGTTGGTCGCTCGCTCGCGACCGATCGTGGTCATCCGTTCGCCACCGCTTGGTGTCGAACAAAACGAGCCGGCCCCATGAGTTGGGTAGACGGGCAGCTCGTCTGGTAGCGCGAGGACGCGCTCCTGCAGCGCGCGGTAGAGCGACCGCGCCAGCAGTTCGGTCTGCTCGGGCGCAATGAGGTCGGTCCTCCCGACGCCGCCGGGCAGGAGCGCGCCACCCGAGAACAGCGCGACCGGTTGGTCGCCGTCGAGGAGCAGGTAGCCGAGGTGCTCGGGCGTATGGCCGGGAGTGGCGATTGGACGCAGCCGCAGTCCGCCGAGGTCGAAATCTCTGTCGTCCTCGAGCCCGGTGTGGTCATAGCCGAGGCGGGCGTCGCGCGGGGCAAGGATCTGGGCGCCTCCAGCCGCGAGCTCGCGGCTGCCAGAAACGAAGTCCGCATGAAGATGCGTCTCGAGCGAGTGGCTGAGCCCGATGCGGCGATCTGCGGCATGGGCCAGGAACCGCCGAATGTCCCGAGGCGGATCGACCACGAGACCACGCCGGTCACCGATCTCGACGAGGTACGACGAGTTTCCGAGGCCCTCGTCGACGAAGGGCGTAATCGTGACCAATCGTTCCTCCAAGAGGCACGTTCCGGTCGTGCCAAACCTGATCCGCCGACGTCGGCCGGATATCGGACCACTACTCTAGGTTGATGGAGGAGTCGAGGCCACCGGATGACGATGAGCCCGTTGGTCCCGCCGGTCGCCGGGTCGGAGGTCCACGCATAGCCGGGCAGGCGGGCCAATGGGCGCACGTCGCGGAGGACCCCGACGCCTACCAGCACCTGCCGCCGACGGCCAGTCGGGAGGTTCGAGATGAGGTCGTCCTCGTCCACAGCAACGGCGGTGGCGCCTGGTCGGCGCTCGCGCTTCGAATCCGGTTCGACGCGACCGACGTGCAATCGAACATCGCGGCGGTACGTGCATGTTTCGCGCGACGTCAGGTCGAAGAATTTCGCTGGCTGATTGGCCCCTCGGCGACGCCACCGGGGATCACCCAAGCGCTCCTCGACCACGGTGCTGAGCGAGATGAGGACGAGCCGGAAGTCACCGCGATGGTGCTCGATCGAGAGCCTCCGGTGGTGATCGGCCCCGCCGTTCGATCCATCACCTCGCTCGCCGATTTCGAGGCGATGGAGGCCATCCGCGAGGAGGTGTTCGGGACGCCGCGGACCTCTCGGCCCGCCAAGCTGGGTGCCCGTTGGCTGGCGTTCAAGGCCGCCGGGTCCATCGCGTTGCTCGCGGAGGTTGACGGCGTGGCCGCCTCATTCGGAGTTCTGGACCGGACTTCGGCAGGCGCGATGCTGCTGGCCGGTGGCGCCACACGCCCGGAATTTCGCGGTCGCGGTGCGTATCGAGCTCTGGTTCACGCCCGCTGGGAGGTGGCGAAGCAGATGGGTGCCTCCGCTCTCGTTACGCAGGCGCAGTCGGCATCACGCCCGATCCTCGAGCGGCTCGGCTTTCAAGCGACCGGCACGATCGAGGTCCTCGTCGACCATCCGTAAGGTGCCCCAATGCCTATCGTACAGCGATCTCGATCGGGGAATCTCGCGCTACCCCGAGTGGAGGCCCGATACAAACGGGCAGACTTCCCGACTATTCGATTCGGTGAAGACGGGTTCGAGCGACGCTGCCTCGACCTCAAGGGCAAGAGTGAACCTGTGCCCGTGTTTGTGTTGACTTCGTAGCTGGCAGCGCGGGTTCTGACGCAACGTCGTTATCGGCGCGCCCGGATTCCCGAGCCGCGCGTGCCATACGCCGCTGCGTTGGAATGTTGCGGCGCGCCCGCGAACACGTCGACGCCGGGGACGACCTGGACGTCCACGAAGCCTGCAGCGGAAACGAGCTCGCGAAGCTCGTCCTCGAGGAGCCCTCCGGCGATACAGCCCGTCCACAGGCCGACGTCCTGCTTCGCGGACGACGAGACGGATCGTGCGAGGACGATGTCGGCAGCCAGCAGGCGCCCGCCTGGCAGAAGGACACGATACATCTCGGCCAGGGCCGCCGCCTTGTCGGGGACGAGGTTGAGCACGCCGTTCGAGATGACGACGTCGGCCCACCCGGTCTCGATCGGAAGCCGTTCGAGGAGGCCCTGCCGGAACTCGACGTTGTCCAGGCCGGCGGTCGCGGCGTTGGTGCTGGCCTTGCGCAGCATCTCCGGAGTCATGTCGACGCCGATCACACGCCCGCTTGGACCGACGAGGCGTGCCGCGATGAGGGCGTCCGCGCCAGCACCCGAGCCACAGTCGACGACGTGTTCGCCGGGATCGATCGCGCCGAGCGCGAACGGGTTGCCAGTCCCGGCCATCGAAACGACCGCGCCGGGTGGAAGGGCCGCGATCCATTCCTCCGGGTAGCCCAGGATCGCCGCGAGGCGATATCCCGTGTGGAAGTGGAAGCCGCGATCGGGGTCCGACGCAACCGCGGCGTACTCGGCACGCACCGACGCCCGCAGCGCTTCGAGGTCGATGGCCGCGGGATCGAACGTCTGGGTCATGATCGGCTCCGGGTGATCGCTGCGCTGACGGGTGTCTGCGTTCATCGGTGAAGACGCCCGTGGCGCTCGCCTTATTCCCGAATGGGCCGCAGCCGCAGATCGCCCGCGCGGCTACTCCCTCGCCCGCCCCGGTAGCCCCTCGCCCTCGGCCGGCTTGCGTGCGGTTACGAACACGCTTGTCGCGATCTGGTCGTGACGATCGCGGGGTACGAGTCGCCGCAGGAGGGCCAGCAGCTCCTCGGTGAACAGGGGATAGAGCGCGCACTCCGCGATGCCGAACCTGTCGATCGGCTGTATCGCCACCTGACGGAAACCGGCCCGCCGCAGCCCCTTGTACAAGGCACTCTCGGACAGGGCTCCTGACAGGCAACCGGCCCAGGCCGCCGGATGGGTCTGAATCTCCGGTGGGAGGTCGTGTGCCAGGATCAGGTCGACGATGGCGAGACGACCACCGGGACGAAGGACCCGAAAGGCTTCGGCGAGGACCCGGACCTTGCGCGGCGAGAGATTCACGACGCCGTTGCTGATCACGACGTCGGCTGATGCCTCCGGGAGCGGGAGAGCCTCGATCTCGCCGACCACGAATCTCACGTTGTCGAGGCCCGCGTCGCTCGCGGCGCGCGTGGCCCGCCGAACCATCTCCGTCAAGAAGTCGACGCCAACGACGGACCCCTGAGGACCAACCGCACGGGCAGCCATCAGGCAGTCGATCCCGCCTCCCGACCCGAGGTCCACGACGTCTTCGCCGGCCTGCAACCGCGCGTGCCGGACTGGGTTGCCGACGCCCAGTGCGATCCGGGCAGTCTCAATCGGCACCCCGGCGAGCTCGGCGAGATTGTAGAACCGGTCGGCGACGGCACCATCGGTCGGCCGGACGCCGGCATAGATCTCTCGGACGACGGCGCGGATGGCGTCCTGCTGGAGAAGGTCGCCGCCCTCGACATGGATCCCCGGGGCCGTCACGCCTTGTTCTCCGGCCGAACGGATGCTCCTCGGAGCAGCTCTTCGAGTCGCGCGCGGAGGTGGTCCGGCACCTCCGGGGTGGCGCTCCGCTGGGCGACCATCTCGCGCATCCGTTGGCTGAACTCGAGCTCGCCGCAGCAGCGCTGACAGGTTTCGAGGTGGGCCTCGAACTCCTCGGTCGGCCTTGGCTCGAGTGCGTGCTCGAGGTAGGCCCACATCCGCCTGACCGCCTCGGTGCAATCGATCATGGCTCATCCTCCCCGGCTATGGTGATCAGGCTGTTGCGGACCGCGTAGTCCCAGAGGCCTCGCTCGAGCTGCTTCCGGCCCCGGTGTAGCCGGGAGAGCAGTGTCCCCACCGGAATGTCGAGGACGGCGGCAGCCTCCTTGCAGGCAAAGCCATGAATGATCGTGAGGATGAGCGGCGCGCGGAATGCGGGCGTGATCGTGGCGAAGATGGCCTGGACGTCCTCGTCTCTGAAGAGGCGCAGGAAATCGAGGTGGAGTTCGTCAGAGTACGGAAATGGGTCCTCGATCGCGATCGTCTGGAACAGGGAGAACCGGTCGTCTTCGTCGACGACGTCCAGCGGAGTGGTCGTCACCTCACGACCTCGAGCCCGCCCGAGGTCTTTCCAGCGGTTCGTGGCGATAGTGAACAGCCATGCCTTGGTCCGCCCGGGATCGCGTAGCGCCGAGCGGGCGCGGACCGCGCGGAGAAGGGTCTCTTGGACGAGGTCCTCGGCATCGTGGGGATCGCCCGTGAGCCGGACGCAGTAGCCGTATAGACGCTCGAGGTTGGCTTCCAGGAGGTCGGCGAACCTGGACTCGGCCGTTGAAGGGCGCTTGTCGCCGGGCTCGGTGGCTGCTTTGTCCTTGGCCACGTAGAGCACTGATCTCCCTCATGCCTCGGGTTGGCCGACATCGCGCGTTCTGGTTTAGACGATGGCTATGCGCAGATTATTCCGCGGCCCGGCTTCGGGAATGCGCTGGCGTTTCCCATCGTCATGGCCATCCGAACGCGCCGTGCCCCGGGGTCCCCCGGGGAGCGCAAGGATAGGAGGCTCGGAGATGGCAACGATCACCGTCCGCAATGGGGTCGACGTCGACCGCCTGGTGGCCACGGTTGGCGCGGTCCACGACAACGCAGAGGTCGGAAAGCTGACGTTCCGCGCCCGCAGCACATGGGAGACCGGCGGCCGCAACCGCGGCGAGATCCAGGAATTCGAGCACGCCGGCGCGCCGACCACCGAGCGGCCCACCGCGTTCGAGCTCATCGGCGACGAACCGCCGGTCCTGCTCGGCACGAATGCGGGGCCGAACGCGGTGGAGCTGGTGCTTCAGGCCCTCGGGTTCTGCTACGCCGTCGGCTTCGTCTACAACGCGGCGGCCAGGGGCATCGAGATCGATGAGCTCCGCTACGAGGTGGAGGGCGATATCGACCTCCACCGGTTCCTGGGCCTCGGCGGCCCGCGGGCGGGCTTCTCGCAGATCCGAGCCAAGAGCTGGGTCCGCTCATCCAATGCGTCGGTCGCGCAGCTCGAGGAGCTGTGTCAGTACGTTCAGGACACCTCACCTGTGCGCGATATCCTGGCGGCGCCGGTGCCGGTCTCGACGGACCTCGTGGTCCTTCACTGAGCGGACAGGG